>Ga0157372_10000182_pt1 | contig 69439 bp, 56 predicted proteins | sample C55metaG_FD_115307 | JGI IMG/M metagenome (GOLD analysis project Ga0157372, IMG submission 115307) | Corn rhizosphere microbial communities from Kellogg Biological Station, Michigan, USA - C5-5 metaG | ecosystem: Host-associated > Plants > Roots > Rhizosphere > Soil | place: USA: Michigan... | reverse complement strand
GGAGCAACAGGATTCGAACCTGTGACCCTCTGCTTGTAAGGCAGATGCTCTGAACCAGCTGAGCTATGCTCCCCTTTTTTATCTTGACCCGAACTAGTGACCCTCCCGATGTAGATCGGGATGTTCTGAACCAGCTGAGCTATGCTCCCATCGTTTTGGGACTGCAAATATAGTTTCTTTTTGCACAAATGGGTAAAAAATTAAAAAATCGTTTATGGCGATTAGATCTATGACCATTTTACGCCTTCCAGAAATTAATTAATGATTTTTGCATCCGGATTTGATCTTATTTTCGCCAGATTTTCATGCCAAACTTGCAATTCTTCGGGCGTTAGCCTCACCCAATCAGTTAGTTCGCCAACAATTTTTAATGGTGCCGTACTTCGGTATGACCGGGTAGGATTACCGGGAAACTTTTTGTCAGTAACGTTCGGGTCATTCTCAAAACTCCCCGTCGGCTCCACGATATAAACCCGCGGACGTCCGTTTCCTTTAGCTAGTTCAGCCGCAAGTCCAGCGCCATTTGGCAACGCTGTGAAATAAATGTGATTCATAATTACTTCAGGATGGTAGTTAGATCCGAATCCAGCAGTTAGCAAATCGCCAATCTGTAGGTCTGCTTTAGTTCCATGATAAAACGGACCATTTTCTAAAATTTCTGTTTTTCCAATTTCAGTAATCTCTTTTCCCATTTATTAATTCTTTTTTTGAGTGTCTTTAACAGATCGTTAGGCATGTTGATCATCCGGATCTCGAAAGAATACCGCCAGCATATCATTGGCATTGTATCGTTTTTAATCCGTGCTGTTTCGATGAAAATATACCGTACATGGCCTTATTGTGAAGTCAAAAGTATAAGGTATCGTGTACAAAAAAGCACTTTTTTAACTATAATTTGGATGGCGCAATATGGAATTGGCAAAGCCGTTATAATTACAACAACAGACTTGAAAACGACAAGTCGAATCAGGACGATAAGTCCTTTTAAGCAGTTTGTATTTGTATAGTAGCCACCAAATAAAAAGGTCTCGCAATCGCAAGACCTTTTTACTTTAAATCAGCCCAGGCAGGTAAAGAAAAGCGCCTTCATCGGGCTGACCTTCTCAAAATTCATGAATAACCAATTATTACTCCGCCTTTTTGGTTGTTATAAATAGCACGCCATTCGCAGCCTTGTCGCCATAGATATTAACCACATCTTTACTCTTCTTAACCTCCATGCTTTGAATATCAGATGCAGGTAGTTTTCTCAAAGCTTTTTCGGTAGCTTCCTTACCATCAATAAAGATCAGTTTATCGGAAAAATTTTCAATTTTTGAATTACCGGCGTCCGGTGCGTTTTTTGTTTGTACTAGAATTAACCCCTTTGTAATTTTATCATTTTTCACCACGTTGATCTTTTGAATACGATCAGGATTTAAGTGTGAAAGCGCTCCATTATTAACAACATCTCCATCAACAACTATGGTTACAGAATCGAGTGGCGTCTTGTTCTTACTAGTAACTAAGATCACTTTTTTGTCGGTATCAGTTCTTGCCGAGTCGGTTTTGATCGTTGCGAGTCGTGGCGTTTTAATGGTATCTGATTTCTTTTGGTAAGGTGTTATTTTCTTTTCTGCCGCAATTTTGGTAACCTTAATAGCATTATTAACACTAGTGATTGTTGTAGCAATATGCTTATAAGCTGTTTTGCTTCGTTTAACCAGTTCGGCCTTTGACAGGTTAACAGCGAACAGGCCTATTAAAACTGCCGGAATTAAAAATGCGTAACGCGCAAGGTTAACATTAGAAGATCTTTTAACATTCATCATGGTAATACGTTTTTTAAGTGTGGATAAACTAAAATTATTGGTGATGCCTGCTGCTGTGGTTGCAGAGAAAGTTACATTGAGCAAGCTGTATTGATAGGCTTTACTATCTATGCCTTTTTGTAGTATTTTTCGGTCGGTAATAAACTCTATATTCTCCCGTACAGCTTTTTTCATCAGCCATACTCCCGGATTAAACCAGTAAAATACCGCACTTATTTCAGTCAATAAAATATCAAGTGTATGCCATTCGCTTACGTGCACCTGCTCATGTTGCAACACGCTTTCCAGATCGCCAGGATTAAGACAGTCGGGGTTAATGTAAATGCTCTGCCAGAAAGAAAACGGATTGATATCAGTTTTAACTAATCTCACCTGGTGGGATCGTATATTACCTTGTTCCGAATTTTTATACAATTTGTATAATGACACAAACTGCATCAGTAACCGTACAGCAAACAACGCCACACCCGCCCAGAACAACAGCGTTGCCCAGTGCCAGTAACTCGCTTGTTGTGTTAGCTGGTTGCTAATGTTTCCGGAAGCTATCCTCCAATCAACAATTACCTTCTGTACAGGTATCTTATGTTTTTGAACAAAATTATCTACGTTGATAAGCGGATAAGCGGTCGAAAAAATTATAGCACCAACCAGGTAAACACGATTGAGGGTATAAAAGGTTAGCCTTCTGAGCGCCACGTAATAACCGAGCCAAAAAACTATCAGCGCTATATTCACTTTAAGCAGGAAAACAAATAAAGCTGGCATGGGTTCAGGATTTAGGGTTCTCTATCATTTTAATAATCTCCTGTAATTCAACCGCGCTGATCTTTTTTTCTTTCGCGAAAAACGTGACCAGGTTCTTATAGGAGTTTTCAAAGTAGTCGCTCACAAAACTACTCATAAAGCGTTTTTTATACTCTTCTTCTTTTATAGCTGCTTTGTAGCGGTATGAGTTGCCAAGCTTTTCGCTAAAGACAAAGCCTTTTCGCTCCAGGTTTTTTATCGTTGACGCCAGCGTAGTATAGGGTGGCTTGGGTTCATTGATCAGATCAAGGAAATCTTTTATAAATCCTTCGCCTCGCTGCCAAACGGCCTGCATGGCCTCTTCTTCCTGTGGTGATAATTTTTCCATTTAATTACGATTTATTCGTAAATCTACGATTATTTCGTAATTAATCAAATTTATTTTTAGATTTTGAAGGAATAGTTTTGTGAGAAGAATAAAAGCTCCAACAAAGCACTAACGCCCCTACATTTTATACTTTATAACTGCTGAGCAGAACAGATATTTCGTCAATTTTCTTCATTAATGAAGCATCTGCGGTAGCTTTGCAGTTGTCAACAAATGCATTTAGCCTGCTAAGCTGAGTTGGCGTAACAAGCTTTCGCTCGAGCAGCTTGCCAATGGCGTTTAACATCCGGTACTGTACGTGCTTGTAAGTTACCTTGTCACTATATTTCAGCAAGCGGTCAACATCTGTAGGTTCCGGACTATCGATGATGATAGTAGCAAGGGTAATGATCAATCCCTCGCTTGCATTTTGGGCGTAAAGATTAAGAATGTCGTCCTTGCTAATATGATTGTCGATAGCAAAAACCGCCATTTTTGCGGCCAGCTGTTCTTTCATTTGCACACGTTGCCCCCAGTCTGCTATGCGTACATTGTCATACTCGCTGGTCATTTCGCGTAATTGATCGAATGCCTGTTGTTGATCATCTGCAGGAGCATTTGGCGCTGTATTTTGAATAACGCGCTGGGCCAGCACGGTCTGGTTACTATCTAAAGTATCAACCTTGGCGCCAACGGCATTTAGTTTTTGCACCATGCCCGAATAAATGTCCTGATCGGCCTTGATGATCTGCCCACCCAGATATAGCCGCATCATCAAATAAGCAAACAAAAAACCGATAATAAAATCGCATACAATAAGCGCGTATGAAAAAGATAAAAGGGCGCCGCTAACTTTATTGTTGGCTGAAAGGCCGGATGCCAGTGCCGTGGCAAGAGCTGTCATATAAGGCGGAATTTTGGTGAGCTTCACCAAACCTAAACCCACAATGATCTTAGTTAACCAGTCTGAGATCTCCACCAGGTTATTATTGACCAGCGGATTATAACGCCGGGCATCAGCAGCGGTGTCCGCGCCGTTATTGACTGCGTTCGCTCCGGACGTGCCATTATTGGTGTTGTTTGTGGAAGGCAGATTGTTAGGCTGATTGTTCTTGGGTATGGCAAACAAAAAGCCAATAAGATTGCCTGAAACAAAGCATGCCAGCTCCCATTCTATTGCGGTACTGCGCGCTTGCACTGAGTTTCCCCAAAACAAAGCCAGCACAAAACCGATTACAAAAACGCCGCAGCAGAAGATCAAAACAGGCATTACTTCGCGCCTGGTGGTTGTAGGTTTCATATCCCGAAAATTTTAGATGCAGGTAAAATTTAGCAGGGCGCTCTTCCGCGATAAAAATTATTCTGAGCTTCTAAGTGTAATTGGCCCTATATACCAATGGGTATACTATTAAAGTTACAGTTAAATAAATCGGTTAACAACAGGTGTTTTAACGATATTTAAAACATTGTTAAGCAGCAGTAAAAAAATAAACTTTCAAAAACTTTTGAAAGTTTAAAAAGTTGTTTACGTTTGTATATGGAATTAAACGAAGCAAAGCAAAAGTTTATTGAGACATGGGGCAAGCTGGGGACTGAGTGGGGTATTAACCGTACCATGGCGCAGGTGCATGCTTTGCTGCTCATTACACCAGGCGAATTGACCACTGAAGAAATTATGCAGGAACTGAGCATATCACGCGGTAATGCCAATATGACCTTGCGCGATCTGATGAGCTGGGGATTAATTGAAAAGCGCCATAAACCGGGCGAACGCAAGGAGTACTTTTATGCCGATAAGGACGCCTGGAGCATAGCCCGCCAGGTAGCTAAAGAGCGTCGTAAACGCGAGCTGGAACCCGTATTGAAAGTACTGGCCGAACTTTCACAAGTTAAGGGTGATAGCAAAGACTCTGATTATAAAACTTTTAATAAATCAGTTACCGACATTAACAAGCTGGCCAAGAATGTGGATAAGGCGCTGGAGAATATGATTAAGGCTGACGAGAGCTGGTTTTGGGGTAGCATCTTAAAGATTTTTAAATAAATCTTTTTTTTGACCTTTATTTTCATTTTTTTCTGAAATTTCAATAAATAATAAAATAAATGAAAACACTAAAAAATCACCTGATCCTGTTTGATGCAGAATGCCCCATGTGCAGGCTGTATACTCAGGCCTTTGTAGATACGGGGTTGCTGGATCAAACCGGTCGCAAATCCTATCAAAAGGTATTGCCCGCCAATTGTCCAAATGTTGACCGGCAGCGGGCTGTAAATGAAATAGCACTTATTAACCAGGAAACCGGTGAAGTAAGTTACGGTGTGTACAGCCTGTTTAAAATTATAGGCAATGCCTTCCCATTTTTTAATCCGCTGTTTTCATTTAGACCTTTCGGGTGGATAATGAGCAAAGCCTATGCGTTCATTTCTTACAACCGGCGCGTAATTATCACAGCGCCGGAAGCGGCCGGTGAGCTGCAGCCATCCTTTAAACTTCATTACCGCATAATCTATCTGCTTCTTACCTGGTTTGTTACCAGTATTATTCTTACCCGTTATGTTTTGTTAATGGCACCATTTGTGCCTGCCGACGGCCCATACCGGGAGTATTTGGTTTGTTTCGGGCAGATCATCTTCCAGGGAATAGTTGTTAGTGTGCTTTTCCGTGGCAAGCTGTGGAATTATCTTGGTAATGTAATGACCATCTCTTTTGGAGGCAGCCTGCTACTGCTGCTGGTGTTAGTGCTTCACCGGCTAATTGGCACACAACCTTTAATTTTTACAGGCTGGTTTATCATTGTGGTGGGCCTGATGTTTCTGGAACACATCCGCAGGAGCAGGATAATGGGGCTCGGCTCGTGGATGACCGCCAGTTGGGTGACTTACCGGGTTATCGTTCTTTTACTTATCAGCTTAAATCAATAGATCATGAAGTTTAAAAAAATTATACTTGCGGGTGGTAATGGTTACCTGGGGCGTGTACTTGCGGCGTATTACCAACAGAAGGCTCAAGAGATTATCATACTGAGCCGAAAACCCGGAGACCCTCAGGGAAACGTTAAAACGGTATTGTGGGATGGCAAGTCAGCAGGTAGTTGGATTAATGAACTAGAAGGCGCAGATATGCTGATCAACCTGTGCGGCAAAAATGTAAACTGCCGGTATACGCCGAAAAATAAAGCCGAGATTATCCTGTCAAGAGTTGTGTCTACCAGATTATTGGGAAATGTTATTGAAAAACTCAGTACCCCTCCCCCTTTATGGATCAACATAACCTCAGCCACCATTTATCGCCATGCTGAAGATTATCCGCAAGACGAAGCGAACGGCGACATTGGCTATGGCTTTTCTATTGACGTGTGCCAACAATGGGAAGAAAGCTTCTTTGCCTGCTATACGCCAAAAACTCGCAAAGTGGCACTGAGAATGGGCATCGTGTTAGGTCATAGCGACGGCGTTCTTCCGCGCTTGCTTAATCTTGTAAAAGTCGGCCTGGGTGGCAGGCAGGGCGACGGTCGGCAGTATGTGGCCTGGGTACATGAGCAGGATGCTGCACGTACCACAGAATGGATAGTGGAACATCAGGAACTAAATGGCGTGATTAATTGTACAGCGCCCGAACCCATAAAAAATGCAGATTTAATGCGTACCCTGCGGCGAGCCTACGGCATTTGTATCGGCTTGCCTGCACCTACATGGTTATTGGCCATTGGTGCGAAGATTATCGGGACCGAAACAGAGCTCATCCTCAAAAGCCGCTGGGTTAAACCTAAACGCCTTTTAGATTCAGGCTTTCACTTTCAATTTACAAACGCAGCCCGTGCCGTACACGACATACTAAGCATACATAGCTAACTCAATCTATTAATATATCGGTTATACCCTTATGGCGCAGTTAACACCTGATTTTCCTCTGCTGTACCGACTATACACATTATAATGTGCCTGCATACTTTTAATTAATAAGCAGTTGAAGACAACTAAATAAGATTAGAACGTCTCATAGATAATTATAGGGCTTCTTTTTAAGATGAATTGGTGATGGTATCTTGTGATTAATTAAAAAGGCTCGTTCATTTCTTCAATTACCCCGCCTTCATTAAAATCGCTGTATCCTATCCAAGTAGGTATTATCTTAAAATGTACCAGTCCTTCCCGCGTATCTGCCCGTTCACGGGCGCCTTCAAATGTGTTAAAATAGATTTCCTTTAAGTTGATATCAGCGGTTGTATCTGTTAAAAGCGTTGCTGTTCCTTCAATTTGTACGGTGATCTCATTATCCCAGCCCACTACCAGTGCAACTGCCGGGTTGTGCAGGATATTTTGAAATTTTCGCGACGACTTAACGGTATCGAAAATGAGTTCAAGCTTTTCAGAGACAGCAATTCCTATCAGCGCAGCTTCCGGCTTAAGCTCCGGTGAAACTGTTGAGATCACTGCAAGCTGATGCTGCCTGATAAATCGATAGACAAAGTCTGCGGTCATTGCTCACCGGCGCTTTCGTAATGCTTTTTTATCTGATAAATGATATCCTCAAACAAATCTTTCGGCAGCGGATCTCCGGACAACTGTTTCCATGTATTGTGGAGACTCAGCTCAGCTATAATTTTGCCATCATAAGCTACTTCGAAAGATCCCTCTTTAGGCAATATCTCAAAGCTTTCCATTCCACCATGATACATGCCCTGCATATAAAAAGGATGAAATTCCGGTTGATCTGATGCTTTTACCGGCTCCAGCCCGCATGTATATTCATAATAAATGCCTTCTGCAAGCTCCACCTGCTCATGCGGATTAAGATGATCCGTATCGTGAAAATCCCATGCACCGTGATGATAAGCGATGCTACCTACCTTTGTTTCATCCTCATAAATATCAAAGCATCCTCTAAAATTCTTAGGTTCGTTATGAAGTGAGCTTAATTCCGGAACTACTTTAAATTCACGTTCGCCAATTGCTAATATCTTTTCATTCATCATAATGATACTACAAAAACTACATCCTGAGTGTTTATAAATATTGTACGGCAGAGCCCCTTCTCAAAGTGCTGACACCGGACAAAAAAATTAAAGATTCTGTCCAAATGCCGACCTTTCACTCGTCATGAAGGTAAATAAACAATTTAAGATGGAACAACGCATTAATATTTTTGAAAAAGGCCAGGAGGCCATGAAAACATTATTTGGAATAGGAGCATATTTAAAGAAATCTCCGGTTGAGCAAACGCTGTTAGAACTCATCTATTTCAGAATTTCTCAAATAAACCATTGTGCTTTTTGTCTTGACATGCACTCCAAGGACCTCCGCGCTAAAGGTGAAACAGAGCAGCGCTTATATGGATTATCAGCCTGGCGCGAAGCGCCCTATTACAGCGAACGCGAAAGGGCAGCATTAGCCTGGGCCGAAGCCGTAAACAAATGTGAAGTACCAGACGAAATCTATAACGCGACTAAACCCCATTTTTCTGAGCAGGAATTGATAGACCTAACCTTGGCCATTACCACAATTAACACCTATAACCGTATCAATCTGGCGTTTCCCAATGCAGTAGGAACCTACCGGGTAGGGCAGTTTGGCTAATAACAATCATAAATGACCGGACGCTTTAAGTGTGCAACGCCTCCGGTCATTTAAAACTTAAAATTAAAATTTGCGCACTTCAAAAATGCCCTTATATTTGCAGTCCCAAACGGGAGGAGTGGTAGTTCAGCTGGTTAGAATACATGCCTGTCACGCATGGGGTCGCGGGTTCGAGTCCCGTCCATTCCGCAGATAACAAAGTCAAAGAGAACTAAAAGCCTGTAAATTAAATATTTACAGGCTTTTTTGTTTTCGGAGTTATGCTAAAATGTTCATGGAAAGTGGTAAAGCCCATAGTTTATCGCCATAAACTTTTAATTGTGCACGCATTTGTTTTAACTCCTCACTATGTGTCTGCTGATTGGCTAACTGTCGTTCGTTTGCATCTAATACCTCATTAACTGCCTAGAAGAATATAAATAAAGTGGGCACTGATTCCGTCAAAGCATCTTTGAAACTCAGTGCAATTAAAGGGAGTATCCATGCTGGCGTGAAAATGCAACATGCAATGATGAGCGGCGGCGGAGTGCCTATATACACTCGAAGCGATTTTGGAGATATTTTTTTAAAGCAGGAATAGAAATAATTAGCCGGATATTCAAAAATGATAGAATATCCGGCCAATTTATCTTTCAAAGCCCAGCCACTTTTGTTTTCCGTGAATTAATCTGCATCCTTTTCTAAAAATTTTGTGTATTCAATTATGCAACGAATATGTAGGTTTGAGGAAAACAAATAATAATGACGTGTCGACCGCAAAAGAATTCGCAGGACAAACGGCCATTTATGGTTTGAGCACTATAGCTAGCCTAATGCCCATTTTTTTCACGACGCCCTGCTATAGTCTATAATCTTGTAATATAAGCGTTAGAGATTTTGGGTTTTTGAGTGGTACCCTATTAGGAGCTTCGAGAAAGTAGAGATCATAACTCGTTGAATTATAGGACAAAGATTTTTTAAATAAAGGAGTATCGTTCCATTCGGCTCCGCGGCAAAATACTAAATAAAAGTATCTCCTTTTTTTTGAAAGTCCTCATTAATACATACTTATTATGGCTTTGCCGGAGTTGCAGGCGTTCAGTCTCTTCGATACGAGCGTTTAAGAAAAATGTAATTGTAACATTTATATGGATGAATTAATATTTTTTTTAAATTTACTTCTGTAAGAACGAAGTTGTTATAAACCAAGGGTTTGATCAGGTAATTGAATTTATCATAACTGCTTAACAAGGCAGTATTACCATAATCCCAGTGGCTATAAACCTAAAAACCTTTAAGACCTAAATTTACTGGAACATTGAGATTGGACAGGCATTGGAATCAAGGCTGTTTCAATGAATCGCTATAAACTCATATGAACGATATTATGGTCATGAATATGAACTGATTTAATTTCAAAACTTATATCGGATGTTTTACTTCTTTCACCGTTTAGTATGGCTGGAATTAGAAAATGCGACATGGCAATGAGCTGTTACCCTTAAATTGCTAAACAATGATGCATACAAATATTGATATTGATAACTATTGGAAGAGCGTTGTATTCGAAAGCGATTCAAGAGCCTTTGAATGTTTATTTCACAAATTACAAAACAAGTGTATCCGTTTTTGTATGCGATTCGTTGATAGTAGGGAAACAGCGGAAGATATTGTATCGGATGTGTTTGCAGATTTATGGGTAGGCCGAAACCGATTGCAAGAAGTACGGGATCCGGAAGTTTATGTCTTAATCTCCATTAGAAACAAATCTTCGAAGCATTGGAAGAAGAAAGCTAAAATGGAAATTGTTCCCCTTGATGACCTTCATGATAAAGTGAGCGATGAATACCGGCCGGATCACGAACTGGAAAAAAAGGAGTTGATGTTGACTCTCGATAAAGCCATTGATAAACTTCCACTGCAATGTAAAACAGTATTTAAGCTGGTGAAGGAAGATGGTTTAAAATGTGCGCAAGTGGCTGAAATTCTAGATATCTCTATAAGAACGGTACATACCCAAATGTACCGCGCCATGAACAAAATTAACACTACAATTTCGGAACAATTCCCAGCCGATCCGAAAGTAATTAAGATCAGTGTTGCTACCGGCTTAATAATTCTTTACTTTTTTTTAAATCTCTTGTAAGTAATTTATTAAATAAATGCCTCCCATATATAAAGGCGATGGGCCTAACCAATATGGATCAGGATAAATTTGTTAAATTACTTACCAGGCAATTAACCGGGCAACTTACGTCGGAAGAGGCCGAAGAGTTGAGGCATTTGCTCGATCGTAACGAAGACTACCGCACTCGATATAAAGCAATACAGGAATATTTAAGTAATGATTTCCAGACCGAAGCTTCTGGTAGTGATTTATTTGAAAAAGTGAAGCAGAAGATTGCGGCCAAGGGTGATGAGGAAAGCTTTGTAGCTCAAAAAAGAGTTCGGCTAAGCCTGATCTGGCAAGTTGCTGCAGTGCTTCTCCTTATCTCTTCCGTCATATTTATTGTAAAAGTTTCGAATATATTTTCTAAACGATCAACAACAAGTCAGTTGGTAACCACCCCAAGGGCGGTTAGAAAGATTATCAACCTAAGTGACGGTACTACAGTTACACTTAATGCTGACAGTAAACTTAGGTTTCCAGATAAATTTGAAGGCCCAACGCGAGAAGTTTACTTAAATGGCGAAGCTTTTTTTGATGTACACCACGATAGTTCCCATCCTTTTATCATTCATACAATTAAAATGGACGTAAAGGTATTGGGGACCGCATTTGATTTAAAAGCCTATCCGGAAGATGATTTTAGCGAAACTACGTTGATCCGCGGCCGGGTACAGGTCACTTTGAGGGATCGTCCTTCCGACATCATTACCTTAAAGCCATCAGAAAAGTTAGTCGTTAAGTATCTGGCTCCGGCAAGTCAGACTAAGAATGACAACGAACAAGCTGCTGAAGCGCTTCCAGAAGTTACCCACCTGCACAAGCAGGATTCAACGGTAGTAGAAACTTCTTGGGTGACTAATAAAATTGCATTTCAGGATGAACGATTCGGTGATCTGGCTAAACAACTCGAACGTGCTTATAATGTTCATTTTGTATTTCAAAATGATCATGTAAAAAATTTGACCTTCTCTGGTGTTTTTGAACAGGAGACTATTGAAGAAGCTTTGCATGCCATGAGCCTGATTGAGCCATTCCAATATCAGATTGAAGAAAATCAAATTATAATTAAATAACCGAATTATGAACCATTAAATACGATTATGAAGAAAACGATACCACAGTAAAGAAAAACGGGGATTGACATCCCCGCTTCAGAAAAGAGATAATAATTTAGTTAATGCAGACCGCTTTTGACCGAGATGTCTGCAATCATCACCTTTCAATAAGTAAATTTATGATTTTTTTTACACGCTACAAGTGTGTCAGGCATTCCTATTGCCTAAAAAAGGCCCTTTCAATTATGAAATTGACGATCGCACTGATTGTATTGTTTAACCTCCAAATGTTCGCTAAGGGTTATTCGCAAACCAGGATAACATTGAATCTCAAGTCGGCCGACTTTAAAAAAGTGGTCAGGGAAATCGAAAAGAAAACCACCTATCGGTTTTTATTTAGCGGAGATAAAATTCCGGGCGATAGGTTTATAAATATCGATGTGGATAACAAAGAGGCATTAACATTACTCGATGAGTTACTGGCGAATACGCCTTACACGTATCAAAAGCTGGATAAAAACCTGATTGTTATCGTGTCTAAAGGACAAATTATAAATAATGTCCATGTGACCGGAACAGTACTTGATGAAAATAATAAGCCCTTGCCTGGCGTAACGGTTGCAATTAAAGGGGCTACTAAAAATGCGGTAACCACAGATGTAAAAGGAGTTTTTCATATCACTGTGCCCGACAATACCGTTCTTGTTCTGACATTTATTGGCTACGATACTCAGGAAGTTCCGGTCAACGGCAACAATACGCTAACAGTTAACATGAAGCCTTCATCAAAGAACCTGAATGAAGTAATTGTTGTTGGTTATGGTACGCAGCGTAAAAGGGATGTCACAGGAGCGGTTACATCTGTTTCTGCAGAGACTTTGCAACAAGTTCCTATCCAGGCAAACGTAGCAGAGCAGTTACAGGGAAGAGTTGCCGGACTGGATATTGCTTCAACTGGTAACCTGCCTGCGTCAGCCGGCCAGATCAGACTACGTGGTGAACGATCATTTGCAACGAGCAGTGGTGCAGCCGATGCAACCAATGGACCTTTATTTGTACTTGACGGAGTTCCGTTTATCAACGGAAGCCTCAATGATATCAATCCCGGCGATATTGCCAGCGTGGAAGTACTAAAAGATGCTTCAGCTACTGCCATATATGGCTCAAGAGCATCTGGGGGAGTTATCTTGATTACCACCAAACGTGGGAAAAATGGCAAGACACAGGTGAATTTCAATTCTACCACGGGAGTAAGTAATGCTGTTGGACGTTACGATGTAATGAATGCGCAACAGTATACCGCCTTCAAGCAGCAAAGTATTGCCGGTAACTCTGTAAATCCGGGACAAACAGCTTATCCTATAACCGTTGGCGAACAAAATGGTATTAATAACGGTACCAACACTGATTGGGTAAAATTGCTGATGCGTACGGGACTATCAACAGACGATCAGTTGCGCATTTCGGGCGGGACCGAAAAAACACAATATGCCTTAAGTGGCGGTTATCACGACGAAAAGGGCATTGAATATGGGCAGAATTTTACCCGGGGTAGTTTACTCTTCAGTCTGGATCAAACCGTTAGCAAAATTTTCAAAGTTGGTATCACTTCAAACAGCGTTTTAGATACAAGGATAAACAACGGAGACTATGTCAGTACAGCATTTCTATTAAGTCCGCTTTTATCTCCTTATAACGCTGATGGAAGCATTAACGTTCGGCCGTGGACAGGATCACTGGACGAGTTGGTAAGGCTAAATCCATTAACATTAAGAAACCCAAATATTCAAGCCGCTACTAATCGTTTAGCAACCAATAACGTTGCGTATGGCGAGGCTAATATCATTGACGGCCTGAAATACCGTTTAAATGCCAGCTTATCCTATAATCAAAGTAAAGTTAATAATTATTGGCCGGTAAATACGATCGTAAACACCAACACCACTCAGGATCAATCACTTGCGTCGGTTTCCAATTCATTAAATTATGTTTGGGAAATAGAGAATATCCTGACTTACGAGAAGACGTTCGCCCAGAAACATCACATTATATTCACCGGGTTGTTTAGCAGCGAAAAGGACCACACCGATGGCAGCGGTATTAATGCAACCGGTGTGCCGGCCGATTATCTGCAAAGCTATAACCTCTATCTGGCCAATTCTACCAATGTTAGCAGCTCAAGCTTTACTTACTCTGAGCGTGGATTGATCTCGTACATGGCGCGCCTGTTTTATGGATTTAACGATAAATATCTGTTAACCGCCACGGTGAGGCGAGACGGATCATCCGTTTTAAGTACCGGGCATCAGTACTTTACCTATCCTGCTTTTGCTTTCGGATGGAATGTTGACCGGGAGAATTTTATGAAATCAATGACATGGGTTAGCTCCTTAAAGTTGAGGGCGGGCTATGGCGTCACTGCTGATCAAAATATTAGCCCTTATCAAATTCTGGGCAATCTTAGTCCCGTAGCCTATAACTTTGGTACCAGCTTGCAAAACGGTTATTTGGTAACTTCTATACCTAACCCGAATCTTAAGTTCGAACACACAAATAACGTTAATCTTGGGGTAGACTTCGGCGTGTTCAATAATCGTATTACGGGAAGCGTTGACGTATACACCCAGCGCACCTACGATATTCTGCAGGTTGAATCATTGCCTTTAAGCGATGGTGCGGCAACGACAACAGTTAATGCTGGTAACTCTAAAGGTAAGGGCCTTGAGATTAGTGTAAGTTCGAGAAATCTGGATGGGGCTTTTAAGTGGACAACTGACTTCAATATCGCATTTAACCGCTCTTCAATTACCGCACTGCGCGCCGGGCTGCAACAGGATATCGGCAATGGTTGGTTTGTTGGACAGCCCTTTAATGTGATCTACGACTATAAAAAAATTGGCATTTGGCAAACAAACGAGGCGGCCGAAGCTGCAAAATATGGCGAAAAGCCTGGTATGATAAAAGTCCAGGACGTTAATAATGATGGTAAGATCGATGCTAATGACCGCCAGATACTTGGCACCTATCAACCCCAATATACTGCCGGATTAACAAATCGTTTTAGTTACAAAGGTTTTGATCTAACGACAGTTATGTTCGCCAGGATGGGACAAAAAGTATCTGTCAGTTATCTTGATCAGGCAGGTGGCTTCTTCAATATAGGCCGCGTAAATCAATATAATCTCAACTATTGGACACCAACCAATCCGACAAATGATTTCCCACGTCCTGATGCCAGCCAAAGCCCGCTTTACAGTGGAACGCTGGAATACCAGGACGGCTCATTCATAAAAATGCGAAGTATCAGTCTGGCGTACAATTTTCCACGGAGTATACTTAAAGATGGACCAGTTAGATCTTTAAGGGTTTCCGCGAACGTCAACAATCCTTTTATTATTTATTCACCTTTGGTGTCTAAGGGGTGGGCCATAGACCCTGAGAGTAACGGTTATGGGGGAACAAATGGACGTGCGTTGACAATTGGCATTAATCTGCCGCAGGCAAGGGTTTGGTCGATAGGTATTAATGCAGGCTTTTAACTTTTAAACTCAAAAAAATGTACTTAAAACATAAAATAGCAATCATCATTTTTGCCATCTGTATATTAGGTTCAGTTAGTTGCAAAAAGCTTTTGGAACAAAATCCCAAAGCCAGTATAACTCCTGCCTTTTTTCAAACACAGACTGGCGTGCAGGGGGGGATCACAGGTGTTTATCAAAATCTCCGCTCGCTTTGGGGATCCGAAAATTACTTTTACATACTGCAGGGCGGAACTGATGAAAGCATTTCAGGAGGCAGCGCAACAACAACCGGACTTGAAATAGAAACGTACAATCAATTTGTAAACAACGCCAGCGTCTATAATACTTTCGGTGGATTATTTCAATCGGCCTACCAGGACATTAACACCCTAAACGGCGTATTACAGTATGGCCAAACCGCTTTTACCGATACAAAAGTTCAAAAGGAGTATCTCGCACAGGCAAGATTTTTGCGCGCACTGTTATATTTCGAATTGGTGAGGACATTTGGTGACGTACCACTTCATACCACTTTTGTAACTACGGCCAGTTTGAGCGACTCGAGGGCTCCTATAGCCGATGTGTATAATCTGATCATTCAGGATCTCACTCAAGCATCTACTGATTTACAAACTAAACCAGGAGAGCAGATAACCTCCGCCGTTGTTTCTCCATTCGCAGGTCATGCCGCAACTAAAGCATCTGCAATGTTCCTGCTATCGAAGGTTTATCTTACCCGCGGTTGGTCAACCGCAGCGCAGCCCTCTGATTTTCAGAATGCCCTTACTATAGCACAGGGTCTGATCAATAGTGCGTCAACTTACGGACTGGGTCTATATTCATCATATGATCAGGCTTATGCCGAAGCAAATGATGCAACCAATAAAGAAGATCTGTTTGCTATTGAGCATAATACTGATCCTAAATATGGCGAATATAACTTAAATGCGTCTACACCTACGGATTTTAATGGATGGGCATTCTTTTTCAGGCCCAACTATCCAACGATTGTAGCGAATTATCCGGCCAATAGTGGCTCCGCGCTCATGACCCGGGATTTGGCCAATGGACGCCCCTGGGTCCGTATCCGGCCAAACACAGACTGGGTTGAATCGGTATTGTTTGCCGATAAGGATAACGACTATCGTTACTGGGATACCTTCCAAACCACATGGATTGCCAACAATGCAGTTACTACACCCCGGGGTACTTTGACCGTTGGTGTTGATACCGCGATATGGACGCCTCCTTACGATCCGGGCCCTGTAAAACGCGCGGCATTTAAGGGCGTGATATTTTTACGTCCTTCACTTGCCTCAACTGCTACCGGTACCAACGCAAATCCCTGGACTATTTCTATGTTTCCGTCCGTTAAGAAATTTGACGATCCGTTGCGCCCTGGGGTAAACGATGCGTCAACACGTCCAATTGTGCTTTTTCGTTTTTCCGAGCTTTATCTGATTGCAGCGGAAGCGGCATTTAAAATGAATGATTATAATACTGAGGCGGCAATTCTTAACGTACTAAGGACCCGGGCGGCAGCGAGACCATCAAATGCGCCGGCGGCTCCTGCAGGCGCTGTAGCGGCGATGCAGGTAACGCCCGCTCAGTTACAAAATGCAGGTATAGATTTCATTCTTGACGAGCGTTCAAGAGAACTATATGCAGAGTCAGTTAGATGGTATGATCTTGTCAGAACTCAATCGCTTATACGTCGAGTTCAATTGTTAAATCCGGAGGCCGGGAAATATATACAAAGCTTCGAGGCATTAAGACCAATTCCTCAAAGCCAGATAGACCTGGTTACCCAGGGACCTAAATTCCCCCAAAACCCGGGCTATTGATAGACTTGGGACCCGGTATATTAATCAAAATAATGAGGCTGTATCAAAAAGCAAAACAAGTAACTTCTTCTCAGTGTCCCCGGTGGCTTCTTTGCGCGCTTTGCAGTTTAAAATTAACCGCTGAGGCGGCAATGGAGGCGCAAAGAACGCGAAGAAAGTACTTTTGATACAGTCTCTATATTAATCAAAATAATAGCTTTCCAGTTTTCCGTCCATTATTTGCCGATACTGATAGGCGTAGTATCACTCCGGTGATGCTGCGCTTTTTAAACAGCTTTTAACCGTTAATTTAATCTGCTTATCAATCAATTATAAATATTTTATATCCTCCCATGAATCTAAAACGTTTGCTAATCAATACAGCTCTTACGGCGACTACACTCCTTACAGCCTTTGTGACAGCGCCATCCCATATCACTATATTTATGGCCGGAGACTCTACTATGGCCATTAAGGATACAAGGCGGTATCCTGAAACTGGCTGGGGAATGCCCTTTAAATATATGTTTGATACAACGGTGACAGTGACAGACCTTGCCAAAAATGGTGCGAGCACAAGGAGCTTTGTTACCGACGGGCTGTGGAATAAGATTATTGATCAGCTAAAACCAGGCGATTATGTACTGATACAATTTGGCCATAATGACGAAATTCCGACAAAATCAACCGCAACTACTCCTGCAGAGTTTCGGAATAACCTAATAAAATTTATCAAGGACACCAGGGACAGGCACGGTATTCCGGTATTAATCACCCCTGTAGCAAGGCGAAAGTTTAATGCTGAAGGTATAGTTGAGGGAACGCACGATGAATACTCAGCTATCGTCCGCAATGTAGCCCTGGCTCAACATGTTGCCTTGATCGACCTTGATAAAGAAAGCCAGGCACTGCTTCAACAGCTTGGGTCAGCTGCATCGGCACTACTCTACAATCATTTGGTACCGGGCGAACATCCAAACTATCCTAAGGGCAGCGCTGATGATACACACTTCAATGAGCTGGGCGCGAGAAGGATGGCGGAAATTGTGTTGGCAGATATTCGCTCATTAAAACTTGAACTCTCAAACCACATTGCTAAAGGCGACAGATAGTCTAATCAACTTGAAAAAATCAACTTGAAATGTAAGGTCTGCGAATGAATTAAGTGAATCAAATGAATAAACCTGATTCATTATCAAAGGGAATGGCAAATAAACAATTGAAGATATGCTAACTTGGCAGAAATTAAGTGTTAACCGATATTGATTGACATAATATTGATGAAAAGAAAATCTTTTTTTAAAGGAGTTAAATTTACCTATCAAACTTGCATATTAGCAGTCCTGCCGTTGTCCGTTTTTTTGTTAAGTGCCCAAAAACAAAATCCTATATCTGAAACAGAACAGACCATCGAACTCAATGGATCGGCTGGTGGAAGGAGGTTTGATGGCATTGGTGTAGTAAATGGCGGCGGGGCAACAAGCGTGTTACTGAAAGATTACCCTGAAACGCAACGCAACCAAATATTAGACCTGTTATTCAAACCAAAATTTGGCGCCTCCGTCAGCACATTACTTGTGGAGATTCCGGGCGATGGTAATTCTACGCAGGGTTCTATGCCTAGTCACATGCACACCCGGAACGACCTTAATTATTCTCGGGGATACATGTGGTGGATAATGCAGCAAGCAAAAAAACGCAATCCTGATCTTTCTCTTGACGCGACTGCATGGAGTGCGCCCGGATGGATAGGCAACGGGGATTTTTGGACACAGGATGGAGCTGATTATTACATTAAGTGGCTACAGGGACTCCGCGATGTCTTTGGTTTACAACTAGATGCAATTGGTTGCCGCAACGAAAAAGGCAATAATTACGGGTTTGTCAAAATATTGAAAGCAACATTAAATCAAAACGGCTTTGGGAGAATAAAAGTTCATGCATTTGACAATTGGCCTGCGAATAAATTAGACTTTGTAAAGGATATGTTAACGGACGGCCAGCTCCGCAACTCCATTGACGCCATTGGTGCTCATGTGTTTTATGCGGCGGCTCCCGCTTCGCCAGAAGCCCAGGCGGCGGCGGCAAAAATGAATAAGCCTATTTGGAACAGTGAGGACCATGTGTACAAAAAAGGTTTCGATTGCTTAATAAGCCTCGTGGAGTGTTTTAATCACAATTACATTGAAAGTGGATCCACTAAAATTACCAATTGGTACGATGTTGCAGCTATTTATCCGCTTGAACCATTTCCTGAAGACCCGGCGACCATTTTAGCCCGGTGGCCGTGGAGCGGGCATTACGAAGTTCGGGAAGCGTTATGGGGATACGCCCATTATGGGCAATTTTCAAAAGTTGGCTGGGAATATTTGAATGGCGGCTGCCTCAAATTAAATGGTGGTGGTTCTATGGTGACACTCAAGTCTCCTGAAAAGGACTATAGTATTATTATTGAAACTAAGGATGCTAAATCAATCCAAACCGTTCATTTTAGAATCAGCGGAGGGCTTTCTACACACAGTGTCTGCGTTTGGCAAAGCAATATAGAGGAACAGTTTGTCAAAAAGGCAAGTATCCCAATTGAAGACGGTGGATTTACAATTAACCTGGAACCCAATACAGTTTATTCAATATCAACCACAACAGGCCAGCAGAAAGGTTCATTTAATAATATTCCGGGAGCAAAGCCGTTCCCTTTTCCTTATTATGAAACTTTTGACAAGTATACCGCACCTAAAGACTGGGGGTATCTACCGCATTATACTGCAGATATTGCCGATGCGTTTGAAATTGTTGAACGTCCGGATAAATCCGGGAAATGTTTGCAACAGGTAGTTCCTAAGCCCACTATCTCCTGGGCTCCAGATTGGCAGCCATATACCATTTTGGGTGACGGTAATTGGACAAACTACGAGGTAAGCGCAAATATTTATCTGAACCCAAGTGATACAGCGGGTATTATGGGGCGTGTTAATAATGTTGGAACAGGATACGGTTTTATTCCCAAAGGTTACTTCCTGCAATTGGGCGCTGACGGGCTGTGTAAGCTTATTGCCGTCCGAGGCAAGAAAGACAAGAAAAAATTAACGGGCGATGCAGAGCAGCAGGCAATCATAAAGGCTCAAAGAGATGCCGATGAAGGCGGGGAAAAGACACTCGGCGAAATAAAACTTCCAGGAACTAGCCCCAATAAATGGCATCAATTAAAACTGAGGTTTGATGGCAATTTGATCATTGCGTTTGTCGATGGAAAATCGATTTTTAAAGTGACAGACTCGCTTTATAATCATGGAATGGCCGGTTTGATCGCTGGCGCAGGGAAGAATAAATTAAGTACCCCGTATTTTGATGATTTGCTCGTCAAAGGTGTTGGTGCACCCACCCCTATACCAGCCACTTCATTAGTTGGACAACGACCCATTTATCAAAAAAATAGCAGGTGATCAAGAACGAAGTTTAAATGGAAAGTACTCATTGAATTAGAGGACAAATAATTTCAAAATAAAGGAGTATCGTTCCCTGCAGGCCCTGATTGACAAAAAACTAACTATTGCTGCGACAGATTGAGCGCCACCGTATTGAACTATTTATTCCTTGACAACTGATATTTGGGACAACCTGATCTTTTACGTTTTCAATTACGTTTGCGTTGTGATTTGCTTTCAATTCTTTGACAACTGATATTTGGGACAACAAAAAAACATCGTGGGCCTCACTGGTGGAGGTTGTGATTTGCTTTCAATTCTTTGACAACTGATATTTGGGACAACCTGATCTTTTACGTTTTCAATTACGTTTGCGTTGTGATTTGCTTTCACTTCTTTGACAACTGATATTTGGGACAACAATTATTAGGAAATCGAAAAATTTCCTAACTTTTGAAATCACCGCCAGCAAATAAAATTTCCATGACCCTCTTGTACTATTGCTTGATCGATAAACAGTTGTCCATCGAAGCTTTTACAGAAAAGCTGAATATGCTGCCTGATAACCAGCAACAGCAAATCAAAAAGTTGCGGAGATGGGAGGATGCACATGCATCTCTGTTCGGTAGGTTGTTGCTGAAGCAGGGTCTCACGGACATTGGCAGCACTGCAACTCTGGACGACATGAATTGTAACGACTTCGGGAAGCCTTACTTTGAAAACTATCCCATCCGCTTTAATATTACACACTCGGGAAATTTTGTCGCCTGTATTATTTCTAACGATACTAGCACCATAGGTATTGATGCCGAAGTGGTAAAAGCCGTGAATACAAAAGATTTTAAAGATTTATGGAGTGAAGAGGAGTGGGCCGATATTCAAAGCAATGATATAGCTGTTTTTTTTAAATATTGGACCCGTAAGGAGGCGGTGGTAAAAGCAATAGGTAAGGGCCTGAATATTCCATTAAACCAAATCAGCGTTAGCAATGGCGCCGCTAAGGTGGCTGGGGAAATTTATTTTCTAAAAGCGATCAACATCTCCCCCCAGATTCTAATTAACGTCGCAAGCCCGAACGAGATTTCGAATATGGTCATCCGTGAGTTTACTGCTGCCGATATGTGATAATCAGTAAACGCCATTAAATAGACCAACCGGAAGTCTAACACATTTTTTACTTTTCTACCGGCGCTAAAGACTAAAACTTTTGCTTAAATATGTCTTCAACTTTTTGCTTGATAGACTATCATTTATAGATACTATTTTAACCTGTTAACTTTATCAAATGGCCTTTTTGCGAAACCTGTTTAATAAAACAAATACTATCGAAGATAAGTATGAGGATTTTTGGCGCTGGTTTGCTGATAATGAGAAGGCTTTTCATAAAGTAGTAAAAAGCAGAAAGAATATAGAAAAGTTATTTTTTGACAAGCTTTCGCCTAAACTAAACGGGGTTAGAAGCGAAGTTTTCTATCTGACCGGCATGTTCGACAACAACACGGTAGAGTTAATTTTAACAGCAGACGGAGCGGTAAAAAATATTGTTTTTGTTGAAGAACTAATCAACACAGCTCCGTCAATTCCCGGCTGGAAATTTACGGCACTTAAACCAGCCTCGGCAGAGGGCTTCAGTCTAAATATGGCTGGTTACAATTTCAACAGCGATAATTTAAGCTTTTACGCTAATGAAGATGCCCGTTATCCCGATGAAATAGATTTGACCATTGTTTATGATCATTACAAGGAAGACGACCGGACCACGATCACCAATGGGGTATACATATTTTTAGACAACTATCTCGGCGAATTGGAGTTGGCCACAACTATAGATAATCTGGTAATAACGGGACAAGAGGAGGCGACCCGCGAATTAATTCCTCTAACAAAATTGAAAGCTTTTTTGAATTGGCGGGAAAAGGAGTTTACAGAGAAACATGAAGGCACTCGTCACCACACGGATAGCGACAACCACTCCATCCTTCGGGCAACTTTAGAAAACGGGAAGCCGCTGTTTGCAGCCGTTAATACAGATCTGCTAAAATGGGATGCTAAAGCATCTCACCCCTGGATTCTGGACGTAGAGATGAAGTTTGAAGGCGATGATAACGGCATGCCCGATAAACCGACATTGACCATGCTGGAGGGAGTTGAAGATAAAATGCTTGAAGAGCTGAAAGACTCCGACGGCTTTTTACACATCGGCAGAGAAACGGCCAACAATACGAGGAACATCTATTTCGCTTGTCAGGATTTTAGAAAAGCAGCTAAACTCACAGACCACATCCTTGCAAGCTATAAAGGCAACGGTAAAATAACCTACGAAATATATAAAGATAAGTACTGGCAATCTTTTAACAGGTTTGTAATCCATTAAAAGAAGTAGTACGGCCGGCCTGAATTATTCTCAAGAATTTTCTTGATTATTAAAATAATAGTTGTATACTTGCAACATGAAAAGAACATCAATACAAAGCTTTATACCCCAACCGATTAATCGGAGAGGATAGGCTATGTATTGACTTTATATAACGGAAAGACATGGAAATCCTCTTAGATCATCTAAGGGGATTTTTTGTTTCAGGGGCCTTCAGAGTGGTATATCAATTGGTTAGATTACCGCATTTGGGATGCGGAGGTTGCCGGTTCGAGTCCGGCCTACTCTACTGTATTTTAACAACTTGGAACGTTAGCTCAATTGGTGAGAGCGGCACCCTTATACGGTGATGGTTAAAGGTTCAAGTCCTTTACGTTCTACAATAGTTCCCTGTGGTGCAACGGTAGCACGTCTGATTTTGGTTCAGAAGATCGTGGTTCGAATCCATGCAGGGAAACCCGAAATTAAAAATGATTTTACACCTCAGACGGGGAAAGGGAACGCTATGCCTAATACAGAAAACTCTGTATTCATGGTGCTGCCTGCGCCATCTCGCGGATAGATGCCCACCCTGTTGGACTGTCTTTATAGCGTACATAAACTACCATGGAACGGCCTTTCTGCAGTGTCGGCTTTCCGCCGTTTTTGGGTGTTACCTTAAATGTAAAGATGCTGGTTTCTATGGCCGTGTTACCGTTAAAAACCGTACTTTCAATCTGGTTACCCACAAATTCCATCTTAACTGATTTAAACGTTTGTATTAACCCCTTAGTTAAAGCTGCACGACCAATCACAACGTTTTTACCACCAAAGTATTTAACAACATCCGGATGATGCAGTGCCACAATAGCTGGTACGTCCCCACGGCCAAATGCCGCCCGGATCGCTGCTGTTGTTTTTTCGAGAGATAGCTTATCCGCTGCCGAAGGCTGGTTTTGTGCAGTACATACAATAGGCAGTGTGATAAACAAGGTAAGGTAGGTAAGTACTTTCATCGCGTTTTAATTTGCAGAAGGAATTATATCCAAATTAGTATTTATTCCACTGATTTACAAAAAGAAGCGCTTTTTCCAAACGATCTTCTTCATCAAAAGCTCGTTTCACTGAGCATCAATAACCAGACTGAATAACCCGGGTTACAGGCGATAACTTTTGAAAAAATCCCAAATTACGGCGCAACCGTCCAGATTGTGTGAAACCAGACCGACAAAGTTCCTGGCCGCATATTGTGGGCCGGATGGCCAGGTATGGCCGCCATTTTTTATCGTATAACTCTCTACCCGCAGGCCTGTGTAGGGGTTAATCAATTCCTTTTTAATAATGCTGGTGCCATCGTTTGCCTTATCGGGTATTTCCGAGACACGAACTTTGTTGCAGCCATCTGTTTCGACCCAGAGTTTTACTATTTCTTCGTGACTGTACACATTACCGCCTGCCGCTTTGGTAGGCCCGCCAAGATATGGCACCATGCGGTCGCCCGTGCCGTGGATATACATTACGGGCAGCGGTTTTACAGGGTGGATTCCGGTGGTTTTATCGAGGGTGGCAGCTACAGCAGCCATGGCCGCAATGCGGTGAGCTAGTTCGCAAGCCAGGCGCGAAGCCATGAAGCCACCATTGGACATACCCGTTACATAGATACGCTTGGTATCAGCAGGATAGGTGTTTATTAAATGAGTAATGAGCTGATCAATAAAGGAAACATCGTCAATCCCGGCGGCATGGGCTTTGGTGTTCCGGCCATCGTTCCAGGTTTGGGTAATACCTTCCGGGCAAACAATCAGGAATTTCTCGCGCTCAGCTATCGGCCTGAAATTCGCAAAGCCCATCATTTGTTCTGCACTGCCTAAAGTGCCATGCAAAGAAATGACAACAGGTAGCAAGGTGTACTGTGGAAGCTCGTCGGGAACATAGATCAGATATTCGCGAACAAGATTCCCGACCCGGATAGTTTGTCTTGACTGCATGTTCAGCAGCAAAACTAAACTATTGCCCGCATAAACAAGGTTTAATTTATTGCGGTTTCTTCTTGTTTGGGCAACAAAGCCTTTATCTTACTGTACAGAAAGGGCGGATCAAAAGGTTTTAAAACGTAGTCATTCATACCGGCATCCTTAATAGTAGCATCTTCATTAGCAACGATACTGCCCGTAAGCGCAATTATTGGCAAACGCCGATATTTACTTTCCGTTCTGCTCCGGATAGCTTTCACGGCTTCCAGGCCATCCATAACCGGCATGTGAATATCCATCAGCACCAGGTCGTAATCATTGCGTTCTATTTTCTCCAAGGCCTCCACACCGTCTTCAGCCACATCCACATCAAGCTTCCATCTCTTCAATATCTTTTGAGCAACCAGACGGTTTACCGCGCTGTCGTCTACAACCAGAATGTGTCCGTTAAGGCTTTCCTCAACCGTTTTGCTGGCCGTTTTTAAATCAGATAAACGAGCCTTTTTTAATTCAAGCGTGAAACTGAACGTTGTGCCTTCATTAAGCTTACTGCTTACGCTGATCTCTGATCCGTAAAGTTCAATCAGTTTTTTGGTGATGGCCAGCCCCAGACCGGTGCCACCAAACTTGCGGGTAATGTCTGACCCTGCTTGTTTATAGGGGTCAAAAATAGTGGTCAGCTTGTCCGCTGCGATCCCTATTCCCGTATCTGTTACCTCAAAGCGGATCAAGGCCTTTTCGTCTTCCTCGCCTACCTCGGCTATCTTCAGCTTAACAAAGCCCTTTGACGTGAATTTCACCGCGTTTCCTAATAAGTTGATCAGGATCTGGTAAAGCCGGGTATGATCCGCATAAATAAAGGCGGGGACGTGAGGATCTACCTCGTATGCCAAGGCAATGCCCTGCTCGCGGGCTTTTGGCATCAATGACTGGATGGTTTTGCTAGCCAGACTATCAAGGTTTACCGGGGCCGACTCCAGAACCATATTGCCAGTTTCTATTTTGGTATAATCCAGCAAATCGTTGATCAGGGTTAATAGGTTTTCTGCGGAGAACTGAAGAATGCCTAAATGCTCTTCCTGCTGCTTCAGATGCTCTTCTTCTGCCAGCAAACGGCTCATGCCAATTACAGCATTTAGGGGCGTACGCATCTCATGGCTCATCACAGATAAGAAGCTTTCTTTGGCACGGCTTAAATTAAGCGCATCTTCTCTTGTTCTAACCAACTGCTCTTCCACGCGCATCCGCGCAGTAATATCAAAGGCAACACTGATAATTCGCTCTACCTGGCCGGACTCGTCGAACAGGGGCGTGGTGGAGACGTACAACCAAATGGGTGTACCGTCTTTTTTATAGTACTGAATTTCGATAGTATATGGCTGATTGGCTTCAATACGCTGTACGGCATAATCCACTACAGACTGGTCCGTGTCTTTTCCGAAAAAAAGCGTTCCAAAGGTTTTATTCTTAAGTTCATCAAAGCTATACCCCATCAGATCCTCAGCGGCCTTATTCATCCAAATGATCTCGTGACTGGCATTACGGATAAATACCCCCGCCGCAGATTTTTCAACCGCCGTACTCAATATCCGGGCCTCCATTTCACTCTTCTTCCGATCGGTTATATCTCTGCCGTTAATAAGCCAACGGTCATTTTTCATGACGTCTGACCACTCGAACCAGCGCAACTCGCCATTTTTGGTGCGCAATCTGGTTTCAACCTGAAAACGGTCCTGCCCTTTGCTCAGTTCAGCGTAGATAGCGGGCATAACGCGTTCCCGTTCATTAGGCACACAAAAATCCCATATCGTTTTTCCAAGGGCTTCCTGAGGCGAATAACCGAGCAGGTGAAAAATGGAGTCATTGATATATTCAATTCTAGCTTCCCTGTCGGTAATGCAATGTATTTCGTTAGACTGATTAAAAAGCTCAGTAAATTTTTGAGCCTGCAGCAGCGCCAGGTTGAGGGCCTGATTCCTTTTAGCAATTTCAAGATGGGTGATCACTTTAGAAGCCAGCAAAACCAGTCCGCTTTTCTGCTGCTGGTCAAGATTTTTGCTGGTGGTATCTGTCACCCATAAAGCACCTATCCATTTCCCCTCGGGGCTCATCAGTGCCGTACCAGCATACCAATGTTCCTGCCGGTGATTCGTTAATCCAAGTTGTTGAAAAATATTTTCAGAAGATGGCGCAATTCCTTCAATAACCTCCTCTGGCCGGGTGATCCGGGTGAGAAAAGTATTTTCGGTCCACGAACAATAGACGTGGTTGTTGGCCCGGGTTTGAAACGTTGACCTCACATCATCAAAGATTGAGATGTAAGCAGCTGAACATTTACATATATAAGTAGTCAGGTCAATAATGGCCTGAAGATTTTTTTCTGTTTCCTCATCCATAGCGCTGTAAGCTGCTGAGGTAGCTAAATGTGGCCTAGCCAAATCAGAGGGAAGAACACTCATGTACAAACTTTTACAGGTACTTATACGGCGAATGTTAATTTTAGTTTAACAAATTGATTAGTACTATTATAAACGATACACAACTCAGCTGCAAAAAATTCAACATTCCTATTAAAAGTGCATAGCTGGCATCAATTTGAACATTTCTTCTATCAATAGACCAAAACGTGATGGTGCAGCCGACCATGTACATCTACTTTTAGATTAGTTAAAGCACGTGATTGCTGTTTGCCGGTTTTTAGGGATTCAAAGCCGCCCGAACAGCAAAGAAATTGATCAAGGTGATGGAAACAGCCACAACAAAAGCGACACTGCATGATATTGCCCAACTAGCTGGGGTTTCCCAGGGTACTGTAAGCAAAGCGTTAAATGATGTGCCGACAGTAAACAAGGCAACCAAAAAGAAGATTAAGGAAATAGCCGCCGCATTAAACTACCAATTCACACCTTATTTAGAACGGCAACAGCATCGGAAGCGGTCCGCGGTGGACCGGTACGAAAGCGACCGGGAAGGCAAGAAGATTACCATTTATGACATTGCCAATGCGCTGAATCTCTCGCCCTCTACAGTAAGTCGTGCATTAAACGGCAATAAAAGGATCAATAAAAATACGGTACGGAGGATTATTAAGTTTGCTAAACAAGTAGGCTATGATTATGATGCAGCGGCCAGTATAATAGCCAAAAAAAGTAAAAGCGCCATACAAGATCCGTCCGCACATACTACCATTTACGATATAGCACAAAGTCTTCAAATTTCAGCCTCTACAGTAAGCCGTGCACTCAGCAGCAGCAACAAAGTAAGCGAGAAAACAAGAGAAAAGGTAAAAATGGCAGCTCAGCAAATGGGCTTTGTGGTTAACCACGCTGCAAGTAGTTTAAGAACCAAACGAAAAAATGCCATTGGTATCATCATGGATGATATCAGGAGCGGTCTGTCGTCTGAACTAATTAGAGGAATTGAAGAGGAATGCAGCGAATTGGGACTGCGGCTCGTTATCAGTAATGCCGGAAACAACAATGAGCTGCGTTTTTTGAGCGAAGAAGTTGATGGACTAATTGTATTTCCATTGCAAATTGAGTTGGCAGAGGTTTTTGCTAATTCCTATCATGGTATAAAACCGGCCGTAATTATAGGCGCAAACAATAAAGCCAAAAACAGCATCAATGTGCTCATTAACTGGGAGTCCGCTTCGTTCGAAACATTCAATTCCCTCATTAGCAGTGGTTGTAGAAATATCTTTTATGCCGATTGCAAGGATAACGCCTACGATTATTTCGAAAGGCTTCGCGGCTATAAAAGAGCGCTCTATCAGCGTCAATTAAACTGTTCGGAAGAACTGGTGATGACATACCGTAAAAATGAGCACATGGAAGCATCCATCGCTATAGCTACTCGTATTCGTAGTTTACCGCAATTTCCTGATGCCCTGTTTATAGCCGACCAGCGCGTGGCGGTTGCCCTGCTTGCGGCGCTTAAACTGCCCCGAAAAGATTTACAGCAGCTTCACCTGGCAGGCTTAAATTACCAGCCAAATTTCCATACCGACCAATGCCAGCTTTCGTCGCTCAATTATAATGAGCATGAAATGGGGCGATTTGCGGCCCGTAAAATTATCGACCGTGTTTTGGGCGCGGACAAAACGCGGGCTTCAACGTTTTATTTTAAATATATGATGGCTGAAGAACTATGCAAAACGGCAACTGGTTAATGTTGACCTTTTAAAGCACCTGATGAAAAATATTATCTGTTGTAAGGTATTTATATAGCACTTTTGAATAAGTACTTCTATTTTAGCAAATACCAATTATAACAAGTCCGTTTGCATTTGTGGGTAATGAAACGGTACGGAAGACGACTGTTTTAACATGAATTTATGGTTCGGTTATTAACAAGAACGCATTTCATATGCTATTAATATGCATCGGTTGATTAATCGTTAAGATATGCTATTAAGGGAGAGATGAGCTCATCTCTCCCTTTGCGCTTTATAAGTTATAATCTGCTCGACTTATCTTTAATATGACTTTTTCAAATTCAATAGGTTTTCATCCCAAAAGCCGTTTTAAGCATCGTTTTAATCCTTCTAATAAAGCATGGTTAAAATTCTTGCCCTGGGTTTTGATATTAATACAGGCACCATCCATCGCGCAGCAAAAAACAACGCAGACACACGTTAGGGAAAGGATCAATATCAACAAAGGTTGGATGTTTATGCGATATGATGGCAAAGCTGACAGTCTGATCTATGACGAACGCCCGGCTGCCTACAATCGAAAAGATGACGTCATTGCCGATAGCAGGCCGTCCCAATCCACCTTTGCAGGTACCTCGGAAAAAGTATTGAAAAAGTGGATCTTACCAATAGCTAACGACTTTATTAAGGATTCCTCGAAACATTTTGAAAGGCCAGCTGGAAATCCCGGAAGCAACTTTCCTTTTGTACAGCCAAATTTTAACGACAATGGGTGGGAGAAAGTAAACCTGCCTCACGATTGGGCTGCCAAGGGGCCTTTCTATAAAGAAGCTAATGCTATTGTTGGCGGCGGCATGGGACGATTACCCGTTCAGGGCGTGGCCTGGTACAGGAAGAAGATCAATATTCCGGCATCAGACAGGGGGAAATCTATTTACCTGGAAATAGACGGCGCCATGTCTTATGCCATGGTGTGGTTAAATGGGAAACTGGTAGGTGGGTGGCCGTATGGCTATAACTCATTCAGGCTGAATCTAACTCCTTATGTGAAGTTTGGAGGAAACAATCAGATCGCCATCAGGTTAGATAATCCGCCCAATTCATCCCGATGGTATCCCGGCAGCGGCTTATACCGCAATGTGTGGCTCATTAAAACCAATCCGGTACAAATAGCGCAATGGGGAACTTCTATCCGTACCTCAAAAGTTTCTAATTTGTCTGCAACCGTGGCCCTAAATGTAACTATTGACAATAAGAGCAATAAGGCGGAGCAGATAAAAGTAGTTACCGATGTTTACAGTCTGAACAGAAAACTCGAACCAGAAAAGAAAATCTGCAGTTTTCCGGCATCAACGGTCAGTGTTGGCAGTGAGGTAAAACGTTCGGTAGAAGGGCAGATAGTGATTGATCATCCGGCTTTGTGGGGGCCATTTCCTACCCAGAAACCAAATCTATACCTGGTTGTAACGCGCTTATTTGTGGGTAACCACCTGATTGATGTTTATAAAACCCAATTTGGTATCAGGGATATTAAGTTTGACCCTGATAGAGGAATTGTTATTAATGGCGAGCTGATAAAAATCAGAGGCGTTAACCAGCATCACGACCTCGGTGCGCTCGGTGCGGCCTTCAACAACCGGGCGGCAGAGCGGCAACTGGACTTATTGCGCGAGATGGGCTGCAACGCGATCAGATTATCGCATAATCCGCCGGCTCCCGAACTGTTGGACATGACAGACAGAATGGGTTTTCTGGTAATTGATGAAATATTTGATTGCTGGAAACAGGGGAAAACGCCTTTAGACTTTCACCTGATCTTTCCCGACTGGTATGAGGCTGATACAAGAGCATTTATCAGAAGAGATAAAAATCACCCTTCTCTTATGGCCTGGAGCTTTGGCAACGAGGTAGGCGAGCAGTATACCGGAGCTGCCGGAGCAGAGGTGGCTAAAACACTCAATGCCATCGTAAAAGACGAGGATCCTACCCGGCCTACCATGGCTTCCATGAATTATGCCAAACCCGATATGCCTTTCCCGGAAACGATGGACCTGATTTCACTTAACTACCAGGGCGAAGGCATCCGGGATGCACCCGCATACGCCCAGCTAAAAGGCATCAAAACACCTCCGCTATATCCAGCTTTCCACAGTAAATTTCCACAAAAGGTAATTCTCAGCAGCGAAACGGCATCCATCCTAAGCACACGCGGTACTTATATTTTTCCGGTTACCAACGGCATCAGCGCACCCGTGAGCGACAGCACCGGTGGTGACCCTCAAAATCATTATGTGAGCGCGTATGAATTATACACTGCGCAGTTTGGCGCTTCGCCTGATAAGGTATTTGCTACCCAGGATAAGCACCCTTATGTGGCGGGAGAATTTGTATGGTCAGGGTGGGATTATTTAGGTGAGCCTACGCCGTATTACTCAGCCCGAAGCTCCTATTCGGGTATTATTGACTTAGCTGGCTTTAAAAAGGATAGATTCTATTTGTATCAATCCCGCTGGCGGCCCGATTTGCCATTCGCGCATATTCTGCCTCATTGGACCTGGCCCGGCCGGGAAGGAAAAATTACGCCGGTTCATGTGTTTTCTTCTGCAGATGAAGCCGAGCTGTTTATTAACGGCAAATCAATGGGACGTAAAAAGCGAGGGCCGCACGAATATCGCTTCCGATGGGATGATGTGAGATATGAACCGGGCGAGCTCAAAGTAGTAACGTATAAACACGGCAAGCTATGGGCAACAGAAGCGGTGAAGACTGCCGGCCAACCAGCCAGCTTACAATTAACCGCAGACCGAAGTGAGATCAAAGCAGACGGTTCCGACCTTTCCTTTGTTACCGTAAGAGTTCTGGATAAAGACGGGAACATGGCTCCTGAAGCCGATAACGATGTCTCCTTTTCAATATCCGGTCCCGGAGAAATTATAGCCACAGACAATGGTGATCCGGCAGACCTCCTGGCTTTCCCTTCAAAAGTGCGGAAAGCTTTTAGCGGAATGGCGCTGGTCATCATCAGATCAAAAGATAAACAGCCGGGTAAATTAATAGTAACAGCCAAAGCTAAAAATTTGAAGGACGCGAAACTTGTTTTAATCAGCAGATTTCAACAATGCAACAGATGTGATTTTAGCAATAATTGAGCAATTCCCTAAAAATAAAGAGAAACAGAGATAGCTGGAAATTCCCCAGCAAAGTCGAATGAATGCCTTAATTCCGTAAATTCGAGTTCACATACCAAAAGCGTTCATTGCATTACCTTGTTATCATGGTGTGCAAGACGGGTTTCAACCAGGTCAACTACCTCTTTCACGGTTTTATTTATAGTTATGTCGGCATTATCAATGTATGCCCCTGGCTTGATCCCTGCCACAAAACGGTCAAGCTGAGTAACCAGGTCATAGCACATGTTGTCGTTATAATTTAAGCCAGCGAGTAGCATGCCGCCTTCAAGTTCGGCAACCGGTATTTTCAGTCGCGCTAGCTTCAATATCACAAGCTTGACGTAGTTTGCAGTTGACGATGGCTCGACTATTTCCGATTGATCCTTGACTTTCGGTTGTTGCTCCGGTTGCCCTTTTAAAAGCTTCCAGTCTGTTAACTCATTGTACATTCTATTTAGGGCGGCCTTTGCCAGTAGGCCCCTCAGTATAACTCTTGAGCCTATCCACAACAACGTACGCCGCACCGGACTAAGCTTAAAGAGATTTAACAACAATGCTTCGGCTCGTTCCTTTATAGGCTCTTTAAACCTACTGAATGTGCTCCAGTCCTGTACCGGCCATTCGGGTTCTACAGGCGGCTGTTCATCAACAATCGGGAGAATCTGATAGCCGCCATCCCTTGCCCTGAATCGACTTTTGTCTATATCCGGGTCACCATAACCGTATTTAAATATGGGATTATCTTCCAGTGAGCTTTCGGGCACGGTAAAATATTCGCGCAAGAAAACATAACAGTTATACCGGCCCAAAAAATAATCATGAATGCGAAAGTCCTTGCTTAAAAAGCCACTGAAGCCGTCGAGCGCACCGCAGGCTATAGCTTTTTGTCCCTGTATTTTTGGCAAAATACCGTTTGTGCGGGAAGGGTCAATTAAAAACAGGTCCGGACAAGATGGGTCCATAGCGTCGACATACTCTGTGGATTTGGCGCGCATCTGACTCCTCATAGCCGAAAAGGTTAACCCCATCGAATGAATCAGTTTTTCGCCAAGCGTAATGGTAGACGGCTTCACGCTCGGGAACGGTGCAATCATCACCACCGAGGAGTTAAAGGTGTCGTAACTTTCCGTTAGCCCCGCTCCATTTTTTGCACTTTCCGTTTCCAATACCTGCCTCACATATTCAAAAGGTTCGTTATTGATCATACCGCCATCTACATTGAGGGTGGTATACTCCTCGCCCGGAACAGGATCTTTACTCAAATACTGCTTAAGAAAAGGATTATTATTTACCGCGGCGCTGGGTCGTTTCAACAATCGCGACCGCAACCCAACCGGAAACGCGCCTGTAGCCATGGCGGCGTCAATGGCAATATCAATGTTCTGCCCGGTTACCAGGTTAAGCGGTATCCATCCCGGATCAGCCTTCGTAGTTCCATTGTTACAGATCTGGAAACAAGCATAGTCATTATGGATCTGCATATAATAGGGCCAGGCCTTATCCTGGCTGGATGCCTTAAAAGCTACATTATAACAAAATCCCTGCAGGTTGCTTAAAGTAACAAACACCTTCATGTTTTTACAGAAGTATGTAGGCAGGCTATCTGCCGGCGGAACCGTCGGCTTGAGCACGCGGTCGGCAATGGCTTTTATAAAATTGGAGTTAAAAAGCGAATACACCTCCCCCGGTTCAATATCATCGTTGTCCATTAACACCGGGAACATGTCTGCGCTGGTAAGGTCAACCCAGGAGTGGTAAAGTATATTGTCCTTAATCTCCGCTTGAGGATCTTTTTGCGGTGTCCGTACATGGTGAAGGCCTTGCTGTGCGGCGGCAGCGGTGATGATACTCGTCATTCCACCGGCTGAAGCACCGCCCATTACGGGTATCCTAACGGCATGGCGTGGAAAGCCTTTCTGCCCGCGTACTTTCTCATAATTCTCCAGCGCTTCTGTTAAATAATCGATCACACCGGCTGTATAGGCCCCGGCCGATACGGCTCCGGCCATACAAAGGCCAAGGTAAAAGGTGTGTTCGTGGCGTGGTTCCTGGCTCATAATTTATGATTTAGGTGGTTGAAATTCAGCAACAGCAACTATAAGACCCCGTGCGTACTAAAATCATTAACGAGTATGGCAATTATTCAAAAAGGACGGTTCCGGACCTGTTATTAATCACACCTGGAAAGAAGCCATCAGTTTGCATAAGAGCAGGGAAGTATTACACCCAAGGCTTAGTTAATATTAGCAATTCTATTTCCATATTACAAATATTTTTTTGGTTATCAGGTGTGTCTTAAATAGACCTGATCAGGGTTAGCCAAAGCGTGCTGATGGCTTTATAATTCTTGAATTGCAGGTGGTAAAGCGTATATAGCAATTACAGCAAATCATTTTGTAAAAAGTACACAAAGTAATGATGATCATATTTTTAAAAGCTTATATTGCCTTCTCATTATAACCCTGAATAGTCTACATATTCAATCCGTTTTATTTTTTGTACGATGGACGATTTTCAAATTAAAAAGTCGGCAGAAATTTATGATGCTGTAATTGTTGGATCAGGCGCGGGCGGCGGCATGGCAGGCTACGTACTGGCCAACGCCGGACTAAAAGTGCTCATGCTGGAAGCAGGTGCGTATTTTGACCCGGCAAAGGACTCGGCCCAGTTAAAATTTCCCTGGGAATCACTTCGTCGCGGCGCTTCGAGTACACGCCCCTTCGGCGATTTTGATGCCGCCTACGGGGGCTGGCAACTGGACGGCGAACCTTATACCACCAAAGATCAAACCGAATTTACCTGGTTCCGCTCCCGTATGCTGGGAGGGCGAACTAATCATTGGGGTCGCATATCTCTTCGGATGGGACCTAAAGATTTTAAAGGGCACCAGATAGATGGCCTTACAGACGATTGGCCGATTACCTACGAGGAAATCAAACCATACTACGATAAAGTGGACCGGCTAATAGGAGTTTACGGCACGCGGGAAGGGCTGGAAAATGAGCCCGATGGCATTTTCTTGCCTCCGCCCAAGCCAAGGTTAACCGAACTCTTCATTATGGAAGGCGCAGCCAAGGCTGGTGTCAAAGTAATTCCGGGCCGGGGCTCGGTGCTAACCGAGGCGCTACCTGGCAATAAAGACAGAGGAGCGTGCTTTTATTGCGGACAATGTGGCCGCAGCTGTAAAATATATGGCGACTTCTCTTCGTCATCCTGCCTGGTTATACCGGCGGTTAAAACCGGCAATTTAAAGGTAATTACCAATGCGATGGTAAGAGAGGTACTTAGCGGACCAGATGGTTTGGCTAAGGGTGTCTCTTACATAGACACTAAAAGCCTGCAGGAGTACCAGGTAAGAGGCAAGGTGGTGATACTTGGCGCAAGCGCTTGTGAAACCGCTCGGCTGCTGCTTAATTCAAAATCAAGCATTCACCCCGGGGGACTGGCCAACAGCAGCGGCATTGTAGGTAAGTACCTGCATGATTCTACCGGCGCAAGCCTAAGTGGCTTTCTGCCGCAGTTACTTGACCGGAAACGCTATAATGAAGATGGTGTTGGCAGCGTTCACATTTATTCACCCTGGTGGCTCGATAACCGGAAATTAGATTTCCCTCGCGGATACCATATTGAATATGGCGGCGGCATGCATATGCCGTCTTATGGTTTTGCTGATGATATACACGCACTAAACGGAACAGTGCCCGGCCGCGATGGCAAAATGAAGGAGGCTGGCGGCTTTGGCAAATCATTGAAAGATGATTACCGCCGCTTTTATGGAACGCGTTTCGGTATGGCTGGCCGGGGTATGGCTATAGCTCGGGAAGATAATTATTGCGAAATAGACCCAAACGGCATGGTTGATAAATATGGCATCCCGGTGTTGCGGTTCAATTACAAATGGTCGGACTATGAAATAAAGCAGGCGAAGCACATGCAGGAGACCTTCAAGGATATTATGCATCAGATGGGCGCCATTATTACCTCTAAAATACAAGGGCCCGAAACTAATTACGGCCTTGAAGCGCCGGGCCGTATTATCCACGAGGTGGGCACGGTACGTATGGGCGACAATCCGGCTAAATCAGCCCTGAACAAGTATTGCCAGGCGCATGATTGTAAAAATCTCTTTGTAGTTGATGCAGCGCCTTTTGTGCAGCAGGGCGATAAAAATGCTACCTGGACCATCCTCGCGCTCGCCATGCGCACCAGCGAGTATATATTGAGCCAACGTAAGAAATTAAATGTATGATCCTTTGATCTGAGCGTAACCATGAACAGAAGAGATACTTTAAAAGCCCTCGGTTTAACCACTTTATCTGCGGGCTTATTGGTTGAAGCCTGCAAACCCGGCGAAAACAAGGAAGCAGTTAAAGAGCACGAAGGTGCAGAACCATCCGTTGACGAGGCCGGTCGCCAGCCGTTTGAGGTAGAGCGTGATAAAGAGTTGTTGAAAGACAAGTTTTTCACGGACCACGAAATGCATACGATAACTGTACTGGCAGACATTATTATCCCGGCCGATGAAAAATCGGGCAGTGCGTCTGATGCTAAAGTTCCTGATTTTATTGAGTTTATCGTAAAAGATATTCCGGAGCACCAGGTGCCTATGAGAGGGGGCTTGCGTTGGCTGGATCTGCAATGTGCTAACAGATTTAACAAATCATTTGTAGATTGCAGTGAAGATCAACGCATAGAAATGGTAACGGAAATAGCCTATCCGCAAAAAGCCAAACCAGAAATGCAGCAAGGCGTGATCTTTTTTAACCGCATGCGCAACCTTACAGCTTCCGGGTTTTTCACTAGTAAAATAGGGGTAAGGGACATTGGTTATATGGGCAATTCACCAGGTAAATGGACAGGTGTTCCTGAAGAGGTATTGGCGCAGTATGGCCTGCAAAAGTATCGCAACAACAGTTAACGCATATGTATCAGCAAACAGCTTATTACCGCTGTTGCCGTGTTCGTAAAAATCCGACTACTAATTCAGCCTAATAACGGCGTGATATGCTGGGATTCGTCAATCGATTTACAAAGATGACAATCAGCACCGCATTCCTCCAGCAAATGTGTGATCTGATCGATCTGTTCTTTGCTGAAACCACCTTTGCTGTCTTCTGAAATAGTTAAATGCCTGCGTTGATGGCTTGCATTTGCATGAAGCATCAGTTTGCAGCGTTTCATCAGCCTGGTTAGTGGCGTATGCCTGTACTCAGCCAGCGCCTGGTTTACGTCAAGTTCAACTTCACGTTTCATGCCCCAGCAGTTATAATAACAGTATTTAAGCATATGGTCCCCAACAGAAACAGAAATGCTCTCCGGTACGCGCGCGGGTAACACTACAAGCAGTACAAGGGCCAAAGAAACACAGGCTTCCGGTACAAGATACTGTGAAGAAAAATCAAACCACACCGAAGGAATTACAATAGGAAGGGTTAATGCCGACCACCATAAAAGCCGCAAATTAAGAGGCTTGTCATTAGGTGTAAAAACTTGTGTATCTGCCATAACTTAACAGGTTTAAAGTTTATACTAATTGATTTTTAATTACTCTAATCAATTTCTAATACAAGTTACAAATTCTAATTATTATTTACAAGCAAAAAAAATTTACAAACAATCAAAATTGCACTGGCTATCAAATATTTAGTTACCACGACAACGTTAATCCTATTTACCTTATAAGAAAAAAAGGCTCCTGCAATAACTAATTTGCAGAAGCCTTATCCTTTTAATTCAAAGAAAGCAATCTTAGCCCGATACTATTTCGGCTTGCTCAACAGGTTTACAAACAACCGGTAGGCGCCCGGCACACCGGCAGGTAATTGCCTGAAAAAAGCCAGCGAGGTGTAAATAAACCGCCCCTTTCCATAATCGGCCACAATTAATGAACCTTTTGTTGGCGCCTGATTTACATCATGCATTTCAAGCGGGGTGTGATACTCCGGGGCAATATTAGTTACAAAATAGAGGCCCCGCTCCTGCACCCAGCCATTAAAGTCAGCATCGATTATTTTATTGGGATAGTTAAGTACCGGGTTTGTCGGATCTGTAATGGCCACTTTCGCTTGCTCGTCGGTTACGCGTTCATTGATTACGCTAAACGGGTAAGGTCCGATTTGTTTTACCACCAGGCCGGCAAAATTATTGTATTGCACTACCAGATTGCCGCCATTCTTTACATAGTCCATCAGCTTGGGCTGTTCAAAGGCTAACCGGCTGTCAACATTATAAGCCCTTATTCCGGTTACAATGGCATCATAGGTGGAAAGATCTTCGGTCATGATCTCATTCTCCGTCAGGAGATGCACCTCATATCCTACCTGTCGCAGGGCTTCTGGCATCAGGTCGCCAGCACCGGCAATGTAGCCGATCCTTTTACCATCTGATTTCAGATCGAGATGTACCAATTTTGTTTGGGCGGGGGGGAAAAGCGTTATTTCCGGCACGTGATTGTAGGCAATGCGCAGATAGCCCGAAGAAAACACCCCTCCATTTACTTTTACTTCTGCTTCAGCAACTGATACCTCCTGATGGCTATTAGTTGGCGCAACGGTAAACTGAGCGGTCCACTCATCACCTTTGTTCTTATTTTCAAAACTTATTTTTTCGGGTGATATTTTCCACCCTTTAACCGGCTTCAAACTAAGTGATCCGGAAGAATGCGTGAAGCTCTTTAATTTTACCTGAATGATTTGAGGCTGCCCGCTCTTAAAAATATAATCCTTGTTTTCAATGTCGGCAGTTACTGGTGGTGCTATGTCTACCGGCTGGTAAACTTCGCCCCTCACCGGGTCAACGTATTTGTAAACTACCATGCGTTGGTATTTGATGGGCTTACCTTCTATAATAAATTCATACTCAACCTTTAGTTTGTCCGGATTTTCGGGGTTACCTATCTCCTGCTGGTCATTCACAGTATAAGTACCAACGCTATGCGGCTCGCTGAGCCAGTAAGGTTGGGTGATCTTATCGGCAAGCGCACTGCTGTTAAAGGTTTCCACCTGGTCATCGTCCAGCAACTTGCCGCCGTTACCAAAATGCTGATCATGCTGCTGAACAGAAATATCATTCAGCTTAACCTTATCGCCCAAACGCTCCAGCACTTGGGAACGGATGTGGATACTGTCGCCCAGTGCATAAATTGGTTCCGTTGCATAGCTCTCGAACCAAAGGCCTGCACAAGCAGCAATCAAATCATCCAGCTCCTTCGTTTTTTGATTGCGCCAGTAGATATCTGGTACTTTTTCAACCTTATTCAACAATTGAACCAGGCCAGGAATTGACCTGTCGGGATGCTCCGGGTCGAAATTTTTGGCGATGATGTTAACGTTCGTCTGGATGTTCTGCCCGTCTTTAATGCGGGTCCAGCCGGTATTAACCCCATCCATCAGATCGGTTTGAGGCGAGTCGCCCAATATCGTCTTAAAATATTCATAAGCTTCGCCGCGCTGCCTTGCGGTACCAAAGCCCTGTGTTTTATGGTTCGACCTGCTTTCGGCAGCAATTTCGCCATAGCCTTTGCCTAAAAGCGGATTATAAACGCCTACGTTTATCTTAAACTGATCGGGAGAGGTGGTATTGATACTGCCGAAGCTAAAGGTGTTCCAGAGCAGCCGTTTAGCTTGCCACGGCTGCACATATTTCAGTTGCTCGGAGAAGCGCTTAGGGTCGGCCGCGGCAGTAAAAGCTTCCTGCGCCAGTATGGCCGACGTGGTATGATGCCCATGACCACCCTCCCCCGTTGTTGGGAAACGGCAAATAATCACGTCGGGCCTAAACTTACGGATTACCCAAACCACGTCGCTCAAGATTTTCTCCTTGTCCCATATCTTCAGCGTTTCCTCCGGCCCTTTTGAAAAACCAAAGTCATTGGCGCGGGTAAAAAACTGTTCGGCACCATCCATTCTTCTGGCGGCCAGCAGTTCTTGCGTGCGGATCAACCCAAGCAACTCGGCCTGTTCATTACCAATAAGGTTCTGGCCGCCGTCGCCCCGGGTAAGGGCAAGGTAACCGGTGCGATAATGTTTCTCCTGGGCCAGGTAAGCCAATAAGCGGGTGTTCTCATCATCCGGATGAGCTGCTACATATAATACACTACCTAAAACATTCAATTTTTTTAGCCCTTGTTCAATAGTGGCCACATCTGCCGGGGGAGCGGTTTGTGCATGGGCAAGGCTGGCTATAGCAAGGAGGATACCGACTAAGGTTTTCTTCATAATATCAATTATACAGAAAGATAGAAGTTGATTAATGGGACCGTAAAAATATAAAACAATTAATCGATTGAATAGTGTAATATCTGTGATACCATTTTTAATTGATAATGCGGCAGTTACAATAATAATATGGACCCTTAGCTAACAAAAACATAGTGTTGGATTTACAATAAGATTACAAAAGACACTTTGCTTTAATCAATCGTTTGATTAATTTTGTCCCGTAGAAAAAGAAATGGATAAGGATAAAATTGATAAAAAGGATCATATACTGGACGTTGCCGAGAAGATATTCTCAGACGTTGGTTATGATGGAGCGTCAACGCGCATGATCTCTGGCGAAGCCGGTGTAAACATGGCGATGCTTAACTATTACTTCGGTTCAAAAGAAGGCCTTTTTATGGCTGTTATTGAACGAAGAATTTCCTCGTTTCAGAACCTGCTGCAAAACATCGGTAGCGATGACAGTATGACCACCTGGGCCAAAGTGGAAAAGTACATTGATATGTATGTGGAGCGTGTGGTAAACAACAACTGTTTCCAGAAACTGCTTTACCAGGAGATGTCTGTGGTTAAGCGCGGCGAACTGGGCGACAGACTAACCCGCGTAATACTCCAGAATACCAGCGAGGTAAAGAAGATCTTAAAAGAAGGCGTCGATAAAGGCGAGTTCAATAAAGATATCGATATAGAACTGGTAATAGCGGCCATTTACGGAACCAAAAACTTTGTGATCAATACACCGATGGTTTCTTCGGCCATGCTTGGTTTTGATGTCCAGGAAGAAAGATCTCTCGAGGAGAAACTAAAACCACGGATGGAGCAATTCATGAAAAAACTTTTGAAGGCGTACTTAATGAAAGAAAATGACAAGTCAAATTAATAAAACCATCAACCCGAACCTGCCCGTTAAGACTATGCAGTTTTTTAAGCGTTTAGGCATTGCCGCGGCAATGCTTAGCCTTTTTTCTGCAACCGCTTACGCGCAGACGAAAACAATTACTTTGGATGAGGCCATTAAGCTGGGCCTGGAAAACAGCAAAAACTTAAAATTATCACAATCAAAAATTGACGAGGCAGTATCTCAGTACAATCAGGTTAAAGACCGGGCATTGCCTTCCGGAAGCGCAAGCTTTGGCTATAGCCGGGCAGAAATCCCTGCTAATACCTTAGCCTTTGGTTCGTCAGACATTCACCTGCCTAAGAGCGCTAATGCTAACTTAGGTATAGCTTCTGTTAATGAGGTAATCTGGGGTGGCAATAAGCTTAAGTATGCTCGCGAGTCAACTGACCTGCTTATCCAGGCCGCCCGTTTAGATGCCGATAAGGATAAGGATCAGATTGCCTATGACGTGGTTAATGCGTACTACAACCTTTACAAAGTATTGCAGAGCCAAAAAGTGGTTCAGCAAAACTTAAACACTATTGATCAGCAGATCCATCAGTCGCAACGCTTTTTTGAGCAGGGACTGGTTACTAAAAATGACGTGTTAAGATTTCAACTGCAGCGCGCAAACATTGAGCTGAACGGCGTTGATCTTGAAAGCAACCGCAAGGTGATCAATTATAATCTGGACGTGATGCTTGGCTTGCCAGAAACTACGCAACTGGCCATAGATCAGATTGTTGAACCAGTGCGTGAACCGGCTCCGCTAACGACTTATCTTGACAGTGCATTAGCTACCCGTCAGGAGATCAGGGCGCTTGATCTGCGTACCCGTGCAGCCGAAACAAATATTAAGAGCACAAAAGCTAACACTTTACCAAATTTGTCGGCTTCTGCAGCTGCTTATTACCTGGATATTTCTGCCAATCCGCTTCCTACCCATGGCAACTACATTACGCCGCTTACCTTGGGCCTCAACTTGTCATGGAACTTCGGCGCTTTGTGGAACAATAAAAACAAGGTATCCGAAGCCCGTATTCAACGCGATCAGGTGCAGATTAACAAGAGCATAACAGTTGATAATATTAAAGATGAGGTTAACCAAAGCTATCAGAACTATATAACTGCACTTAATAAGATCAACCTGCTACAAACATCAATAAATCAGGCGACCGAAAATAACAAGTTACAGGAGTCGAGATACCAGAGTAACATTGTTACGGCAACAGATCGTGCCGATGCACAAACATTGCTTTATCAGGCGCAGATCAACCTCGAATTGGCCAAAGCCGATGCAGGTCTCGCATACTATACCCTATTAAAATCAACCGGAAAACTTAATAAACAATAAAAATATTCAAACTATATAAAATGGCACAGGAACAAGACGTACAACAGGAAACCGTAAAGAAGAAACCGAACAGGGTAGTACCTATCATACTTGCTATTGTGGTATTGGCAGGTGTTATTTTCGGTGTTAAAGAATATATATACTACAGCAAGCACGAAGATACCGACGACGCGCAGATCGACGGCGATATCAGCCCGGTTGTGGCCCGTGTTGGCGGTTATGTTGACAGTATATTTTTTGAAGATAATCAGCACGTAAACAAAGGTCAGTTACTGGTTAAAATTGACGACCGCGACTATAAAGTTAAATTGGAGCAAGCTCTTGCAGCACAAAAAGGTGCAAGCTCAAGCATCAATGTTGGCCAGTCACAAATTTATTCTACAGCTGCAAACTCTGCCAGCGCACGTGCACAGGCCGAATCTGCCAAAGCCCGTTTAGATCAGGCACAGAAAGATTACCAGCGTTATGCTAATCTGGTTAAGGATGGTTCTGTAACTCAGCAGCAGTTTGACCAGGCTAAAGCGACCCGTGATGTTGCCCAGGCTACTTACCAGGCCGCTCTTGATCAGTACAAAGCTGCTCAGCAACAAATAGGCACCACCCGCAGCCAACTGCAGGTTACCAATACTGGTGTTACCCAGCGTCAGGCCGATGTGGATTATGCCAAGTTACAATTATCATATACCAACATTACTGCTCCGGCAAGTGGCGTTACCTCTAAAAAGAGCATACAGGTAGGTCAGCTGGTACAACCAGGTCAAACCCTGTTCTCTGTTGTAAATGATAACAGCATTTATATTACCGCAAACTTTAAAGAGACGCAGTTAGATAAGATTCGCAACGGGCAGAAAGTTGATGTAGAAGTTGACGCTTATCCCGAAATGAAAATACAGGGCGAGGTTTATAACTTTTCTCCTGCAACAGGCGCTAAGTTTTCACTTTTACCTCCGGATAATGCTACCGGTAACTTTGTTAAGGTTGTTCAACGCGTACCTGTCAAGATCAAGATCAATGCCGATAAGGAGACTTTGGCTAAACTTCGTCCGGGCATGAGTGTGAATGTATCTGTTATTACTAAAGACTAAATAATTAAAAATAATGGCTGAAAAAGGCGCAAGAAAATGGATCATTACGATAACGGTGATCGTGGCTTCCTTGTTGGAGCTTATCGATACCACTATCGTAAACGTATCCCTTCCGCAAATACAAGGCAACCTGGGGGCCACGCTTGAGGACATCGCCTGGGTTGCCACTGGTTATGCGGTTGCAAACGTAATTATCCTGCCTATGTCGGGATGGCTGGGAAGCGTCCTGGGCCGGAAGAACTATTTTCTGGGTTCTATCATCATTTTTACCATTGCTTCCTTTTTGTGTGGTAATGCCCATACGCTGGGCGAACTTGTAGGCTTCAGAATATTGCAAGGCATGGCCGGTGGCGGTTTGATCTCTACGGCGCAAGCTATCCTGCTGGAAACCTGGCCGCCTGAGCAAATTGGTACTGCTACCGCACTCTTTGGTTTAGGCGCAGTTGTGGGCCCTACTGTTGGTCCTACCATTGGCGGCTGGATTACCGACCACTACGCATGGCCATGGATTTTCTATGTAAATATTCCGGTGGGTGCACTGGCGGCGGTGTTTACGTACACCTTTGTGCACGAGACGCCCAAGCACGGCAAGGGTAATCCAATTGACTGGTGGGGTATTGCTTTACTGGCTATTTCGGTTGGTAGTTTGCAAACTATCCTGGAGAAAGGCGAGTCTGAAGACTGGTTTGCCAAACCCTATATTACCGTGCTTACCATTACCGCTGTAGTTGGAACGTTGTTATTTATATGGAGGGAATTAAGTATTGAGTTCCCCATTGTTAATTTCGGGATTATGAAGCACCGAAGTTTTTCGGTGGGTATGTTTACCTCCTTTATCCTGGGTTTCGGGTTATATGGTTCGGTGTTTGTGTTTCCGATATTTTGTCAGAGCTTGCTGGGGTTTTCGGCACAGCAAACGGGCGAAATCCTGTTTCCCGGCGGGTTATGTACCATATTAATGATGCCCTTTATTGGCAAGATGCTTAATAAGGGGGTACCTGCACAGTTTATGGCTACGGCGGGCATGTTTCTGTTCTTCGTATTTACCCATATGCTGTCCAACTCTACCCTGGAAACCGGGGTCGGCGACTTCTTCTGGCCGCTGGTAATACGTGGTGTGGGCATGGCGCTGTTATTTGTGCCGTTAACTACACTGGCCATGGCCGATCTTAGAGGATTTGAATTGGGACAGGGTGCAGGTTTAAATAACATGATGCGCCAGTTGGGTGGTTCTTTCGGTATTGCGGCGCTTACTACCATCATTCACGTGCGCCAGGGCGTACACCGCAGCAATTTGCTGGTAAACATTAACCAGTATAACCCAGCTTTTGTACAGCGCTTTAACCAGTATGTGCATGGTTTTATGGCAACAGGGAAGTCGATAACTGATGCAACGCATATGGCCTATGCCGCAATGGAGGGTAACATCATCAGACAAACCCTATTGCTAACGTATGACGATGCCTATTGGATTTCGGGTCTTATCATGCTGTTCTCGATACCATTATTGTATCTACAGCCGTTCCGTAAGAATTTGAAACCGGTTGCCGATGCGCATTAAAAACTAAAGCCGTTCAGGACTACTGACCCGAACGGCTTCTCCCAAAAAATTAACAATTAAAAGTTTAAATTTTTCCCCTGGCTATTATTCTTACTATTTCAGTAGAATAGAATGGGAAAGTGTTTAATCTTAAGCAATAAAGTTAAGACATCTACTTGATAATCACAAAAAATAAATTAACAATTAAGAAAAAAGTAGAAGGGCTTCCTGAATTCAAGGAGCCCTTCTACTTTACTAACTATCAATCACTTAGAAAATTATTTTGCCGGTAGCTGTAACCAGTGAAGCTATGCGAACGGCATCAAAAATACGCTCTTCTGTAGTACCTAACTTAATGAGCGAGTCTTCATGAGCATTTACACACATCTCGCAACCGTTTACGGCAGACACTGCCAGGCTCATCAACTCAAAAAATTCTTTACCGGTTACAGGTTTCATCATCAACTGCATCCGGATGCGGGCCGGTATCTGGCTGTATTTTTCCTTTTGCGTAAAATGGCGGAAACGATAGAAAACATTGTTAGAAGCCAGCAGTGAAGCACAACCAACAGCCTCAGCAATTTCGGCAGCAGAGGCGCCTTCCTTTTCGGCATACGCGGTAAAGAAATTGGTTAACGCTTTGTTGTTATTGTTTATGGCAATGCTCAAACCAATAAGGCCGCATTCTTTATTGTTAAGGAACTGCGAGGTTAATGTACTGGTAAAATTTAATTTAAAATCGCGTACATATTTTGACTCGCCCTTTTCCAGCAGGATCAGGCTGTCTGTGCGATAGTTTTTATCCAGGCCAAGGCTTTCCAGTATTTCCTGTATAACTTCGGTAGTTTCGTTCATATCGTTATTACAATTAGTACTTTATGCTGTTTTCAAAAAAAATCCCCGTAGACTATATTTACGGGGATCAACTATTGAATTTCGAATTAGGGGAAATTATACGGTTAAAGTGTCCTGACCTTTTTCCCAGTTACATGGACAAAGTTCGTCAGTTTGCAAACCGTCTAATACACGTAATACTTCTTTTACGTTACGGCCAACGCTCAGATCATTTACAGAAACCCAACGAACGATACCTTGTGGATCAACGATGAAAGTAGCGCGGTAAGCGATTTTTTCAGTTGGCTCCAGGATGCCCAGTTCTTCAGCTAAAGATTTTGAAGTATCTGCCAGCATCGGGAATTTTAGATCTCTCAGGTCTTCGTGGTTGTTTCTCCAAGCCAGGTGAACAAACTCAGAGTCTGTTGAAGCACCGATCAAACGGGTGTCGCGGTCACGGAACTCACCATAGTTCTTGTTGAATTCAGCAATTTCAGTTGGACACACAAAAGTGAAGTCTTTTGGCCACCAGAACATTACAGTCCAAACATTATCATCGTTCACAAGGTACTCAGAGGTTAAAGTTTCAAACTCTTTACCTTTTTCACGGCTCACTACAGCTGTTTTAGAAAATGAAGGAAATTTCTGACCTATTGTTATCATAATTTAAATATTATCTTGTTTTTACTGCTGCAAAGATACGAAATAGCCCCTTAGGGTTTTATTTATAATTTTTATACCATATAGGTTTTATCTATAAAATCAGACCAAATTTATCAATACATCCATGAGTAAAAACTACAACAATCGTGATTTAAAGTGGGTAAAAAGTTGTGCTCATTCTGTATCATCATCATTCGATCTAAAACATTGATTTTAAATAACTTTAACTACGAATTTCCAACGCGATGTGCCCGCTTTCGCGAACCATCTTCAGTTCGACTTAGGCTTTAAAACAGATTATCAGTTCTTCGGTGGCTAATGGATAAGTACCGCATTTTGCATCGCACTTGAGTTAGCGGGTTTTTAAGTGATAGATCAACTTTTTAAACCATAAAATTATGAGAAGAGCATTATTGATTACATTAAGCCTTTCCACCCTTACGCTCGGCAGTCTTATGGAGGCTTGCAAGCGAGCTGCGGCAACAGACCAAACAAACAACTATGTGCCCCAAATGGCTACTAAAGCCGACTCGATTAAGCGAGGCGAATACCTGGTAACATCAATGGGCTGTAATGACTGCCACTCGGCGAAAAAAATGACTCCGCATGGACCAATGATCGATTCAGCTACTGTGCTCGGCGGATATCCGGCTGCCAGGGGAATACCAAAGCCGGAAAAAACGAACGGTTCCTGGCTGCTTTTTGCTCCGGATCTGACTGCTTTTGTTGGTCCCTGGGGAATGAGCTTTTCAGCCAATATCAGTTCAGATCGAACCGGTATAGGCGCCTGGACTGAAGAGCAATTTATGAAGGCTATGAAAGAAGGAAAATACAAAGGCCTTACCGAATCACGCGATTTGTTGCCACCTATGCCATGGGAAAACTTTAGCCACGTTAAGGATGGCGACCTCAAGGCCATCTTTATTTATTTAAAAAGTACCAAACCCGTAAAGAACGTTGTACCCAATGCTATACCACCAAACAAACTTTGAGGGCATATAACAGCCCCTAAAAACCTGTGTAATAGTTCATACCGGCTTCTGAAGTGCAATACTGATTTTGCCGGTTTTTTTTATTAGCCATTGTTCCTGGTGAATAAGTCTTTAGCATCAACAAATAAAAGTCACAACGAAGGTAAAACCGATTATGCAGTCAATGAACTTCCTTTAATTCACTAATCCAGCCTCAACAGCAAGAAATATAATTCCAAAAAACAATGCAACGGTAAAGGCTAATCCAATTAATGAAACAACAATTACCCGGCCCCATCCGAATTCTTCGCCGCCTTCCGAAAGATGAGCTTTAATACTATCCCGTTGAAAATAATCTACCAGATAATAAGCAGCAAATGAATAAAGCAGAGGCATAAGCATTCTCACTCTGTCTACTCCAGGCACCAAAAGACTTATTGCCAATATAACGGCTGTAAATAAAGCTGTAACAATCCAGGTGATTCTGGCTTGACGGTCCTGCCCCAAAGCCTTAAAATTCTCTGCGATTAAATAACCGCTAACAATAGGACCACCCAAAAAAGTGGCGACGCGAATGGCGTTGGTTTTATATATCTTCTTTAAGGCTATCTGCTGTTCAAACAGCTCTTCTAATTCGTTCATGCCGGTAAGGTTGAAGGCTCCAATCTAAATAGAATAAAATGAAACCGCAACTACTATAAATACCACGATCATTTAGAAAAAGCAAAACTGCTTATCACCATTACAGCAGACTTCATTGAAAATCAACCGATAAGTAAAACTTATCTAAGCCGGACTTGTTGGATAATTCAAGTTATATACCTCAGATCATGGCACAATTAGATGTACAACCAAAGCGCCGTTCCAATGCCTGGATTTGGCTTATTGTATTGATCCTGCTCATTGCGGCGGGCATATTCTTTTATAAGAAATATTATCAGGGCTCGGCTACTGCAACTACAGCCGACTCAACTAAAACAACCACTACCGATACGGTAGTGAAACATTAGTCGTAATAATCGTTAATCTTAATTTTTAATTTACTATGGAAACTCAGGAAAAGGTGGCAACACCGCTGGAAGAGCTAAAAGGAAGTGGATATGAAATATCTAACGGTCAGCCTGATATTACCGGGTGGGACATAAAAACGCGTAGCGGCAAAAGGGCCGGCGTAGTGAGCGACTTGCTTTTTGATGCTGATTTAAGAAAAGTACGTTATATTATTGCCGATCTGAGTAAAAATGAGCTTAACCTTTCCGGTAACCGTAAAGTGCTCATCCCCATCGGCATTGCCGAGTTATATACCAATGCTAACCGTCGTAACCATTATGTGGACCCCGCGTTGAGCCTGTATGATCCATCTACAGATGGCAATGTGGTATACTTGCCTTCAGTAAGTGCAAGGCAGCTGGATACCTTACCCTTATATGAAAAAGGCCGCCTTTCACGCCATACTGAAATTGCCATCAGGCAAATTTTAGAGCCGAACGAACGTCCTCAACGCGAGGAAGATGCCTTTTACCGTCATCAGCATTTTAACGATGAACGGTTTTATGACCAGCCCGATAGATAGTCCGACAATCGCTCTATCTTTAAATAGAAAGGTCCGTAATTTAATTGCGGGCCTTTTCCATTTCAGGATTCGCTAACATTTTAACTTTTATCCTTCCGCAATAATTTCCTAAGTTCAGGGCATAAATCTGTCCTATGTTTCGCTTCAAATTTCTCATTAGATCAAACATCATCGCAATAAGCTTCTTTATAACAGCCCTTACCGCGTCAGCGCAGCAAACTATTCGTCCGATCGCTATGCAGCCGGAATGGACACAGGATTATCCGCCCTTTCGCATCGTGGGCAACGTTTATTATGTAGGTAGCTATGATTTGGCTTGCTATCTGATCACTACCCCTAAAGGACACATCCTTATTAATGAGGGCGTAGCCGGACTTGCCCCAATGATCCACAAGCATGTAGAAGAGTTGGGCTTTAAGTTTACCGACATCAAAGTATTATTGACCAACCAGGCCCACTTTGACCATGTAGGCGATTTGGCAGCTATCCAAAAACAAACCGGAGCCAAAGTAATGGTTGATGCTGGCGACGCTGAGGTATTGGCGGATGGTGGCAATTCTGACTATGTATTTGGCGGCCAGGGCCCAACTTTTGAACCCGTTAAAGCTGACCGTTTGCTGCACGACCATGACATTATCAGGCTCGGCAATGTGCAAATTGAGGCACTGCATCATCCCGGTCACACTAAAGGTTCCTCTAGCTTTTTGCTTAGCACCAATGATCGTCAACGTACCTGGAAGGTATTAATCGCCAATATGCCTTCTATACTTGATCAAACCAAACTTTCCGGCATGCCCGGTTACCCCAACGTCGGCAATGATTATGCCTACACACTTAAAACCATGAAAAACCTGCACTTTGACATTTGGCTGGCAGCGCATTCCAGCCAGTTCAATCTCCAGGAAAAACATCATTCCGGAGATCCGTACAATCCCGCAGCTTTTGTTGATCAAAAAGGCTATAATGAAGCATTGAACACATTGCAAATGGCTTATGATGAGAAGCTGAGGGAGAAGTCGAAATAACTCTTCAGCGGCCCTTATGCAACAGTAGTTATTAGAAACACAAGAGCCACCGTTTTATTCGCTGCTCTTCCCCAGTCCGAGCAGGGTCTCTCGGAGAGGACCCTGCGATAAGGATACGACAAATTAGCCCATCGACGCAGGGTCCTCTCTGAGAGACCCTGCTGCAACAAAAAGGGACCCTGTTACAACAAAAATCTTTAAGCAGTTTGTTACAAAACAGAAGAGCCACCGTTTTACTGGTGGCTCTTCTGTTTTCATATTGAATTAACAACTTGTGTTAATCTGCATATTTGCACATCTTTAATCCGCACATCCACTTACTCTTCCAGCACTTCGCTATGTGGATTGCTTACTTCAGCGTGCTGATGCTTAAAGTAGCGTTTCTGATAAATGAGGATCATAATAACGCCCACCGAAATAGCGGAATCAGCCAGATTAAATATCGGGCGGAAGAACTCAAAATCTTCCCCCCCCCATACCGGCACCCAAGCCGGGAACACTCCTCTTATAAGGGGGAAATAAAACATATCAACCACCCTTCCCTGAAAAATAGGGGCGTAGTGATAAATGATACCGTAAAAGGTTGAGTCGATAATGTTCCCCACGGCGCCTGCAAAAATGAGCGCCACATTCATGATCAGTCCGCGGTGGTATTTATGCCTGATGAGGTGTACCAGGCCATAGCCGATACCGACCACAGCTGCGATACGGAACAAGGTAAGCACCAGTTTACCACCTTCGCCGCCAAGCTCCCAACCAAAGGCCATACCGTTATTTTCGGTGTAGCGCAGCATACCGCGGCTGCCTAAAAATCTGATTTCCTCGCCCAGGTACATATGGTTGCGTACCCATATTTTGATAACCTGGTCAAGTATGATAATTAACGCAGCTGTTAAGAAAGGTTTGGTGTAAGCTGCCTTCATTAATACTGCTTCATTTTAGCTTCCATGCTCAGGGTGGTATGCGGCACAGCGCGCAAACGTTCCTTAGGGATCAGTTTACCTGTTTCACGGCAAACCCCGTAAGTCTTATTCTCAATACGAACCAAAGCCGCTTCCAACTGCTCGATAAATTTTTTCTGACGGGCAGCTAACTGATTGATCTGTTCTTTTTCAAGCGTAGCTGAACCATCTTCCAATGTTTTATAAGTACCGGCAGTATCATCTGTACCGTTCATATTAGGATTGCTTAAGGATGATGCCAATGAATTCAGCTCCTCACGTGCGATACGTACTTTATCAAGGATAAGCTCTTTAAACTCTTGTAATTCTGCGTCAGAATACCTGGTTTTCTCGTTTTGTTCTGCTTTCATTATACTTTACTTATTGAAATCAATATTTCCTGTTCGTTAATCTCGGCCTTTTCACCTTCAACCGGCTGATCTTCAAACTGTATGGTATCTGCTAAAATTTCGGCGCTAATATAGGATAAATTGCTTTGGACCGCTGAACGGATCTCGCCATCATTAGTATACAACCTTACGGTTACTCTGTCAGTCACTTCCAAACCATTGTTTTTACGTTGGTTTTGGATACGATTAATCAACTCCCTTGAAATACCTTCCTGTTTTAATTCGTTGGATATGGTAACATCTAAGGCAACTGTTAGTTTTCCTAAATTTGCAACTTGCCAGCCGGGAACATCTTCAGCAATTACCTCTACGTCACTTAACTGGACTTCAAATGTCGAATTGTCAATTCCGAAAGTAAGTTTCCCATCCTGCTCTAACCGGCTCAAATCTTCCTGATCTAAGTTGGTCAGATATTCTGCCACAGCTTTCATACTCTTACCCACTTTAGGGCCGAGTGCCTTAAAGTTAGGTTTCACCTTTTTCTTGATAAAACCTGCGGTGTCGGAAATATACTCAATATTTTTAATATTGGTTTCGGAAAGGATCAATTCTTTAACCTGATCCACCTGATGCTCGAAGTTTTTGTCGAGTATTGGCAGCAGGATCTTGCTCAGTGGCTGCCGTACGTTAATGCCTACCTTTTTACGCAGTGATAATACCAATGATGATATATCCTGCGCCAGCTGCATACGCTCTTCCAGATCTTTGTTTACCAGATCTGCGTGGTAAGCAGGAAAATCGGCCAGGTGAACGGATTCAAAAGCTTCTTTACCAGTCGCACTATTCAAGTCGTTATACAAACGCTCGGCAAAGAATGGCGCAATCGGCGACATCAGTTTGGCGATGGTTTCCAAACAAGTGTACAATGTTTGGTAAGCTGAAAGTTTATCTTCTGAGTTATCAGACTTCCAGAAACGGCGACGGCTCAAACGTACGTACCAGTTGCTCAGGTGCTCGTCCACAAAATCCTGTATAGCGCGGGCAGCCTTGGTAGGCTCAAAATCGGCATAAAACCCGTCAACTTCCTGGCTCAGCGTATTGAGCAGCGAAATGATCCACTGGTCAATCTCCGGGCGCTCGGCTAGCGTAATATCAGGTTCGCTGTAGTTGAACTTATCAATGTTAGCGTAAAGCGCAAAGAAAGAATAAGTATTATAAAGTGTGACGAAGAATTTGCGACGCACCTCATCTAAACCTTCAATATTAAATTTAAGGTTATCCCACGGCGACGCATTGCTGATCATGTACCAGCGGGTAGCATCTGCACTATATTTATCAATGGTCTCGAACGGATCAACAGCGTTGCCTAAACGTTTTGACATTTTGTTGCCATTCTTATCAAGCACCAGACCGTTTGATACTACGTTTTTAAACGCGATACCTTTATTGCCCACTTTAGCATTTACCGCCTTGATCTCGTCGCTCGCTTCGCTCAGCATTACCGCAATAGCATGTAGGGTAAAGAACCATCCACGGGTTTGATCCACACCTTCTGCAATAAAATCTGCAGGGTAAGCGTGCTCAAATTCCTCCCTGTTTTCGAAAGGGAAATGCCACTGTGCATAAGGCATAGCGCCAGAGTCAAACCAAACATCGATCAGGTCGGGCTCGCGGAGCATTTTGTTGCCGTTTGATGATACCAGAATAATATCATCCACATAGGGGCGATGCAGGTCGGTGATGTTTGTATCGCTGCTCATAAAGCCGGCAGCTACTGATTTTTCAATCTCGGCTTTGAGCTCGGCTATCGAGCCGATACATTTTTCTTCCGTACCGTTTTCCTCTTTCCAGATAGGCAGCGGTGTACCCCAGTAACGAGAACGCGAAAGGTTCCAGTCAACCAGGTTTTCCAACCAATTGCCAAAACGGCCCGTACCGGTTGATTCCGGCTTCCAGTTAATGGTTTTGTTGAGGTCAACCAGCTTATGCTTTAAGGCTGTTGTGCGGATAAACCAGCTATCCAAAGGATAATACAATACCGGTTTATCGGTGCGCCAGCAATGCGGATAGCTGTGCTCATATTTTTTTACGTCGAACGCCTTGTTGTCTTCCTTCAGTTTGATGGAGATCAACACATCAGTAGGCTTAAAGCCCGGTTCTGCACGTTCGGCATCAGAATAATATTCTTCTTTTACATAACGGCCGGCAAAATCGGTCACCTCCGCAACAAATCTTCCCTGTTTATCAACCAGCGGAACCTCTTTGCCTGTTTCGTCTTTAACCAATACAGAAGTCACGCCATTTTCACGGCAGGCCCGGAAGTCGTCCGCACCAAATACAGAAGCTGTATGCACGATACCGGTACCGTCATCAGTAGTTACAAAGTCGGCCGGAATAACGCGGAATGCATTTTTCTCCAGATCTTCATTGGTTACATAAGGCATTAACTGATGGTAATGCAGACCAAGCAGGTCCTTACCTTTAAACTCAGCCTTGATAGTCCATGGGATAACAGCCCCTCTCCGGCTCTCCCCGGAAGGGAGAGAGGCATAAGCTTCGAAATCGCCGTTTTCTGCTTCGACCTTAAAATACTTGCTTACCAGGTCGCGCGCTAATACCACGCTTACCGGTTGATAGGTATAGGGGTTAAAGGTTTTGATCTTTACATAATTAATATTCTCGCCTACAGCCAGGGCACAGTTTGATGGCAGGGTCCATGGCGTAGTGGTCCAGGCCAAAATCACGGTATCTTCATTTGGCTCTTCAAACAGCTTGCCCATCAGAGGATGCTGCTGATCATTCTTCAAATGGAACTGAGCCACAATAGAAGTATCCTTCACCATGCGGTAACAGCCCGGCTGATTCAGCTCGTGAGAGCTTAAACCGGTACCCGCTTTAGGCGAATACGGCTGAACAGTATAGCCTTTATATAAGAGGTCTTTATTGTAGAACTCCTTCAGTATCCACCATAAAGTCTCAATGTATTCATTCTCGTAAGTAACATATGGATTTTCAAGATCAACCCAGTAGCCCATCTTTTCGGTCAGGTCGTTCCATATGTCGGTATATTTCATTACCTCTTTACGGCAGGCAGCGTTATACTCTTCAATAGAGATCTTTTTGCCGATATCGTCTTTGGTAATGCCCAACGATTTCTCAACTGCAAGCTCAATAGGGAGGCCGTGGGTATCCCAGCCGCCTTTACGCTTTACCTGGTAGCCTTTAAGTGTTTTGTAACGGCAAAAGATGTCTTTGATAGAACGCGCCATTACGTGATGTATCCCAGGCATACCATTTGCCGAAGGCGGACCTTCATAAAAGGTATAAGGGTTGTTAGCAGGCCTGCTGCTGATACTTTTCTCAAAGATGTTGTTCTGTTTCCAGAACTCCAGTACCTCTTTACCTGTTTGTGATAAATTTAACTGCTTATATTCCTTGTACATCAAATAATTGCCCTCAATTTTAGGAGTGCAAAATTACAGAATTTTAAACTGAATATTTTAAAAGTTAAAACACTAAATTGATTTTTACGTATCGGTTACGAGCGAGTGCCGATCGCTAAAAAATACTGCGATTAGCGCCGCCATCAACCTGAATGGTGGTACCGCTAATGTAAGAAGCCGCGTCTGACGCCAGGAAGGTAACCAGGTTGGCCAGTTCTTCTGGCTTGCCAATACGACCAAGGGGTATATTTTTAGCACGTTCCTTTAGCGCTTCCTCCGGATCGGCATCCTTTGGTAGCGTATGCTTAATACGGTCAGTAAGAATCATACCGGGAGCAACGTTGTTAACGGTAATATTGTAGGGACCAAACTCATCAGCCATCAATTTAGCCATCCCCACCACGCCCATTCTCATGCTGGTTGACAGTACCGAGTTATCCAGTACCGCCTTTACCGAACCACTGATAATATTGATAATGCGGCCGCTGCCGGTTTTCTTCATGTAGGGCAATACCAACCGGCTCAAACGGGCAAAGCTTAAAAGGTTTAGCTCAAAAGCTTTTTGCCATTGCTCGTCATCAAAGTGCTCAAACTTGTCGAAGGGAGGTCCGCCTGCATTATTTAGCAAAATATCAATATGGCCAAAACTATCACCTACTTGTGTAAACAGCTTTTCTACGTCTTCAGCCTTTGAAACATCAGCAGCAATAACAGTTACTTCATTGCCGGTTAGGTTTTTAATCTCCTGTGCAGTTTGCGTTAATTCCTGTTGATTGCGGGAACTGATGATCACCTTAGCTCCTTCGGCAGCCAGGGATGTTGCAATGGCCTTTCCTAAGCCTTTGCTTGAGGCCAGTATCAGGGCCACTTTATTATTGAGCTTTAAATCCATAGGTAGTGTTTTTCAGCCGCAAAGTCGGGAAGATTTTTTGTAGAATAAAACTGACGGAGGGAATTTTAAATCTTTTTAGCTGTGCAAAATAATTATCGCAGTCGCTCGGCTCGGGTGGCGAGTAACGATTCAACTTGCTCTTCCAAATCTTTCAACTTGCGCTCATCTGCGATGAGTGCTTAACTTGGCACAGCGATTGCATCGCGATTTTAGCTGTGCGATACAATCGCACGCCCATTTTAAGCACGCATTACAAATGCGTGCAAGGCGCCGCTGGAGTAGAGCAAGCAAGAGGAGGCTTATTATTTAACCAACTACAGCGTCTGCGCTTCCAAATCTGTTATTGGTTCAGCAGACTTTTTGGCCGGAGATTTTTCTGAACGTTTTTCCAGGCTCAGCAAGAAAGCAGGCAACAGTGTTAAGTTGCTGATCATGGCAACAGCCAGCGTTACCGACAACAGAATACCCAATGCTACCGTGCCGCCAAAGGTGGATGCAGCAAAGATGCCAAAACCGAAAAACAAAACAGTAGCGATATAGATCATACTGATGCCCGTTTCTTTGATGGTATCAGACACGATCTCTGAAATACTTTTGCCTGTGTTCCTTAGCTCCTGACGATAGCGGGTAAGGAAGTAAATGGTTTGGTCTGACGAGATACCCATGGCTATGCTAAAGATGAGGATGGTAGACGGCTTCAGCGGAATGCCTGCAAAACCCATAATGCCTGCTGTAATAATGAGCGGAATAAGGTTTGGCAGCAATGAGATAGCGATCATTTTTATGCCTCTGAATAGTACCCACATTACACCGGCAATTAACACAATAGCCAGCGCTAAACTCTCATAGAGATTTTTAACCAGGTAATTAGTACCCTTTACAAATATGATGCTTGATCCCGTCAGCTCCACATGGTAACGCTTTGGGTTAAAGATCGAATCGATACGCGGCTGCAGCTCGGCAATAACCTTGTTCAGTTGTTTTGAACCGGCATCAACCATCTGGAAACTTACACGGGTGGTTTGACGGGTACTGTCCAGGTAGTTTTTTAACATGCCTGTACCTTTGCCACTATTGGCCGCATAGGTAAGTATAAAGTTCTGCTCCAATTCATCAGGCAGGCGATAGTATTCTTTTTGCCCGCCATAAAATGCCTGCGTCGAAAATTTTAATACCTGAATGAGCGACAATGAGCGACTAAACTCAGGATAAGATGAAATAAGATGTTCTAAACGCTCTACCTTTTTCATGGTAGCCAAATTCATTAAACCGTTTTTACGTTTGGCATCTATACTTACCTCTAATGGCAGTACGCCTTTAAAGTTGCTTTCAAAAAATTTAAGGTCCGCCAACACAGCACTGCTTTTAGGCAGGTCATCCACAATATATCCGTTTACATTTATGGTAGTAAGTCCGTAAGCACACACGGCAACCAGCGCAATAGTGGTTAAATAGATAGCATTACGATGATGATGAACGAGGTAATCGATCTTATTAAGTACCGTTTTGAGAAACTTGCCATCTTTAATACCACTCTGGCGCGGTTTCGGATCAGGCAGATAGCTAAAGATCACCGGCACCAATACAAGGCTCAGCGCAAAGGTGGCCATTATGCTCAGCGAAGCTACCAGGCCAAACTCCATCAGGATCTGACTGTTGGTAAAACATAATACACCGAAACCTATAGCTGTAGTTACATTGGCGATAAAAGTGGTTATGCCAACCTTTTCAATAACAATGTGCAGCGATAGCATCTTGTCTTTAGTGATGCCATACTCCCGGTAGTACTTGTTAAGAATAAAAATACTGTTGGGGATACCAATAACCACTACCAGCGGCGGCACAATGCCTGTTAATAAAGTAATATTATAATGGTTCAATACCAGGATGCCGAGGCTCCAGATTACACCTAACAACACTACAATAACCGGAAAAATTACCGCGTAGGCTGTGCGGAAAAAGATAAAGAGAATGGTTGCCGTAATGAGAAGCGACAGGCCCAGGAACAAGGCAAACTCGTGCGACACCAGGTCACTCACAACGGTACGGATGAGCGGCAAGCCCGAGTAATGCACTTCAACGCCGTGCTTATCACCAAAGGCCTTTCCTTCGCTTAAGATGGTCTTAATGATAGGGATACGAGCGGGAGAGTTAACTACTTTATTGTCAAAAGTAATGGCCATTAAGGTAGACTGGCCGTTATCGCTTAACACAAGCCCCTTGTAAAAGGGCAAATCCAGTATTTGCTGCTTAAGGCTATCTACTTGCGATTGATCAGTTAAAGTATGGCTAACCAACGGCTTTAAAACAAACTTATGCTGTGCGGTATCTTTATCAAGACCGTAAATATTGGCCAGTGAAATTACTGCTTTAATACCCTTGATATGCTGTAGACGAGTACCGATTTGGTACCAGTCGTTAAAAACATCTTTCTGAAACAAGTTTGGAGATTTGAAGCCGATAACCATAGCGGTACCGTCTTGTCCAAACTTTTTTTGAAATTGCGTAAACCGGATGTAAGCCGAATCAGTAGTAGGGAGCACTTTGCCGGCATTATAGGTAAGCCGTACTTTACTGGCTTTCCAGCCCATAAATACGCTTAACAGGGCAACAATGGCTATTACTAAAAGGCGGTGTTTGAGTATAAAATCAGCAAGTCTTTTCCAGATCATTTAAAATGAGGTAATTCGGGCCGCAAAACTACTAAATTAATTAAACACTGTGTTTAATGATTGATATTGTGACAATGTTGTTAAATTCGGGGCGCTCCGGTTTATTCAGTAAAATATGTCCGCTCAGTTCAAAAAACTAATACGCAGCTTTGGTTATGCCCTCAAAGGAATAGGCTATGCTACTACCACGCAGCTTAACTTTCGGGTGCATCTGGTAGCAACATTAGTGACTATTACACTGGGCATAGGCCTGCATATTTCAATTAACGAATGGGTATGGATCATATTATGCATTACGCTGGTTTTAGCGGCAGAAATGTTTAATACCGCCATTGAGTTTTTAACGGATCTGGTTTCGCCGGGGTATCATCCCAAGGCCGGGCATGTAAAAGACGTAGCCGCCGGAGCCGTTCTGCTCTGCGCCATTTTTGCCGTCGTTGTCGGCGTGCTCATCTTCGGGCCAAAAATTTTAAGTTTGTTGCATTATGCTGCAAAAAACCAGGGGCATAGTTTTTAAGGTAACAGATTATGGCGACAACAGCGTTGTGGTGCAGATCTTTACTGAGAAATTCGGACTGCAATCTTATCTCATCAACGGCGTAAAAAAGAGCAAGGCCAGGATAAGCCGCAACATGCTACAGCCGCTCCACCTGCTTGATCTGGTGGTGTATCATAAAAACACCGGATCGATACAGCGTATCAAGGAACTCAAAAATGATCCGGTTCTGCAAACTATCCCTTACGACATTGTAAAAAGCAGCATTGTCTTATTTCTGAACGAAGTACTTTATAAAGCGATAAAACAAAACGCACCAGACGAATTCCTTTTCAAATACATTTTCCATTCGCTACAGTGGCTTGATGAGCAGGATAGCCACATCGTAAACTTTCACCTGGTGTTCTTAACCGGTTTGACACGCTTTCTGGGTTTTTTTCCCGATGCCACTCATGATACCGATGCTGCCTACTTTGACATGAAGAACGGCGTATTCACCAAATACAAACCAGAGAGTCTCCAATACATGTCACCACCGCATACGCAAAATTTCTATCAGCTGCTGCATTGTAAATTTGAGACCATAGGCACGCTCAAAATTTCCAATGAAGAACGACGATATTTGGTTACACATTTGCTGGAATACTATGCGCTGCATATTGAAGGCTTTGGCAGTATCCGTTCACACGAAATACTTGAGGAGGTGCTGAGTTAAGGAAACCCTGTTTTCATTGTATTAAATAATTAATCAGAAAAATGGAACTGAATTAATATCATTTCCCTACTCACCATAACACGTTTTTTCATCACACAATTCACAAAAATGTGATACTATGGGCGCAAAGTCCTAAATTTGCAGTTACTAAAGCAGTTATAATAATACAGCACTGCAAAAATGACAACGGAGGGGAAGATTATGATGCGGAAGCCTTTTTCAATTAATTTTTGTGCCCATACTAATGCAGTTTTACCATCTTAGGTAAAAATATTGTAATTTGCCCTTACAGCAGTGGCTTTCACACTAACTTATTAACGCAAGGTTTGGAAAGATCTGTTTGTAAAAATCCTATTAGAAACGCAAATAATCTGACGTTACTGTAATCTTTATAGGGAAAGTTTCGTCATTTTAAGAAAATAAAAAAGGAATCCGTCCAAACTATTCTGGCCGAATTTCATTTTTACATACTATTAACTATTAACTTGATCAACCACTTTTATCGCATTTATAAGTTATGAAGACAAAGTACTTTCTTGTTTATGTTGATGACATGGACAAGGAATTAGCCTTTTATATTGAAAAACTCCATTTCAAGAATAAAGGCGTTATCAGCTTGCCGGATGATAAGGAGGGCATCCTGTTACAGCCGAATAATGGAGGTCATGGAGAGTTATGCCTCTGCCTCATTGAAAAATCGGCTTCAGATTCCAATTTACCTACGGTGATCTTAAATACAGAAAACTGCCTTAAGGAATTCCATTACCTTAAATATAGGGGTGTAAAAGCAGCTCAGTTACCAAGGTATATCTCACTCGGCCTTTCTGCAGGGTTTTCTGATGGGCTGGGCAACAAATTTTTGCTATTGGAAGAACGCGACTATAGCGAAGTCTATTAATTAAAGTGCCTTAACGGCATGCCATTATCATCACTAGCCAATTTTAGACTTAACAAAGCCTCATAAAAAAGCCCGGAACAGTTACTGTCCGGGCTTTTTGCTGTCAGATTGTCGCTATTAACTATTAATAGTGATCGTCGGCATCCCACCTGGTTCTGGCGTAGCCAGATATTATATGCTTGACAGGTGTAGGCGTGTCATCACTAAAAGTGATTTCAAAATAGATCGAATCAGTTTTGGTTTTGGTACCGGGCGAGGTTGCCGCATTTGTAAGCACCTTTCCATTAGTAATGGTAAACTGACTGTCGTAGTATTGATTAACTATATTGGTACCAGAAAACGTTTTGTTTACTGCATTCACAGAAACCTTTCCCTTAATATCCCAAAAGCTATATGCATTATTGCCATCATCAATCCACATTTCTGTTGGAAGATTGGCCGCGGTGTTATAAGTTGACACCAGGTAATAATGACTTCCGCCATCAAACTTAACCCACCATTCACCAGCAAGGCTTTGTACCTGCGTTCCTCCGGCATTTACATCCTTTTGGCATGAGGCCAGCGATACAACTACTAAAAGTGTTAGTAGCGCATATATTATTGATCTTATCTTTTTCATTTTTCGCTAATGCTATTATTGTTTAACAAATGTTCTTACCGAAGTTCCGTAGCCTGGATTTACGATCTCCATTGAGTATTTCGCTAAAGTTCCAGGAGTTGCCCCAGCCACACTTGACTCTTGCGCCGAACTGGTTATAGAATAATCGCTAGCAGCCTGCTGAGGAATATAAACATGATTTCCGGTGTCGTTAAATACAATTACAGTAAGATTGGTGCCAGGAGCGCCGCCAGGATTAAATACAGAATATACTCCCGGCGCAATCTTGGTCCATTTAGCTATAGAGCCATTTGAAGTACGAGCGTAATTTCCGGAAAAATCGTTATTCTGAGCGCTTGCGTCTGTTGAGTAAACTATAACATGGCGATAACCATAGGCTGAAAACCCATCAGCATTAGTTGCAGTATAAGTTACCAGATCAACGCCAGGCACATTTGTATTAACAGTTGTAGCGGCAACTTTAATATCTGCAGACCCGGCTTTGGCCGTTGCCCCCGGATCATTAAAAGTACCTCCTTTAGGTACTAAAATATAATCATCGCCTGTTACCGTAATGATTGGATATACAGTGACCTTGGAAGAGCCTACATATCCCGGCTTGTAATTGAACGACTCCTTTTGACAGGAAAACAGTACCGTAGCCAAAAGCAATAATCCTATATAAAATGTATGTTTTTTCATGACTTCAATCTTTAGAGTTAATTATTTGGTAAACCCCACCATACAGGCGTAGTAATAGGTACCTCCGCAGGTGTATTTGAATTGGTGCTCCTTTCCAAATCCGGGAAAACCAATCTCTTAGGAAATTTACCACCGGTTACACCATTCTTAGAGTAAACCCACTCACCGGGCACATAACCAGTAGCTGTGGAATAAACACTACTATGCTCCGGATATCCCGTACGCTCTTGATCAAAGAACCCTTCAATGCAGTGTGAGTTAGGATAAGATGCCCATTTTTGATAAATAATAGCTCTTAAGTTAGTCTGGAAATCACCACTATTTGGGTAAACGTAGACTCCTGTAGTTGGAGCTTGTAATCCATATTGCGCAAAAGCCGCTTTTACCCCTGCACTATATAATCCTGCAGGATCTCCTACACCATATCTCAATGCAGCCTCAGCTTGCAGAAAATAAGATTCGGCTGTAGAAAGAAAATATACCGGATCTGTAGCAGACAGTGCAGGCGCCGTAGCAGTATAATAACTTGGATAAGCTTGTTGTGGCGCGTTATAGAAGCCTTGATCAATAGGAGTAGGGTTAGCTGTTCCAAAATACTTTACTGTTCGAGGGTCATTATTTGCCTTTAACCAGCTCACAAACGTATTACTCGCACGCAAATCTACTGCACCTAAATTAAACACAGTGTAGGCATAAAGTGGATTTCGCTGATCTGTAGCATCTGTAAATACGTTAACCTCAGCATCTGTTTGAAGAAAATTACCACCACCTGCATAAAGCGCTTTTACACCTGCTTCAGCTTCTGCAGGCTTGGCATTAACCATGCGCAAGTACATCTTTAATTTAAGCGTATTTGCAAATTGCACCCACTTGTTAATGTCGCCATTGAACAAAAAGTCCGTTTTTTGATCAGTAGTTGCGATAGATCCGGGATTTGCCAATGCCGCATCGATTTCTGCTAATAATCCTTTATATACGGTGTAGCCGTCATCAAATTTAGGCTGGAGGTTAGACGCACCTTGTAGAGCCTGCGTATACGGAACCTGGTCATACAAGTCAACCAAAACCTCATAGCTATAGGCTTTCATAACGGTAGCCATTAGAACATAACCATTTTGACCGCTCGCTTTAGCCTTAGTAATAGCCAATTGATAATCAGGCAGAGCCCCTGCAAAGAGTCTGCTATAAGTTCCATTAAAGTCCTGGCGTTGCAAGTTATAAGCGTCGATCGTTCTGAACTGGCTTGCGGTGGTAGACTCGGTCCAATACTGTCCCCATATACCGCCAATAATATCCAATTCGCCTCCAACGGCACCAGCTGTTGCCATTACACCGGAAGGGAACAATACTTGTGGTGTAGCTACATTAATGGAAGGATTATTCGGACTGACGTTGATATCTGTGATTTTCTTACAGCCAAAAGAAGCGCATGCAAGAGCTACAGTGAATATCGTTTTAAATTTGATATCTTTAATTTTCATGATTCAACTATTTAAAATGTAACCTTAAGTGCTGCACCGAAGTATCTTAGCGGCGGCGAAGTTCTAAACTCTCCATATTCGCTGGCCAGGTCCGTTCCATAGTTTGAAACTTCCGGGTCAACAACATGATTGGCAGCAGGGAGCCAGGTAAGCAGGTTTCTGCCATAAATTCCAAAAGTGGCGCGCTGAGCCCCAATTTTTCTGGTCACAGATTTTGGTATAGTGTAGTTTAAAGTAACCTCTCTTAGTTTCACAAAGCTTCTATCTAAGATATCTCTTGACCACGCCTGAGCTTTGTTAGAGTTAGTATAATAATAATCGTCTACGTTTGCTTCAGTTATCTGGGTAGAATTTTCGGTATAACCTGTTACCTTGCCGCTTGCGTCGGTAACTTCCTGTACAGAGTTTGGCACAACCCATGGCCTTCTGTCATTGTAGGTAGTTCTTGGATCTGCACCTACAAAGTTAAACAAGTCGGCTGTTCCCGAATAGAATTTACCGCCTTTATCCCACTCAATGGTAAAGCCAAGGGTGAAGTCCTTATATTTTACGCTATTGGAGAAGCCCATAACAAAATCATGCTGGAAAGTACCATAAGTACCATTGGCAGGAGCTGGCTTTGGAAAGCCCTGGCTGTCAACAATAATATGTCCCTGAGGGTCATAAGCAGGAACCGGAGCCTGGAGTAAACCCAACGGCTGCCCTTTTACAGCAACGAACTGACCACCGTAACCGTCAGTATTTAAGATGACCTTATCCAAACCGGCGGGTAGTTGGGTAACAATACTTCTGCTATGTGAGAAAGTGTAGTTAAAGTCCCAGGTTACACTTTTACTTTTAACCGGCGTGGCATTAAAGGCAAGTTCAACACCACGGTCTCTTACTGAACCAAAATTAACATACTCAGAGGTATATCCTGTTGCAGGCGAAATTGGCACAGGCAGAATTTGATCCTGACGAGTTCTTGAATAATAGGTCGCATCTAAACCTACACGGTCGTCAAAGAATCTGAACTCACCACCCAACTCGTATTCTTTAACACGTTCTGGTTTCAAATCCGCATTTAACAACGTATTACTAATGGTGAATCCAGGTACTCCCTGAAACGGGAATGCAAGATTGCCAAAACCGAGACCAACATTGGTAGCAGATAATATATTGTAAATATTATATGGGCCGGTATCAGAACCAGTCTCACCATAACTCGCTCTCAGTTTAGCATAACTTAAAACAGAACCTTTGAGGTCAAGTGCTTGCGATAGTACATAAGCAACGTTTGCACCTGGATAAAAATAACTGTTATGATTTATACCGAGTGTTGAAGTAATATCATTACGGCCGGTAAGTGTTAAATACAAATAATCTCTATACCCTAAAGTTGCCTGGGCATAAAATCCGAGCAACCGCTGATGTGCTTCTGATTCCGTACTGCTTGGCTTATTGGAGGTATTAGAAATATTAAAGAATCCAGGAATGGCTAATCCCTGTACTCCTGTTAGTAGTGTACGGCCACCACGATCATTATAGTTTGCACCAATTAATCCATTAATATCAAAATCACTGCTAAACTTCTTTACAAATAAGGCCTGCAATTTAGTATCATATTCATATAATTCATAATTGCCCTCGGTTACGCTACCTACATCAGGCCTTCTTATCCCTCCTTCTGTATTTGTTCCGGCATCCCAGCTGCCAGGAGCCGGTTGATTAACGTTATACCATATTTTATTTGCAAAGTTTGTCACATCAGCACCTTGTTGTAATTGCAGCGTAAACCATGGTGTAAATTTGTAGCTCAAATTAACGTTACCATAAAAACGGTCACTTTTAGCACGGCTTCCGTTTTCATAAAGGTTATAATATGGGTTTTCTGCCCAATGCGTATAATAATTATCTACATTGAAAAACTTGTTTTTATAATCTCTTAAATCTTTAATCGGAATATTTCCGGGTATTTGAAGAATATTTTCGTAAAAAGTAGTTCCTACGCCGGTTGGACCCTGACCTGTAGCAGTAAACTGACCATCCTTATTCACATAGTTTAAAGATACGTCTGCCGAGAAGCTTTTATAATTTGTTCCAAGCTTTAATGATGCGTTGTTTCTTGTATAATCGTCAACATTTCCTGGTAAAATACCATTGCTGAAGATATTTCCGTAAGAAAACACGTAGGTAGTACTTTCAGAACCACCACTAATGGTTAAGTTGTTATTTAATTCTATACCTGTGTCAAATGCGTTAGTTACATTATTAGGGATAAAAGAAAAAGGCCTTAAAAGTTGAGAATTATCAACAATGGCTCCCCATGGGCGCATAACGCCGTCATATTTGGGCCCCCAGTTACCGTTCTCTCCCAAAACAAAGTGAGCGTCCCAACCCTGGCCAAAAATCTGCTGTGGTTTATAAACAAAGGCCACATCTGTTAAGGTTGCTGCAGTTGAAAAATCGATTACAGGCTTACCAGCTTTACCTTTCTTTGTTGTAATAATAACAACACCGTTAGAACCTCGTGAACCGTAAATAGCACTTGCGGCAGAACCTTTCAAAAAACTGATGTTATCAATTAAGTTGGGATCAATATCATTGGCATTGTTACCAAAATCAAAGTTGTCATCGGAACCTGGAGTAGAGTTATTTAGTGGTACGCCGTCGACTACATATAATGGTTGGTTGCTTCCAGTAATTGAAGTAAAACCACGTAAGATAACTCTTGTAGAGCCACCGGCTGTACCAGAAACACCTGAAATATTAACGCCGGCCACCTTTCCTTCTAATCCTCCGAGCGCATTGATAGGGGCCACTTGGTTAATTTCTTCATTGCGGACAGTAGTTTGCGCATAACCTATGGTTTTCTTCTCTTTATTGATACCTAAGGCAGTAACAACAACTTCGCCCAGCTGGCGGTTGTCGGAGCTCAAAACCACGTTAATAGTATTTGCTGTACCAATTGGCACAACCTGTGTAGTAAAACCCACGGAAGAGAAAGTTATACTTTTTGCTTCGGTGGTTATTTTAACCGAGTACCGGCCGTTTACGTCGGTAATGGTACCAGTGGAAGATCCGGTGACTTTTACACTTACACCGGGGATAGGCAGATTGTCGTCCTTCGCTGTGACCGTACCGGTAATTGTACGGTTCTGAGCAAATCCGTGAGTTACCAGAAGCACGAGGAAGCTCAGAATTAATAGTATAGGTTTTTTCATATTTCTAATTTTTGATTTGTAAACTCGAGAAATGCTCTCTAAGCGGGCTTTTGAGATAGATTAATACCTGCCGCGGTGGTCAGTAAACCGAAGCAGCCATAATTTTCATCATCAGACGTGATGCATTCGGTCTCTATTAGCCATAATCAAATCCGTTAACAGATTCGTTCCTTAATTTTCTGTTTAAGTCTTGCAGCAGCTTCATAAAGATGTACTTAAATAAAGAAAAATGCCGCCAAAAGGGTATACCTCCGGCAATACAGTATCAATTTGTAATATTAGATGGAAGCATCGGAGAGAAATATTCCAAAATAACCAAAATAAACCGTGGGTTAAACGAACGGCCGCACATATTAGTCCGGTTTTTTGGGTGAGCTAAAAGGATTGTTTACCTCGCGTAAACAATCCTTTGATTAACTATTAACTGACCCTATTAACGCATCAGGACAGTACTACAAACGTATTAAGCGATTGCGGCAAAAAATATTCTGAAAATACCATATTTCTCAGGCGGGGATGCTGATGGAGTTGCTGCGCCTGTATTTTAAAGGCGTAGTATCGTAGCGCTGCCTGAAGAGCTTGATGAAGGTACTTGTTGAATCGAAGCCAATAAGATTTACCACCTCATTGATGGGGTAATTGGTGCTTCTTAATAACAGTCGCGACCGGTTTAACCTAATCTGCATCAAAAACTGGTGCGGTGTCATATCGTAGGCCTGCTTGAACGTTCTAATGAGGTGTGTTACAGACATGCACGAATAGGAGGCCAGATCTTTTAGATTGATGCTTTGATTATAATTGGAGTAAATATACTCCCTTGCCAGGTTAAGCCTGCGGTAAATCTCTTCACGGGTACCTTTTTGTAAAAACGAAAGGTTTTTCTCAATCTGGAAGATCTCTTTTTTATAGAGGCTGTGGTAATTTAAAAGGGCGTGATACAAATGCTCACTGATCAGCAACTCATCCTGTGAGTTGGAGTTAACCAGATCATTAAGGTGGCCTATATTGTATTTCATATCCCCGATAAAGGGATGGATGGTTTCGTTGATGACCAGATCTTCGCTTGGGTCAAGGCCAGCCGGATTATCCAGCATCTTTGACGCGTTAACCAGGAGCGATCTTTTAAAATCAGCTACAAATTCTTTACTAAAGTAAACAGACATCAATTGCACCGGGTACGGTGAGTTTACATCCACTGCACATACCGTTCCCGAACTAAGGGTTAAAAAAGAATCAGGAAATATGGCGAGCGTTCTTTTCTTGAAGAAAAAGTTTTCACAACCATTGAAAGCAAAATGAAAGCTCAGGTCGCGGTTTATAAAACTGCGCTCTTTATAGGCAGTTTTAGACACACATATCTTATTACCGTTATTTAGCTCGAGACAATACTCCATAATTATAACTCTTCTAAGGCCCGTTCTTCCAACAGTACAAAGTGATTTCCCGCTTTATCTTTAAACTCAACTATTACGCCTGCCGCTGTTTCATAAGGATCAGAAACAAACTCCACACCGGTAGCCTGCATATCATTAAACGCCTGCATGCAATTTTCTGTATTTAGAATAATTACATTTTTACCATCGAAGTTTTTCGGCTTGGGAATAATTGCAAAATGCGTATTCTGATCAGCAGACGAAAACAATCTGCAGTTAACTCCCGGCCAAAGCTCCATTTCGCCTACAGGTGTAAATGCAAGCACGGAAGTAAAAAAAGTAGATTCTTCTGCTATGTTTTCTGTTAACAACGTAACGTATTTTATAACCATTCCAAAAATTGCTTAATCGCTACTAATCAATACAAATGCTTTCGGAAAACAGAACCGAAGAGCTTGTAAAAGATCTTGACGACAGATTATTCAAAAAAGCGAAGGGTCAGTTACTTTTAGTGCAGATCCGGAAAAAAGGACTTCCCCGGAATTGCAACAAACATATCAATTCCTATCCTTAAAGGATAAGTGACAGCCCAATTTTGGTAATTTCGGAATATTTCTTTTATCAACCAAATCCAAATTACTCCATTTTTTGCAGAAAAAATACAAAGAGAAGAAAAAAGTCCACGCACAATCTGACGTTCCGCTGCTTCTGAAACCTTTCCCAGGCATCGGGCCAACGTTGATACCCTTGTCATCGCGTCACTTTTTTCCCAACGCAAAAAGAGGTTGTCTCAATTTTTGGAACAACCTCTTGGTCTAAAACTAAAAACCAGAACCCTTACCCCCGGGGCCGGCATCATCTTCTAATACCTTACGGCGCACGAAGTCGATATTTGACGGTGGCAGTTCAGGCCCTGAAATTTGTTTAAGCGAACCGTCAGGCTGAACCTCCAGGTCTGCATACGTATTGTTATCGAGGTGTAAGTGTAACTTGTTTCCCTGCTTCTCAACCCAGCACGAAAGTTCACGTTCTGAATAATTCATGGTAAACTCATGTTTGCCAGATTTTGCATTATTTGCTGAATCGGTCATAATCTAAGTGTTTTTAATATAAACGCGGTAAGATGAGCTATGTTTTGTTCAATGCCCATGATGGCTCTAAATAATTTAAGTTGAAGTAAATCAGCCCAGTTGAAAAAACATGAAAATTTATTTTGGTAATTAAACATGAGCGTCTATATTTGCAGTCCCAAAACGATGGGAGCGTAGCTCAGCTGGTTCAGAGCATCCCGATCTACATCGGGAGGGTCACTAGTTCGGGTCAAGATAAAAAAGGGGAGCATAGCTCAGCTGGTTCAGAGCATCTGCCTTACAAGCAGAGGGTCACAGGTTCGAATCCTGTTGCTCC
>Ga0157372_10000180_pt1 | contig 69650 bp, 33 predicted proteins | sample C55metaG_FD_115307 | JGI IMG/M metagenome (GOLD analysis project Ga0157372, IMG submission 115307) | Corn rhizosphere microbial communities from Kellogg Biological Station, Michigan, USA - C5-5 metaG | ecosystem: Host-associated > Plants > Roots > Rhizosphere > Soil | place: USA: Michigan... | reverse complement strand
GGGGTTCCGCCTTCCTCCTCCGCCTCCCGGCGGGCCGGTGGATAAACCCTGGCAGCAGCAGCTGCTGGAGCAGGGCTGGGGTTATGCTATTCTGGTACCGACAAGCTACCAGCCGGACAATGGCGCGGGGCTGACGCAGGGGATCATCGGGCTGTGTAATAAGGGGCAGCGGCGTAAGCCCGACGACTGGGGGGCCTTACGGGCATGGGCCTGGGGGGCGAGCCGCGCCGTGGATTATTTCCAGACGGATGAGGATGTGGATGCAAAGCAAATAGGCATCGAGGGATTGTCAAGATACGGAAAGGCTACTGTCGTTGCCATGGCGTATGAGCCGCGGCTGCATATTGCGTTCGTGGGATCTTCCGGCAATGGCGGTGTAAAGATCATGCGCCGGATGCTGGGGGAGCAGGTGGAGAACCTGGCGTCCCCGGGAGAATACCATTGGTTTGCCGGCAATTTTATCAGATATGCCGGTCCATTGACGCCGAATGATCTGCCGGTGGATGCGCATGAGCTGGTGGCGCTGTGTGCTCCCCGTCCCGTATTTATCAGCTCCGGCGCCCCAAAAGTGGAGGGGCAGTGGGTGGATGCCAAGGGCATGTTCCTGGGCGGAGCATATGCGGCCCCCGTGTATGAGCTGTTGGGGAAGAAAGGATATGGGACGATGGAATTCCCGCCCATCGGGACGGCGCTGGTAGATGGCGATATCGCCTGGCGTCAACACAGCGGAGGACATACAACCGGACCTAATTGGGCGACGTTTATCGGCTGGGCTAAGCGATATGTAAAGTAGTGCGAGAATTGGTCTCCACTGGAAAATAGCCTAATTCTCGCATATCGTTAATGTCTAAGGCCTTCGTCGGACCTGCTTCGCCACGGTCCTTCTCGGTCGTAACCTTCGCCAAGGCTCGGTTATGGACGAACCGCTGTCTGCGGTTCCTGGTAGGACCCTTCATTTGCTGGTATTCTGTCGGAGTGACATTGAACCGTTTCAGGAACGCCTTGCCGAAATTGCTTTGGGAATTGAATCCCACCATTTTTGCTATTTCGCATACTTTGTAGGCGGTGGTAGATATGAGCTCGGCCGCCTTGTTCAGCCTGGCTACATTGATCAGCTCATTGGGCGTCAGATCCGAGATGCATTTCAGCTTCCTGTAGAACGTCGGCCGGCTCATGTTCATGAGTCTGGCCAGGGTGTCGACGTCGAGATCGATGTTCTGGAGATGGCCGGAAATGTAGTCATTCAGCTTGTGCAGAAATTTTTCATTTTCTTTTGAGCTGCTGCTCATATGGGCATAGAGGGAATGAGCAAAATAATCCTTTATCCGGGCCCTGTTGGTGAGCAGGTTTTTTATCTGGGCTTTCAGGTATTCCCGGGACAGGGGTCTTTCCATGCAGGCATCCGCGCCGGATTCCAGGCTTTTGATCCTGGCCGGTCCTCCGGTAACGAGCAGGATCACGGGAATATGAGCGTAATGTACAGAGGTCTTCAATTGTGCGCACAATTTGCTTCCATCTGTGTACCCCAGGTCTATATTGCTTATAACCAGGTGAATGGAGCGGGTTTCCAGGTGATACAGCGCGGTTCTTTCATTTTGGGCTGCAACAGTTGCATAGGTATCGCCCAGCAGCCTGCCTAGGGTAGCCAGCTCGTTCTTATCGTGGCTGACGAGCAGGACGGTAGCGGCCGAGGCCGTGTCCCGGGGGGACATCGAGGGATATAGCCCATGTGCAGCGTTAGCAATCATCAATTACAAAAGTATATCTGTCAGATAGTTAGGGATGCTCATTTTGTCGAAATTTGTAGCACAATTGTTTAGAATCAGGACAAATCGACTATATTGTCGTGGGTGTGATCACAGACATCATGCGATTAAGGAGGTACATACTATTTATTTGTTATTTACTGCTGACGGTAGCCGCCGCCGCGCAACCTTCCCATATCAATTTCACCTCGCTGACCTCCCGGGATGGATTATTATCGAATTCGGTCAACGCCATTTTGAAAGACAGGTATGGGTTGATGTGGATTGCCACGGATGACGGACTGAATAAGTTTGACGGGACGAATTTTACCGTCTATCGTCATCAGGCAGGGGACAGCTCCAGCCTGCGGGCGAATGAGATCCTGGCGCTGTATGAGGACGTTCGCGGCGATCTGTGGGTGGGGACCAGCGGGGGAGCGATCAGCCTGTATGACAGGAGAAAGGACAAATTCATCAACTATCCTGCCGGCGGAGGCGGAAATGGTTTTCTACCCAATGCGGTGGTAAGGAGCATCTGCGGCGATCATGATGGCAATATCTGGATGGCCCAGTTCGAGAGCCCGTATGTGCTGGACCCTGCGACGGGCCATATCACGAAGATGGATCTGGCGTCCTATGATCATGACGGACCGGCGAAGATGTCCCTGTATTGTGTCTTTGCGGACAGCCGCGGCAGGATATGGGTGGGGACGGACAAAGGGCTTTTTCTTTATAATAAGGCCACGCATTCTTTTTTGCAGTACAGACATGACAGCCTGGATGGATCGAGCCTTTTGGATGATAATGTAAAAGCCATGGCGGAGGACCGGGCAGGTCATTTATGGATCGGTACACAGGATGGCCTGTGTATGATGAGGCCGGATGAAAAGGGGTTTGTCCGTGTGCAGGAAGGTGCGAAAGCGGTGCTGACCGACATAAACGTCAATGCCATTGCGCCCGACAAGGATGGAATGTTGTGGATCGCCACCATGTGGGGACTCTATATACTGGACCCGCGTACGGGACATTTCGTGTCGTATATGCCGGAGGAAGGGAATGAGCATAGCCTGACCAGCAGGGCGATCAGAAGTATTTATATCGACAAGGAAGGCATATACTGGCTGGGAACCTATCGGGGAGGCATCAATAAATATGACAGGAATCTCAACCTGTTCAATGTCAAGCTCAGCGGCGCATTCCATGACAATGGCGTGAAGAGCTCGGTAGTTACTTCTTTTGAGGACATGGGGGATGGTAAGGTTTGGATGGGGACGGATGGGGGCGGGCTTTATCTGTTCGACCACCGGACAGACGAGCTTAGACGTCTCGATATACAGCTGGATGGCAGGACAATGGGTCCTTTGTCGGTGCTGTCTTTAAAGAAGACGCGGGATGGCAAGCTGTATATAGGGACTTTTGGCAAGGGAGTGATCATACTGGATCCTGCCAGCGGGAAGGTGTCGCATTTAACCATGGGGACAGGCGTGCATGATCTGAATGCGAATGATATTTATTGCATCGATGAGGACAGCAAGGGGCAGATATGGCTGGGTACGAATGGCGCCGGAGTAAATGTTTTAAAAGACAATAAGGTCATTCTCCGGCTGACGCCGAGGCCAAAGATGCCGGATGATGTGATGATGCCCGTGAATGGTTATATCCGCGCCATACAAGAGGATACGGAGGGGAATATCTGGATAGGATCGCATGGGAGCGGCGTAGCTGTGTATCATCCTTCGACGGGCAGGTTCACGGTGTATGATCAGCGGAACAGCGAGCTGCCCAACGATAAGATATATGCCTTGCTGCTGGATAGCAGGGGGCTGATGTGGGCGGGCACGTATGGAGGCGGCCTGAGCGTATTCGATAAAAAGGGGCGGCTCACGAACTTCTCCGAAAAGGATGGGTTGCAGAATACAACGGTGTACCAGGTGGTGGAAGATGCGCAGAAGTATATATGGGTAAGCACGAATACGGGTATCAGCCGCCTGGATGTGGGTACGAAGACCTTTCGCAATTTTACGAGCTACAACGGTATTCAAAACAACAATTTCGTACATGCCTCGGGGCTACGGGCATCGGATGGGGAGCTGTTCTTTGGAGGGCTGCAGGGGTTCAACTATTTTCAGCCTGCGGACCTCACTACCAACAGGAATGTGCCGGTGGTCATGCTGACGAACCTGCAGGTGGCGAACAAGCCTGTGGCGCCGGGCAATGAGTCGCCTATTGAAGAGCATATTTCCGTAGCGCGGGAGATACACCTGGCCTATAAGCAAAATTTTTCATTGAGCTTCGTTGCATTGAATTATACCTTGCCCAGGCAAAATCATTATGCGTACAAGCTGGATGGGTTCGACAAGGACTGGAACTATATTGGCTCCGCGAATACGGCTTATTATACCAATCTTGACCCCGGAGAGTATGTCTTTCATGTTAAGGCCAGCAACAATGACGGGGTATGGAGCTCGACAGATACATCCATACGCATCTATGTCAAGCCGCCCTTCTGGAGGACCGTTTACGCGTATATCGTGTATGTATTGGCTGCGGGCGGCTTGTTACTGTACAGCAGGCACAGGGGACTTTCGAAGCTGCGACGCAAATTCGCGCTGGAGCAGGAACGGCAGGAGGCCCGGCGCATACAGGAGCTGGACAGGCTGAAGCTGAAATTCCTGACGAACCTGAGCCATGAGTTCAGGACGCCTATCTCGCTGATCATGGGTCCGGTGGACCAGCTGCTGTCGGAGCAGCGGGATAAACCCTCGGCGGAGCGGCTGCAAATGGTCATGCGGAATGCAAGGCGCTTATTAAACCTGGTGAACCAGCTGCTGGATTTTAGAAAAATGGAGGAGCACGAGCTGAGGCTGCAACTTTCGGAAGGAGAGTTTGTCTCTTTTCTAAAGGATGTATGTCATTCTTTTACCGACCTGTCCGAAAGGAAGCATATAAAATTCACCTTCGACAGCGGCATAGACAAACTATATGTGCTATTCGACCGGGATAAGATTGAGCGCATACTCTTCAACCTTTTGTCCAATGCATTCAAGTTCACACTGGAAGGGGGGACGATCACGCTGTTGTTGCGGGAGATGGAAGGGGACGGTGATGTGGCGCGGAAGTGGGTGTCCATACAGGTGAAAGATTCGGGTATCGGCATCCCGGTGGATAAAAAGGAAAAGATCTTCGAGCGATTTTTTCAGCATGCATCGGCTGCGGCGGTACTCAACCAGGGTACGGGCATCGGTCTTTCGATCACGAGGGAATTTGTCCGACTGCATGGGGGCGGTATCGAGGTAGAGAGTGAGCCGGGGCAGGGGAGCCTGTTTACGATACGGCTGCCGCTGGCGGTGGTCCGGGAGGATGTGGACAGGCCGGAAGATGAGTCGATGGCCGACCTGGCGCCGGAGGAAGTGGGGCATGAGGAGCTGAAAGACGTGGCCGACCCGGAAGATGAGCTATCGGCCGGCCAGATGTCGATCAACCGGGCGGATGAGCCGATGAGCCCACCGGTGGACCCTACGTCAATGCCTGTCATCCTGCTGGTAGAGGACAATGAGGATTTCCGGTTCTACCTGAGAGACAATCTCAAGGATCATTATAAGGTGGTAGAGGCGTCCAATGGCAGAGAAGGCTGGCAGAAGGCCCTGTCAGATCATCCGCAGCTCATCGTAAGCGATATCAGCATGCCTTTTATGGATGGGATAGAGCTCACATACAAGCTCAAGGCGGACAAGCGAACAAGCCATATTCCCGTGATCCTGCTGACCGCGCTGACGGAGGAAGAGCAGCAGCTGAGAGGGCTGGGGACAGGCGCTAACGACTATATCACCAAGCCTTTTAATATTGGCATGCTGCATGCCAAGGTGAAGAACCTGCTGGTATTGAGGAATACACTGCAATCCACCTATACCCGGCAGATAAAGGTGCTTACGCCGGAGGCGGTCGTGGAGGGAGAAGACGAGAAGCTGATGAGTAAGGTCGTGCGCTATCTCGAAGACAACCTTACCAGCTCCCAGCTGTCTGTGGAATCCCTGAGCAGGGAGGTGGGCATGAGCAGGAGCTCGCTGTACAGCAAGATGCTGGATATCACCGGCGAGACGCCCGTGGAGTATATTCGCAGCTTCAAGCTGGAGAAGGCGGCGGTGCTGCTGGAAAAGAGCGGCATGACCATATCGGAAATTGCCTATCAAACAGGGTTTTCCACCCCGAACTATTTTACAAGGATATTTAAGGCCAAATACAATATGCTGCCGTCTGAATATGCCGCCATGAGGAGCAAAAACAACTAGTATGGAGAATTCAAAAGAGATAACCATTTACGATATAGCGAAGAACCTCAACGTGTCGCCTTCGACGGTCAGCCGGGCTTTGAAGGACGATCCGACTGTCAGCAAAAAGACGAAAAAAAAAATCTTCGAGACAGCCGCTCAAATGGGCTACCGGTCGAACCCTTTTGCCAAAAATCTTCGTCAGCAGCAGTCGCTGACCATCGGCGTGATCGTAGGCGAGCTGAACAGTCCTTTTATAACCTCGGTGGTGTCGGGGATTGAAAAAGTGGCGGGCGAGGCGGGATATGGCATCATCATCACCGACTCCTCACAGAGCGCTGTCAAAGAGGCGGCCAATGCGCAAAACCTTTTTCACCGCCGGGTGGATGGCATCATCGCATCGCTGGCGCCCGATACAAAAGAGCTCACTCATTTTTCGCCTTTCGTCGAAAAGAATATCCCTATTATTTTTCTGGACAGCGTGAGCGTTTTTTCGGAGAGCACTTCGGTGGTCATCGACAATGCGATGTGCGGTCATATGGCTACCAAACACCTCATCACCCAGGGATGCCGCCGGATAGCGCATGTCACGCCAAGCCTGCAGCACAATATCTATGCATTGCGATACAAGGGCTACCGGGATGCGCTGGCGGAAGGCAAGCTGCAATTTGAAGAAACGTTGCTGGTCATCGCGGAGCCGACCGAGGAGGCCAGCGAGGCTGCCGCGAAAAAGATACTGCGCATGAAGCCCATGCCCGACGGGGTGTTCGTTACCAATGATTTTGCAGCGGCGGTGTGTATACGGACCTTTTTGGAGCAAGGCGTTCGTGTGCCCGGGGATATCGCTGTCGTCGGGTTCAATAATGAAGTCATTGGCCGGCTGATAAAGCCCACCCTGACTACGGTGAATTACCCCGGGAAGGAAATGGGCGAGGCCGCGGCGAGGAGTCTTGTGAACCATTTAAAAGGTGCGGGCAATATCGGTAGCATCAGCACGATGACGATACGCGCTGAGCTGATCGTGCGGCAATCTTCCCTCCGGGCCGGCGGATAGCACTTTTTTATCAAAATTTGGTCAAAGCGTCTCAATCTCCGGCGAAACCGGCGTCGGTGGGATATTTTTTCGAACCATGCTATTAAATTAGTTAGTAAGAAAAAGTCTACTACATGTCTGGAACCATAGGAGTAATCGTGCATAAGCTGGATAGCTATTTTATCACTTCGGCGTTGAAGGGTATGGAAGAGGTGGCTGCCGCGCATGGATACGAGCTTGTCATCACCAATTCCCAGGAGAGCATGGAAAAGGAAGTAGCGAATGCCGGGCTGTTGTTCGACAGGCAGGTGGATGGCCTGATGGCGTCCTTGTCCGTGGAGACGAAGGGGCTTGCGCATTTCAGACCGTTCACGGAGATGGGCGTTCCCGTTGTGTTTTTTGACAGGGTGGAGAAGACGGGTAACAGCGACATGGTGGTCATCGATAATGCCCGATGCGGGTTTATGGCCACAGAGCATTTGATCAGGCAGGGTTGCCGGCGTATTGCCATTGTCACGTCGAGCCTGAAGAGGAATGTATATGCGCAGCGTTATAAAGGATTCCGCGAGGCGTTGAAGGATTATACGATCCCTTTTACGGAGGACCTGCTGATACTGGAGGACAATGACAAGGATGGGGGTATGGATGCCGCCTGGCGGATCATGCATATGGATCCGATGCCGGATGGGCTGTTCATCACCAGCGACCTGATAGCTGCCATGTGCATGCATACGTTGAAGGAGGAGGGGATACGGGTACCTGAGGATATAGCTATCGTTGGGTTCAATAATGACCCGCTGGGCCGGCTGATCACACCGGCACTGACCACTATCGACTACCCGGGTATCGAGATAGGTAAGACAGCGGCCATGAGCCTGATCAGTCATTTATCGGGAGACTGTCCGCTGATGCAAAGCCAGACGGCTGTCGTGCCATCGGGGCTGATTGTAAGGGGGTCTTCGTTGAGGGGGAACCATGCGATCCGCGCTGTCTAGGCTGGCTATTTTGGATCGATAATCGACACCGGAAAAGCTTCATCGATCCTATGGGTCCCTTCCTTAATGGAAACCTCATTTCCGTTATCATCAATTTTGAAATCAATCAAATATTTATTGATCCTGGATAGCATATTCAACTCGATCTCAAATTCATTGCCGGCTTTCCAATATCCTCTTAACGCATACAGATGACCTGTGCCGGCATCTTGATAAAACTTATATGCGGCGTTCATTCCCAAAGGATAGGTGACGGTTTGTTCCCCCGTTTGCCTTAACATAAGGGAAAGGTCCCCTTTTTCCCAGATAATTTCGGCGCTTTTTATCCCTAAACTATTCCTGGGGAAGATGATCGCCTTATTGAATAGCTTTGCTTTTTCAGTAGCATTGGAAATGTACCTGGGCGAATCGATCATCGTTGTTGCCGCCTGACGTTGCATTTTTTTAAATCTATCAAAGGCTACAGGATCACTTTTCAGTTTTTCATCGGAGTGGATCGCATAACCAATGAGATGACCAATCGCTTCCTTATCCTCATCACTTAGACCTCCTCCGGTAACTACGATAATGGCATTGTGGACGGAATCGATATGTATTCGTTGCGTGCCCCTGCCTTCCATATTGAAGGCATGATCCTTGTCGATCCAAAAACCATAGCCGTAGCCATTTCCGCTGGAGAATACCGTGTTCATTGTTTTGGCCTTTTTTACCCAGTCTGCCGAAATAACGGATCTATTATTCCATTTGCCGCCATCTAACAAAAGCTGACCGATCTTAGCAAGATCACGTGGTTTCAGGCAAAGGTCGCCCCACCCGTAATTAATACCTTGTTTATTTTTCGACCAATAAACGGACCTTATCCCTAATTCATTAAAGAGGTATTTTTTGGCAAAATCTTCAGGGGATGATCTGGTTGACCGGTAAATAATTTCAGCCAGCAGGTAATAATTGCAACTGCAATAAGAGAATTCCCGGCCGGGGTCGGTTACAAAAGGGATATCGAAAATAAATCCCGGCCAATTAGCCGATGGAAATAATTCATTGAACAGACTGTCTTCATTAGACGAGCCGCAATTAAAACCAGACCTCATCGTGAGCAGGTCTTTGATGGATAATGTTTCAAACTCCTTGCTTCTTAGTTTGATCTCTGGAAAAAATGATGAAACCAATTGGTCTTCACTCTTTATATAGCCCTTGTCTATGGCTATGCCAATAAGCAGGGATGTTATCGATTTCGTGCAGGATGCTATGTCATGCCGTAAATCCGAGCGAAAAGGATAAAAATAGGCATCCAATACGATCTTCTTATCCCGTATGATCAAAAGGCTATGGATGTTTGGTTTTTTTTCTTTTACATAAGTAAATATTTCGCTTAATCCTTTTGAGGAGAATCCTTCTTCTTCCGGCGTAGCGAAAGAAAAGGCTTCATCCGGGACCTTAGGTTTGGGAGCCTTTGTTGTTTGGGGAAAAATAAGCGCTGTATTAAACAGCAGTAGTAGCAATAAAGCGACCTTTTTATAATTGAAGCTGCGCATAGATAGAGCGATTTATTTATCTCTTCACAAATCTATCCGGTCCGGGGGCATTTAAATATTTAATTTGACCAATAGGCGGTTAATGATGGTCAATGGAAAACGGCCCCGCCGGCAGCCCTTCCTTATTGTAAAGGTTGGGGTTTACGGGCTCATCCGCCCATGCGTAGCGCACGAACTTCGGGTCTTTTATGGCATCATTCCATACCACCACTTTATCACCTTCAATACGGGCATTGGCCCATACAAATTTTTTATCGGCCCCGGCAATGGCAAATTCCTGCGGATCTTCGCCGTCGCTGGTCACCAGTCCGCTGCCGGTGTTGTCGAACTGAATGGTTATCTTATTTCCTTCGATGGTTGATGACCGATAGGTTGGGCCGGAGGCGACGATGTTCATGCCATAGACCAGCTTTTCGGCGGCCAGGGCCAGTCTGTCGCCCACCTCTTTTTTTCTGTCGGGGTGGAGGTCGTTCCATTCACCCAGGTCGATGGCGACCGCCATGGCTGTGTTGGGAACAGCGAGGGACTTCGATTGGGCTTCTCTCAGCTCCGCCCACTGGCTTTCCGAGGGCAGATAATTATAGTCGCCAAAGCCGGGGAGCTGGACGTATAGAAAGGGGAGATCGCCCTCCTTCCATTTGCTGCGCCAGTCGGCGATCAGGGCGGGCTGCAGGCGCGTATATTCTGCCGAGCGACCGGTATTAGACTCTCCCTGGTACCAAAGGAAGCCTTTGATGGTATAGGGTGTAAGGGGCGCCAGCATGGCGTTGTATAAGGCTGCCGGCTGATTTTGTTCGGAGAGGCCGCCGCCACCGGTGAAGCCCCGATGTGGTGGAAATACTTCGCCGACCTTGTATTGCCAGTAGCCTTTGAGGTCGATGGTATCGCTGCCCGCGATGAGGGAGTAAGGTTTGTCGGGAACAAAGCCGCCCTTGCCGTAATTATTGATCACGCGGACAACAAACAGGTTCTTGCCCGGGTGCAGCAGACCTGCAGGAACGGGATACCTTCTTTGCGGGTACATATAGGTGGTGTTGCCGACCAGGTGACCGTTGATATAGAGGAAGTCGGCATCTACTATTCTGCCCAGGAAAACCTTGGCCGGCCGGCCTGTCATATCGGCCGGTACATCTACTTCCTTCCTGTACCAGACAGATCCGTTGAGGTCCCTTACGCCCTGGTCTTCCCAGTAGCCGGGAATGGCTATCTGCTTCCATCCTTTTGGGACGTATGCCAGGTCGTACCAGCGGGTAGGACCGGAGAGACCTTTGTCCACGGGGGCCGGGACGCCATCCTTTGCGCCTGTGGAGGATGTGCTTGTGCCGGGGCCTGAAGATGTGCTTGTCCGTGGGCTGAAGCTTCTTCGGCGTAAGCTGTTGATATAAGCCGTATCCTTGTTCTTTTCGATGGTCTTTTCCAGGTCGGGAAATGCTTCGAGCCCTCCCTCGCTGGCCCATGCTTCGATGGGGGAGCCGCCGACGCTGGCATTGATCAGGCCAATGGGCACGTGCAATTTCTCATAGAGGTCTTTTGCAAAGAAGTAAGCCACTGCCGAAAATTCCAGCACATCCTGCGGGTTGGCGGATTTCCAGGCGCCGGCCGGAAGATCGTCACGGGGGCCGCTGAGATCGGTGAGCGTGGGGATCCAAAACTGCCGGATCTGCGGATAGTTAGCGTGATCGATCTCGTCCTGGTAGCGGACACTGTGCAGTCTCATCTGATGCACCATGTTGGACTGTCCCGAGCATACCCATACGTCGCCGACCAGTATATCATGAAGCGAGATCCTGTTCGTGCCGGTGATGTCCATGGTATAGGGGCCTCCTGCAGGAGTAGGGGACAGCTGGAGTCTCCATTTGCCGTCGCTGCCGGTGGTAGTGCGGTAGGACCTGCCGTTGAATTTTATGCTGATCTTTTCTCCTTTCGAGGCCCAGCCCCAGACATTTATCTTTTGATCGCGTTGAAGCACCATGCTGTCCCGGACCAGGCGTGGGAGCCGGATCTGAGCGGAGACCATGCTCGACGGGGCCAGGGAGAGGACTGTCGCCAGGGAGAGGATTGTCGCCCGGAACGAGACTATTGCCTGCGATCGGTCTATTGCCCGGAGTGAGACTGTCGCCTGTGATCGGATTGTCGCCCGGAACGAGACCGTGGTCCGTGATGAGACTTTTGCCAGGGACAGAACTGTGGTCCTTGATAGAGCTTCGGCCAGAAATGATCGGACTATAATCGATAGTTTTTTCATGCGATGTTATTCCTTTTATTCGGATCGGGGACCAGATCAGACAAGCGCTTTCAGGTCCTTGTAGGGATCGATGGTCTTTATATATCCTTTGTCGTCATAGCTGAGGCGGGTGACCTTTATGTTGCGCAGGTGTGTCACGCCTTTGCTGAGACTGCTGTCATGATAGAAGAGCCACCACTGGCCTTTGAACTCGACGATGGAGTGGTGCGAGGTCCAGCCTACCACGGGGTTGAGTATGCGCCCGGCATAGGTAAAAGGACCATAGGGGCTGTCCCCGATGGCATAGCAAATGAAATGGGTATCGCCTGTGGAATAGGAAAAATAATATTTCCCGTTGTACTTATGCATCCAGGACGCCTCGAAGAACCTTCTGTCGTTGTCGCCGGCGAGCAGCGGATGGCCTTGCTCATCTGTGATAACGATGTCTTTGACGGGCTCCGCAAACTGGGTCATGTCGTCCGTGAGCATGGCTACACGGGGGCCGAGGGCGGGAGCGCCGGCAGGCGGTTCCTGGTTCAGCGCGCTATAGGTATTGTTCCTGTACGATTGTAATTGTCCTCCCCAGAGACCGCCGAAATACATATACGCATTATCATCCTCATCGATGAACACGGCCGGGTCGATGGAATAGCTCCCTCTGATGGCTTCTGGCTTGGGAATAAAGGGACCTGTGGGCGAGCTGCTGACTGCCACGCCGATCTGGAAGATGCCATCGGGGCGTTTGGCGGGGAAGTAGAGATAATATTTCCCGTTCTTGCAGGCTGCATCGGGCGCCCACATTTGTTTTTCGGCCCAGGGTACATCTTTAATGTGGAGAGCAACCCCATTGTCGGTGGCAGGGCCGTCGGGGCTGTCCATGGAGAAGACATGGTAATCTTCCATGGCAAAGTGGCTGCCCAGGTCGTCAAAGGGTATTCCCGCCTCGATGTCGTGCGAAGGATAAACATAGACCTTCCCGTTGAAGACATGCGCCGACGGGTCCGCGGTATAGATGTGCCGAACCAGCGGCTGGGATATAGCTTTCTGGTCCAGTTCAGTGAAGTCGAGGTGGGTAATGCTTTCTTCTGGCATGATAAGGAGTTTTAAGCAGTGACGATAGATTTTTTTCTTGCTTTCAGGTCGGATTCGATGGTGACTTCCATCTTTTTGTCGATGGGGTACATGAAAAGCAGCAGGGCTCCTGCGATAAAGATCAATCCGGGCACGACGCTCATCAGCAACCGTATCCCGCTTAAAGCGCTGTCTACTTGAACGGGCGCGTCAGCAACATATCCGAATATGCCCAGGAGCCAGGCCGACACGGCGCCGCCGACGCTCAACCCTACCTTCAATCCAAAGATCATGGCGGAGAATACGATGGCCGTGGCGCGGCGGTTCCTTTTCCATTCGCTGTAATCTGCCACGTCGGCGATCATGGCCCAAAGTATGGGGATGGTAATGCCATAGATGAGACCGTGGAGGACCAGGATAACGAATGCAGCCATGACCGCTGTATTGTTGAAGAAATAGATCGCCATAAGGCAAAGCGCGGAGAGGGAAAGGAAGATGCCGAAGATATTCCTTTTCCCAAATTTGTCCGCCAGGGATTTGGAAAAGAGGATGCCAATGATCATAGCGATGGTGCTGAAGGCGTTGGCAAAGCTGGAGGCAGAATAAGGCGCGCTGCCCGGCTTGTGGAATTCTTCGAAAGATTCCGGGCTGAAGATATGGCTAAGACCGCCAATGATCCTGTCGAAGCCTACTTTGTTCAGGAAATCTATCTGGCTCTGTTCCGTGAGATAGTACTTGAAATAATAAATATTCATGCCGCCCTTGATCGACAGTGTAATAAAGACGAGCACCGTGAGGGTCAGCATGATGAGCCATGGCCGGTTAGTGAACAGGTCGGCCAGGTCTTGTCTGACAGGCGTCTTTTGTTCTTTTGGCGGATGGATCCTTTCCCGGGTGGTGAGAAAGGTGATGATAAAACAGACGACGCCTGTGATGGCAAAGACAAACATTACCTTTTCAAAGCCTTTGGCTTTATCGCCGTGACCGAGGGAAAGGGCGAGGGGCAGCAGGATCACCTGGATGATGAACTGGGCCACCATCACCGCGACGAAGCGGTAGGAGGAAAGGCTGTTGCGTTCCTTCATATCTCCCGTAAGCACGCCGCTGAGGGCCGAATAAGGAAGGTTGTTGGCGCTATAGACAACGACCAGAAGGAAGTAGGTGACAAAGGCGTAAGCTATTTTTCCGCCTTCGGAGAAGTTTGGCGTGTAGAAGGCGAGGAGGGATATCACGCCAAAAGGGATGGCGGTCCATAGCACCCAGGGACGGAATTTACCCCAGCGCGTCTCGGTCCTGTCTGCGATGGCGCCCATGACGAGGTTGAAGCACGCGCCGATGATGCCTCCGATGAGCATTACCTTGCTGGCGCTGGTAGGTGGTATTTTATAGATGTCCGTATAAAAGAAGGCGAGGAAGGCAAGCAGCGTCTGGAAGATGAGGTTAGCGGCGAGATCGCCAAGGCTATAGCCTACCTTTTCCAGCACAGAGAGCTTTTGGGAGCCGGCCTGCCGGGTGGGCGGAGTGGATGCGGAGATCTGTTGATCGTTGGACTGCATATCGTTAGGGTTGTTGTTTTGTCGCGATGACGGTAAAGTATGCTTTTTTGGGCTGGTAGTTCCTGTCGAAGAGTAGCGGATAGTTCGTGCGGCCGCGGATGGGCCAGTCATTGAGCCAGGACATACCGTCGTCCAGGCCCCAGAAGGTGATGCGGCTGACCTTGCCTTTGTATTTCAGGAAGAGGCGGAACAGGTCTGCATAGGCTTTGGCCTGGAGGTTGGCGACCGAGTCGGGAAGGCCGTTGGCATACGGATTCATGCCTGCCCGATTTGCGGCTGTCTGGCCCACATCCGCAGTGGTATTGTCCCAGGGATTGGGCAGCACGCCCAGGTCCAGCTCGGTGAACATCACTTCGATGCCGAGGGCGGAGAATTCACGGATGCTGGCTTCGATGTTCGCCATGGGGACGTTGTTTGCTCTCCAGTGTCCCTGGATGCCTACGCCGTCGATGCGGACACCGGCGGCCTGTATCTTTTTGATGAGGGCGATGGCGCCGGCCCTTTTCTTTGGCTGCTCGATATTGTAATCGTTGTAATAAAGCTTTGTATGTGGCGCTGCTTTTTGCGCCAGGCGGAAGGCTTCCACGAGGTAGTCGGGACCTAATTTCTGTAGGAAAATGGAATTGCGGAGGGTGCCGTCCTCGTTCAGGGCTTCATTGACGACGTCCCAGGAATAGACCTTGCCATCGTAGCGGGAGGCGATGGTGGTGATGTGGTTGGTGAACCAGGTGCGGAGCGAGTCGGCGTCCTTTATCCGGTGTACATAGCCCGGGAGCTGGCTATGCCAGATCAGGTTGTGGGCGTTGACCTTCAGTTTGTTCTTTTGCGCATAGGCGACCAGCTTGTCGGCGAGATCGAAATTGTATTGATCCCAGCCGGGGTGTATGATCTCCGCCTTCATGATGTTCTCGGGCGTAACGGCATTGAACTGCTGTAGGATCAGCCGTGCCGCGGCCGGGTCCTTTTCTTCTATCTGCCGGGTGTTGATGGCCATGCCGATGAGGAAGTCGTCTTTGAAGGTCTCCTTCAGCGTGGGAGCCTGCGCCTGGGAGCTGGCTGTTTGCGACGATCCGGACAGGGCCGCGGTCAGTAAGGTGATGGCAAGAAGCGATCGGTGTATCATTCGTTGATTTTTTTTTGGTTAATGGTTTCCTGTGGCCCCAGGTAGCTGGGTGGCAGCCCCCCGCAATCCAGGACGAGCTTTTGCAGGATGACGGCGGAGCTGAGGGGCCAGTATTTTATGACATGGCGGCCCGGCGAGGCTACCGACGTGAGAGCTTTGCTACGGATGGGGTGAGTGGTGGTAGTAATGATGATATTATCGGCCACCCATTTGTTCCAGGCGCGGGGGTTATTGTCATCCTTGTCGATGGATACGATCTGCGGCTGTCCGTCGTCGATAGCAATAGCGTATTGCAGTCCTGTACTATCGTGATGGATATTGAGGGTCGGGGAGAAATAAGCGTGCAATTTGAACGAGCCCGTGTCATAGGTATAAATATCATATTCCAGCCGGGGCGAACCGGGGCTGAGAGGAGGTGGGGACGCCGTGACAGGAAAGGTGGTGATGCCGTCGCCGTCGCGACCGATGCCGGGGATCATCTGCCATTTGATCGTGGAACCCGGATGTTTACCGGATGCCGGGACCGACCGCGTGAAATGGGCGGCTTCGATGGATACGTAGCCGTCAGCCTCGTAGAAGGAGTTGGAGGAGGCATCGATGGGAATATGAGCCTGTGTCCGGTGGGTTGGACTGGCGCGGATCGTAACCTGAATGGCAGAGTCGGCGGTTGAATCCCCAGGGACATAGGTGACCTCCGGCATTTTTTGATGGCGGGGTTCCTGCCAGTAGGTGTACCCGATATGTGTCTGGTCCATCATGTGGTCCCATTTGCCGCCGGCGATATGGTTGTATTCATAAGAGATGAGAGAGTCGTTGGCATAGTACTGTTTGGCCTCGTCCGCAAATATGTTGGCGATGGGGTTGTTCTCCTGCGCGAACTTTTTATTCAGCGCAACGGCTGTATACAGATGCTGGAGATTGGCGCAGGCTTTGACAGGGTGCAGCACCAGCTCGAAGTATGCGTCCTTATACGGACCGGGCAATTGTTTGCCGATGGCCTCGGCCTGTCGGAGAAGCGTGTCCCACTGGAAAGTTATCCGGACAGTCTCGTCGATGCTGTAGGTGCGGGCATCCAGCAGCTCGGGCTTCCTCCGCGCGTTGTACTGAGAGTATTTTTGGATGATCCTGCCGATGGCTGCCGCATGGGTGGGGCCGAACTGCCCGGCGGCCCAGCGGGTGAAATAGCCGGGGAGGTTGTCCGCATGCCAGCTGTTGACATTCCAGGCATAATCCAGGAAGAAAGAGATGGGGAATTCCATGGGCTTGAGGTCGCCGACGTTGACGATCCAAATCTGCCGTACACCGTATTCATACGCCAGATGCATTTGTTCCCATACCCGGGCAATATTGTTCGTGTTGAGCCATTTGTAATTGCGGGGACCGCCTACATAGTCGAAATGGTAATAGATCCCATAACCGCCTGTCCGGGGCGCGTCGGTGAGCCTGGGCAGGCGGCGAATATTGCCCCAGTTGTCATCGCATAGCAGCAGGGTAACGTCATCGGGCACGCGCATGCCTTTATCATAGTAGTCCTGGACTTCCTTATAGAGCGCCCACAGTTGTGGGGTTTGGGAGGCGGGCTTGCCGGTGACCTCCGTGATGATCTTTCGCTGGTCGGTAACTATATTCTCCAGCAGCTGCGTGGCGGTACCCTCCGTCATGGGTTTGTCGCCATCGCCCCGCATACCGATGGTGACGATGCTCTCGTGATGGTCCATGTGCTCGATCCCTTTTCTCCAGAAGGAGCGTAGGACCGATTGGTTGGTAGTGTAGTCCCACGGCCCGTGACCGTAGCGTTTCCATTCCTGTTGTGCGCGGAGCATGGGTTCGTGATGGGAAGTGCCCATAACGATGCCCCATTTGTCGGCCAGTACCGGGTTGAGGGTGTCGTCGTCGTTGAAGGCGTTGGCCCACATGGCGGGCCAGAGATAGTTGGCTTTTAGCCGGAGCAGCAGCTCGAATATTTTTTCATAGACGAGGTGATTGGCGCCTCCGAACTTTTCCTTTGCCCAGCCGGAGAAGGCCGGGGCTTCGTCATTTATAAAGATGCCTCTGTATTTCACGGAAGGGGAGCCATAGCGGTAGACGCCAGGTTTGATATATACTTCCTTATGTTGTTTGGCAGGCACGTCCGCCCACCAGTACCAGGGTGAAACACCCATTTGGCGGGACAGCTCAAAGACGCCATAGGCCGTGCCGCGCTTGTCGCTGCCGGCAATCACGAGGGCGTGGGACGGTGCGCCCGGGGCTTTGAGGAGACTGTTGCCGTGCCCACGGGAGGGCCTATTGGCAGTGCCATCCAGGGTAGCGATAGTGGATGCTTCCCACTTGCCTTTGATGCTATCGAGGGTCAACCGGTGTGCGGCGGCAAGGCTGTCGATGGATGGGCAACCAGCTATCGTACCGATAATAATAACATTTCCGGAGGATGGAATAGTGGAGATTAATTCCGGCCTGCGGCCCGTGACCATTTCGATGTCGTGCTGGAGGAGCGTGGCGGATTGATGGACCAGCCAGTCGTCGGTGGGGGCCACGTAGATGGCGGCCGCCCGCGCGGAGGTGGCGCCGGATGACACAATGGGGAAGGCGCCCGGCATGCTCTTGTCCATGACAAAGGACTGTGCGTGTGACGGCAGCGACCCTAACAAGACAGCAGTGAAAAATAAAACTATTACCCGTGTCATTGGCGTTTTTATTAAAATCCGATGGAATTCCCTCCGTCCACCGGGAGCACGATGCCTGTGATATATTTTGCCGCATCCGATGCGAGGAAGAGGGCCGCGTCGCCGATATTGGCCGGCGTGCCCAAGTGGCCCATCGGGGTCCTCGACATGACTTTTTGTTTTCTTTCCGGATCGTTGTTCAGGGCCTTTGCGCTCATGTCCGTAGCTATGAAGCCGGGCGCGATGCAATTGACGCGGATGCCTTTTGGCGAAAGCTCCACCGCCATGGCCCTGGTCATACCTTCTATCGCGGCTTTGGAGGCAGAGTAGGCGATCACCTTGGGGATACCGTACTGGGAGGCCATGGAGCTGATATTGATGACTGCACCACCGGTGTTGCCGTCGAGCATGGTCTTTACCACCTCTCTTGAAAGTGCGAAGATGCTCGATACATTGGTAAGCAGTATCTTTTGAAACTCTTCGTCGGTGACTTCCGTGAATTCTTTTTTCAGATTGATGCCGGCGTTGTTGACGAGGACATCGGTGCTTCCGAAGCGTTTGTTCAGGTCCTGCACGAGGCGGGGAATGCCGGAGAGACAGGTGAGGTCATAGCATACGGGCTCACAGAGGTCGCCCAGCCTGATCTTTGTCTCGTCGAGCTTTTTTTTATCCCTGCCGATGATGATGGTGCGGATGCCGCTGCTGATAAATTTTTCCGTGATGGCCAATCCGATACCCGATCCGCCGCCTGTGACAATTGCAAGTTTGGTCATAACTCGTTTGCTGGGTTTTACATAAGGGTTTTATAAACTGATGCCTGTACCGGGGGCGTACGGAAAGCGCAGGCTCTTGTAATATTCAAGGGTCTGGTCCGCGTGGCCGACACCGGGTGGTATAGGCATTCGTGAAAATGTTTGAAAATAGAGAAGGCATGCATTTCTCCACCATTCTGCTTCTTTCTCCTGGATATTGAGGAGCATGCTCACCTGGGTAAATCTTTCTTTATCGATGAGGCCTGCGAGGCTTTTCCACTGTCGCTGCATCCATTTTACCGTATCGACGCCGGATTGATATCGATTGCATAACTCGTCCCAAAAAGTATGTCCGTCCTTCATTTTATGGGACCAGGATACGTGATGGAACCAGAGGAGGAATTTTTCGTCGCAGGTATTGGAGTCGAGCCATTGCTGGCGGACCTGGGGCTGGTATTGCGTCAGGGCGTTGCTGCCCGTTGCGGTCCTGTCGAAGCCGATGCCGTAGGCATCGGCGCGGTGATAGTATACAGGGTTCCAGTCGGCGCGGGGCGCATTATTTAGCCAGGGTCCCGGACCATAGTGGCCGCTGGAGGACATGATATGGTGGAGGCCAAGGGGGGTCATATAGTTGACTACCGCCTCGCGGGAGGCCATCATCATTTTTTCAATAGCGCTCACCACCGTGGTATTGTTCGAGAATGTTTGTTTGACCCATTCATCCGCTATCTGCCGGGCAGACAGGGTATGATCCCAGGCCAGCCTGCCGAAGGCATACCAGTTGGCCTGTCCAAAGGGATGGTTGGTCCAGTTGCGTTCGTTGCCGATGTTGGAGACGCCGGCCATGCCGGTGAGGGGGGCTGCTGCCAGCTGGTCTACCGTTGTTTGACCGCCGGGGCTGATCCCTGGCTGGAGGGTTGGCGTAGTGAAGGGGCTACCCTGGCCTGGGTGAAAGGCCGAACCATCGATGATCTTTGCGACTGTCGAGCCTTTGCCATTGGCGTAGGTGTCGGCGTCGAGCACTTCCTTGAACAGCGGCGCTTCGTATACCAGGTGCGTGCCCTGTCCGAGATATTCCTGGGTGATCTGGAACTCCATCATGAGCGGCGTTTTGGACATGGCGCCGAAGAGAGGGGAAAAGGGTTCGCGGGGCTGGAAGTCGATGGGGCCGTTCTTCACCTGTATAAGCACGTTGGGCCTGAACTTCCCGTCGAAGGGAGTGAATTCGGCGTAGGCCTGTTTAAACCGGTCCGGCGCTGAGATCTCGCCGGGGGACGGGCGCGATACGGGGATGTTGTGGGCGCCTGAGTCGACGACGGGGGTCTTGGACGTACCTGCATCGGCGGTGGCGGCTTTGTGTCCTTCTGCATGGGCGGGGTTGTCGTCGAAATGCTCGTTCTTTCTTTGCGGGCGTACGTCATAGACGAAGGCGCGCCACATGACGATGCCGCCATGGGGAGCCAGTGCATCCGCGAACATATTGGCCCCATCCGTATGGGTCCTGCCGTATGTCTGTGGTCCGGGTTGCCCCTCTGAGTTGGCTTTTACCAGAAATCCGCCGAAGTCGGGGATGAGGGAATATATTTCATCGCACTTATCCTTCCACCACTTTTGCACGGCGGGGTCCAGCGGGTCGGCTGTTTTGAGTCCGCCGATGTCCACGGGGGCGCTGAATTTGGCCGTGAGGTAGACCCTGATGCCGTAGGGGCGAAAGACATCGGCGAGGGCACGGACTTTTTGAAGATAGAGGGGAGTGAGGACGAGTGAGTTGGCATTGACATTGGTGAGCACCGTACCGTTGATGCCAATGGACGCATTGGCCCTTGCATAGTCTATATAGCGCTGATCGATGTAGTCCGGCAGCAGGTGCCAGTTCCATATGGAAGCGCCTGCATAGCCCCGTTCTACCGTGCGGGTAAGATTATCCCAGTGGTCGAGTATACGGCGCTGGACCAGCGGGCTGCTGGATAGAGAAATGTTTTGGATCGGCTGATGGGTCTGCAGCAGACGGAGGAAGGCGAATACGCCGTAGAGCACGCCGATGTCGGAATGGGCGGCAATGATAATAAGATGTTTGCCTTCCACCAGCTGTGAGTGGAGAACATAACCGTCGCCGGCCAGACCGGGGTATTTCGAGGACAGCAGCTGTGCGATGACGGGTGAGGATGAAGGAGTGCCGGCCAGTATACAGTTGTCGGACGGGGTGGTCCGGATGGGCAATTTTTTGTCAAGCATGGATCCCATGTCGTCGAGCAGCTCGTTCCTGGCTACGAGGAGGGTGGGGGAGGGGGCAGGGAAGACCATGGCGGTGACTGAGCTCCTGTACTGTGTGAGAAGGGCGGGATCGTCGATCCTGTCATAGCGCAACCAAAGTCTGTAGCCGTCCTCGGCACGGAGCTGAAGGGAGGCCAGCAGGGTGCAGGCCATAATTAATGTCCGGACAACGGACTTCTGGGAAAACGTTCGCATAATATTCCACATAGCAGGCAAAACCCTGGTAATTTTTATATGAAGCTAATATTTAAATCGGTTACATTTTAAAAAGACTCATTTTTTTGAAATCTTTCAAAGACGGATTTTTGATATTAGGACGGGGGTTAATGGTCATCGGATGAATATTGGAAGGGCTTTTGAACATTTTCAAGGACAGGCTTCGGCTATGGCACGGGGGTTAATAGTCATCGGATGAATATAAAAAGGGCTTTTGAACATTTTTCAAAGACGAACCCCGGATATTGGATCAGCTCGAGGGTGATCCGGTCCCCCCTTTTAAGGATGACCCCCGGATAATAAGCTCTGCATTGATGATGATCCTGTCGATCTGCCGGAGGCTGCCGAGGCCCTTCAGGTGGTTGACAAGATTTTGGGCCGCCACTTCCCCCATCTCTCTTCCGGGATAGTTGATGGTGGTGAGGGCGGGTTCTATCAGCTGGCCGATGGCATCATTATTAAACCCAACGATGGCGATGTCGCCGGGTATGGCAACATGGTATTGTTTGAGGGTGCGTATGCAAACGGCTGCTACGAAGTCATTGGTTATAAAGGCTCCATCCGGTCTGGGATGGAGATCCAGCATCCGGCGGGCGGAATCTATGCCGGCCTGTTCGCTGAGGTCGCCGATAATGACCAGGCTCTCGTCAAAGGGGAGACCATGTTCGGCAAGGGCGTCGCGGTAACCCCGGAATCTGTCCGTATAGACGTTGCGGGCCAGGTTGGAGGTGACATGCACTATTTTTTTGCAGCCCTGGTCGATAAGATGCCGGGTGGCCTGGTAGCCGCATTTATAATTGTCGATGACGACCACCGGGTGATCACTGTCGGACTCCACGCGATCGAAAAAGACGATGGGGACTCCTTTATCAGTGAAGGGGCGGAAGTGATCCAGGTTCTTTGTATCGAAGGAAAGAGAGGTAATGAGGCCGTCCACTCTTTTATGAAACAGGTTCTTTGCGTTGGCCACTTCCTTTTCATAGCTCTCCTGCGAGTGGGCGATGACAAGGTCATAACCCGCCTCGGTAGCCACTTTTTCGACTCCCGCCAGTACGGAGTTGATGAAATTGCTCTGCAGCTCATGGACCATGAAGCCAATGGTATTGGTCTGTTGTTTCCGCAGGCTGCTCGCATAATGGTTGGTCCTGTACCCCAGTCTTTCGGCTGTTTCAAAGATCTTCTTCTTTGTTTTTTTGCTGACGACGGGGTCGTCCTTCAATGCCCGGCTGACGGTGGCGATCGATATATTCAGCTGATTGGCAATGTCATAGATAGTAGCTTCTTTTCCTCTTTGCATACAGGCGGGCAGTTGGTTCACAGCAAAGCTAAAAAAAATAAATTTCAATCGGTTGAAATTTTAAAAAATCTCCCTACATTTGAAATGTAGATTTGACGTTTTATCGTATTTGCATACGTCCGGTCTACGATGGTTGCAGCTTGCTTTTATGAAGGAAATGATCGTTAAGAATTAACCAAATGCTTGTCAGGTAAGGATTTTACTTCGATTTCGCTCCTTTGGCCAGGCTGGATGTCCCTGTTCCTTTTTTCATAAGCTCGCTCCTAACCAGGAAAAAAATCCGACGGTATCAAGTTTACGGCAGTAATTGTTCCAACCGGGGGCTATCCCCCGGATACACCCCCTTTTTTGACATCGTTTGAAATTGGGGCCACTATAAAAATCTAAAACTAACGTTTATGCAAAAAACAGTCTCCCGTCTGAAAAAGGAAGCGCACCGGGACAACAAGCTGTTGAGACCTTTTCTGATCTCCGCATTGTTTGTCTTGCTGACTTTTTTCACTTCCCACCTGCATGCGCAGATCTACTATTCGGTGAAAGGCCGGGTCGTCAATGAGAGCGGTCAGCCGGTGCCAAAGGCCACCGTTGCTGTAAAGGGCGCGAAGCAGGCCGTTGCCGCCGATGATGAAGGCAGATTCATGATCAACGTACCTGCGAAATCCACGCTGCTCATTTCTTCGGTGGGATATGGTACGAAGGAAGTGGCTATCAGGGGACAGGAGCCTATCGAGGTGATTTTGCCTCTTCTGACCAGCACGGTGAACGACGTAGTGGTCATTGGTTACGGTACACAGCGGAAAAAGGATGTGACCGCCTCCATCGCCTCGATCAGCGGAGAAAAAGTAAACGAAGTCCCGGCCGTGGATATTTCCCGGGCGTTGCAGGGACGTATTGCGGGGGTCGAGATGTCCCAGACCTCATCGAAGCCCGGGTCCGGGATGCAGATCCGGATCAGGGGCACGCGTTCGCTGAATGCTTCCAATGACCCGCTGGTGGTGCTGGATGGCATTCCTTTTCCCGGCTACCTGAATGACATCAGTCCCAGCGAGATCAAGAGCATCGATATATTAAAGGACGCCTCCGCGACGGCTATCTATGGCTCGCGCGGCGCCAATGGGGTGATACTGGTGACGACCAATAAAGGAGCGGCAGGGAAGGCGCATATCAGCTACAATGGATATGCCGGTCTTAAGAAGGTCTGGGGCGAGTATCCCATGATGAACGGACCTGAGTTTGTCGCGCTTCGCAAGGCAAACAATGCCACTCCCGGCGCATCCATTCGCACCAATACAATAGATGAGAACGACAGCGCCAATACGGACTGGCAGAAGCTGCTTTACCAGACCGGATATGTCACCAACCAGGACCTGAGCATTTCCGGCGGATCGGAAAAAGGTAACTATAGCGTCGGGTTCACCTATTTCAAGGACCAGGCGGTGATACCCCTGCAATATTACGAGCGGTACAGCATCCGTACCTCTCTCGAGCAAAGGATCGGTAAGCTGTTCCGTATGGGGCTGGTCACGAACAACTATTATGTAAACAGCCACGATCAGAACCTTGGCCCGTACGCCAACATGAACCTTTCTCCTATTATCAATCCGCGGAACCCGGATGGTTCCTGGAAGTCCGTTGTGAATCTGAATACCACGGGTCCCAACTGGGCCTATACCAAACATGCGCTGGATGCGTTGGGCGATGCCTATATAGACCTCACCAGGAGCTACAGTTCCTATAACTCCATATATGGCGAATTGAGGATCCCCGGGGTAGAGGGTTTGCGTTACCGCGCCAACATCGGCTTGAACTTCCATCAGCATGACTACGGTACCTACACGGGCACGGGCGTTTTCAGCGGCACGCCTACCACTGCCTCCAGCGCTTCGATCAGCAATACCAAGCAGATTGGCTATACGCTCGAGAACCTGCTGATGTACGACCGTACTTTCGGCGGCAAGCACAATGTGAGCGCCGTAGCGATGTACAGCGCAGAACAAAACACCTACTGGTATTCATCGGCCTCGGCCAACCATCTGCCTTCAGACGCCTTCCAGTTCTACAATCTGTCGTATGTGCTGGCAGATCAGAACGGTACTTCTACGGTGGGGGGCGGCAGTTATTGGCAGACTGGTCTGCTGTCCTATATGGGCCGCGTACAATATTCTTATGACAACCGGTATATGCTGAGCGCTTCCTTCCGGAGTGATGCCTCTTCGGTGCTGGCGCCGGGTCATCAGTATCATTCCTATCCGGCTGTGTCCGTGGGTTGGAATATCAAGAACGAGAAATTCCTGGATAATGTCACTTTTGTGGATGCACTGAAACTGCGGGTGGGCTATGGACAGACCTCCAACCAGGCGATCAATCCCTATCAGACGCTGGGCGCGCTGACCACCAGCCCTTATAACTTCGGTCCTTCCGGGTATGCGATGGGTTATTATGTTACCCAGCTGCCGAACCCGGCCCTGGGCTGGGAGTTCTCCAAGACATGGAACTATGGGGTCGAATTCTCCACGCTGAAGAACAGGTTGAGCGGTACCATAGAATATTATAACATCAATACCAGCAATGTGCTGCTGAGCGTCAATATGCCGACCACCTCCGGCGTGGGCAGTTATACAGCCAACATCGGCGCTACTCAGAACAAGGGAGTGGAGCTGTCGTTGAATGGCGTGATCCTGGACAACTATCATGGATGGACATGGCAGGTAGGGGTCAATATCTACCGCAACCGGAACAAGCTGGTAAGACTTTATTCCGGACAACCCTTCAACAAGGGTAACCTGTGGTTCCCCGGTCATCCCATCGATGTCGCGTATGACTATAAGAAAATAGGGCTGATGAGCTATGCCGACAGCGCCAGCGGGTATCTGCAGGCGGCCTATCCTGGCGGCAATGTAGGTATGATCAAGGTCGCCTACAATATGAAAGACACTTCCCTTCATTTCACGAATGGCGTGCCCAACAGGAAGAACCAGGCAAGCACAGCGCTGGATAATGACGACCGCCAGATCTACGACATGCAGCCCGATTTCGAAGGCGGCTTCAATACCAGCGTGGCCTATAAAGGGTTCGAGCTGGGCATCACCGGCTTCTTCCGCAGCGGCGGTACGCTGATCAGCACCTTGTATTCTTCAGCAGGGTATTTGAACAACCTGAATACGAGGTCCGGAAACAATGTAAAAGTCGAATACTGGACGCCGACGAACAATCATGCCAATGATTTTAACACGTTTGCGCCGAGGCCAGGCGGTGTAGGTGGCGACAATCCCGCCTATGGAAGCACGATGGGCTACTTTAGCGCATCCTACCTGAAAGTGCGTACCATCACGCTGGGTTACAGCTTCGATCAAAAGTGGATGAAGACGATGGGTGTCGAGCGGCTGCGCGTGTATTGCACTGTGGAGAACCCCTTTGTGTTCTTCTCTCCCTATACGAAGATGTCGCATATGGATCCGGAAACCAACTCATACGCGGATCAGAACTCCGCTGTATCGGCTGGCCCGCACCGTCTGCTTACCATCGGCACCAACACGCCTTCTACCCGTAATTTCTTATTCGGACTTAATGTAACATTTTAAAAAATGAATACTATGAAGAGGATACTGATCAATATATGTATGGGAACGGCCACACTGAGCCTGCTGCTCATGTCCGGCTGTACCAAGATCCTGAAAGAAACGCCGCGCAGTTCCTTTACGCCGCAATATTTCCAGACTGCCAACGGCGTCATGGGAGGTCTGACGGCCTTGTATGCGCACCTGCGGAACATTTATGGGAACGCTTATTACTGGAATATGTGCCAGTGCGGCACCGACGAGACTACTTGGGGGCAGAGCGGCGGCAGCGGCAGCAATTTCCAGGCACAGGACTATTCTGTTCCCGGCGTACATCCCACGCCGACGCTCAGCGATGCCGGTCAATTATGGGGAAACACGTTCCCATATATCAACACGGCCAGCGGTGTGATCCAATACGGCTCTTCGGCCGGGGTCGCCGCTTCGTTCATTGCCGAAGCGAAATTTTTCCGTGCGCTGGATTATTTCCTGCTGGTACAGACCTTTGGCGGCGTACCGCTGGACCTGGGATCGGGCAGGCTGCAATTCAATATCTCCACCGTCCGGAGCTCCAAACGGGACTCCGTGTCTATCGTCTACACCAAGGCGATCTTCCCCGACCTGGTCGATGCCGTTGCTAATTTATCCACCACCCCGCGTGTCACAGGCGCGGTGACAAAGCAGGTGGCACAGCTGTTCCTGGCGAAAGCCTATCTCACCTATGGATGGTGGCTTCAAAATCCCAATAATATCCCATCGTATCCGGTGGAGACAGGCAGCCCCAGGCAAGACCCCGGCGGGCATGATCCTGCCTGGTATTTTCAACAGGCCTATGATATTGCCGTCAATGCGATACAGAACCCGGGCGCATATAGTCTGCAGCCGACATTCTACGATGTCAATGCGGCGACCAATGACTATAACCACGAATGTATGCTGTACTCCGACCACACGCAGCTGAATTCACAATACAATGTCAGCAGTCTTACCTATGGCGGCGGGGGTACTCCAGACAACTGGTCCAGCTGGTTCCAGACCTGGTCCTATCCTTCCATCACCAGCTCCAGCTCTAACAGTTCCTGGAAATCGGTGAATTCCGTCCAGCGCGCTTCCGAACAATGGGGCGGCCGTCCCTGGGTACGGAATGCTCCTCCCATAGAAGTATTTACACAAACATTTGCCGACAAGACGAATGATTCCCGCTACGATGGAACGTTTACGACCGTCTACCGCTGCAATATGAAAGAGGCCAATCTGCCTTATACCACCCTGTTCAATGCCAACAACCTGCCAATCGCCGAAGGGGATGCGGTGCTGACGTTCCTGAATGCGGATTCCGCGGGGATCGATTATTCCAATAATACATACAAGAGCAGCATCGGCGCCGGTGTATTGCCCGGCAGGGCCGACTTCGTCATCGGACCCAGCGCCATCAACAGGATCGTATATCCCGGCATCTGGAAACTGGGTCCCTATCGTACCGACAATAACGGCGGACTGGGCAACCCGAATGCAGGCAGTACGCGTCCTTATACGGCCGCTAAATTTTCGGAACTGTATTTTATAGCCGCCGAGGCCGCAGTAAAGGGCGCCACCACGCAGGCGGGATATGATCCGCTGAGCCTGATCAATGTCATCCGTGCCCGGGCGGGTAAATGGAAATACAGTAATGCCAACAGAGCGACATTTATCGCAGATCATAGCGCCGACATGGTGGCTGCCACGCCTGCCACGATCACTGTAGGCTATATCCTGGCGGAACGTTCGCGTGAATATTATGGAGAAGGTTATCGCTTTTATGACCTGGTGCGTACGCAGCGGTTCGGGATGGACAACCAGGAAGGCTACAACTACGCCACCTATTCCATTGGAGGCGCAGCCTATGCCAACCATACGCCTATTGTAAATACGCGCACCATTACGCCCCAGCTGTACCTGCAGCCAATACCACAGGGACAGATCGACGCGATGGATATGAGCGACGCGGATAAGAAAGCCTATCAAAATCCCGGGTATTATTAGTATTTGTCATAAGCAAGAGTAGAGTTCATGTACAGGGAAGGATGTTTATTCGTCCTTCCCTTTTTTTAAAAAATAAATTGCAATCGGTTTAATTATAGCAAAATCTCCCTACATTTGAAATGTAGGCTTGACGTTTATCCCGACCGGGGGCCTTTTTCCCAATCGCTTGCAATTTAATGGTCCCAACACTTTTGGTTCACTAATTAAATTCATATGAAAAAGCTAACCTTTTATTTCCTCTTCATCTTACCGGTGGTGCTGCAGGCGCAGGAGGCGCATATCAGGATCGATGTGGACAGGGTTGTGGGAGAAATAGATCCTAAGATCTATGGCGTATTTATGGAGCCCATCCATTTTAACGGCAGACGAATGGGTTTGCCCGATTCGGTGGACTTCAATACGCTTTATGGCACCTTGTATGACCCGAAATCTCCGCTGGCGGATGAAAATGGTTTCAGGAAAGATTATATAGAAGCCATGCGTGAATTGAAGGTTACCAACATGCGGTGGCCTGGCGGCAACTTCCTGATGGGCTACGACTGGAAGGACGGTATCGGTCCGAAAGAACAACGGCCCACGCGCATCAATCTCGCGTGGGGAGGACCTGAAACCAACCAGGTGGGCACGGACGAATGGATGGCCCTGAACAAGTCCATCGGAAGCGAAAATGTCGTCTGTGTAAATCTCGGCCTCGGGTCCATAATGGATGCAGCGTATTGGGTCGAATATTGCAATTATAAAAAAGGTACTTACTATTCTGAGCTGAGGGCTAAGAACGGTCACCGTGATCCTTATAACGTGAAGATCTGGGACCTTGGCAATGAAGTGGACGGACTTCCCTGGGAACTTGGCCATAAGAGTGCGGAGGATTATGTGGAAACCGCAAGAGAGGCCGCAAAGGCGATGAAGTCTGTGGATCCAACCCTAAAATTTGTCGGGTCCGGGTCGTCTTATTATGAGCCAACCAATAAATGGTTCGATTGGAACCGGAAAGTGCTGGAAGGCATAGGCGACAAGATCGATTACCTTTCCATACACCGTTATTGGGAGGGCGGCTCCCCTGACAACTACTATAACTATATGGGGAATGGCGCGATGGATTTCGATGAAAAGATCAGTCTGGTGGCTGCCCAGATCCGGGAAGCAAGGGCGAAGATGGCCTTTAAAAATCCTATTTATCTTTCTGTCGATGAGTACGGCGCGTTTGCCAGGAATTTTATGTCGGTGCTGCCGATCGCACAATGCCTCAATTCATTCGTCCGGCACGCCGATGTAGTAAAAATGGCCAACTTCACTATGCTGACTTCCCTGTTGTCGAATGATCCTAAGAACGGCACTTTCAAATCGCCCGTGTTCTATACTTTCAAAATGTTCTCCAATAACTGTCTTGGCTCGTCGGTCGATGCCTATGTCGCCTGCGACACCTTTGGAACAGCACAATACAGGGGCATTCCCTATCTCGACGTTACAGCAGTATATGCCAAGGCGGACGGCGTGGTGTATATCAATGTGATCAACCGCCACCAGTCGAAGGCGATCGCTACCGAGATTATGACTGTTTCAGGTGGTTTTTCGGGTAAGGCAGAAGCGACCGTGATCAACAGCGATGATCTCAAAGCTCCCTTTGCTTTTGATAAGCGGGCTGGGTACGTGCCGGTGACGGAGACTGTCAAGTTCAGCGGCGGCAGCCTACAATATGCTTTTCCACCGCATGCCTTCGTACAAATAAAAGTCAGTTTAAAATAAAAAAACCTTACAATGAAACGGAAGCAACTACTCCTGTTCGCTCTGGCTGCCCTGACAGGCAATATCTGTCTGGCCCAGGACATCAAAGAAGACTTTTCACCATCCGTCCTGAATCAGCCGGGGCAACAATATCCGCAGGTGAATTCGCAGGGTTATGCCCGGTTTCGGATACTGGCGCCAAGGGCAGACAGTGTTAAAGTGAGCCTGGGATTGGGGGGCAGAGGAGGCACGCTGTTAACAAAAGGGGCGGACGGATATTTTACAGGAACTACCGAAGGGCCGATGGATGAGGGCTTTCACTACTACCATATTACGATTGACGGTGGTATATTCAACGATCCGGGCACCCTCAACTTCTATGGATCCACCCGGTGGGAGAGCGGCATCGAGATACCTGCCCATGACCGTGATTTTTATGCCTTGAAAGAGGTGCCGCACGGCGATGTGGTTCAGGTGCTCTTCCCGTCCAAAAGCACCAATACATCCCGCAGAGCGTTTGTTTATACTCCGCCGGGTTATAGTAAGGATGTCAACAAGCGGTATCCGGTGTTGTATCTGCAACATGGCTGGGGCGAAGATGAAACTGCGTGGAGCAACCAGGGCCACGCCAACCTCATCATGGACAATTTGATCGCCGAAGGAAAGATCAAGCCCTTCATCATTGTAATGACCTATGGTATAACCAACCAGCTCAGGTTTGGACACATGAGGGAATTCAAGATCGATACGTTTCAGACAGTCCTGACAGAAGAGCTTATCCCTTATGTGGATGCGCATTTCCGTACATTGGCCAACCGGGAAAACAGAGCCATGGCAGGGCTTTCCATGGGCGGTATGGAAACGCACACGATCACGTTGAATAAACCGGAAGTTTTCTCTCAGTACGCCCTGCTCAGCGGTGGCATTTATACGCCGGAAGAACTGAAAGATAAATCAAAACCTAAGCTGATCTTTATAAGCTGTGGAAGCCGGGAAAATGCCGACCGTGTCAGACAGGCAGCGGATGTGCTAAAACAGGCCGGCTATAATGCCGTGTCTTTTGTGTCCGAGAACACGGCGCATGAGTTCCTTACCTGGAGGCGCAGTCTGTACCAACTGGCGCCGCTGCTTTTCCGGGATAAATAAAGTTGTTCGCTAAAAGCCAGGCCCAAAGCTTCTGTATGATAAAAAAGATATTTTTAATTGTCTCCCTGTTTATAGCGCTTGCCGCCAATGCCCAGGTCGATACGAAAGGCCTTCCTTTTTGGGATTACAGGCTGTCTTTCGAACAACGCGTGGACGATCTGATAAGCCGGCTGACGCTGGAAGAAAAAGTAGCGCAGATGCTGAATCACGCGCCGGCTATTGAAAGGTTGGGTATTCCGCCTTACGACTGGTGGAATGAGGTATTGCATGGCGTGGCAAGGACGCCGTTTAAAACCACTGTGTATCCACAGGCAATAGCAATGGCGGCTACATGGGATACTGCCGCGCTTAAGACAATGGCAGGCCAGGCCGCATTGGAAGGGAGGGCTATTCATAACAAAGCCATAGAGCAGCATAGGACGGGCGAACGCTATCTGGGCCTGACCTACTGGACGCCAAACATCAATATCTTCCGTGATCCGCGCTGGGGGCGGGGACAGGAAACATATGGGGAAGACCCGTTCTTAACTGCCGCGCTGGGGAAGGCTTTTGTGGAAGGATTGCAGGGCGACGATCCAAAGTATTTACAAGCCGCGGCCTGTGCCAAACATTACGCCGTGCACAGCGGTCCAGAGCCTTTACGGCATGTATTCAATGTCGACCCCAGCGATTATGATCTTTGGGATACCTACCTGCCGGCGTTTAAAGAACTTGTTGTAAATGCGCGGGTTGCCGGGGTCATGTGCGCGTACAATGCGTTTAAAACCCAGCCATGTTGCGGCAGCGATCAGCTGATGATCCGGATCCTCCGGGATCAATGGAAGTTCAATGGCTATGTTACTTCCGACTGCTGGGCCATCGACGATTTTTTTAAAAACCATAAAACTTCGGCCAATGCGGAAGAAGCATCTGCCGATGCAGTATTTCACGGGACGGATGTCGAGTGTGGAACGAATGCTTACCTGTCACTGGTGCAGGCCGTGAAAGATGGAAAGATCTCCGAAGGGCAGATAAACACCTCTGTAAAAAGATTATTTATGATCCGTATGCGGCTGGGCATGTTCGATCCGCCGGCTGTCGTAAAATATGCGCAAACGCCGGCCTCTGTTTTGGAAAGCGAGCCGCATAAAGCGCAGGCTTTGAAAATGGCGAGGGAGTCGATCGTGCTGTTGAAGAATGAGAACCATATACTGCCGCTGAGCCGGTCGATCAAAAAGATAGCGGTGCTTGGTCCGAATGCGGATAATAGTATTTCGGTGCTGGGCAATTATAACGGAACGCCTTCGGAGATCGTCACGGCGCTGGATGGTATTAAAGCGAAACTGGGCGCCGGTGCGCAGGTGGTGTATGAGCAGGCCGTCAACTTTACCAATGATACTTTGCTGTCTTATACGGATATCAGCGGTGAATATGCAATGGATGGAAAGCAGGGATTTAAAGCCGAATATTTTTCAACAAAGGATCTGAGCGGTGCGCCGGTGGTTGTAACCGAACCTGCCATCGATCATTTCTGGCAGGAAGGTTCGGCGGTGATAGGCCATATCAAGGCAAATAATTTTTCCGCACGATATACCACCGACTTCACCGCGGCTAAGGATGGCGATATAACGTTTGAAGTGGAAGCCGATGATGGGTATAGATTTTTGGTAAATGGCAGGACGGTGATCAATGCATGGGAAAGAAACCGTTGGGGGGCGCGCCGTTACTCGTTCAAGACTAAGAAAGATTCCGTATACAAACTGACGCTGGAATACTGGCAGGGGGAAGGAAAAGCGAATGTACGGCTGCGTTCCGGTCATTACATGAAGACAGACCTGGATGAGCTTGCCCGCAGGGTAAAAGATGCCGACGCCATCGTGTTCGTAGGGGGCATATCGCCGCAATTGGAGGGAGAGGAGATGCCGGTGAACTACCCAGGATTCAATGGGGGAGACAGGACATCCATCCTGCTGCCTTCGGCGCAGACGGCGGTGATGAAAGCCTTAAAGGCAACGGGCAAACCGTTGGTGTTTGTAATGATGACAGGCAGCGCTATTGCAACGCCCTGGGAAAGTGAGAACGTCCCTGCTATCATCAACGCATGGTATGGCGGTCAATCTGCTGGTACTGCTATTGCGGATGTCCTGTTTGGAGACTATGACCCGTCGGGGCGTCTGCCTGTTACCTTTTACAAAAGTGATAATGATCTGCCCGCATTTGAAGATTATTCCATGAACAACAGGACCTATCGCTATTTCAAAGGCGATGCGTTGTATCCGTTTGGGTATGGGCTGAGCTATACGACATTCCGATATGATGGATTGAAAATGCCTGGATCGGCAAAGAGTAAGACCAATATTCCTGTCAATGTACGGGTGACCAATACGGGGCTACGTGACGGTGAAGAGGTGGTGCAAGTTTATGTTTCGTACAAGGATCAGACGATAAAGGTCCCGCGACAAGCCTTAAAGGGATTCCGGCGCATAAGCTTAAAGGCGGGCGAAAGCAAGACGGTAAACTTCGTTTTGAATGCAGCTGCGCTTGCGGTACCGGATGAACATGGAACTATGATCTATCCAAAAGGGAAATTAATGGTAAGTGTGGGTGGCGGGCAGCCGGGCATAAAAATTAAAACGGCAGGTAATGTCGTGCAGGGGATGGTTGAAATAGAATAGCCGGCAGGCCTACATCTAAGTAAGTATATAATAATATGGAGAAAAAACTTTTTTACAGGATTATTTGCCTGGCGGGCTTGCTATGGATCAATCCGGCCGTGCAGGGTCAGGGCAAAACAGCGGCGGCATCAAGGGTGCGGGCCATGGAGGGGAGTGATTCCTCGGGGTATTACAACGAAGTGAGGACCTATGTCAATCCCGTATTGCCGGGGGACCATCCCGACCCGACGCTGCTGCGGGTGGGAGATGATTTTTATCATTGCGGGTCGAGCTTTCACTTTACGCCTTACCTGCCTGTGTATCACTCAAAGGACCTGGTGCATTGGGAAGTGATCAGCCGGGTGGTGCCTCCTTCGAGGGCGGCGTTTGTGACGGACCGTCCTTCCGCGGGCATCTGGCAGGGCGCCATCACTCATTTTTATGGGTCTTTCTGGATCTATTTTTCCGCCGGTGGACAGTGGTTTTGCAAGGCGGCGACGCCCTTTGGTCCATGGTCCGAGCCGGAGAAAGTGCGAACGAATCCTTTGACGGGCGATCTGGGGTATGACAATTCCATTTTTGTGGATGACGATGGCAAGCCGTACATGGTGATCAAGAATGGCCAGAAGGTAAACCGTATACAAGCGTTGGGCCGGGATGGGCAGTTGACGGACACGGTGATCAACCTGGACTGGATCAATGCGCGGCTGCAATACAGCTGGGCCGAGGGGCCGGTGATGTGCAAGCGTAATGGGTACTATTATTATTTTCCCGCGGGCGATGTGACGGGCGGTCAGTATGTGCTGAGGACCCGTAAGCTGACCAGCGACTCCACGGCGTGGGAGAGGCTGGGAAATTTTTTCAAGCCAGTAACGGATATGCATGCACGATTCCGCCGCCCCAATCATATTTCGGCGCCGTTGCAGCTGGCCGACGGCAGCTGGTGGACGATAGGGCAGAGCTATGAGCGGGTGGATGGAGATGACTGGTCGGGTATGGGGCGTCAGACTTCTTTGTATCCCGTGATCTGGGAAGGCGACCGGCCGTGGGGAATGGCGCCTGCCAGCACCCCTGTCGTGATACCGGGACTGCCTTCAGCGGGTATTCTCTGGAGAAGCGTGCACACCGACAGTTTCGATGGAGATACGTTGGGATTGTGGTGGCATTTTTTAAGCAGGGCTGCGGCGGGTGAATATTCGCTGACGGCGCGGAAGGGATGGGTGCGGCTGACGCCGGCTGGCGGCAGGACACATCTGGTGCAGAAGGAGACGGATCATTATTATACGGCTGTCACGCGGGTGGATCTGGATGCGAAGGACACGGCGGACCGGGCTGGGATCTATCTGACGAATGGCAATCAGAAAGTGGATGTACAATTATATGTTGGATATGGTGGGAAGATCATTTTGCGGCTGGACACGGCGGTGCGTAGCGCTGCCGGGCCTGGGAGCGGACCTGTGTGGCTGAAGCTGGAGAGAGAAGGGCATATGCTGACCGGCTATTACGGTAGTGATGGCCGCGCGTGGACTGTTCTCGGTGCGCCGGTGAGCGCGGTGGCGCTGGATAAGGAGCAGCCCAATTTCAATTCCTGGGTGGGTACCAGCGTGGGGTTGTTTGCGGAGGGCAGGGCGGCGGATTTCGACAATTTCATCTGCAAGGACGGGTTTTCGCCGCTGGCGGCAGCGGGGTACCGCAACTATTATGGGGTGGAAACCGTGGGGGTTACGACGGGAGTGGAGGCTATACCGGGCCGGACCGGCCTGGCGGGCGGCGATGCGGTGAGGACTGACGCTGTGACCAATACTTCTTCTTATGGTGGCTGGTTTATGATCTCCGGGATTGCACTGGAAGAGGGGGCCACACAGGTGAAGGCGCTGGTGTCCACTCGCAAGGATGGGATGTTGGAGATCTGGCTGGATGATCTGAAGACGGGCAGAATGATTGCGCGTATACCGGTGGCGCCGACGGGCGATAACAAGTGGGCCTGGTATGCTGCACGGGTAAAGGGGCTTTCCGGCAGTCACGATGTGTTTGTGAAATTCCCGCCGGGGAGTGATCACGAGATATATGTAAAGCAAATAATTTTTACAAGAAAGAAATAAAAACTATGAAAAAAGCCATTCTTTTTATGCCTGTGCTCCTGGGCTTTCTTTGGGCCGGGGCGCAGTCCATCGAGCAGCATGCTCCTGCCGGATTCGACTCGTTGCGTGCGGACATACCCCATGGCAGGATCGACACCATTACCTATTCCTCGAAGACAGTGGGGACAGAGCGAAGGGCGTTGATCTATACGCCGCCGGGCTTTTCGAAAAAGAAGAAATATCCAGTGCTGTATCTGCTGCATGGCATCGGAGGGGATGAGAAGGAGTGGTTGAACGGCGGAAAGCCACAGGTGATATTGGACAATCTTTATGCGCAGGGCAGAGTAGAGCCCATGATCGTGGTCATGCCGAATGGGAGGGCGATGAAGGATGACCGGGCCACGGGCAATATCATGGCGCCGGACAAGGTGCAGGCGTTTGCGACTTTCGAGAGGGACCTGCTGGATGATCTGATCCCTTTTATCGAAAAGAAATTTCCCGTTTACACGGACAGGGAGCACCGTGCGATAGCGGGTCTGTCGATGGGTGGCGGGCAGTCGTTGAATTTCGGGCTGGGCAACCTGGACAAGTTTGCCTGGATCGGAGGATTTTCTTCGGCGCCGAATACGAAGCGGCCCGAGGAGCTGGTGCCTGATCCGGAGAGGGCGAAAAAGATGATAAAACTATTGTGGATATCCTGTGGGGATGCCGATGGGCTTATCACGTTCAGCCGGAGGACGCATCAGTACCTGGTGGCGCATAACGTTCCGCATATTTACTATATCCAGCCGGGCGTGCATGATTTCAAAGTATGGAAGAATGGATTATATATGTTCTCGCAGCTGATCTTTAAACCTGTGGATCAATCGCTGTTCAATAAATACAGTCCGCTGGGCGAGCCTGCTGTTACGAATGTGCGGTCGGCCAGGTACCCGCAGATAATGCCGGACAGCCGGGTGGTATTCCGGGTGAAGGCGCCCGATGCGCAGCGGGTACAAATAGATCTGGTAAAGAAATATGACCTAAAGCGCGACACGGGGGGATATTGGGTTGTTACAACGGACAGCATCAGTGAAGGATTCCATTATTATTCGTTGCTCATCGATGGGGTGGCCGTGGCTGATCCGGCCAGTGAAACTTTTTATGGGATGGGAAGGATGGCCAGCGGTATCGAGATACCTTTTAGTGGGGGAGATTATTATGCGGAAAAAGATGTGCCTCATGGAGACATACGGGTGAGGAATTATTTTTCTCCCGTGCTCAATATCTGGAGACGCATGTATGTGTATACGCCACCTGGTTATGACGAACAGACGGGTGAGCGCTATCCCGTGCTGTACATATTGCATGGGGGTGGCGAGGACGAGCGGGGATGGGCCATGCAGGGGCGGACGAACTTTATCCTGGACAATCTCATCGCGGAGAAGGAAGCTAAGCCCATGCTGGTGGTGATGCCCGATGCGAATATGAGCGTCCAGGGCACGCCGTTTGGAGAGAACGGGCTAAGGATGTTCGAGGCGGAAATGAAGCGGGGGATCATTCCTTTTATTGAAAAGACTTACCGGGTAAGGAACGATGCGGGCAGCCGGGCGCTGGCGGGGCTATCGATGGGAGGGATACATACCTTGTATACAGGGATGAATAATACCGCAATGTTTGCGTACCTGGGTGTATTCAGCTCCGGATGGATACTGCCTATGCAGAAAGATCTGGCGGAGGGGCAATATGCGCTGATGCAGCGGAGGGCCGATACGATCAATAATAATCTTAAAGTATTGTGGATCGGCGTGGGCGGCAAAGAGGACATTGCCTATAACAACTGTCAGCTGATGCTGGGACGACTGGATGCGCTGAAGATAAAACACAGCTATGGTGAATATCCCGGCGGTCATACCTGGCCCGTGTGGAGGAACAATTTATATAAGTTTGCACCCTTGTTATTTCAGTGAGCATGAAAAAATTTCTTTTGTTGGGAATGGGCCTGCTGGCCGCGGCGATTGGCGGGCGGGCGCAGAACCCTTTGATCACGAACCAGTATTCGGCAGACCCGTCCGCGAGGGTATTTGGAGACAGCGTGTATCTGTATCCTTCGCATGATATCCGTGGTGGTAATGGGAAGGGCCGGGCGGATTGGTTTGTCATGGAGGACTACCATGTGTTCTCTTCGGCTGACCTCCGGCATTGGCATGACCATGGCGTAATCGTAAGCCAGGATAAGGTGCCCTGGGTAGATCCTGCTGGATACAGCATGTGGGCGCCGGATTGTATTTTCCGGGGCGGCAAATATTACTTCTATTTCCCTGCGGGGAAGCGGGACACGGGCAGACGGAAAGGTTTTGCGATAGGTGTGGCCGTGGCCGACAAGCCTTATGGCCCTTTTGTGCCACAAGAAGAGCCGATAAAAGGCGTGCATGGCATTGACCCGAATGTATTCATCGACAAGGATGGCCAGGCTTATTTGTATTGGGCGCAGGGGAATATCTATGGGGCGAAGCTGAAGGACAATATGCTGGAGCTGGCGTCGGAGCCTGTTATTTTGGGAGAATTGCCTGTGAAGGGATTGAAAGAAGGTCCCTATATGATCGAAAGGAATGGGAAGTATTATCTGACCTATCCGCATGTGGGCAACAAGACGGAGCAGCTGGAATATGCGATGGGAACGAGTCCTCTGGGGCCTTTCAAGGTGAGGGGCGTCATCATGGACGAGTGGCCGGATGGATGCTGGACCAATCATCATTCCATCATTTCATTCAAGGGTCAATGGTATTTGTTTTATCATCATAATGATCTCTCACCCGCATTTGACAAGAACAGGTCTGTCAGGGTGGACAGCTTGTTCTTTAATGAGGACGGAACGATCCGGAAGGTAGTTCCTACGTTACGGGGTGTAGGATTAACAAAGGCGGGGGAGAGGATACAGGTGGACAGGTACAGCAGGGTCAGTGACGGGGGCGCTGTCATTGGCTTTTTGGATACGGCGGACAGGTTCAAGGGCTGGAAGGTTGGTTTGGAAGGGCCGGGGGCCTGGGTGGAATACAGCGGCGTGGATTTCGGCGGGGCGCAATGGAAGGACGTCGAGGTGCGGTCCTCCTCTTCGTCCGGCGGCGAGATCGAGATCAGGCTGGATGCATTGGATGGGCCGGTGATCGCGCGGATGGTGGTAGCCGGAGGGGACCAATGGATGATCGGCCGGGCGCCGGTGCGCTTGCCGAAGCCAGGAGTACATAATCTCTTTATAAAAGGCGTAAAGGGCAAGGCAGAGGTGGACTGGATAAGGTTTGTACAGGATGGAGTCGCCGAGAACCCCGTCATTTATGCCGATGTTCCCGACATGTCGATGATCCGGGTGGCCGGCACCTATTATATGAGCAGCACGACCATGCATATGAGCCCCGGCGTTCCCATCATGAAATCGAAGGACCTGGTGAACTGGGAGCTTGTGAGCTATGCCTACGATGTATTAGATGATGTGGATGAGCTGAACCTGGCGAATGGGAAGAGCACTTATGGCAGAGGGTCCTGGGCCAGCAGCCTGCGTTATCACAAAGGACAGTTCTATGTCAGCACATTTTCAGGCACTACAGGGAAGACCTATATTTACACGACGCACGATATTGAAAAAGGGCCCTGGAAGGCCATCTCTTTCAAGCCTTCGCTGCACGATCATTCTCTCTTCTTCGACGACGATGGGAAAGTGTATATGGTCTATGGCACCGGCCGGATCATGCTGGCGGAGCTAAGCGAGGATCTGTCGGGGATAAAGCCGGGAACCACGCCGCAGCCCATTATCGAGGATGCGAGCAGCCTGGCGGGACCGGTAGGATTGCGGGCGGAGGGTTCGCAGCTTTTTAAGATCAATGGGAAATATTATCTCTTCAATATCACCTGGCCCAGGGGCGGTATGCGCACCGTGGTGATACATCGGGCCGACAGGCTGACCGGTCCTTATGAAGGGCGTGTAGGATTGCAGGACAAGGGCGTTGCGCAGGGCGGGCTGATCCAGACTCCCGGAGGCGCGTGGTGGGCATATTTGTTCCGGGATTATGGTTCGGTGGGCCGTGTGCCTTATATGGTGCCTGTGCAATGGGAGGACGGATGGCCTGTGCTGGGAGTGGATCACCGGGCGCCGGATACTGTGGCGCTGCCTGCCAGCAGGGGATTGATCCCGGGCATTGTGGCGTCGGATGAGTTCACGCGGCGTGCGGGGGAGCGGGCCTTGCCGCTGGTATGGCAATGGAATCATAATCCCGACAATAAATTATGGTCGCTGAGCCAGCGGCCGGGCTATCTGCGGCTGACTACCGGCAGAGTGGACACGTCGATATTGCTGGCTCGTAATACGCTGACGCAACGGACCATCGGACCGGAATGCTCGGGAGTCGCCGCCATCGATGTTTCGCATATGAAAGATGGGGATAGGGCGGGGCTTCTTCTGTTGCAAAAGAACTATGGCTGGGTCGGTGTCAAGGTGGAGGGTGATTCCAGATATGTTGTCATGGTGCAGGGAGGAAGAGTAGCAGATAGTGTGGCGCTTGGGCAAGCGACTGTTTATCTAAAAGCCGACTGTGATTTCCGGGACAGGGCAGATAAGGCGCGGTTTTATTACAGCCTTGATGGAAAGGATTGGAAGCCTATAGGATCGACGCTGCGGATGGCATATACCCTGCCTCATTTTATGGGCTACCGGTATGGACTGTTCAACTATGCGACTAAGAGCGCCGGGGGATATGTGGATTTTGATTATTTCAGGATCGAGGGTGACTAATGGCGGATTGCGGTGACGCGAAACCAGTCGAAGTCCGCATAGCCCGCATCGTTGGTGATGGTATGGCGGGTAGAAAAGATACCCATTTTGGCGCCTTTCCATCGGCCGGGACGGGCAGTAAATGGCTCGCCTGCCGGCTGATAGTGCTGGCCGTCGGTGGTATAATAGAATCGGGCGATGGCTCCCTTCTCCACTTCCACCTTCAGCCGGATGCTGTCCCCGACATTGGCAGCCACTGTTGTCGTCTTTTCCATGCCATGTCCTTCCGCGTCCTTGCAAACGCCAAACACCAGGCGCGTGCCCTGGCCGGTGCTTTGGAGGTAGAGCGCGGCATAATCCATTCCCATGATGACCAGGCCGGCTTTTTCGTCAGCAGACCCTGTGCGGGGAGAGAAGGTAAATTTTGTCTCCGCAGCAAAAGACCCGGCTGGAAATTTCTGTAGCAGGATAGCCGGCACATCCCATAAATTGGTGGTGCTATCCGTCAGCTGAGCGTATAGACGAAGGACGCCTGCAGCTGTGTTCATAAAATACCAGGTGGCGGAGGGGTTGCCCATCCATTGCCATTGTAGTCCGATGTCGCTGTCGTTGAACTCGTCACTCTCTGCGGGTGTTGCCACCGGCCAGATCTTTCCGGTATGTGGTTTACGGTATTGTGATACGGGTTCTCCCTTTCCGTCGCCGTCCGGATCGGCACCGATGACCGGCCAATCGTTCTTCCATGTCATGGGCTGCAGATGAACGACACGGCCGTATGGGCCTTTGTCCTGGAAATGAAGGAACCAGTTTTCTCCTGCCGGGGTTATGACCCAGGCTCCCTGGTGAGGGCCGTTGATGGTGGTTTTACCCTGGTCCATCACGACCTTTCTTTCGTAAGGACCGTAAATGTTCCGGGAACGAAGCGCCAGCTGCCATCCTGTGGATACGCCGCCGGCGGGGGCGAAGATATAATACCATCCGTTGCGTTTATAGAGCTTTGGGCCTTCGATGGTGGGGTCCTGCTGATGACCGTCATATACCAGCCGGCCTTTGTCCAGGACCTTTGTTCCTTCCTGGTTCAGCCGTTTGACGACAAGCACCGACTTGATACCGGCGCGGCTGCCTGCGAAGGCGTGCACCAGATAAACCTTTCCGTCCTCGTCCCAAAAAGGGCAGGGATCGATCAGGCCTTTGCCTGCCTCCACCAGCACAGGGTCGCTCCAGGGGCCTGCGGGATTGGTGGATGTTAACAGAAAAATGCCTGCATCGGGGTCGGGGTAATAAATATAGAAAGTTCCGTTGTGATAGCGTATGGCTGGCGCCCACACGCCACCGCCATGTTTGGGTGCATTGGCTGCCGGGGAAGGCAGTCGTGTCAGTGCGTGAGAGAGGATGGTCCAGTTGACGAGGTCTTTTGAGTGCAGCACCGGTAAGGCCGGCACATCTTCGAAGCTGGAGGCTGTCATGTAAAAGTCATCGCCGACACAAATGGCATCCGGGTCGCTGTAGTCGGCATGAAGAATGGGGTTTTGATACTGTCCGTTGCCCAGGTCGGCTATCCAGGCGGGCTGAGAAATGTTTTTTGACGATTGTGCGAAAGTGGATGTGCAGAGTGTGATGAGCAGCCATGCAGTCGAAACTTTTTGAAACAGATGTGCCATGCGGCAAGTTTAGGGAGATTGCTGCTAAATGCAGCGGAGGCGTTGGCATTTTTTTACGCAATCGTTGTCGCAGCAGGATGGTCCAAATATCCATATTGGGTAACGACAGTGAAAGGGACAAATATAATGAGCGATAAAAATTACATAAAGGAGCTGCAGGAAAGCATTGCCCGTTATTCGGATATGCGGGCTTATGAGTCTTTGTACAAGCTCCTGTTCCCGTCCCTTTTCCATTTCAGCTATTCCTTTGTACGATCGAGGGAGGCGGCGGAGGAGATCGTTTCGGATGTATTTATCAAGATCTGGGAGCTGGGGACCCGGCTGTCGGAGGTGGAAAATCTCAAGGCCTATCTGTATAAGGTGACGAAGAATTTTTCCCTGAATTATATCAGCAGGAACTACAAACACATACAGCTGTCCATCGACGAGCTGCCTTTTGACGATATTGTTTCCTGGGAGGACCCCGAGGCTATGTTGCTGTCGGGGGAGGCTGTGCGGCGGATCCATCAATGTATCAGGGAATTGCCTCCTAAATGCCGGATCATCTTTCAGCTGGTAAAGATCGACGGGCTTTCGTATGAGGAGGCCGCGGATGTGCTAGGGCTGTCCCTGTTCACCGTGCGGAACCAGATGTCCATTGGACTGAGGAAGATGACGGAGAGCCTGCCTGCACTGAACTTGGGAGCGCCCGCGCCGAAGGGGGACGAGCGGCCGGAGAAATAATTCTTTTCAAACTTTTTTGGGATCGTTTAGTATTCGGGACGCCTTTTTCCTGTCATAGGCCCGATGGCATCGCCTGAAAAATATCAACGATTTTGGCAGCTGGCAGCGCTCAAGCTTGATAATGAAGCTAGTGAGGAGGAACTGCGGGACCTGGAGGAGCTTCTCAGGGACTATGAGGAGCTGCAGGTCATGATGGACAAAGCACGGCAGCTGCATCACTTCAAGGCGGAGCCCGGGCAGACGCCCGATGTCGACTGGGCATTCAGCAAACATATGCAGCGGCTGAGCAATCATCTTTCCAGGTCGTCCGGGCCGGATGAAACTCTTTTGGCTCCGCCGCTGGAGATGGCGGAAGAGCCCGTCAGGCGCGGGTACAAACGCATCCTGTTATGGGGCGGCGCCGTTGCTGCGAGCCTGATGATTGCATTTTTTGTCGGGCATTATGAAGGGAAGCCCAAAAATTATCCCGCCACCGACCATACCACTGCCAACACGATCAGCACCCGGTATGGCTCCAAGTCCAAGCTGGAGCTACCCGATGGCACCGAGGTCTGGCTGAATGCGGACAGCAAGCTCACCTATGGAAAGGAGTTTGGGGCTCAGTCCCGGGAAGTTTCCCTGTCCGGCGAGGCGTTCTTCGAAGTGCAGAAGGATGCCGACCGGCCTTTTATCATTCACACCGGCAATATGGATATCCGGGTACTTGGCACCGCCTTCAATGTCCGGAGCTATCAAAATGAAAAAACCTCCGAAGCGACGCTGGTCAGGGGTGCGATAGAAGTAGTCCTGAGAGATAGCCCGGACCGGAGGATCGTGCTCAAGCCGAAGGACAGGATCGTTGTGCAGAACGGCCTGGCGCCTGCCGTGAAAGCGCAGGCCGCATCGAATGGGAGCTTCGGCACTATATATTCGATGAGCAGGATAAATGTCCGGCCGGCCGACAGCGCCGCCCTGGAAAATTCCTGGAAGAGGAGCGGGCTGTCTTTTCATAATGAGACGCTGGAGAATGCCGCCTTTCGTATAGAGCATTGGTTCAATGTCAAAGTGGATATCAGGGACGAGGATTTGAAGCAGGGTACCTATTCCTGTGATTTTAAAAATGAATCGCTGAGGCAGGTCCTGGAGGCATTGCATTTTACGGGTAAGTTCCACTACAGGATAGAGAAGGATTCGGTGACAATTTTTAAATGAGTGTCGGCCGGCCATGCATTGGCGGCTGGACCGCTGGAAATTGCCGCACTCCAGGAGCCCCTGAAAGGGGATCGTCCGAAGGACAGACATTAGCGGTTTGCGAGGATCGGGCTACACTTTATCCAAGGGCCGATCCGCGCACATTTTAATAAACCAAAACGATTGCTTATGAAACGCTTATTTTTTAGCGCCTCCCTGCCGCCATAGGCTCCCCTCTCAAAAAAGCAACGGAGAACGCTTGCAACATTCTCCGTTATAGCTGATCAATCAAGACAATGCTCGGCAGAGCTATTATCCATCTTTTAATCTATACGAAAGTATGAAAAAAAGCTTATTTGGCTGTCCGCCAAAGAGCATAAGGTTTTATTATAAAACCCTGCTTATGTGTAAGTTTATCTTTTTGCTGACCTTTATTTGTTCCATGCAGGTCATGGGAAAAGGTTTTGGTCAGGGTACGGTGACGCTGAAGCTAAAGGATGTGAGGATATCGAAGGTCATCGACGCGATAAGGGCCCAGGGCAATTATCGATTTGTTTACAAGGATCAGATACTTCCAAAGGAGGAAAAGGTCACGATCGACGTCGTCAATGCATCTATCCAGCAGGTGCTGGGGCAGCTGTTCCAGCATACGACGCTGTCGTACAAATTCCTTTCCGAAGACCTCATCGTCATCACCAGCGAGACGCCGGCGCCAGAGGTTAAGATTGTGTTTGCGACCATACACGGGAAGGTGACCAATGCCAAGGGCGAGCCGCTGGAGGGGGCTACGGTGACGTTGAAGAATACGAGCAAGCAAGCCGTGACCAAAGCCGACGGAACATTTTCGCTGGAGACAGAGGACCTGAGTGGCACATTGATCATATCGTTTGTGGGTATGCAGAGCCAGGAGGTCGCCGTGTCGGGCCGGAGCGAGATCAACTTTATTATGCAGCAGCTGACGTCGGACCTGAATGACGTGGTGGTGGTAGGATATAGCACCCAAAAGAAGGAGACGCTGACAGGCTCCGTTGTGCAGGTGTCGGGTAAGGAGATCGCAAAAAGTCCGGCGCCCAATGTGGTCAGCTCGCTGGCGGGCCAGTTGCCGGGACTGACCGTGAACCAGCGTTCAGGCGAGCCGGGAAGAGATGATCCAAGTATCTTTATTCGTGGCACCGGGACATTTGGGGATGCCAGTCCGCTGATCATCATCGACGGGGTAGAGCGCAGCCTTTTGGCCAGGTTGAACCCGCAGGACATTGAAAGCATCTCGGTGCTGAAGGATGCGTCGGCGGCGATATACGGGGCCCGTGCGGCCAACGGCGTTATTTTGATCACGACAAAGAAAGGCGCCAAGGGTAAGACTGCATTTAATTTCTCCTACAATTATGCGTTTCAACGGCCCACCAAGATCCCGGAGATGCTGGATGCGGCGACGTTCGCGGAAGTATATAATGAAGGGGACTGGTATCGGAAGGGGCGTCCGGCGAACAATACGCCTTTTTATTCAGACGATGCCATACAGAAGTTCAGGGATGGTTCCGATCCTGTGCTGTACCCGAATACGAACTGGGTACATGAAGTGCTGAAGCCATCTGCCTACCAGCAGAATATCAATCTGCAGGCCAGCGGCGGCTCGGAGACGGTGCGTTATCTGCTGTCGTTTGGCACCATGAACCAGGACGGGAATTTCCGTCATAACCCGACCTTTTACCAGCAATACAATCTGCGGTCGAAGGTAGAGGCCGATCTGACGAAGAACCTAACCGTGGGAGCCAATATTTATGCGATACTCAACAACAGGAAGTATGCGTCCGTAGCGACCAATGTCAACTTTATCAATATCCTGCAGGCAAATCCTACCATCGTTGCACAGTACCCGAACGGGCTCATCGGGCCGGGCAGGCTCGGGGAGAACCCGTTGTTGATGGATCAGCGCGGATTCGACGCGATACAGGATGCGCCCATCTACTCGACCTTCACGGCCAGCTACAAGATCCCTTTTATCAAAGGGCTGAGGCTGGATGCGTCTTACAACTATGACCTGAGCAATCAGTTTGAAAAGCTGTGGAGCATACCCTACTATTTTTACGAGTACAATGTCAATACCAAGGAGTACGATAAAAAGCAGGGTACGGGGACGTCGACGGCGGAGCTGACGGATACTTACCGCAAGTGGACGACGAGGCTGTACAATTTCCGGATGACGTATGAGAAGATGTTCCTTACGGACCATCATGTCACGGCAATGGTGGGGATGGAGCAGCAGCAAACCACCTACAGCGACGCCTCCGCATACCGGAAGAATTTCGTGAGCACCGCCATCGACCAGATCAACGTGGGTAGTACGGCGCCGGCGGATAAGAACAATAGCGGTAGCGCGAATGCGGGGGCGTACAACAACTATTTTGGCCGGCTGAATTATGATTTCCGTTCGAAGTATCTGTTCGAGTTCCTCTTCCGCTACAACGGCAGCCAGATCTTTCCTCAGAACAAGCGGTATGGTTTCTTCCCCGGCGTGTCGGCGGGGTGGAGGATCTCCGAGGAGCCATTTTTCCGGAACAGCGCGCCGTTTGTGGATCAGCTGAAGCTTCGGGCGACGTATGGCCAGGTGGGTAACGACCGGGTGGGGCCTTATCAATACCTGCAGGCCTATTCCTTTGGCAACAACTATGTCTTTGGCTCCAGCGATGTACCGGGGATCTATGCCAATACGATGCCCAATCCCAATATTACCTGGGAGGTGAGCAAGAAGGCGGATGTCGGAGTGGAAGCCAGTTTGTGGAAAGGATTGCTGGGGATGGAGCTGACCTTGTGGTCGGAGCGCCGTTCGAATATCCTGGCCCAGCCGAACCTGTCGGTGAGCAACGTATTCGGCTTTTCCGCGCTGCCTAGCCAGAACATCGGCAAGGTGAATAATCACGGGTTCGAGCTGATGCTGAGCCATCGCAACAGGCTGGGAGCATTGCAATACAATATCGCGGCGAACATAGCCTATGCGCGGAGCAGGATCATCTTCATGGATGAGGCCCCCCAGGCGGAGCCTTACCAGAACCTTACCGGCCATCCGGTAGGGGCGGCATTGTATTACAAGGCGAATGGGATATTTCATACGCAGGATGAGCTGGATAAGTATCCGCACGGCGCAGGAGCGCAGGTAGGGGATATCCGGGTGGTGGACCTGAACAATGACGGGGTCATCGATTCGAAGGACCAGTTCCGGTTTAACTACTCCAATACGCCGGAATATGTGTTTGGATTGAATACGAGCTTCCAGTACAAGGGTTTTGATCTCACCGTGTTCTTCCAGGGTCAGACGAAGGCATACAGCTATGACAATACCGCGGCGGTGTTGGGTGGAACGGATTTCGCCAATGCGGTGGTCCGGAGGGCTGCCAATCGCTGGACGGTGAATAACCCCAACGGCACGATGCCACGGGCGGATGCATGGCAGCCGGGGAATACGACCTTCTTCCTGTACGACGATACGTTCATCCGGCTGAAGACGCTGGAATTCGGCTATAGCCTGCCGAGAAACCTTTTGTCCAGGTATCATGTCTTCAACGATGTCCGGCTATATGTCAGCGCATTCAACCTGCTGACCTGGTCGAAACAGATCAAGTGGGCGGACCCGGAGATCGGGGGTGACTTTACCGCCTATCCGCAGCAACGTATCATCAATCTTGGCGTCAATGTGAAATTTTAAATGCTTGCAACTCATGAAAAAATTAATTGCGTTTATCATATTGCTGGGCACGTTTGCCTGTAAAAAGAATGTGCTGGATATTTCCCCGCAGGATCGCATATCCGAGGATGCGGTATGGTCGGATGAGAATCTGATCAAGGCTTACGAGAATGAGCTATACAATGCCATCCCGCATGGATTTTATATCCATATGTATTCGAAGTACACCGACGAGGCGTACAACAGCGCGCCCTGCTGCGGGGCGGATATCTTTGCCCGCAACACCTATTCGCCTGACAATATTGCCAATGCCAGCGGCGGGGATTTTTGGGGAGGATATATGTACTATTGGAACCAGGGATATCAGTATATCCGCAAGGCCAATGTGTTTTTGGAGCAGATGGCCGCTACCAAGCTGCAGTTCAATGATAAGCCGCGGCTGGTGGCGGAGGTGAAGTTCCTCCGGGCCTTTATGTATTTCGAGCTGATAGAGCGGTTTGGCGGGGTGCCGCTGGTGATGAAGTCCTATCAGCTGGGTGACAGCGCCAGCTTTGTCCGCAGCAGCTTTGACGATTGTGTTGCGGCCATCGGCAAGGATTTGGATGATGCTATGCCCGACCTGCCTGCCCGGTATCTTTCCACGGATGTCAATTTTGGAAGGGCGACGCAGGACGCGTGTATGGCCTTGCGTTCGAGGGCGTATCTGTATGCGGCTTCCGCCTTGTTCAACCCTACCAATGATGCGCAAAAATGGCAAAAGGCGGCGGATGCGGCAGAGGCTTTGCTGAACAGAGGGTATTCGTTATACCCCGACTACCGCAAGCTGTTTATTTTGCCCAGCGGGAGTGCGGAGGATGAGTATATTTTCTGCCGGAACTTCACTACTACCAACGGGCACCAGGCGCCCATGAACAATCTTGGCCGCCGCTACGGCGCTTACGGCGGGTGGTGGGCTAGTAACGGTCCGTCGCAAAATCTTGTCGACGACTACGACATGACCAGCGGTGAGCCCGCCTTTACCTGGCCGGGTGGCGTCAAGACGGTGAATGCGGCGTCGGGCTATGATCCCAATCATCCGTATTGGAACAGGGACCCCCGATTTGACGCCACCATCATACACGACTCGACCAGCTACCATGGCGACCTCATCGAGATGTGGGTGTCGAAGGATGGGAACAGCTGGGGCTATGACAGCTATAAGCAGAGCAGCGACAATCCCAGAGGAGGTTATATACTAAAGAAGTTCATGCCCGATGCGGATGTGCCCCTGAGCTGGCAGACCATCTATACGAATCCATGGCCGTATTTCCGTCTGGCCGAGATCTACCTGAACTATGCGGAGGCGAAATTCGAGCTGGGCGACGAGGCCACCTGCCGGGAGTATCTGAACAAGGTGCGGGAGCGGGTGGGCATGCCCGATATACAGGCTTCCGTTACGGGGGATGCGTTGCGGGCGCGGGTGTATAATGAGCGGAGGATCGAGCTGGCGTTTGAGGAGCACCGGTTTTTCGACATCCGGCGATGGAAGATCGCGGCCGACATCGAGAACAGGCCCATCATGGGGATGGACATCGTGAAGGACCTGGGTACGGGAGTGACGACGTATACGCCGGTGCAGCTGCTGATGAAGGCGCCTTACCAGGATAAGATGAATCTGCTGCCGGTGGAGACCAATGAGATCAGGCGCAATCCGAAGATGGGACAGACGCCGGGGTGGTAGACGAATGGCAGGCCGGTGTGAGTGGGCGAGTGCCAGACCGGAGAGCCGGCAGGCGGGCGTACCGTCGAACGGGGGCGGACCGATGAACCAGGCAGACCGGTGAGCGGGCGGGGGTCGGAGCATTCTTTTGGATGCTCCGAAATTTGATTTGCAACCGATTGCATTTTATTATACATTTGAAGGGGAAATGTTTTCAATCGAGAGACTTTGGTTGTCCAGTCAGATAGGACTTTGACAATCCAACCGATTGAAACCACCACGACCATCTAAAATTGACTTTATGGGACGATGCTTGCCGGGGCGTGTATGCCGGATCTTGTTATTCTTTTTCTTTAGCGGTTTGTCCATGCTGGCGGCGGCGCAGGGCGGCGGGGACTTGAAATTATGGTATGATCATCCGTCGGGGCCGGTGTGGGAGAATGCGCTGCCCATCGGCAATGGGAGGCAGGGGGCGATGATCTATGGGAATGTGGATACGGAGACCGTGCAGCTGAACGAGCATACCCTGTGGAGCGGGAGTCCCAACCGGAATGACAATCCCGATGCTTTGGCGTCTCTGGCGGAGATGAGGAAGCTGATCTTCGAGGGCAGGCAGAAAGATGCGGAGAAACTGGCGAATAAGACGATTATCTCCAAGACTTCTCATGGGCAGATGTTCGAGCCGTTGGGCAATCTGCGGCTGGCTTTCGAAGGGGCCGGGGGCTTTACCGACTATCACCGGGAGCTGGACATTTCGCGGGCCGTGGCCCGTACCTCGTACCAGGTGGGTGGGATAACGTATACGCGCGAGTATTTTGCCTCCTTTCCGGAAAGGGTAGTCGTGGTGCGGCTGACCGCCAGCAAGCCCGGCAGCATATCGTTCACTGCCTTTTATAATACGCCGCAGCCGAGGGCGTCGGTAAAGGTTGCAGGCCATGACCTGATCATGACGGGTGTGACCATCGACCATGAGACGGTGCCCGGGAAGGTGCAGTTCGAAGGGATTGCGCGCTGCAAGGCGGAGGGAGGTGTGTTGTCGTCGAATGATACGGCCCTGATAGTGCGGGGCGCCGATGCTGTCACGATCTACATTTCTATTGCTACAAACTTTAATAATTACCACGATATCAGCGGAGATGCCCATGCGCGGGCGGTAGCCTGGCTGGACAAAGCGGTGGCCCGGCCTTATGCTGCCCTGCTGAAAGAGCATGTGGCTGCCTATCAGCGCTATTTCAATCGCGTGTCACTGGACCTGGGGACCTCGACCGTTGCTAACCAACCGACCGATGTCCGTTTGAAGGGCTTCAGTACCGGCGACGATCCGCAGCTGGTGGCGCTGTATTACCAGTATGGGCGGTATCTGCTGATATCTTCTTCCCAGCCCGGCGGGCAGCCGGCGAACCTGCAGGGTATCTGGAACCACCGGTTGTATCCGCCCTGGGACAGCAAGTATACCATCAATATCAATGCGGAGATGAACTACTGGCCCGCCGAGAAGACAAATTTGACGGAATTGCACGAGCCTTTTTTGCAAATGGTAAAGGAGATGGCTGTCACGGGGCAGAAGACGGCGCATGACATGTATGGGACCAGGGGCTGGATGGCGCATCACAATACGGATATCTGGCGGGCTACGGGAGCCGTGGATGGGGCTTTCTGGGGCATCTGGAACAACGGAGGCGGGTGGACGAGCCAGCATTTGTGGGAGCACTACCTGTACGGGGGCGACAAGGCGTATCTCGCATCTGTCTATCCTGTGCTGAAAGGAGCCGCCTTGTTCTATGCGGACTTCCTGGTGGAGCATCCCAAATATCACTGGCTGGTGGTCTGTCCGGATATGTCGCCCGAGAATGCTCCTGCCGCGCACCAGGGTTCTTCCATCGATGCAGGGACGACGATGACCAACCAGATCGTCTTCGATGTCTTCAGCACCGTGATCCGGGCTGCGGGAATATTGCATACGGATGCGGCATTTGCGGACACGTTGCGAAGGCTGCGGGGACGGCTGGCGCCCATGCATATCGGGCAGCACAGTCAATTGCAGGAGTGGCTGGATGATGTGGACGATCCAAACGACCATCATCGTCACATCTCTCATTTATATGGACTCTTTCCTTCGAACCAGATCTCGCCTTACCGGACACCCAGCCTGTACAGTGCGGCTAAGAATACGCTATTGCAGCGGGGGGATGTGTCCACGGGCTGGAGCATGGGCTGGAAGATCAACTGGTGGGCGCGGATGCTGGACGGCAATCATGCGTATACGCTGATCAAAAATCAATTGTCGCCATTGGGAACCAATCCGGGCGGCGGCGGGACATACAACAATCTTTTCGATGCGCATCCTCCTTTCCAGATAGACGGGAACTTCGGATGCACGTCGGGTATAACGGAGATGCTTATGCAAAGCGCCGACGGGGACGTGCAGTTGCTGCCTGCCCTGCCCGATGCATGGCCTTCGGGCAGCGTGAGCGGGTTGCGGGCGCGGGGAGGGTTCGAGATCGTGCGGATGGAGTGGAAGGAGGGACGGGTGGTCAGGCTGGTGGTGAAGTCGATGCTGGGAGGGAACCTGAGGTTGCGGGTACCAAATGCGTTGAAGGTGGCAGGTGGGGTGTCGAAGCCGGGCGACGGGGTGTTGAAACCAGCTGGCGGGGCGGCGATGAAATCTTCCGGTGGTGTTCAATTGAAGCCTGCCAGGGGCGCGAATCCCAATCCTTTCTACTGGGTGGAGGAGACGCCGGCGCCCATCGTATCGCCGGCCGCTGCTATCAAGCCGCCCGCGCTGAAGCAAACAATGCTCTATGATCTTCCGACTGCTGCCGGTAAGGAATATACGCTGGTGGAGGCGGGACCTGACCCCAAGTTTTATGTATTCCTTTGCTTCGGTCAGTCGAATATGGATGGCGCTGCGCGCGCCGAGCCGCAGGACTCCACGGTGGACAGCCGTTTGCAGGTGCTGGAAGCGGTGGATTGCCCGAACCTTGGGCGGGTGAAGGGCGGCTGGTATACGGCTGTACCTCCCTTGTGCCGTTGTCATTCCGGGCTGTCGCCGGCAGATTATTTTGGACGGACGCTGTTGGAACAGCTGCCGGCCGGAGTGCGGGTGGGGATTATCAATGTATCGGTGCCCGGATGTAAGATCGAGCTGTTCGATAAAGACCATTATGAGGCATACGCGGCCACTGCGCCGGACTGGATGAAAGGCATGATCAAGGAATATGGCGGCGATCCGTATGGGCGGCTCTTAGAAATGGCGAAGCAGGCGCAGCACATGGGCGTCATCAAAGGAATACTGCTTCACCAGGGCGAGTCCAACACGAACGACAGTCTTTGGCCTGGGAAAGTGAAGTTGGTCTATGACAATTTGTTGCATGACCTGGGGCTACAGGCGGGGGCGACGCCATTGCTGGCGGGCGAGGTGGTGAATGCAGACCAGGGCGGCGTTTGTGCGAGCATGAACAAGATCATTGCCACGCTGCCGTCTGTCATTCCCAATGCGCACGTGATATCTTCGGCCGGGTGTACTGCCGGTGGCGACCATTTGCATTTCAATGCGGCGGGTTACAGGGAGCTGGGACGGAGGTATGCGGCGGAGATGCTGTCGCTGTTGGGATATAAAGGTCGTGTGAATACGGGATCAGTCCCTGGAGGTCGATAAAAACAATCTTCAATATGAATAGTATTCTTTTCGGAAGGCGCTGCCTGGCCTTCTGCGTGGTCGCCTGTCTTGTATTGTCTTCGGCCTACGGACAAAAATTACAGATCAACGATTCGGGCTATTTTGAAAAGCGGGGCGTGAATGTCTTTGTTTTCAGCAGCCAGTACAATGGGATGTTCTTCGATGAGAAGACGGCCGGCATCGAGCTGATCCATCATGGCGTACGAACTTCTACCGGCGGGGCCGTGCGGCTGCAGAATACGCCGGAGCAGTGGGACCTGATCCCCACGTTGGTGAGCCGGAAAGTAGACAAGGGAAATAACAGCATCGAGGCCGTGCTGAAATATAAGGAGTATGATTTTACTTCGAGGCTGGTGGTAACGGCCAGGGGCCAGGGTGTGGAGATCAGCGTATACCTGGACCAGCCGGTGCCGGAGAAGCTGGAGGGCAAGGCGGGATATAATATGGAGTTCCTTCCATCCGCCTATTTTGAGAAAAGCTATCTGGCTGATGGGAGGCCGGGGACCTTCCCATTGTACCCGTCCAGCACGACGAAGATGGAGCCATTGAGCCAGAAGATACCGCAGTTCGCCGGTCACACGACCTTCGACGACCGGGGCCGGAATGAGTTTATCGTACCTGCGCCCATTGCTACCGGCCGAAGGCTGGTGCTGGCGCCGGAGGACCCCGAACGAAGGGTGGGCATTCAATGCGCCGATGCGGACCTGATGCTTTTTGATGGGCGCAACCTCGGGCAGAACGGATGGTTCATCGTGCGGAGTCTGCTGCCGGCGCACAAGACCGGGAAGGTGCTGACCTGGTATGTCGAGCCCAATGCGATCCCCAACTGGACGCGGCAGCCGGTGATCGAATTCTCGCAGGTAGGCTATCGCCCCGAGCAGGAAAAGATCGCGGTGATCGAGCTGGACAAGAACGACGCGTTATTGCCGGAGGCGACGCTGTACCAGGTGACGGAAGAGGGCAGGCCTGACGGGAAGACGACCTTTCACCAGGTGACGGAGAAGGCCGGTCCTAACCAGAAGATGACCCGTGACGAGGCGATGGAGGGGGCCAGGCCTTTTGCGAAATTGAAGGGAGCTGTCAAGCCCTGGGGAAGATATCTGCGATACAACTACGGCAGGTTCGACTTCAGTTCAGTACGGGAAACGGGGCTGTATTTTATCCAATACGGCGATCAGCGGACAAATGCATTTCGTATCAGTCCCGATGTGTATGATGATATATGGCATCCTACTTCGGATGTCTGGTTCCCCGTGCAGATGGATCATATGGAGGTGAATGAGGCTTATCGTGTATGGCATGGCGTACCTTTCATGGACGATGCGTTGCAGGCGCCCGTAAATCACCAGCATTTCGATGGATACAGCATGGGGGCGTCTACACAGACGAAGTACAAGCCGCTGGAGCGGATCCCCGGATTGGCCATAGGAGGATGGTTCGATGCCGGCGACTTCGATATACAAACGGGATCGCATTGCGACGCGGTGCTGGCGCTGGTGGATGCCTGGGAGAATTTCCGGCCGGAGAGGGACGAGACCTTTATCGACTATCCAACCCACTATGTGGACATCCATCGTCCGGATGGCAAGCCCGACATATTGCAACAGATAAAACATGGCACCTTGAATATGGTGGCGCAGGTGGAGAACATCGGTCACCCGGTGAGAGGCATCGTCGTGCCGAACCTGCATCAATACCATCATTTGGGGGATGGGTCAACAGAGACAGACAATCTTCCGTATAATCCTTCGCTGAAGCCGTATGAGACGGACGGAAAGTCCAGCGGCACCATGGATGACCGGTGGGCGTTCACGGAAAGGACCAGCTTTCTGGATTATTATACTGCCGCCGCGCTGGCGGCTGCCAGCAGGGCATTGCGGGGTTTTGACGATTCGCTGGCCGAGCGGAGCCTGCGTTGTGCGGAGAAGCTGTGGAATGAGAATGACAGCCTGAGCAAGAATGACACGTCGCGATTTGCGATGATGTTTCGTCGCAACCTGCGGGCTTCTGCCGGGCTACAGCTGTATATCACCACGAAGGACGAGAAATATGCAATGGCATTCCGGGATGGCATCTGGCAGGCGCTGGACAGGTCGGTACAGTTCGGCATGACGACGGCATTGCAGGCCTGTGCGTATATGGGCGAGGAGTATAAGGCCAGGCTGAAGGGATATGTGATGAAATATAAAGCGCTGAGCGATGGATATGAAAAACAAAATCCGTACGGCGTGCCCATGGCTACCGGCGGCTGGGGCGGCAACGGGGGCATCGTGAACTGGGCCATCGCCAATTATTATGCGCATAAGTATTTCCCTGAAGTGGTAGGCATGGAATATGTTTACAAGGGTCTGGACTATTTGTTCGGCTGTCATCCTTATTCCAATGTCTCTTTTGTCTCGGCCGTGGGTACGCATTCCAAAAGGATCACGTATGGCAACAACCGGGCGGACTTCAGCTATATCGCCGGAGGGGTGGTGCCGGGAATATTGATCCTGAAGCCCGACTTCCCCGAGAATAAGGAGGACTGGCCATTCTTTTGGGGCGAGAATGAGGTGACGGTGGGTATATGTGCTAATTATATTTTACTTTCTGCGGCCGTGGCTGCAGCTAATCACTAAACAAATGCGATCGTTATTAATAGCAGGATTGTTATTTTCCGTCAGCTGTTTTGGCCAAAGACTGCCCTACCAGGATCCCGCGCTGAGCTCCGAGGAAAGGGCGAAGGACCTGATATCCCGGCTGACGCTGGAAGAAAAGGCATTATTGATGCAGGATCAGTCTCCCGCCATTCCGCGTCTTGGCATCAGGAAGTTCAACTGGTGGAGCGAGGCTTTGCATGGACTGGCCAACAACGACAGCGTTACTGTGTTCCCCGAGCCGATAGGTATGGCGGCGTCGTTCGACGATACGCTGGTCTACAGGATATTCGATGCGGTCTCGGACGAGACGCGGGCCAAATACAATCAGGCGATGAAAAGGGGCCAGGACAACAGGCGTTTTTTAAGTCTGTCCGTGTGGACGCCCAATGTCAATATTTTCCGTGATCCCCGGTGGGGCCGCGGACAGGAGACGTATGGCGAGGATCCTTATCTCACATCACGCATGGGCGTGTCCGTTGTGAAGGGATTGCAGGGACCGGCGGATGCAAGGTACCGGAAACTGCTGGCCTGCGCCAAGCACTTTGCCGTGCATTCGGGACCCGAGTGGAGCAGGCATGTGCTGAATGTGAACAATGTGGCTCCCCGGGATTTGTGGGAAACGTATTTGCCCGCCTTCAAATCGCTGGTGCGGGATGGGGATGTACGGGAGGTGATGTGCGCCTATCAACGGTTGGACGACGAGCCCTGCTGCGGGAGCAGCAGGCTGTTGCAGACCATCTTACGGGAGGACTGGGGCTTTAAATACATCGTCGTGTCGGACTGTGGCGCCGTCACGGATTTTTTTACCAGCCATAAGGTATCTTCCGATGCGGTGCATGCATCGGCAAAGGCCGCCCTTGCAGGGACGGACGTGGAGTGTGTGTGGGCCGGATATGCATTCGCCAACCTTCCGGATGCGGTCAAAAAGGGGCTGATCACGGAAAAGGAGATCGACAGGCATTTGCTGCGTGTGTTGGAAGGCCGTATGGACCTGGGAGATTTCGACGACGATGCCCTGGTGCCCTGGACGAAGATCCCTGCCTCGGTGATCAACAATCCGGAGCATAGGGAGCTGGCTCTTACCATGGCGCGCGAGTCGATGACGCTGCTGCAGAACAGCAACAATATCCTTCCCTTGAGCCGGAAGGTACGCCGGGTGGCTGTGATTGGACCTAATGCGGATAACAAGGCGATGTTGTGGGGAAATTATAACGGCACGCCCATACGGACGATCACCATCCTGGATGGCATCCGGTCAAAGGTCAATGCGCAGTCTGTGGTTTATGACAAGGCCTGCGATCTTGTGGAGAACAAGGTTACAGTAAGCTATTTTTCAAAAACATCGATGGACGGGCAGCCTGGATTTAAGGCGATGTATTGGAACAACCGGGATATGACGGGCGATGTTGTGACCATCGCCCGCGTTGCCAATCCCCTGAAGCTGACGACGGCCGGGGACCATGAATTTGCATCGGGTGTAAAGCTCGAAGGCTTCTCGGCCCGTTATGAAACGGAATTCGAGGCGCCGGAGACGGAGCAGATCGTGTTCAAATGCGGCGCGACGGGTCATTTTGAACTTTTTGTCGATGGCGTCTCGCTGGCGAGATACAACAACTGGCGAACCCTGCCATCGAAGGTTCCTTTCAAGGTTGAAAAAGGGAGGAAGTACAGGATCGAGATCCGGTATGCCCAGCTGAATAACTGGCAGGCCAACCTGGAGTTCGACTTTGGAAAGGAGGTGGATATAGATTTTTCGTCGCTGATCGATAAGCTGAAGGGGGTGGATGTGGTTATATTTGCAGGCGGTCTTTCCACCTTGCTGGAAGGGGAGGAGATGCCTGTACATTATCCCGGCTTCAAGGGCGGCGACAGGACGGATATCGAGCTGCCGGAGGTACAGCGTAACTGTCTGAAGGCATTGAAGGCTGCCGGCAAAAAAGTAATATTTGTGAATTGTTCCGGATCGGCCATTGCATTTACGCCTGTGACAGAAAGCTGTGATGCGATCCTGCAGGCCTGGTATGGTGGCGAGTCTGGCGGGCAGGCGGTAGCCGATGTGCTGTTTGGCGATTATGATCCTGGCGGCAAATTGCCCCTGACCTTTTATAAAAGTTCCGACCAGCTGAAGGATTTTGAAAGCTATTCGATGAAGGGCAGGACCTACCGGTATATGTCCGATGCGTTGTTCCCTTTTGGGTATGGATTGAGCTATACCCATTTTTCTATTGGGGAAGCCGAGGCCGGTGATAGGGTTGTGACAAAGGAAGGGAGCTTGCCGGTGGCCATACCTGTATCGAATACGGGCAAGAGGGCGGGAACGGAGGTGGTGCAGGTGTATATCCGGCGGGCGGATGATACCAGCGGGCTGACGAAGACCCTGCGTGGCTTCAGGCGGGTGACCGTGCCGGCGGGGAAGACGGTCATGGCGACGGTTGCGCTTCCCTACAGCGCGTTTGAGTTTTACAATGACGAGAAGCTGGAAATGATGGTTACGCCCGGGGACTACGATGTATGGTATGGGACCAGCTCCGCGGACAGGGATCTGAAGAAGATCAGGGTGAGCGTGAGATAGGTCCTGTCGACATGAATAAATAAGTACTGTGATGATATCGAAATGGATGGCTTGTTCACTATCGGTTTGTATCCTTGTGGCGGCGGCCGGGAAGGACGCCCGTGCTCAGGACAGACTGTATCCAAATGAATTCCCCCTAAAGGATGTCGTGCTGCTGGATGGTCCCTTCAAACATGCACGGGACCTGAATATCCGGACGCTGTTGCAATACGATGTGGACAGGTTGCTGGCCGGCTACAGAAAAGAGGCCGGGCTGCCGGCGAAGGCATCGAGCTATCCGAACTGGGATGGGTTGGATGGACATGTCGCGGGACATTATCTTTCTGCGCTGGCTATGAACTATGCCGCCACGGGCAATGCGGAATGCTGGAGGCGAATGGAGTACATGATCGCGGAGCTGAAGGCCTGTCAGGAGGCAAATGGAGCGCATCATCCCGATTGGGGTGTTGGTTATGCAGGGGCCGTGCCGAACAGCGACACGATCTGGAGCAGGTTGAAGAAAGGGGATTTTACCGCCTTCCATGCGGCATGGGTGCCCTGGTATAATGTGCATAAGATGTATGCGGGGCTGCGGGATGCGTGGGTGTATGCGGACAATGCGGAGGCGCGTACTATTTTTCTTCGCTTCTGCGATTGGGGTATCAACATAACCGCAGCGCTTTCCGATGGGCAGATGCAATCTATGCTGGATACGGAGCAGGGCGGGATGAATGAGGTCTTCGCGGACGCCTACCAGATGACGGGGGATGAAAAATATTTAACCGCGGCCAAAAGATTTTCGCACCGCATGCTGCTGGACCCGATGGCTGCCGGCAAGGATAACCTGGATAATAAGCATGCCAATACGCAAGTGCCCAAAGCGGTAGGTTTTGCCAGGATAGGAGAACTATCCCATGAGGAGGAATACCAGCGGGCAGGCAGCTTTTTCTGGGAGACGGTGACGACTCACCGGACGCTGGCATTCGGGGGCAACAGCCGGAGGGAGTTCTTTCCCAGTGCGGCATCCTGTATAGATTTTGTAAACGATGTGGAGGGACCGGAGTCGTGCAATTCCTACAATATGCTGAAATTGACGGAGGATCTGTTCCGCGTCCATCCCCTGGCGAAATATTTGGATTATTATGAAAGGACTCTCTATAATCACATCCTGTCGACGCAGCATCCCGTCCACGGCGGCTATGTATATTTCACACCCGTGCGGCCCCGAAGCTATCGGGTGTATTCGGCGCCCAACGAGGCGATGTGGTGTTGCGTGGGCAGCGGTATGGAGAACCATGGCAAATACGATCAGCTCATCTATACCCATGGGAAGGGCTCGCTGTTCGTGAATCTTTTTATTGCGTCGGAGCTGCGATGGAAAGACAGAGGGATTGTCATCCGACAGGAGACTTCCTTTCCCTATAAGGAGCGGACAAAGCTAACGGTGACGGAAGGCGCATCGCGGCTGACATGGATGATCCGATATCCATCGTGGGTAGGCGAGGGGGCGTTGAAGATAATAGTCAATGGCAAGGCGGTAGCGTATACGGCGCACCCTTCGTCATACGTGGGCATCACGCGGCTGTGGAAAAAAGGGGATGTCGTGGAAGTGATATTGCCCATGCACAATACGGTGGTCCATCTGCCGAATGTGCCGGATTATATCGCTTTTATGCATGGTCCGGTATTGCTGGCGGCGCGGACGGGGACGGAGGACCTGAAAGGTCTGGTGGCCGATGACAGCAGATGGGGGCATATTGCCAGCGGCAGAAAGCTGCCCTTGGATAAGGCGCCCATTCTTGTCGTGGACCACATGGAATCGCTGGACGGAAAGCTGGCGCCTGTGCCTGGGAAGCCGCTGCAGTTCACTATTTCCGGTGTGAAAATGGTGAATGGGGCCAACCTGGTGCTGGAGCCCTGGGAAGGCATCCACGATTCACGATATGAGATGTACTGGATGGCGTTGACACAGGGGCAGTACAGGTCTTACCTGGACTCTCTCTCGGCAGCCGAAAAGCAACGGCTCGCACTGCAGATACGGACCATCGACTTTGTCGCGCCGGGTGAGCAGCAACCGGAAGCGGACCATGCCTTGCAGGAGCAGCATTCCTTTGTGGGCAATCATATGGACGAATTCTGGCGTGCCGCCCGCAATGGGGGTTCTTTCAGCTACCAGTTGCGTACGGATAGGGGTAAGGGATCAAGCCTGATGGTGCGGTATTGGGGAGCGGAAGAGGGGGAAAGGGCTGTCGATATTTACATCGATGACAAGCTGCTGGCTACGGAAGACCTTGCGGGGAAATGGAACAAGGCCTCCTTCGAGAACGTGGAGTATGCTATCCCCGACGCCCTGGTGGAAGGGAAGGAGTCCGTACGCGTCAGTTTCCGTGCACGGCCGGGCCATTCGACGGGGAGGGTATTTTATGTACGAATGCTAAAAAAATGAAGACTGCTGTAAACCGATCTTACCCCATAAATACGAGAAATACCCTGCGTGGTTAACAATCCGATACCATGATTTACACATTAGCCTACCCTTTTTTCACGGGGGGTGGTCTAATTTTGGATCGGTTATGAAAGACACACGCAATACGGTTGCTTTTATCGTTCTTCTTTTTAGCTTACAGCCAGCTTTTTCTCAAAATAACCTACACGATCCGGCAAACAGGCCGTCAAGGGTCTATACTACCCGGCGCATTTCTTTTTCCGAAAGACCTGCCATCGACGGCCGATTGAATGACGACTGCTGGAAGGCGGGGGAGTGGGCCGGCAATTACATCCAGTGGATACCGAACGAGGGAGCTCTGCCATCCCAGCCGACGCAGCTGAAGATCCTTTATGATGATAAAAATATCTATGTCGCCATCCGCGCCTTTGACAGCGTGCCGGGACGGATCATAAGCAAAACAGGCAGGAGGGATGAGTTTACGGGGGATATGGTGGGTATTTCCTTTGACAGCTATCATGATCACCGTACCGGGTTCGAGTTCGATGTTTCCGCGGCTGGACAGAAAGTGGATTTGCTCATAACCAATCCTTCGAATGCGGATAACAGCTGGAATGCGGTGTGGTATGTAAAAACTTCCAGGGAAGATTCTGCGTGGACGGCCGAATTCAGGATACCACTGAGCCAGCTTCGTTACAGCAAAGATTCGGTGCAGGTATGGGGACTCCATAGCTGGAGGTGGATCGAACGATTCCAGCAGGAGAGCGATTGGGAGCCGCAGTCCTCGACGGGGCCGGGTATGTTATACCTGTTCGGGGAGCTTCATGGCATACAGGGCTTATCCAAATCACGCAGGTTCGAGGTTATGCCGTATACGCTTGGGAAGCTCAGCACTTTTAAAAGGGAGCAGAACAATCCATTTGCCGACAGGGGCAGGAAGTGGTTTGGGAATGCCGGGCTGGATGCGAAGATCGGCGTGGCAAGCAATTTCACGGTGGACCTGACCGTGAACCCCGACTTTGGGCAGGTGGAATCCGACCCGTCCGTGATGAACCTTTCGGCATTCGAGACTTTTTATGAAGAGAAACGTCCTTTCTTCCTGGAGGGAAAGAATATATTCAGCTTCGACTTTGACAACTCCAGCATGTTTTACAGCCGGCGTATCGGGCACGCCCCTTCATTTTATCCTGGGTTGAATGATGGCGAGTTTATGCAGTATCCCGACAATACCACCATACTTGGGGCAGCCAAGCTGAGCGGTAAAAATGCCAAAGGGTTTTCCATCGGCGTTTTGCAAAGCCTTACCGCCTCCGAACATGCCCGGATCGATTCATCAGGCGTCCGGAAAAAGACAGAAGTCGAGCCGCTGACAAACTATGCGCTGGTCCGGGTTCAGCAGGATTATAATCGGGGGACTACGGTGCTGGGTGGGATATTTACGTCGACCAACCGGTTTTTACACTCACCACAGCTGAATTTTGAAAACCGGAATGCATACACGGGGGGAGTCGATCTGCTTCATCAATGGCATGATAAGGAATTTTATCTGGATGTAAAGCTGGCGGGGAGCAGCATATCCGGCAGCCGGGAGGCGATGACCGGCCTGCAGCAATCTTCGGCGCGTTATTATCAGCGACCGGACGCTCATTACCTGCATTTCGACTCCACCGCCAGCATGCTATCGGGTTATGGCGGAGATGTCAAGATCGGAAAAGGCAGCAAGGGGCTTTGGCGTTATTCCACGGAGCTGATCTGGCGCTCTCCCGGCTTTGACCTCAATGATATAGGCTATATGCAAATGGCCGATGTCATCAAGCAGAAGAATTCCGTTTACTTTTTTGTCAATCGGCCGGTATCTGTCTTTCGCACGTATAATATTTCGTTGTCCGGGACAAATAATTGGGATTTTGGAGGTAGGTATCTGTCGTCCGGTGCGAACCTGGGCGTATATCTCGAGTTCCTGAATAAATGGGGTTTGAATGCTTCGACCAGCTATACTTCCCAGGCCCTGGATACAAGGATCTTACGGGGAGGCAGCGCAATGCTGGTCCCGTCTGTGCTGGATAACAATATTTATGTGAAGACAGATCCTTCCAGGAAATTATTTTTTGAGCTGAGTTCGGAATTGTCCGTCTCAGGCTGTAACAGCGCCCGGTTTTATTCCATTCAGCCGGGATTAAGATACACGCCCATCAACACTATCAAGGTATCCGCCAGCCTCAATTATTCAGGCAACAGGAATGATCTGCAATACATTGCGACGACCGCTTATGGCAACGCGCCCAGGTACATCCTTGGAAGCATCGATCAACATACGATGGCTATCACCTTCAGGGTCGATTATAATATAACGCCCGAGGTATCGATCCAATATTACGGGAGTCCGTTTGCCACCGTAGGAAGATATTCGGAGCTGAAAAGGGTTACTGACCCGAAGGCGGGCAATTATTATGGGCGTTTTGCCGCATTAAAGCCCACGTTGAACGGCAACACTTATGAAGTTTCGGAAAATAACAGCTCTTCGGTAGATTATAGCTTTGCGAACCCCAATTTCGATTTTAGCCAGTTCCGTTCCAACCTGGTGTTCCGCTGGGAGTACCGGCCCGGATCGCAGTTCAATTTTGTCTGGTCGCAGGACAGGACTGCCTATGTTCAGCCGGGCGGACAGATTTTAGGCAAGGCAATGAGCGGTTTGAATGATGTCTTTCCCAACAATATTTTTCTTATAAAATTTAATTATTGGATTTCTATATGAGAATCAGAAACATACTCTTCTTCCTGCTGATCACCGGGGTGGTAAATGCGCAGGAAGCAAGGATCAACACCCTTGTTAAGCAAATGACATTGCAGGAAAAGGTGAGCCTACTGCATGGCAATTCCAAATTTTATGTCTCTGGGATAAAGCGGCTTGGTATACCCGAATGGGCGTTGAGTGATGGGCCGCATGGCGTCAGGGCGGAGATCGACCGGGACGACTGGGGTTATGCCGGGTGGACCAATGATTCGGCAACCTGTTTCCCGCCGGGTACGGCGCTTGCGGCTACCTGGAATACCCAACTGGCGTATGAGCGGGGACTGGTGCTGGGTGAAGAGGCGCGGTATCGGAAAAAAGATATTTTATTGGGGCCCGCCATCAACATTATCCGTTCCCCGCTGTGTGGCCGGAATTTCGAGTACCTAAGCGAGGACCCTTTTCTTGTTTCAAGGATGGCCGTTGCCTATGTCAAAGCATTGCAATCGAAAGATGTAGCTGTCAGCGTAAAGCATTGGCTGGCCAATAACCAGGAGACGCACCGGGATTCCATCGACGTGTATATGAGCGAAAGGGCTTTGCGTGAGATCTACCTACCCGGGTTCAAGGCGTCCGTTATGGAGGGCGGGGCCCTTACGGTAATGGCGGCCTACAACAAGTTCCGCGGGGACTGGTGTTCCGAAAATGAGTATCTCGACCGGCAGATACTGCGCAAAGAGTTTGGCTTTAAAGGAGTGTTGATGACCGATTGGGGCGCGGCTCATTCGACGGTGAAGGCGGCTTTGGCCGGCCTGGACCTGGAAATGGGTACGGATAAAAAAGACTATAACGAATGGTATTTCGCGGACCCATTGATCAGGGCGGTGAAGGAAGGGAAAGTACCCATGTCCGTCGTGGATGAAAAAGTGGCGAATGTGCTGCGGGTAATGATCAAAACGAAAATGCTGGATGAAGGAAAAAGAGAGAAAGGGAAGATGAATACACCGGAGCATCAGCGGGCTGCCTATAATTCCGCTGCCGAGGCGGCTGTGCTGTTGCAAAATAACGGGAACCTGCTGCCCCTGGATCTCGATAAGATCAAATCCATTGCGGTCATCGGGGACAATGCGACGCGTAAACATTGCAACGGCGGGCTCAGCTCGGAAATAAAGGCGCTGTATGAAATAACGCCCCTGCAGGCCTTGCAGCAAAAGTTCGGGGCCACCGTAAAGATAAATTTTGCTCAGGGATACGAAAAGCAGTCTACGTTCAAGGAGGGGAATAACAGCGGTCAGACAGGCGCAGGCAAGGTAGACTGGAAGCTGATCGATGAGGCGGTGAAGGCGGCGAAGCAGTCCGAGGTGGCTATTATATTCGGTGGATTGAATCATGACTTCGATACGGAGTCTTCGGATAAGCAAAACATGGATCTGCCGTACGGGCAGGAAGTATTGATCCAGGAGGTTGCCAAGGCAAATCCCCGCACAGTAGTGGTTATCATTGCCGGAAGCCCGGTGGGATTGGCCGGTATTGTTTATCGCGTGCCGGCCATTTTATGGTCGTGGTATGGCGGCATGGAGGCGGGCAATGCGGTGGCGGACCTGCTAAGCGGCAAAGTAAATCCTTCCGGCAAGCTCCCTTTTACGCTGCCCGTGTCATTGGAACAATCGCCTGCACATGCCCTGGGTAATTATCCCGGCAGGGATATGAAGGTGAATTATGAAGAAGATATTTTGGTGGGGTACAGGTGGTTTGATACAAAGAAGATCCAGCCGCAATTCCCCTTTGGCTATGGACTGTCCTATACTCATTTTGCGGCCGATCAGTTCTCGAGCGACAGATCCAGCTATGGAAAGAACGATACCATTCGGGTCAAATTCACCATCCGGAATACTGGCAGCGTCTATGGAGCCGAGGTGATGCAGTTATATGTGAGCGACCCCGTGTGTTCGGTATTGCGTCCCGAAAAAGAGCTGAAAGCTTTTGAGAAGGTATTTTTGAAGCCTGGCGAAGCAAAGACGGTTGAAATGCAGGTAAAGGTTGCTGATCTGGCATTTTATGACGAGTCGAAAGGAGCGTGGAATGCCGAGGCCGGCGAATATGTACTGCAATTGGGCAATTCATCGCGGGATATTTTACAGACAGTGAAGATTTTAGTTAAATAAGACCTGGACGCCAATAGAAAAATGAATACTACCATAAAGGAGTTGCATCGCTGGTCGGGGATGGTAATCGCATCATTCCTCCTGTTGCACATAACGAACCATTTGTTTGCTTTGGGCGGACCGGAATTGCATATAGCGGTAATGAATTTGTTCCGGCATATTTACAGGTTCCCGCCGGTGGAAATTATTTTGCTGATAAGCGTGCTGTTCCAGATCATAAGCGGGATAGCGCTGGTGTTAAGAAAGGGGTTTTTAAAGCAGCCTTTTTATGTATTCGTGCAAATATTTACGGGTCTATACCTTTCTTTTTTCATGATATATCATGTGCGTGCCGTAATGCTTGGGCGCTATGTCTGGAAGGCAAATACTGATTTTTATTTTGCGGCGGGCGTGGCCAATCGTTACCCGGAAAAATTATTTTTTATTCCTTATTACACGCTTTCGCTGGTTTGTGTATTTGCCCATATTGCCTGCGCGCACCATGTACGACGAAAAGAGATGCTGGGAAGGATATCATGCGTCGATACGGCAGAACGATGCCGTAAGCAGTACAAAAGGGAGACAGCCGGGATCTGCATAGCCGGCGCCATAGCTACCTTTTTGATTATGACCGCCTTGAGCGGAGTACTGTATGATATCGACCGTTGAAAGGTCATGTGAAAAACTATATCTATATTTGAGTTTAACTGACTGCCCTGTAAGTTAAACTTATTGTGATGCGTTTTTTTGCCTGGGTTGTTTTTTTATTTTTATCACTCCCCGTTTTTGGTCAAAGCGCCCGGTATAATTTTTCCAGGCTCGATATCTTTTCCGGCCTTTCGCATAACCAGGTCAATGCCATACTGAAGGACAGCGATGGTTTTTTATGGTTCGGCACCATGTCGGGGCTGGATCGTTATGATGGACATTCCTTTAGGATATTCAATAAAAGATATGATGACAGCTCGTCATTGTATGACAATTACATTCTTTACCTATATGAATTGCCTGATGGGAAGATGTGGGTAAGCACCAGGGAAGGCCCTTGTATTTACGATCCAAGGACGGAAAAATTCGACGCCGCGTCCGACCGCTATTTGCACACGCTTGGTTTGCCTTCCGGTGCGATCAACAGTATTATAAAGGGGGGCAATGGAAGATACTGGTTCCTTTACGACAGTCTGGATCTATACCTTTATTCATCCGTGGAAAGGAGGGCAAGGCCATTCAGGCAGCATTTCAAATTCAATCCTGCTGAAAAGATCAGCTCCGTCGAAGAAACGAAAGATGGGAAGCTATGGCTGGTTTATCAAAATGGACTTTTGGAAGAGTATGATATAAGGGAAGGCAGGGTGATCTTCTCCAGCGCTGCCGTACAGGAGCTAAATAAGAAAAATTTCGCCCATAATCTTTTTATAGACAGCGACGGGGATGTCTGGCTATGGCATTACAGCTACGGGGCTTTGCTTTTTCATCCGCAGGACAATTCGGTCAGAAGGTTTAATGAAAGTTCCTTTCCGTCCAGACTGAGCTCGAACCAGGTCTACCAGATCGTTCAGGACAATAAAGGTCTGATCTGGGTCGCGACGGACCATGGCGGGATTACGCTGATCGATAAAAAGAAAAACTTAAGGACCAGCTATTTGTCGAACGATCCCAACGACCCTCAAAGTATCAGCGATAACAGTATTCCTGCGTTGTATAAGGACGACGGCGGGATCATGTGGTTGGGGACTTACAAAAAGGGCGTCAATTATTTCAATGGCAATATTGTACAATTCCCGTATTATCATCGTCAGGAGCCGAATAACAGGAGCCTTCAATACGACGATGTGAACCGGTTTGTCGAGGACAGGCTGGGGAACATCTGGATCGGGACCAACGGCGGGGGATTGATCTATTTCGACAGGAAGAAAAATACATTCAGGCAGTACCTGCATGAACCAGGTAATTCCAACAGTCCGGGCAGCAATGTAATTGTAAGCTTGTGGATCGATCATGACGGCGTGCTTTGGGTAGGTACCTTTCTGGGAGGGCTTGATAGTTATGATGGAAAGAGGTTCACGCACTACAGGCATAATGACGATGATCCTTCCAGTCTGGCAAATGACAATATATGGGAAATATATGAAGACAGGGAGCAGCGATTATGGGTAGGTACCTTAGGCAGCGGTATCGATATTTTCGACAGGAGAACCAACGGGTTCATCCACCACCAATATAAAGAAAACCCGAAAGGTCCGCCGATGGCCGAGGTTATTTCAGCCATTTTGCAGGACAGAAAAGGGAATATCTGGATCGGTACCTTGTCGGGGATCGTGGTTCTTGAAAAAAATAAAGATGAGCCTGTTTTTTACAGAAGGACCAGCGACAGGGGCAGTTTAAGTAACAATAATGTCATCTGTCTCCTCGAGGACAGCAGCGGGAGGATGTGGGTGGGTACCAGGGATGGTTTGGACCTGTTCGACGAGCAAACAAAAACCTTTCAGGTATTCACTACGTCGGATGGACTGCCCGATAATATGGTATTGAATATACTGGAAGACGAGCGAGGGACGCTTTGGATATCTACGCCTAATGGATTGTGCAATGCCATTCCCCGGAAGAAAGAAGGCGGGTTTGCGTCTGTTATTCATTATGACGAGATCAACAACCTTCAAAACCGGGAGTTCAATGACAATGCGGCGCTCAAAACACGGGCGGGGGAGCTGATCTTCGGCGGACCTTCCGGTTTCAATATCATCAACCCTTCCGTCATTCCGCCGCCTGTCCATCGCCCTAAGGTCCTTTTCACCGGGCTGCGGCTATTGAATAAGAATATCGAACCGGGCGAGCCGGTGAATAACCGGATACTGCTGGAACAATCGATATCACGGGTTCAGGGCATCGATCTGAAGCATAAAGAAAATGTTTTCTCCATCGAATTTACGTCGCCCGACTATGCCCGCGGCGCCGGGGATAAATATGCCTACATGATGGAGGGATTCAACCCGGAATGGTTCTATGCCGATGGAAGCCAGAGAACGGCCACTTATACCAACCTTAGTCCGGGCAATTATACGTTTAAAGTAAAAGTTTTGAGCAGGGATGGTTTGTGGAGTGATGTAAGATCCCTACGTATCGACATCGAGCCGCCATTCTGGCGAACGCCGGTGGCCTATGTTATTTATGTTTTGATAGCCGCCGGAATCTTTTTGCTGGTGCGACGGATTACACTGGACAGGATACACATGCGCTTCGAGCTGCGGCAGCAACGGCGGGAGGCAGAAAGGGCGCACGCCCTGGAACAGCTGAAGACCAAGTTCTTTACGAATGTGAGTCATGAGTTCCGTACGCCGTTGACCCTGATCCTGGCTCCGCTGAACAAGATCATCGATCAGGCTGCCAATGAAGACCAGAAAAAGCAATTAGGCCTGGTTCAACGGAATGCGAAAAGGTTGTTGAACCTGGTAAACCAGCTGCTGGACTTCCGGAAAATGGAGGTACAGGAAGTAAAATTGCATCCTTCCATCGGCGATATCGTGCTATTCAGCAAAGATATCAGTCACTCTTTTGCGGACATCGCGGAAAAAAAGCGGGTTCAGTTCTCCTTCTCGTCCAATGTCGACTGTCTCGAGATGTATTTCGACAGGGATAAGATCGAAAAAATTTTATTCAACCTGATCTCCAACGCCTTTAAATATACAGAAGACGGCGGCGGGGTGAGCGTGAACCTCGTATATAAAGCCCCGCCAAACGACGAGGGGGATGGGACGCTTGCCATCGAGGTAAAGGATACGGGTATTGGGATCCCGCCGGACAAGCATGAAAAGATCTTCGAGCGGTTTTTTCAAACGGATGTACCCGAGGACATGGTAAACCAGGG
>Ga0157372_10000175_pt1 | contig 71177 bp, 57 predicted proteins | sample C55metaG_FD_115307 | JGI IMG/M metagenome (GOLD analysis project Ga0157372, IMG submission 115307) | Corn rhizosphere microbial communities from Kellogg Biological Station, Michigan, USA - C5-5 metaG | ecosystem: Host-associated > Plants > Roots > Rhizosphere > Soil | place: USA: Michigan... | reverse complement strand
GCCCATTTGACCGGCTACGGACCCATCACCGCCGAGTCCGCCCGCCGGCTGGCCGCCGATACCTCCGGCACCTGGCGCCGACTGCTCACCGACCCCGACACCGGCGCACTCCTCGACATCAGCGAACGCCGCTACCGGCCACCCCAGCGGTTGCGCGACTACCTGAATGCGCGCGATGACACCTGCACCTTCCCAACATGTAACCAGCCCGGCTACCGCTGCGAGCCCGACCACACCATCCCGTTCGACCAGGGCGGACCCACCCGACGGAACAACCTCGCCCTGACCTGCCGACGCCACAACCAGGCCAAGGCCGGCACCGGCTGGAGCTACCGGCACAACCCCAACGGCAGCTACACCTGGACCACCCCCACCGGCCACACCTACACCGGCCACACCTACACCAGCCCAGCAACCCGGCCCTGGCGCAACAGCGGCGACGGGATCACCCGTCCGCCACCCACAGCCGAGGCCATGCCGCCAGACACAGTCGAGCAAGTCCCACCGAACAGCCCGCAGGCCAACGCCGATCCACCACCGTTTAGTCAGGCGTGATCTCAAGGGCTGAGACCGAGCGCTCGAGGGAGCTCCTCGCAGCAGCCTCGCTCGGCTCTCACTCGCTGCGATGCTCTCTCGTGGTCCGTCGTGCGTCGTGCAACAGGCCTAGCCAACCTAGTAAGCGGCTTGGCAACGACCTTGCAACCGGCCCTGACAACGGAGGTATGGCCAGTCAGCCCAAGCAAAATGCGGTTGGCCGCCACCGATTCGGTGGCGGCCAACCGTTTACCGCGATTGAACAGTTGTTTCTTGCAGAGCGTTACAACGTGGTGCGCCAGATACCGCGGCCGTACGTGGCCACGTACAGCTTGCCGTCCGGACCGGCCGCCACGAAGGTGGCGACGGTGGTCGGCAGCGCCTCCCGGGACCAAGACGGCGAGCCGGAGTGCAGGCCGGTCAGCGTCGTCTCCACCACGCCCAGGTCGGTGGCCAGCACCACCCGGCCGGTCGAGGCGATCAGCAGGTAGTCGGCCGGGATGTCCGGCAGGTTGCCGCTGACGTCGGTCCAGGTCGCCTGCTCGTTGCCGTTGGCGTCCACCGTGCCGGACGCGGTCACCTTCCACAGGTGACCGACACCGGCAGCCAGGTTGCCCGGGCCGTCGGTGAAGTTACGCGAGTAGCCGCCGAAAACCACGTACGCGCTGTTCGGGTCGGCCGGATCCGGAGTGACCCCGGTGATCATCCGCAGCGGCACGTTGCTCGACATCGCGACCTGGTGGTAGCCGGAGCCGCCGACGTTGGACAGCAGACCCCGGTTGAAGCTGGCACCCGGGTTGCAACCGCCGCACCAGCCGGCCCACACGGTGTGGTTACGGCTGGCCAGACCGGTGATCGAGTGGCCCGCGCCGCTGTCGGCGGCCTGGGTCCAGTCAGCGCCGCTGGTGGAGGCCCAGGTCTTGGTGTTGACCCAGACGTACTCACCACCGGCGACCCAGGTGCCCGGGTCGGTCTGGTCGGCGCTGAACGGCGCGATGAACCGGGCCAGCGGGTCGTCCGGATCGATGTTGATGATCGCGTTGTCGGTAGCCGGGCTGCCATCGGACACGCCGCAGTTGAGGGTCATCTGCAGGGTCAGGTTGGTGTACTCGCCAACCGTCTTGCAGCCGTTGTCCGGGTCGACCAACTGCTGGCCACCGTCGCCGCCGAACGGCGACACCTGGCCGGGATTGGCCGGATCCAGCAGCGATACCCCGTTGTCCTGCAGGCCACCCCAAACCTGGACGGAGCCCGCCGGAGCGCCCGGCTGGACATCCTTGCCGACCCCGACCGAGTAGTACTGCAGCGCGTCCATCTTGCCGGACTGGGACATCGAGGTCCACGACGTGGTGCCCTGCGCCATCGAGCGGCGGTACAGGCCGCCGTCGTTGCCGACCAGCACCTGCCCGGCCAACGCGCCGGCGCCGAAGGCGATCGCGTGCTGGTCGGAGTGCATGACATTGCCGTCACAGGTGTTCTGCGAGTCCAGGTAGCTCCAGCACGGGAAGCCGAAGTTCCAGTACCGGCCGATGGTGTTCCAGCTCAGGCCGCCGTCCCAGCTCTCGTACACCTCTTCCAGGCCGAGGTAGACGTGGTTCGGGTTGGCCGGGTCGACCCCGACGAACTGGTTGTACCAGGCCTGCACACCGGGTTCGTAGCCCGGGCCGATCCGCTGCTTCTTCTCTGCGGATCCGCTATTCGCCAGCACGTTGGTGTTGGCGATCTGATCGTACGGGCCGGCCACCGCGCCGGTGCGCGACACGTAGACGCCGGCCAGCGCGCTGGCCGCCAGAGCGTTCAGCTGAGCCGGTGACTCGAGCACCACGTACAGCTGAGAGCCGTCCGCCGCGTAAGCGAAGGTGGCGTTGCCGATGTCCTTGGGGTTGATCGCACCGGTCGGGTTGATCTTCGTCCAGGTCGCGCCGGCATTGTTGGACAGGTAGAAGCCGTTGTAGGCCGCGCCGCTGCGCCACGCCACGTTGGCCAGGATGGTCTGGCCGTTGGTGCCCGGCTGAACCACCACGTCGTTGGCGATGTCCCAGTAGCTGGAGTTGACATCGCTGCAGCTCTGCTGGCCGCTGCGGCACGGTGCCAGCACGTTGGTCCAGGCGGTCGACGCCGAGCCGCTCAGCGCGTGCTGGTACAGCCCGCGGGAGGCGGCGACGAACACCCGGTTGCTGGGTGCGTCGATCAGCACCTTGCGGATCACCTGGCTCTCCAGCTCAGTGCCGCCGATCCGCATCGAGGCGCTGAACGTGCCGCTGTCCGGATTGGCCAGTCGGTAGACGCCGGTGCCCACGTAGGTGGTCGAGCCGGTGGTGCCGTCGCCGGTGGCCAGCCAGAGTGCGCCGTCCGGCGCGACCGCCATCGATCCGACCGACAGGGTCGGCAGCGCGTCGGCGATCGGGGTCCAGTTGGCGCCGTTGTCGCAGGAGCGGAACACCCCGCCGGACGCGCCGCCGGCGAACACGCAGGCGGCGTCGAGCGCCAGCGCCTGGATCCGGCCGGTGACGTAGCCGTAACCCCCAGCCGAGTTGGAAGCGCTGTTATCGCGGTAGTTGGGGTCACCAGCGTTGTACGGAACCTTGGTGACGTCGGTCCAGCTGCCGGCTGCGGTCGGCAGCGCGGTGAGCTGGCCGTAGGCGGCCGAGTACGCGCCGGGCGCGACCAGCCCGGTCGGCGCGGTGCGGGCCGCATCGAACTCCGAGAAACGGTTGAGCAATTCCATCGATTCGCTGTCGGTGTCCGCTCCCGAATCCGCGTGTGCCGGTATGCCGACCGCGAGCGCGGACGCGCATACCGTCGCGGTGAGCAGAGCCAGCAATCGCCGGCCTCGTGCCCCTCTACTAACCATCTATGACCTCCACTAGAAGCCCGGTACCGCGGGTCGAAGCTTGCGGGCCGGGCGGAGCACTGCCCTGCCGGCGGCAGGGCAGGGTGCAGCCGAAGCGAAATCCGTTATTTCGCAACGGGTCCTGCTTACGGACGGCTCCGGTTGCGCGGTGAACCGAGGGCCGGCCGGCGATCAGTCGGGGTCAGTTGCTCAGAAGGTGATGCCCCGGTTCGCGAAAGCGGTGCGGACCAGCTTGGCGGCCTTGGCCCCGTCCCTGGCCAGCGCCGTGTTGTAGGTGGCCTGGGCGGCCGCGCTGAACGAGGTGTCCGGAGCGAAGTCGAACTGGGCGTCGATGATCGTGGTGTCCGCCCCCCGGCTGCCCAGGCCGAGTGAGATGTAGCCGTTGCGGATGTCCCACAGCGCCCGGCTCCAGATCATGCCGTCGTGGTGTACCTCGCCGTTCATGTCGGCCACCGTGAGGTTGGAGTCCAGCCGGCGCAGGCAGTGCGGCACGGTGCTGGTGTAGGAGACGGAATCCCAGTCGGCCACGCAGGGCAGGTCGGTCTTGACCGGCCAGCCGTACTGCTGGTCGGCGTCCAGGCCGACGGTGACGCCGAGGTAGTCGCCGAACGCCTCGCCGATCGAGCCGGCCTGCTCGCTGCTGCCGAAGCCGGGCACCTGGGCCGCGTGTACCGCGTGGCCGTACTCGTGCACGATCACCTCGGCATCCTCGGCATCGTCCACGCCGCCCTTGCCGTAGCGGATCCGGAACGGCTTGTCGGTCTGGTAGGAGTTGTCGCCGCCGTACTGGTCGACCTTGACCTGCTGCTGCTGCTCGTTGGCCGGCGGCAGCGTCGATCCGAAGCCGAGTGACTGCAGGTATTCCTGCGCCTGATTGATCCAGAAGTAGGCCATCACCTGTTCGAACTGGTCGGCGCTGCGGTCATAGACGAACGTGTTGGTGGCCGAATATGCCGGCGTGCCGGTGCTGGACTGGACGCTCACCCACTTTCCGGTCAGGTAGCCGGAGCCGTCCAGGTTGCGCAGTTGGACGGTGGCGTACTCACTGGCCGGCACCGCGGTCGCCGAGTCGTTGTCGTCCACCAGGTTCTCGTTGCCACTCGACTGAACCGGGTTGACCTTGAAGACGCTGGCGGTCCCGGTCGAGGAGGCAGCCACCGCGCTACCGGCCGGGCCGAACGGCAGCAGGGCGACGGCGAGCGCACCTGCCGTCACCGCGATGCCGACGGTATGGCGGGTGCTGCGCGGTCTGAGCATGATTTACCTCCGTGAGTGGCGTGCGTCCGGACTGTGACCGAGGCCGGATTCCCGCGAATTGTGTCCTCTCCGGCCCGCCGGGTCAACGGGTGAATTCGCAACTGGTGCTCGAATCTGCGCCGGCGCAGATGCGGGTGACTGCACGATCCCGGGATTAATGGGCCGAATCCGGTCAACTATTCAGGCCGGCTGCTCGAACGGGCGCATGGTCATGCCGCTGCCGCCGCGGACCGATCGAACCGAGCCGTCCGGCGCGAACTCGTAGCGCATCAGCTCACCGATCGAACCGCCGCCGGGGCCGCTCACCATCTTCAGCGTGTTCTCCCCCACGACTTCCAGGGCAACCGGGTCGTCGGCCGGGTTGACCAGAGTCGGGTTCAGCAGGAAGAGCCGTCCGTCGAGCAGTGCCACGTCCTGCACGCCCCACAGGAAGGAGAGCCGGCCGGTGAACCGGGCGCCGTCCGGCGCGGGCTGGTGGGTGGCCGAGGCGGCCAGATCCAGCAGCCGGAACAGCGCTGCGGCCAGCGGCTCGGCCGGCCCGTCGATCGCATTGGTCAGGACCGAGACCACCGTCCGCCGCTGCGGACAGGCGAAGGTACGGGTGATGTGGCCCGGGTAGCCGCCGCTGTGGCCGAACAACTCGTGCTCGCCGAGCTTGTTCAGGAAGACGCCGAGTCCGTAGCTCGACTCGGAATTCTTGACGTCCCACTCGCGGTGTCGAAGCTGACGCTGGGAATCTGCATCGAGCAACCGGTCATCGCCGGGCAGCAACGCGCCGTAGAAGGCGGCCAGGTCGCTGGCGGTGGCGAAGAAGCCGGTGGCCGCGGCCAGCGCCGCGGTGTCGACGTGCTCGATCACGCTCCGTTCGGCGGCGTAGGACAGCGCGGTGTGCCCGGCGGCGAAGTCCCCGGCTCGCTCGGGGAGTAGTTCCGGCCCGGTGTCGGTCAGCCCGAGCGGGCGCAGGATCTCCGCCCGCACGCTGTCGGAGAAACTGGCCCCGGCGGTCTGCTCGATCACCAGGCCCAGCAATCCGTAGGCGATGTTGGAGTACTTGAACCGTTCGTTGCGTGGAAGTACCGCCGCCGCTGGCTCGGCGGCGATCCGGATCAGCTCGGCCCGGTCCGGATACGGCCGGAACAGCTGCCAGAAGTCACCGTCCTCGCTGTCCCGGATCACCCCGCCGCCGTGGCCGAGCAGTTCGCGCAGCGTGACGTTCGCGACGGCGCTGCCAGCCAGCTCGGGTACGTGCTCGGAGACCGGATCGTCGAGGCGCAGCAGCCCGCGGCCGGCTAGCCGCAGCAGCACCACCGCGGTGAAGGTCTTCGAGTGCGAGGCGACCCGGAACAGGTGTCGCTCGGTGAGCGGCGTGCCGGCCGGCTCGTCGGCGTTGCCGAACGCGGCGGACAGTCGCTGGTTGCCGTCCTCGATCACGCAGACCTGGACGCCGGGGACGCGCAGGTACCAGCGTCGGTAGTCGAGCCAGCTCCGGTAGTAGTCCAGGACGTCCTGCCCGACCATGTGCTGGGCTCCTTCGCTGCCATCTGGTGGCCCTCTGCCATCGCCGGGCAGCTTAGCGAGTCGGCCGTTATGGCCGAACCCATGGACCGACGGCGTAAGGGGCATTACGCTGCGGCAGCGTAGCTGTGGCATCGACTCGGGGCATCGGTACAGGTAAATATCGGTACAGGTAAATATCGGTACGGGGACATCGGTACGGGGACATCGGTACGGGGACATCGGTACGGGGACATCGGTACGGGGGCGAGCGTTCTCATGGCCAGGCGTTCAAGCGGTAAGTCGGGTAACAGGGCGACGCAGCATTGGCTTGCGATCACCATCGTCACGCTCAGCATCGTCGGCATCAGCGTGGCCGCCGCCCTGGCCATCGGCTATGCCACCAAGGACGCTCGAGCCGACACCACCAGGCTGGTGTTCACCTCCGTGCTCCCGCTGTTCGGAACCTGGGTCGGCACCGTGCTGGCCTTCTACTTCGCCCGGGAGAACCTGCAGACCACCACCGACACACTGGGGCTCACTCGGCGGCTGGAACCGAGCACCCCGGTGCGACAGGTGATGATCGGCAAGGCCAAGATCCAGTCCTACGACCTGACGGCCGGCGAGGGCGCGGGCACCGTACGGCTCAGCGTCCTGTACGAACGGATGACCCGCTCCGGCCGGCAGCGGATCCCGATCCTGGACGCGACGGCGGCGATCATCTACATCGTGCACCAGTCCACCATCGAGAGCTATGCCAGCACGTTCCCCAAGGATCCGGGCGACGCCGCCCAGTTCACCGAGACGGTCAGCGACCTGCTCGGCAATGCCGACTACCAGGCAGCCATCGAGGCGATCGGGGTCGTGGGACCGGATGCGGTGCTGTCCGAGGCGCGGACGGTCATGCGGTCGGTGCCCCGGTGCAACGATGTTTTCGTGACCGAGCACGGTCGCAAGGCCGACCCGGTCATCGGGTGGTTGACCAACACGGATCTGGCCGGGTTGGAGTAACCCGCAGATGGGCCGCCCGTCGGGCCTGGTCACTAGGGGCGGCGTCACCAGGGTTGGCGCCGTGGCAGTTCACGAGCTGACGCTGGTCGAGGCGCGCCGGATCGCCGTGCGGGCACAGCTGCTGGACCGGAACCGGCCCAGCGGATTGCTGGAGGTGGTGCGCGGGCTGACGCTGCTGCAGAGCGACGCCACCGCCGCCGTCGCGCCGAACGCCGACCTGGTCGTCTGGACTCGGCTCGGATCCTGCTACCGGCCGGCGGAGATGGTCGAGGCGTTGCGGGACGGAAGCCTGATCGAGCTGCGCGGGATGATCCGACCAGGCGAGGACATCGCCCTGTACCGCGCGGAGATGGCCGAGTGGCCGGGCTCCGGCCAGGTGCCCGGCTGGCGGCAGGCCCAGAGCGACTGGGTGGACATCAACGATCGCTTCCGACAGGACATCCTCGACCGGCTCGAGGAGGCCGGACCGCTGACCTCGCGCGGCCTGCCGGACACCTGCCTGGTGCCGTGGACCTCGAGCGGGTGGAACAACCATCGCAACATCAGCATGATGCTCGAATTCCTGGAGCTGCGCGGCGAGGTCGCCACGGTGGGACGCCGGGGACGCGACCGGCTATGGGATCTGGCCAGTCGCGTCTACCCGGACGACCCAGCGGTGCCGTTGGCCGAGGCATTGCGGATCCGCGACGAGCGCCGGCTGCGTTCGCTGGGCATCGCTCGCGCGCGCGGCCCGGAGTGCCCGGTCGAGCCGATGGACGTGAGCGAGGTCGGCGAGCCGGCGGTCATCGACGGGGTGAAGGGGGAGTGGCGGGTCGACCCGGCATTGCTCGGCCAACCCTTCCAGGGACGGACCGCGCTGCTGTCCCCGCTGGACCGGCTCGTCTTTGACCGCAAACGCATGGTGGAACTGTTCGCGTTCGACTACCAGCTGGAGATGTACAAGCCGGCGGCGAAACGACGATGGGGTTACTTCGCGCTGCCGATCCTGCATTCCGACCGGCTGGTGGGCAAGGTCGACGCAACCGCCCATCGCAACAAGGGTGTGCTGCAGGTCGACGCCATCCATCAGGACGTGCCGTTCAGCAAGACGATGGCCGCCGCGGTGCACCGGGAGCTCGTCGACCTGGCCCGCTGGCTCGACCTGGATCTCGCGCTGCCGCACTGACCGCGTGCTCGCCTGAGACGGCCGCGGTCCGCGGTCAGCGGTGCGGACCTGCGGTCAGCGTGCGGGGCGACCGCGGTTCGGACGGGCGGATCGGGAGAAGGCCGCCGCGCCACCGGCCGTACGACTCGCACCACCGGCCGTACGACTCGCGCCACCGGTCCGGGCCGAGGCGGCACGCGGAGTGCGGGTAGTGCCACCGCGCGCGGCGTTGGCTGCCGGGCCGGAACGGCGCGAGCGGTTCCCACCGGCACCCCGCGGTGAGCTGGGGGCGGCCGGTACGAGATGCGTCATGTCGGCCGGTTCGACGAACGTCCGAGTGCCCGGCACGAGCGTGGCCAACAGCGCGTCACCGGGCCGGACCCGCGTCGTGGTCGGCGAGATCGCAGCCCGCCGGGTCAGATCGCGCACATCCGCGACCTGGTCGTCGGTCATCAGCGTGACCACGAGGCCGCCCGCACCCGCCCGGGCGGTGCGTCCCGATCGATGTACGTAGGACTTGTGCTCGACCGGCGGATCGGCGTGCACCACCAAGGTGATGCCGTCGACGTGGATGCCCCGGGCGGCGATGTCGGTGGCGACCAGCGTCGTCGCCCGGCCGTCGGAGAAGGCGAGCATGTTCCGTTCCCGCGCGTTCTGCGCGAGGTTGCCGTGTAGTTCGACGGCTGGGATGCCGGAGGTGACCAGGTCGCGGGTGAGCCGCTTGGCGCGCTGCTTCGTCCGGGTGAACACCACCGTGCGGCCCGGCGCGGCGGCGAGGTCGGCCAGCACCTTCAACCGGTCGTCCGGCCGGATGTGCAACACGTGATGTTCCATCGTGGCCGCGCGCGCCTCACCCGAGTCGACCTTGTGGGTGACCGGGTTGCGGAGGAATTGCCGTACCAAACCATCCACGCCGCGGTCCAGCGTCGCCGAGAACAGCATCCGCTGCCCGTCGCGCGGAGTCTGCTTGAGCAGTCGTTGCACGGCGGGCAGGAAGCCGAGGTCGGCCATGTGATCGGCCTCGTCGAGCACGGTGATCTCGACATCGCCCAGCCCGACGTGCCCGTTGCGGATGTGGTCCTCCAACCGTCCGGGACAGGCGATGACGACGTCGATGCCGCGTTGCAGCGCGCGCAGTTGTGGATTCGCGCTTACGCCGCCGAACACGGTGGTATGGCTGAGCCGCAACGCGGTGGCCAGGGGTGCGAGAGCGCGGTCGATCTGGCTGGCCAGCTCGCGGGTCGGCGCGAGGATCAACGCCCGCGGTCGGCCCGGCCGGGTCGGCGTGTTGCTGGCCGCAAGCCGGGCCAGCAGCGGAAGCACGAACGCGTAGGTCTTGCCGGAACCGGTGCGACCGCGGCCCAGCACGTCGCGGCCGGCCAGCGAGTCGGGCAGGGTTGCCGCCTGGATCGGAAACGGCGTGGTCACGCCGGTCGCGGTGAGGACGTCGACGAGCACAGGTGGCACGCCGAGGGAGGCAAAGGTGTTTTCGGACAGGGTCAAGGTGAGGCGGTCAGCCGCCATAGTGCGGTACTCCGTAGGTAGAAGAATCGTCCTGCCCGGCGCAGACCCGGTGGTCGCAGCGCGTGGTGGTCGATATCGATGAACGCTGCCATCGATGAAACGTTGCCCGAGGCAGAACTCTGCGGGCAACATTGATCAGCTTACCCGATGCCGACGGGTTCCGGCGCCAGATTGCCCCGTTTCAGGCGGCCGAGTGACGGCCGCCATACGAGGCGATCAACGCGTCCACCACGATCGCGGCGTCCGCATCGGCCTCCGCTGCCGGGTATTCGGGCAGCAGGTCGTCCCAGACCGGCAGCCAGGATCCGAGCAGCTGGCCCTGTCCCTCCGGCCTGCCGAAGAACCAGACATGCAGATGCGCGCCACCGTCGCCGATCCGGTAGACGTGCGCTCGGGTGATGTACGGCAACGCCTGCATGTGGCGGGCGATGTGAACGGCAAGCACCCCAAGTTCGCGCGCCCACTCATCGGATAGCTCGGCCAGGTCGAAGTGTTCGCGCGGATGCAGCATGAGCACCAGCGGCACGCCGACCCCCGCAATGCGGGTGAGCCGCCAGCGGTCGTCGAACCAGATCCCCTCGTCGCGGCGACGGCACGAGGTGCACTCCGCGGGATCCTCGCCCTGGCGCGCCGGCTCCGGCAGCACCGGGGGACGCAGCGGCGCAACGCGCAGTCCGTCCGCCTCGAACGGGCTGATGTCCCAACCGGTCATCCGGGACAGCGGCAGCCGCCGCTCGGCATCGGCGGCTGCGACCGCGTGCTCGTAGAACTCCTCAGGATTCAAGGCCATGGTCGAAGACTAATGCCGCGCCGAGGCGCATCATCATTATGTGGACGAGGGCCAGTTGACAGCTCTGCTCCGGCACCATGCCCTGCGACATTCAGTGCCAGGGGCAGCTATCGGAATTCTCTCCGACGGGGCGGTCATGACGGCCTACTACGGCGTCACGGACGCCGGGACCGGCGAACCGGTCACGTCCGAGACGCTGTTCAGCGTGGGCTCGTTGACCAAGTCGATGGTCGCGACGGTGATCGCCTACCTTGACGATGCACGTCGATTGTCCTTCGACGATCCGGTCACCGCGCATGTGCCAGAGCTACGCAACAGCGGGTGGGCAGCGGAGGTAACCCTGCGCGACCTGCTCGCCAACCGGTCCAGGCTGCCACTGCGGGACGCGTCGGAGTTCGGCTTCGCTGCCCGACCGAAGGACGACGACGGCGCGCTTGCGCGGCTGGTGGCCGGTCTTGCCGCGGAGCCGGCAACGGCCGATGTCTGGTCGTACACGAATGCTGGTTGGTGCGTGCTCGGCCGGGTGATCGAGACCGCCACCGGCACTTCGTGGGAGGACGCGATGCGGCGCGACCTCTTTGACCGGGCGGGGATGCGTGACACCACCTTCGCAACCGCCGCCCCGCTGACCCGACGTGCTCGCGGGCATCAGATCGCAGCCGGTCGTCCGGTGCCGGTCAAGCCGTTGATCGCTCGTGCGTACGGGCCGGCTGGGTCCAGCGCCGTCTGCACGGTCACGGATCTGCTCCGGTTCGCCGCATTGCATCTCGGCGATCGCGCGTTGGCCGCATTGCGTGCCGTGCACGCGGATGTTTCGATCTATGGCTGGTTCGATTCCTGGTGTCTGGGCTGGGCGTCCTTCGATTGGACAGGTGAGCAGACCTGGGGCTGGGACGGCCTCATCAACGGCGAGCGGTCGATCCTGCGGATCCTGCCGGGGCGTCAGGCAGCCGTCGCTCTCATGACCAACGGCAGCACCGGGCGAGCGATGTACCGCTCGCTGTTCGCCGAGCTGATGGCATCGTCGTTCCGGATCAGGATCCCTCGGCTCGTTCTCGATGCGACGCCGAGTGCGGCCGGTGACCTCTCCCGCTTCGTGGGCTGCTACGCCTGGCCCGATTGGCAGATAGACGTCACGCTGACCCGGCGCGGCCTCTGCATCGAGAGCGAGGGCGATGCCGTCGATGCGCTCGCACTGAACGACCGGACCTTCCTCCTCGATCCGCGCGACCCGGATGCCCCGACGGTGACGTTCGGAGCATTCGACCCGGCCGGCCGGCCGCAGGTGCTCTACAACATGCTCTGGGGGTTGCCGCGTCAGGACTAGTCGGCGTGGCTGAGGGTGAAGGAACGCAGCCGCCAGCCGGCGAACCAGCTGCCACCGACGATCGCCAGTGCCAGCAGTGGAATCGCCGCCGCCAACCGGACCATGCTCTCGACATCGGTGCTGGGAGTCATCGCATCGGCAACGGCCAGTGCCCATTGCTGGATGCTGAGCGCGCCGGCGCCGGGCAGGTAGCCGCCCACCAGGCTCTCCCAGGCCAGCGCGTACGCCAGCCCGATCACGACGGCGTGCCGACTCACCACCGCCAGCAGCAGGAAGCCGACGCAGTAGGCGGTGCCGGCAATGAACGCCGCCACCGCGAAGGCGACCGGCAGGTTCAGCGTCGAACCGGTCAGGATCCATCCCGTGATGAGTATCGGCAGCGCGCCGAACACCGCGACGCACCCGACGGCCATCGCCAGCTTCGTCAGCACGATCTCGCTACGGCGAACCGGCTTGGCCAGCAGATAGATGATCGAACCGTCGTCGATCTCGGAACCGATCGCTCCGGTCCCGGCCAGCAGCGCCAGCAGCGGCACGATGGCGCCGAGGGCGAAATGCTGCAGCAGGTGTGTGGTGATCAGGGGATCGATGTCCGGGCCCGCCGCCAACCGGATGATCAGCGCCATCGCGATCAGCAGGGCCGGCAGCAGAAGCAGCAGCATCATCCGGCGCCGGCCGAGCAGCGCGTGGTAGGTGAACTGCGCGATCGTCCGGTTCATCGGGCACTCCTGGTGACGAGGTAGCCGAACACGCTCTCCAGCGATTCGTCGGTCGGCATCAGTTCGAACAGCCGGATACCGGCCCGGCGTGCCACCTGCGGCACCAGCCAGCCGAACCGGGCCGAATCGACGGTCTGCACCCGCAGCAGGCCGTCCCGCTCGTCGAGTTCCACGGCCATGGACGATCCGTCGGCGATGAGCGCGGCTGCCATCGCCCGGTCGTCACTGGAGCGCACCACGTATCGGTGTGGCCGATCGGTCATCAGCCGTCGGATCTCGCGGAAGTCACCCGACGCGGCATGCCGGCCGGCGACGATTACCTCGATATGGCTGGCGACCTGCTCGACCTCCTCCAGGATGTGCGAGCTGAACAGCACGGTGCGGCCCTGATCGCTGAGCCGGTGCAGCAGATCCATCAGGTGCAGGCGCTGACGCGGATCCATTCCGTTGAACGGCTCGTCGAGCAGCAGCACCGTCGGGTCGTGCACCAGGGCGGTCGCCATCCGGATTCGTTGCTTCATGCCCTTGGAGAAGGTGCCGATCTTGCGGCCCTGGGCGTCCTGCAGTTCGACGACGCCGAGTGCCCGCCAGGCCGCGGCGCGCGGGTCGGGCAGCGAGTGCAGCTTGGCGTTGGCCAGCACGAACTCCCACGCGGTCATCGAGTCGTACAGCCCTTCGGCCTCCGGAACCAGGCCAAGGCGGCGGTACACCGACTCATTGCGCCAGACCGGCCGACCGTCGAGGGCGACCACGCCGGCCGAGGGCTCGAGGAACCCGGCCATCAACTGGATCATGGTCGTCTTGCCGGCGCCGTTCGGGCCGAGCAGGCCGGTGACACCGGGGCCGATCGTCATCGTCACGTCGTTGACCGCGACCACATTGCCGTACCAGCGTGAGGCATGCTCGACCTGCAGCAGGCTGGGCTGCACTCGGGTGGTCAGGGTCTGGCTCATGACCTCACCTGGCTCTTCGCGCGAGCGCTCATCGCCCGATTCGCTCCGCTCCTCGCTCGCTGCCGCTCGCTGCGATGCTCACTCATGACGCGTTCAGCCTTTGGTAGCGGCGCAGCAGGAATCCGTAGCAGGCGGCGACCAGCAGGACGGCGACGAGTACGAAGATCGCCTTCCCGCCCGCCCCGGGTGGTGCCGCCGGAGTCGATGTCGGCGCATGGACGAGCGCGATCTGCACGCCGTCGGCGAGGGTGAACGGCGAGAACAGGCCGAGGTAACCGGCGAGGGTGACGTTGTTGTAGGACTGGGCGATGCCCTGGACCGCGACGGCGGCGGTATAGCTGACCGAGAGCACCGTGATGATCACGGCCACTCCCATGCCGCGCCGGGTCGTCGCGGCGGCGAGCACTCCGCTGACACCGGCCAGGATCAGTGCGAACACCAAGGCGCCGACCTCGGCGGCGAGGAAGTTCTTGGTCTGCTGCCACAGCGGAAACTTCGCCAGCACGCCGCCCACCGCCAGCACCAGGATCGGGGCGGACAGCAGCAGGAAGAGGGCGCTGGCCAGTGCGCCGAACTTCGCGAGCACGTAATCGGCACGGGTGAGCGGACGGGAGAAATACAGCGACACCGTGCGGAACCGCAGATCGCGCGAGATCAGTTGGGGCGCCTGGGCGGCGACGAAGATTCCGATCACCGGGATCAGGAACATCGCGTACCGGTTGTAGGACAGCAGTTGCGCGTCCTGCTTGGTGTAGACCTCGACGGCGACGATGATCACCGCCGGCAGCACCGTCGCGATCAGGAGCAGGATCGGAAGCACCTTCGTTCGCGCGGTGCGGCCCAATCCGAACGTCGACCGGAAACCTTGCAGATAAAGGGATTGCAGCAGGTAACCGCGACCTAGCCGCGGGCCGGCATAGCCGCGGTAGCCGATGTCGTGGATGATCCCGCCGGCAGGTGGTGGCTCAGGATGCGACATGACCGTTCCTTCGGTCAGGAGCGCCAGCCGGGCCGGCGGTGTCTGCGGTGTCGGCGGTGCCTGCGGTGTCGGCGCGGAAGACCTCGTCGATGTGGTGGCGCTGTTGCTGTACGCGGACCAGCCCCAATCCGAGGTCCGCGGCCAGGTCGCGTACCAGGTCGAAGCAGCAGTCGGCCGGCGTCGATGATCACCACGTGATCGCTGATGCGTTCCAGTTCGCCGAGCAGGTGCGACGTGACGAGGACCGAGATGCCGAAGTCATGCCCGATCCGGCGAACGAGCGCGAGCATGTCGTCACGTCCGACCGGATCCAACCCGTTCGTCGGCTCGTCCAGTAGCACCAGCTTCGGGTCGTGCACGAGCGCCTGGGCCAGTTTCACCCGCTGCCGCATGCCGGTTGAATACCCGCCGATGGGACGATAGCGCTCCTCGTACAGTCCGGTGTGGCGCAGGATGTCGGCGGTACGTTCCCGCGCCTGCGTCTTAGGGAGTCCGGACATCCGGGCCATGTGCACGACGAACTCGGTGGCCGAAACGTCCGGCGGCAGGCAGTCGTGCTCGGGCATGTATCCGACCTGCTGGCGGATCCGCACCCCGTCGGACGCGGAATCCAGGCCGAGCACCTGCGCGGAACCGAGCGTGGCCGGCAGCAGGCCGAGCAGCACCCTGATGAGGGTCGACTTGCCTGCGCCGTTCGACCCGATCAGCCCGGTCACGCCAGTACCGATCTCCATCGTCAGCTGATCCAGCGCGGTCACGGTCGAGAAGCGCTTGGTCAAGCCGGATGTCGTGATGACGGCCATGCCGCGCACGCTAACGGATGCGGACGACATTCGCCTCAGGGGTAACCCTGAAGCCGAGCCGAGGAACGAACCTGATCCGTGATCTCAGCTCTCGATCGTCAGGCCGACCGGACGGCCGAGGAACCGCTCGATGTCGGCGCGTTCTTCGTCGAGATCTCGTCGCTGTGGGCGGCGGAGCGGCTCGAAGGGGGTGATCCGGATGGTGGTCATACGGCCCGAGCGGTCCAGGCGCCAAATGCCGATCACCCGGCCGTCGCGGACCACGGTGGCCTTGATGATCCCGCCGACATAGACCTTGGCGTGCAGGGCGGGATCGAGCATCGCGGTGCGGTCGCGGTAACCGATCAGGTAGTTGTCGAACATCGGCAACAGCCGCACCGCCTGGACCGGTTCGACCGCACCGAGCGTCCAGCCGCGCCGACCGTCGAACTCGGCCTCGGTCAGCTCGTCCCGAATCGCCTTGATGGCCGCGCCGGACGGTAGCCCCGACCAGCTTGTGTAGTCCGCCGCGGTGGCCGGGCCGAAGGCGCGGAAATACCGGCGAGCCAGCTCGGCGGGTGGATCCGTCGGTACTTCCGGCGTGCCCGGTAGCCATTCCTCGAGCAGGGCGAACGTCGACTCACGGCCCCGGTCGCCGGCCCGACAGGTCACGCCGCGGCAGCTCAGCGCGAGTACCAGGTGGGTCGCGGCCTGCGGGTCGTCGGCCAGTCGAACACCGCGATCGGCCAGTTCCGCCGCGATCTCATGCCGGGTCAGCTGGCGATCCTGCAAGATTTCCTTGGCGAACTCGATCGCGGCGTCGATCAGTCGGTCATCGATGCCCAGCTGCCGCCACCGGGTGTTCTTAAAGCGGCGTTCAATCATCGGCCCGAACAGTGCGACCAGCCAGCGGACGTCCTCGGCTGCGACCAAGTGCACCGTGGCACGCATCAGCCAGGTCCGCACCACGCTGCGTTCGACCTCGCACGCCGTGACGACAGCCGCCTCGTCGAGGCTGCTGGATCGAGCACGCACCCCGAGGCGAGCGGCGTTGATGTCCTGAGCCTGCAGTCCGACCACCGAGGTTGCTAGGTGGGCGGGTTGGGCGGTCGTCTGCCGAGCGAGGCCTTGGCGGGTCATCCGCTCGACCAGGAAATCCACGTCAGCAGCCTATGGGCTTGGAGCACTCGGGCGGTGGACCACGTGTGGTGTTAGCGCGGTTCATTGTCGATGGTGGTCGCCGTAGCGGTATCACCGCCCTGACACTGACAACATCGATTGGATTCAAGGGGGTAGTCATGCATCCAGATGTTGACCCGGCAGCTTTCCTACTGGCCGTACTGGTGGTTGCCGTGGGGCCGCTGACCACTTCAGGCTCGTGGGATCAGATGAACACCATTGTCGCCGTGGTGGTGGGCGTTCTCGTCATTGCCTTCAGTTGGCCCAGACGATCGCACAAGGTCACGGAACTCGATTACTGGACGTGCGCCGCCCTCGGCGTCGTCTACGGCTTGATCCTGACCATTGCGGCAGCCTGGCCGATCCAGGTGATCATTAGCGCGGCCAAGCACACCCCCTGTCCGGCGTTCAGCCCTGGTGACTGTCTGGACGAGAGCGTCCCGGCGGAAGCCTCCTACTGGGCCCTTCTGGTGGGGCTGATCGGAGCCGTCGCCACGTCCTTCGTCGTGAAGGCGAGGACGAAGGCACCGCCCGACCGCGACGCTCGTACCGCTGACGCCAACAGGTTGGAAAACCCTCAAGCCGGGTAAAACGGATATGGCGGCGCAAAGCCGCTATACAGCGACTTCGAGGGAGAGACTGTATGAGGCGCATCGTGATCGTGTTCGCCGCGGCGGTGGCTGCGTTCGCATCGGCGGCTGTCGGCTCGAGCGCGCAGGCGTCGTCCGGCCAGGCGAGGGGCTTTGGACACCTCGCGCGCAACCCGAGCGGTCAGCTGGTCAACACGATCGGCAGCACGCACTCGTCGGGGCAGCAGCAGGCCAAGAAGGATCCGCCGCCGGCGGCCGCGCTGCCGACCGCTACCGGCACCGGATGTACCTATCGCACCACGAGCCAGTACTTCTGCCGGGCCGGCGCCTACCAGTACGTCACCTCCGATGGCGCGTACATGTCGACGCCGGTGCAATCGCCGGTGGTCGCGAGCGCCGATTACCACAGCCTCGCCGAGCTGGCCGTCGAGTCGTCAGACGGGCAGCAGATCATTGAGATCGGTTGGCGCGTCTATCGGCCGCAGGATCAGACACCGCGACTGTTCATCTTCCACTGGGTCAACGGGCAGGCCACCTGCTACAACAGCGGCTGCGGGTTCGTGCAGAGCACTTCGACGACCATCACGCCAGGAATGGCGTTGACCGCTTCGAGTACGCCGGTGCAGTTCGCGATCGAGTACTACCAGGGAAACTGGTGGTACGGCTACAACGGCACATGGTTCGGCTATCTGCCTGGCTCGCTGTGGAGCGGCACCTTCACCACGACCGGCCTGGTGCAGATCTTCGGAGAGGTCTCCACGACGGTCGCCCGGCCGTGCACCGACATGGGCGATGGTTACCTGGGCACGAGCGCCTCGGCCGCCGCGGTGACCGGCGTCGGGTACTACAACACAACGACGGCAGCCAGCCTCACCCGTTTCACCCCCGATGACGCGACCCTCTACGACAGCCAGGTGACCTCGACGAACAGCTTCCGCTACGGCGGCCCCGGCGCCTGCTGACGCACGCAAACAAGGACGTTCTGACCATCAGCTGCCGGACAGTCGCTCCAGTACCGGCTCGAGCTCGCCGATGTCGCCGAGCAGGATGGAGTTGATGCCGAGTTCCTCGCGTAGCTGCAGGAACTTCTCCACGAGTCGGTTCACGGAACCGATGAATAGGTGCGGGGAATCGATGACCTCGTCCTCGGTGAGTTCGACGCCTGTTCGGGACCGCAACTTGTCGATGACCCGCCGTGCCTCGCCGCGCAGGTCATCGGTGACCACCACCGGCCACCCCGACGGATAGGTGTTGAACTCCAGTGCGTCGAAACGCTCACCGGCGGCATCCCGCACCCAGCCGATCTTCTCCCGGGTCCCGGCCAGGGTCAGCGATGCGGCGTCGACCGTGGCGTTCGCCCGGATGCGAGGCGCCAACCCGACGATGTCGGCCTCCCGGCCGGCCAGGGTCAGCGTGCGTCGCCCGCCGCCACCGATGAAGAAGGGCGGATGCGGCCGCTGGATCGGAACCGGCTCGGCGGTGTAGTCCGTGATCGTGTAGTGCTCACCGGCGAAGCTGAACGGAACGCCGCTGAACAATCCCTTCAGCACGGCGATGGATTCGGCCAGTCGCGCCTGCCGGACCGGAGTGGGGTCGAAGCTGATGCCGATGGCGTCGTACTCGGGCTTGTTCCAGCCGGCGCCGATTGCGATGTCGAGCCGGCCGCCGGAGAGCACGTCGATGCTGGCGAGGTCTTGGGCGAGCACGGCCGGATGGCGCAGGTCGTTGTTCAGCACGAACGCAGACACCCGCAGGGTCGACGTCGCCGCCGCGACCGTCGCCATGGCCACCGTGGGAGACAGTTGTCCAAGCAGGTGATCCGGAATCACTAGGGCGTGGTAGCCCATCTGCTCCGCGCGCCGGGCCCGGGTCGCCAGCTCCGGCCCGGGAACGATCTCGTGGACATCGGCCAGGAAGCGGAACGGGCGCATGCGGCCAGTATGGGGTAGGCGATCGTTCGGCTGCTGCCCGGAGCGCTCTCCACCGTCCGTCTCGGCGATACAGTCGGCAGGAACGTCTGACTTCTCTTCCAGGCAGGACACGCACTGTGACGCTCTCGGCCCCTTCGATCCCTCGCTTCCACCTCGCGATACCGGTCGACGACCTGACTGCGGCGCGGCACTTCTACGGCCAGGTGCTGGGCCTGAGCCAGGGCCGCAGCGCCGACACCTGGGTGGACTGGAACATGCACGGCCACCAGCTCGTCACGCACCTGGCCCCAGGCCGAGCCGAACGCGTCCACAATCCGGTTGACGGCCATGACGTGCCGGTGCCGCACTTCGGGCTCCTGCTGCAGGTGGCGCAGTTCCACGAGCTCGCCGATCGGCTGCGGGCGGCGAGCATCGAATTCGTGATCGAGCCCTACCTGCGTTTCGAGGGCGAGGCAGGCGAGCAGTGGACGATGTTCCTCCTTGACCCGGCGGGTAACGCCCTGGAGTTCAAGGCCTTCGCTGACGACGCTCAGGTCTTCGCCGTCTGAGAACCGAGGGCTTCGCTGGGTGACAGGCGTACTGGCAGTCGAGCTTGGTGGCGCCACGGTATTGGCTTCGATGCGCGGCGAAAGTACCGTCAGGCGATGGAAACCATCAATCTCGGTAAGGCGGACGGCTTGCCGCCGGTGGATTGGGCCGCCGTCGTCGAAAAGCTGGATGCGGGCTCGGCACCAGCTCCGGATGCGCTGAACTCGCGCACGACATGGTTGTCCACCGTCAACGAGGACGGCAGTCCGCATGTGACCGCCGTCGGCGCGTTGTGGCTGGACGGCACGTTCTGGTTCCAGACAGGTTCGGGCACGCGGAAGCGGCGCAATGTAGCTCGTGACCGGCGATGCTCGGTCGCGGTGTCGATTCGCGATGCCGATGTGGTGTTCGAGGGCGAGGCGGTGCAGGTGACCGACCCTGCCGCCATAGCGCGCGTCGCCAAGGCTTGGGCAGACAACGGCTGGCCGGCGGAGCCCGACGAGAGTGGCTTGGGGATCACGGCTCCGTTCAACGCGCCGTCGCAGGGGCCGCCGCCGTGGCACGTCTACCGGATCGAGCCCCGCTCGGCGACGGTGGCTTTATCCGCCGAGCCGGGAGGCTTGACCCGGTTCCGATTCTGAGCCTTTAGCAGTCGCGCCGCTGCAGGTGGGATGTGTGTCCGCACCGAGGAGCGAAACTGATTTTGGTGGCGCCTGGTCGTCCTCGGTAGCGTCGGCCGCATGACCGCCTGCAGCCTGGTGACCGGCGCGAGCCGGGGCATCGGTGCCGCCGTCGCCGAGGCGCTCGCGGTCGCCGGACACCGGGTGGCAGTACACGCCGGGCGGGACACCGCCGCCGCCGAGCAGGTGTGCGCGGGCCTGCCGGGATCCGGTCACCTGGTGGTGATCGGGGACCTCACCTCCGCTGACTCGTGCGAGCGCGTCGTCAAGGAAGCGGTCGCCGGTCTGGGTGATCTCGACGTGCTCGTCAACAACGCCGGTGTCTACGTCGGTCATCCGATCACCGAGACGACTTACTCCGACTGGCAGCAGACCTGGCGACACACGGTTGAGCTCAACCTCATGGCCCCGGCGAATCTGGCGTGGCTAGTGGTCGACCACTGGATGCGCCGACCGCACGGTCCGACCGGCGGCCGGTTGATCAGCGTGGGGTCGCGCGGCGCATTTCGCGGCGAGCCGACCACGCCGGCATACGGGGCCAGCAAGGCCGGCCTGCATGCAATGACGCAGTCGCTCGCCGTCGCGCTCGCCCCGCACGGCGTAGTTGCGGCCGCCGTGGCACCCGGCTTTGTCGAAACCGACATGGCGCAGCACATTCTGGACGGGCCGGATGGGCCGGCGATACGGGCACAGAGCCCGTTCGACCGGGTAGCGACGCCCGCGGAGGTCGCCGCGGTGGTCACGTGGCTCGCCACCGATGCGCCGCCCTGGGTCACCGGCGCCGTGCTGGACGCCAACGGTGCCTCGTACCTGCGGTAAGCGCTCAGCGGAGGATCTCGCTGACCGTACCGGCTGGTGCGAATGGCTCCGGAGGACGAAACGCTGTTGAATCGGCGAGGATGGGCGAGTGGTCGAGGCATCGTCGTGGGGTAGTCGGGTATGGGCAACTCTGCGAACGATGCCGGCGCTGCTGCAGGTGACCATGTCGGCATTTGTGCTGCTGTTGTTCGCGAGCTTCGTCTGCATTGTCGGCGGTGTAGCGGGACCTGGTGATCTTGTGTTCGGGGCTTTCGGCGCGGCGGCTGCCGCCCTCGGTCTCGTCCTGGTCAACAACGTGAACGGTTCCGCTGTCGGGATGGAGCGATTCGCCGACGCGGTGCGATCCGGGCGGCTGAAGGTCTCTGGCAGCCGGTGGACGGTCCGTCGATACCGTCTTCTCGGCGCTGGCTATGTCGTAATGGGCTGCGTGTTCGCGGCCGTCGGCTGGTCTGGCGTGATCGAGTGGCGGCGCTGACTCCTGAACCGAGGCGTTGCGTAGGTTCTACCTACGGACTCAGTCAGGCGGGTACAACATTTGTGCACCGGCAACCGATCACCACGCCTTCTCACCCCCCATCGTTCGGAACATGTTCGAGCGATCAGCGCAGCTCATTCATCGGCGATAGGCCCGCGTGCTGCAGGCCCTGGGCCAGCCAGCTGACTTCGGCGTCGTAGGCGCCTAGCCGCCTTCGGCGGGTTGAAGACCGGCCGGGCCAACGGCCGCCTTGCGATCCTCTACGAGGAGCCGCCGTCCTTCGAGCCTTACCCTCTGGCTCAAGCGGTTAAGGAGATGCGCCCTAGGTGTATATCGGCTGCGGGCGATATACAGAGCCCGCTGACATTGTCGTCGAATCCGAATTATTTGTGCCACGCGAGGATCTGGGAGACGGTCGGCGTGACTCCGCCGCAGCTCATTGCGGAATACCCTCACAAGGTGTATGACCAATGGGATTTGTTCAACTGTGCGCCCAGAAGGGTCTTACGCATCTGGGTGGCTATCGTCTGCGATACGCCGGGGGGCAGGGCTGCCGATGAACACACCTCGCAGATCAGAACAAGTCGCGCCTTCCCGCCACAACCCGTGAGTCGTGATGGGGACGCACGCCCTCCGCGGCGGCTTCGGTATCTCTGATCTTGAAACGTCAGCCACGCTTGGAGCGTTACACCAGGCCGTGCCCCTGGCGGTCCCGGGTCAATCAGGCGGTAGATGTCATTTCCCGCGTCGGCCTACGTAGCCGTGCACGCTGAGGAGAGGCAACGGGCTGCAACAATTCACGCCTCGGGTGCGTCTTGTGTGCGAGGGAGGAAGGCATGGACGCGCACTAAGCGATCACGATGATCTGCCTATGTGCGAGGCAAGGGATCTACGGTGGCCGGTCCGACACCGGCGGGCTTCGGCGGCGGGTACGGCCGCCGCCAGTAGGGGGGATCACATGCGCACACCGGTATCGATCGCTGCGGTTGCCGTCGTCACGGCGGCCGGACTGCTGTACTCGGCGTCGACGGCCTGGGCCGCCGTCCCGACCAACGACACCCTTGCCGGGGCAACGCCGATCTCTGCGCTGCCCTTCACGGCGACCCTCGACACCACCCAAGCCACCACCGACGCCGACGATGCCAGCATCAACGCCGACTGCGGCGCACCCGCAACCGAGGCCAGCGTCTGGTACTCCTACACCGCTCCGGCCGACGGAGCCGTGATCATCGACGTCAGCCAGTCCAGCTACTCGGCCGGCATCATCGTCGCCAGCGGAACGCCCGGCAGCCTCGTGCTGGACAACTGCGGCCCCGGCGCGGTGATCGAGGCCGTCACCGCCGGCGAGACCGTGTACATCATGGCGTTCGACGACACCCCGGGGTCGGGCAACGGCGGCACCTTGCAGATCTCGGTCGACAACGCGCCCCCGCCGCCGGACCTGTCAGTGACCGTCGACCCCGTCGGGAGCTTCAACTCTCACACCGGTGTCGCCACCATCAGCGGGAGCGTGACCTGCACCGGCGGCGACTTCGTCGACTTGGAGACCGACCTGCGCCAGAAGGTCGGGCGAGTCGCGATCACCGGCTCCGGGTTCGCGGAGTTGCCCTGTGACGGCACCTATCGCTGGTCGATCGACGTCCTCGGCGACAACGGCCGCTTCGGCGGCGGCAAGGTCGCCACTGTCAACGTCAGCTTCGCCTGCGGAGCCGTCTTCTGCAGCACCGGCTTCACCACGCAGACGGTGTCCCTCAAGAGCGCGAAGAAGTAGCCGAGCGCAGGACCAGGTCGGGCGCTCACGGGCCTCGGTGAGGGCGGCGCCCTGCCGCCTCTGCCAGGAGGATCTACCGGTCGCACCCCACAGCGGCGTGGTCACGTTGTGGGGTGCGACGGCGGCCGTGAGCGGGCGTTTAGTCGAGTTCTGCGCGCAGGCGATCGCGTTCGGCCAAGATGCGTTCACGCTCATACTCGCTGGATCAGGAGATTTGCAGGTCCAGTACCACGTCGCGTGAAGTTCGGAGAGGTTGAACGCCAAACACAATCTGGTCGATCTCAGTGATGATCTGCTCGAGGAGGCTTTGGGAGTCGCGCGACGGCTGCACCAACTCTTGGCGGCGGCCAAGATCAGATGCCTTATCAGAGCGGCCGTGTTGACCGAATTACAACGTTTGTGCACCTCTTGGGACAGCTTTCCAACCCTGCATTCTCCGGCCATCGGCCTTAACGGAGTGCTGGACAAGAGGTACTGGCCGCGCCACAATTGTGGCCATGAGTACTGAGCCGTTGCGGACCGTCCGGGATCACCTGAGCGAGATGGTTGACCGGGTTGAGCATCATCATGAGCGGCTGGTGGTGACGCGTAACGGACGGCCAGCAGCGGTGTTGATAAGTCCGCACGATCTGGCCGAGATGGAAGAGACGATCAGCGTGCTCAGCGATAGCGAAGCGTTGGCTGACATCCGGGAAGCCGACGCTGCCTATGCGCGGGGGGATGTGGTCCGCGGGGTTGACGCGGTTCGCGGTCTGCGCGGGTGACTGCGGAGTCGTACGAGCTGGTGGTCACGCCACCTGCGCAACGTGCGCTCGCCACCAAACTGCCGGAACCTGTGGCGGTCGCGGTGATCGACTTCTTGACGACCGTCTTGGTCGAGAACCCGGAGCGCGTCGGCAAGCAGCTTCGAAATGATCTGATCGGAATATGGTCCGCCCGACGGGGCACCTATCGGGTGCTGTACCGAATCAACACCGAGCTGAGAGAAGTCGTAGTGCTGAGAATCGAGCATCGGCGAGACGCCTACCGTTCGACCTAAGACCTGACCCGGCTACCTAATATGCCGTACGGTGGCATCGTGGCGGATCGGCATCCACCCCTGCTCGAGGATCGCTGCGATCGCGGCGCTCATCGCTCAGTCCTTGCGGTGGTCGCCGCGAGCACTTGCATCCCGCCCGCCGGCGTCGCGGCGGAACGTGATGGTTTTAGCGAGCCCCGGCGGCGCTGCGGCAGAGTCCTCCAACCGCGTTGAAGGCGGCTGGTCACGATCACCGGTGCCGACGCCGCCGTGTAGATCATGTGATCAGCTCGTTGGGCCCACATGGCGCACCCATCATCGGGAGCCGTTTCCGCGCAACTGGTGATGAAAATGGGGGGCCTATTCCCGCAGGATGTCGTTAGCGTAGATCACCCGATGCGCTCGCAAGATCACCTGCATGGTGAGACGCACATGATCAGGCGCTGGAGCAGAGAACCAGCGGTCGGCCACTACCACAATGCGGGTGATGAGCTTGTCGTCCTCGAGCAGCGTGAACGTCGGATCAGTCGTCGACGAGAGCCGAGCGGTGTCGGTCATTTGCTGCCGCTGCTGAGGCACACTCAGCGCATCAAATAGCGTCTTTAGTCTGTTGTCGATGTCACCACCCGAGGTGACGATGCCGCCCGGCAACTCCGGTCGCAGCATTTGAACTTCGATGTCCGCGTGCAAGCACAGCTTGTCGCAGACAAGAGGTGCCCAGACATGGCCGTAGCGCTCAATCAAGATCGAAAAGCTGAGCGGGTCGCCGGTCTCCGGTTCGAGGAATCGTTTACGGTCTGCCAGTGGGGCGAACGTCCATAGCTCCTTTAGTTGAGTGTGAAGTTCTTCTCGTATCTGCTGCTTCTCAACGGACGTGCCGGCCGATGGGAGAACTCCTTGGTAGACGAGCGTGAAGCGCACTTGTCAGTCGCCAACAGCGTCGAGCGTTTCAAGGGCGTTCGCCAGAGATCGAAGTGCCGTAATTGCTTCAAAGGGTGGAACTCCGTCGGCTGTAATCATCCCTACCGGAATATGAATTGAGATAGTCAGTTCAGTCTGGGCTGGCCCGAGGGAGGTACGGTTGATGAGGTAGCCGTCTAAGAAAGCCTCCGACTGCAGGGCGCTTTCGACCTGGCTGTAACTGACGTCTTTATCTACCTGTATTACGATGGCGAATCCGCCCTGCACCGTTATCACGGTGGTCATCGTCGCACGGCGAGCGGCGTTCGAGGAGCACAGCTCACTATGTTGACCCGGCGTTCAGCCCGAACAAGGCCATAGCAGAGCCCTGTTGACCGAAATACAACATTTGTGCGCCGCCAGGGACTCGAACCCCGAACCCGCTGATTAAGAGTCAGCTGCTCTGCCAGTTGAGCTAGCGGCGCGTTGTGCCCGATGTTGCTGACCGGGCACGAGCGAAAACATTAGCAGACAGCGGCGGCACCCTTGAAATCGGCAGTGCAGCCGTAAATGATCTTGACGGGAGCCGCCACCACCAGTAATCAGGACGGGTGACACCCGCCTTCAGGGGGTGACTCCGGCCTCGTCGGCGCTGCGCTGCCGAGGTTTCGTTGGCCAGGAAGGTGCTAGCGATGACCGAGCAGGACGCGTACCCGCCTGGCCAGGCGATTCCCATGACGCCGCTGACCCAGGCGATCCGGATCGCTACCACGATGACCGGCGGGGTCAGCCTCGCGGTGTGGATGGGCGGCGTGGCGAGCGAGCTGAACCTGCTCGGCCAGGCCTCCAACCTGCGCCGGCGTTCCGACCCACTAACGCTGCCGGACGACGACCCCAGGCGGGGCTACCTCGATCTGCTCAACCTGCTCGACGTCACGGTGGATGTCGACGTGCTCTCCGGCACCAGCGCCGGCGGCATCAACGCCGCGCTGCTCGCCTACAGCCGGGCACGGCAGAAGGAGCTCAGCTCACTGCGGAATCTGTGGCTGCAGATGGGTGCCATGGAGACCCTGCTGCGCAACCCCACCGACACCGAGATGCCGTCGCTACTGCAAGGCGACACTCAGATGTACGCCAGCCTGTGCACCGCCATCCCGCAACTCCACGACGCCGAGTTCAAGGCTCCCAGCGATTCGCTGGCGACGACCCTGTTCATCACGACCACGCTGCTCACCGGTGAGACCAGCCGATTCACCGACAACTACGGCACCCTGCTGCAGGACGTCGATCACCGCGGCATGTTCCGGTTCGAGGCCGACGGGACGGAGATCGACGACAGCACCGAAACGCCGGACTTCGAGCCCGCGGCGCTGGCGCTCGCAGCACGCAGCAGCGCGTCCTTCCCCGCCGCCTTCGAACCATCGTTCATACCGTTCGCCAAGGCGGTGCCGGCCGCAAACGGAGTGCCGGAGCGGCCGGCCATGCGGTCGCTGTCCAACCTCACCCGGGACCACTGGGCGGCCGACGGCGGGCTGCTCGACAACCAGCCGATCGACGCGCTGCTGGAGACCATCTTCGAGCGACCCGCCAGGCGGTTGGTACGCCGGGTGCTGCTCTACATCGTTCCGTCCGGCGGGCCGGCCCCGAACCCGCTGGCGGTGCCACCGGGTGACGACGTCAGCAAGCCGTACAACCTGCTCGACGGTCTGCTCAAGGACGTCGGTGCGGTGTGGAACCAGTCGATCGGCGCGGATCTGCGTGCGATCCGGGAGCACAACGACCGGATCGGAGCCCGCACCGACACCCGGCTGCGGCTTGCCCAACTCGCCTCTCGTTACTCCGCCGGACAGCCGACGGCCGAACAGCCAGCGGTCGCACAGCCAATGGCCGAACAGCCGGCAGACGCGCAAGGCCCGTCGGAACCGCAGCCACCGGATCCGCTGGAACCGCTGCTGACCGAGGCCATGTTCGCCGACTACTGCACGCACGAGGCGGACGCCATCGGCGGCAAGCTGGTGGCCCAGGTGATGCGCCAGCTGACCACCTGGCCACTGGCCAACGACGGCGATACCGCCCTGAGCATCCCCAAGGCATGGGCATCCGCGCTGGTACCCGGTAGCAATACCGAGCAGCAGTGCCGGCTCGCCATCCGCGCGGCATTGACCGAGCACTGGCAACCGCGGCCGGCCAACGCCGCCGACCTCGCCCGGTTCGGCCGGCCGGCCTACTACGGGGTCAAGGCGGTCGCCCTGTCCCTGCTGCGCTGCCGATTCCTCGTCGCCGAATGGCAGCGCACCCAGCCCGATCCGGAGCTCTCGCGCTTCCTGGCCGCCCAGGTCGAGGCGCTGCACGACAACTTCCAGCCGCTGCACAGCGGTGACGTGACCGCGTTCATCAGCAATGCGCTCACCACCGACGATGCTCAGGCGAAGGAGTGGATGGCGGCACTGCGCGACAAGCCGCTGACCGAAGCCGTCGCCGAACTGGCTCGTGCGTACCTGCAGAAGACCGCCGAGCCCGCGCCACGACCGGCCGCGCCCGCGCCTCAACACGGCGAGCAGCCCGCTGCCGACTCGTCCCTAACGGCCAGCTGGCCGCGGCTGGGCGCCGTCGTCGCGGCGCTGCTCGCCGACCCCCGGGTGGACGACGTACCGGCCCCGGCCAGCACCGCGCCGGGCTCCCGGGACGAGCAGATCGCCCAGGCCGCCGAGCACCTGCGGATCTTCGCCGACTACCTGCGGCCGTGCGGCACCGACGAGGAGCGTGCGCTTCGGCTATTCGCGCTGTACGCGGCCCATCGCGCCATGCTGCCGGTGGACGTCCAGGCCGAGCAGCCCGTCGAACTCATCCAGCTCAGCGCGGACACCCGAACCCTGCTCGACCTGAAGCGCAGCACCGCCAAGACCAAGCTCACCGGCATGCAACTGGACCACTTCGGCGCGTTCTTCAAACGGTCCTGGCGGGCGAACGACTGGATGTGGGGACGGCTGGACGGCGGCGGCTGGTTGGTGCACCTGCTGCTGGATCCGCGCCGGATCAGCATGATCCTCTCCAGCCAGCACGGCTCGCGGGTGGACGAGTTCCTGGCCAAGCTCAATGCCATCGGAGTGCCCGATCCGCCGGCGGACGGCATTCCGATCGGACCGCCGGAATCCCCCAATGCGCAGAAGCTCAGCCTGGCCACCATCCGGGACGAGCTGGCCTTCCTGGACGACACCTCGACCACGGTGCCGGCGAGCCTGCCGCTCACCTCCCTCTGGGTTGCTCGCGGCCTGCAGCAGCGAATCGCCGCCCGGGAGTTGGCGGCGCTGGCCGAAGAACTGCTGCAGCCGGCGACGGCGAACCCAGAGCCCGCCTCGGCCCCGGAGCGGTCCTGGGCGCAGGAGGTGCAGCAGTCGGCGAAGACCGATCCGCTGGGCAAGGCGGGCCCGCTGCTCACCTCCTGCCCGGTGACCGGTGAGCAACTGCAGCAGCAGATGGGTACGCCACTGATGGTGCGCACCGCCTCGAAGGCTGCCGCGGTGACCGCCGCGGCGGTACATGCCATGCCGCAGATACCGGGCCCGATGCGTCCGATCACCTCGGTGCTGCGGACAGTCACGCTGGGCGGTTATCGGGTCACCAACCTGGTCAAGGCATGGCCGCGCCGGATGATCCTGGCCGGCCTGGCGTTGCTGCTGATCGGCGGCGTGGTGGCCAGCGGCCAGTCCACCCTGTTCGGCCTGACCGGCGTGCTGATCGCCGCGATCGGCGGCTACCTGGTGGTCTTCGGCGCCTGGCAGACCAGCCGGGGTGTGTTGGCGGCGGTGGTGTCGGCGACCCTGGTCGGTGCCGCGGCCACGCTGGCCACCCCACCGGTACGGCGGACGGTGTTCGGTCAGCAGGGCGGCAAGTCCGGCTGGCTCAACGACCGGGTGCTGTGGCTGGGCGAACAGTGGTGGCATCCGCTGGTCGGCATCGGCGCGGTACTGGTGGTACTTGCCGTGATCGGCGTGCTGTTCGCCCGGCACGGCAGCCAACGACCGGTAATTCATCGAACGCCACGGGCGGTGGCGGTGGGTATCGCTGTACTGATCGCGCTCATAGTGGTTGCCGGGTTGGCGATCGCGCTGGCTATCAAGGCAAGTTAGCGGCCGCCCGACAGGTCGAGGAGCATTGCTAGGCTGCGGCGAGATATCACCGCAAACTCCTCGAAAGGGTCTTCTCGTGAGCTCGGTTTCTCTGCCCAGCCGTCCCGTCGTGCTGGCCGACCTTATCCCGGGCGGCCTGGTCCGAGACGCCGGGGTGGTGCTCGGCGCGGCCGGCCTCACCGGACTCTGCGCCCAGGTCAGCATCCACACGCCGCTGTCACCGGTCCCGTTCACCCTGCAGACGTTCGCCGTGCTGCTGACCGGTGCGGCGCTGGGCTCGGTACGCGGACTGCTGGCCATGCTGCTCTACCTGGTCGCCGGCGGCCTCGGCCTGCCGTGGTTCGCGCACGCCAGCGCCGGCTGGGGCGGCGCGTCCTTCGGCTACCTGATCGGCTTCGTACTCGCGGCCGCGGTGGTCGGTCGGTTGTCCGAACGCCGGGCCGACCGGCACGTGCTGAGCACCGCCGCCCAATTCGTGCTCGGCAGCGTGCTGGTCTACCTGGTGGGTGCCGGCTGGCTCGCGCTCGACCTGCACCTGTCCGCGGGGCAGGCCTTCACCCTCGGCGTCCGGCCGTTCCTGGCCACCGACGCGATCAAGGCCGGACTGGCCGCGCTGGCCCTGCCGAGTGCCTGGCGGTTGATCGGCTCACGCGAGTCGACCGACTGACGACGAGGCCAGACGGCCGGCTCGAGCCGCGGACCGCGGCACCTCATCGTCGCCAATGTTCAGCGCACTGCTGATCGGATGAGATTCTCGTCCCTTAGGGCTGACTCGGATCTAGCGTGCTTGTCATGGACACCGACATCGTCCGGATCGAGCACCGGCGCGCCCGGGCCTGGGCCGATCTCGCTCGCGGACCGGCGGCACAGCAGGCGCTGTCGGCCTACGCCACCAGGCTGTACCGGGAGGCGTTCGGAGATGCGGAACTGCTGGAGCTCGACTTCGGCGAGACCGTGTTTCTCTTCGACAATTTCGCCGCTGACGACGGTCGAGAGCAACGCACTGTTGCCGCATGGCGGATCGTGCCGGAGCACGCGTCCGCTCGTGACCGATCCCGGCACGCTGGGTTTCCGCTGCATGCCTCGCTGATCGCCGCGGGCTACGAACGGGGGCACCTGATCGCGCGGGCCTCCGGCGGGCCGCTCGATATCAACCTGTATCCGCAGGCCTGGCAGGTCAACCAGGGCCGCAGCGAGGACGGGAAGCAATTCCGTCGACTGGAGACGCTCGCTGCGCGCAATCCGGGTTGCCTGCAGTTCTCTCGGCTCATCTGGTCCGGTGATGACTCCATCCCGGCTGCCCATCACATGCTGGTCGCCATCGACGGGCAACCGGTTGCGCAGGGCGTGTTCAGCAACTCTCCGATTCCGCGGCCGCGACGCATGCCCGCCGCCGTGCGAGCCCGCATGCAGGCCGGCACCCAGTTTCACCACAACGTGCAGAGCGACTTCCTGGTCGGGCTCGTCGGCGCACAGGCGTTCGTTGAAGAGCGCATCAGCCTGATGAACAACGCGTCCGGCCTGGTCGACCTGCTCGTCGTGCCGTCCGGTCCGGAACGGATGGGCTTGGTGGTGGAGATCAAGAACACCGACTTCGACATGCTCGAGCCGCATCGAGTCGGACCGAATGCCAGAAGGCATCTGAATCAGCTGCAGCACTACCTCGACCGCATCATCGATGGCATCGGGACAGGGGAGTGGGACAGCGCGTCGGGGGTGCTGCTGTACCCGAGCAGGCCGCGCCTGCCGGGCCGGGCCGAAGAGGTCGAGGCGATCGCGGGACGGAAGGCGCTCACGGTCGTATGGCGGGACGAATGCGACTGGTAACCGTCCCGTCCAGGCCGACGTTGCGCAGCATGTCCAGCCGCGGAAAGCACACAGGCCCCGATTTCTCGGGGCCTGCGACGTACCGAACGCCGCCGGCACGAGCGTCATGCAATGCGCAGGCGACTTGTGGACGGGCCGCGCCGTGGAGGAGGAGCACGTGGTGGACCTACTCATTGCCGATCTACGCGCCGACGCAGGCTCCGCGTGCGAAGTCAGCGGCGCCGCTCTGGAACGCGGTTGCCTCAGCGGAGGGTCGGGCTGAACTCGGCTAGCCAACAGATCCGGCCGGCGCTCGCCCGAGTGTCCGGAGGCGATGTGGACGCGACTACATGGCTGGGCGCGTATGACCTTGCCGAGACACGCCTGGGCGCGATCATCGACGCCACACGCGGCACCACCCAGCGCCGCGCGCCGGGTTGTACCTGACGGCGCCTGACTTACCACGACGCGGGTTAGGTGGATCTGCGTGTTCACGCACCCGGGTTATAACGTCGTCGAAGTCCGGGGGCGTACCGGTGCCGTAGTACAAATCTCGCATCGCAAGCTCGTGCTCGGTGCTGGCGGCGGCTTCGGGATTGGGTCGCCTTAATGGTGACGATGTACGAGACCAAATAGACGGATCGTCTTGCGCGCACGAGTCAGCGCAACGTAGAGGTTGAACTGATCGTCGACTTCGCTGAGATCGGTTAGGACGACGTGGTCGAACTCGAGGCCCGCACGGGCCGCGTCGACAGGCCGCGTCGGCTGCGGAAGCGACTGCACGGCGGCCCTGCACCAGGAGTGGTTCGGGCCGATCCTGTAGGTGTGAGCGGGTACCGTGCTTGCGTGCAGGTTTGATCGATCGCCGGACGGCCAGCCGCCGGCGCGGTAGCGGGTAGAGGGAGAGTAAGCCGACTTGAGCGACACCTTGCCGGCGCGCGCCGGCGATGGAGTGTCCGCACAGGCGCGAGAACGGATAGTGCGTCTCGTCGATTTCCTTAAGGACTACGACGCCCAGAAGAATCCGCCTGTCACCGACATTGACACCTACCGGCTCTTCAGCGTCCGCGCCGAACAGATACCAGCCGTCGACGGCGTGATGCTCACCGGCGGTGCCGAGAGCTGGTTGAGCGTCGACTTCGTCGATCTCCCGGCGGTGCCTCCCATCTCGGATGACCTCCGCGACTATCTTCCCAAGCCGAGTCAGCTATCCGCCACGGCGCGACCGGACCCGACCGTTCCCGATGCCGATCTCGAGCCGCTCGAGTCCGACCTCGATCCGCTCGACGACAACCTCGATCCGCTCGAGTCCGACCTCGATCCGCTCGACGACAACCTCGATCCGCTCGAGTTCGACCTCGATCCGCTCGATGCCGATCTCGAGCCGCTCGACGACAACCAACTCTTCGACGACAGCGCCGCGACCCGTGAACCGACCGAGCTGGGACGGCAGCGCCTCGACGACGCCCGGAGGTGGGTCGTCGAGCAGTGGGAGCCATGGTCACGGGCATGGCGCGACGCGCAGTTGGCCAAGGAGTTTTATCGGCAGCTGTTCGAGCAGCAGCAACTGGTTGCCAACGACCGCGAGACGTATGAGCTGGTCTGGGGCTTCGCTCGTGTCAGCTGGTCGGTCGAAGGCTTAAAGGTCAACCACCCGCTGTTCACCTCGGTCGTCGAGGTGGTCACCGGCGAGGACAACTCGTTGGTGGTCTCCCCGGTCGAACCGCTTGAAGTGGAGACGCTGCCCTTTGCCAATGTGAACTTGGCAGATCGCACGGCGTTGGGCGTCGTCCGCGAGACTGTCGCCGCGGATCCGTTCGACCCGTGGCTGCTAGAAATCCTTGGCTCCCGGGCCCGCACGGTCGTACGCGCGTTACACCACGACGGCATCGTTTCGGGCGAGGGTGCCGAACAGGCTGATGCCCCGGTCGTCGACACCGGATGGGTGTTGTATACCCGCCGCCGCAGACCCGACCGGCAGGGCTTTCTCGACGCGATGCGCGAGCTGTATGCGTCCGGCATCGTGCCGCCCGACGCGCTCAGCTCGATAGTGGTCGATGCGCCTTCCGCGTATGCGGTCGCCGAGGCTGGCCTGGACGGCACTTTCGGGGCAAGTGACGAGCCTACGATCACTGCTCCCGCGGAGCCGCTGCTGCTACCGCTGCTGTCGAACGAGGAACAGCAGCGGATCCTCACCCTCGCGCAGCGTCAGAGCGGCGTCATCGTGCAGGGACCGCCCGGGACCGGTAAGTCGCACACGATCGCCAACCTCATCTCGCACTACCTCGCCTACGGACATCGAGTGCTGGTGGTCGCCGAAAAGGAGCAGGCGCTCAGCGTGCTCGGCGACAAGATCCCCGCCGAAATTCGTGAGCTGGCTGTTGCCGTCCTGGGTGCCGACGCATCAAGTCGCCGCGAGCTGGAAGCCGCGATCGGCTCCATCCAAGGCAGGGTTTCCAGCCTGAACCGTCCGTTCGAGGACCGGCGCATCGTCGAGCTGACGGCCGACCTCGCGGCGGCCGACGCGGCGATCGCCGAAACCACCGGGCGCCTGCTCGCCGTGCGCCGCTCGGAGACCGGGGTGCTACCCGGTAGCTGGCCGGTCACCCCGGCGTCACCGGAGCGGGCAGCCGCCTGGGTTGCCGAGCAGCAGGAGCGGCTGGGCTACATCCCCGACCCGCTCCAGGCCGGGGCCAGGGTGCCGCTGACCGGTGGGGAACTTGCGGAGCTGCTTCGGCTGCTTAGCGAAGTTGGGCCGGCAAAGGCGCGGCAGTCGGCATTCGTACTGCCGGACCTCGCTCAGTTGCCCACCGACGGCGAACTCGCCGAACTGCTTGCTCGCAGAGATCAGCTGCGCGGTGCGTTGGCGGCCGCAGCGCCGGAAGTCCAGGATTGGGCGGGGATCGACGCCACCGATCCGGCGCGTATCGCCGAGCTGCGCAGCCGGCTGGAAATGGAAGCCCGCGCCGCTGCGGCCGCCGAACAGCCGTGGCTGAGTGCCATTGCTGCCCAGCAGCACGACAGGCTGCTCGCTCAGGACTGGCGTCGTTTCCTCGACGAGCTCGGTGCCGCCCGACAGCAGATCCTCGCGCTGCGCCCGCGGTTGGCCTCGCACCACATCGAACTGCCCGCGACAGCTGATCCCTCGTTCTTGGGCAACCTCGAGCAGGCGCGTCAGCGCCTCGCGCAGCGGGGCAAGCTCGGCATGTTCGCCGGCGAGCTCAAGCAGGCGTTGGATGCCTGCCGTGTCGACGGGATGGTTCCGGCAACCGCCGAGGCGATCGCGCTCTGTCAGCAGCAGGCCCACCTCACGCAGCTGAGGTGGGAGCTGCGCACGCGCTGGATCAACCAGGTCGGCCCGTTCAGAGGACCGGACATCGACCCTGGCCGGCCCGAAGACGGCGTCGGAGTGCTGCACGACCAGCTCGCCGGCGTTCTCGACACACCGAATAGGTGGGCCTACCTGGTCGGCGAACTCACGAGCGTCGGCATCCATCCCCAGGCCAGGTACAGCAGCGCCACCATCGCCCGACTGCTCACCGTGGCCGGCTTGGCCGCGACCCGCGGCCATGAACGCGCGGCAACCGCCCGGCTCGACGATCTTGCGCGCTACCTGGCCGACGGTGGCCGCCAGCAGCAGGCGTCCCCGCTGTGGCAGCTGCTTGCCGACTCGCTCAGCAGCGAGCTTCCTGTCAATTGGGCCGCACACCGCGCCGCGGTCGCCGATCTCGTCGACATCAGCGTCGCGGCCCGGCGGCTTATCGAACTCGGCAATCGGTTGCACGATGCCGCGCCGGTGTGGGCGAACGCGATCTACGCCGACCCGGCTGCCGCTGGTGATCCGAGCGCGTTGCCGCAGGCGTGGCAGTGGCGCCAGCTCGACACCTGGGTGCACGCGCTGATGGCCGGTGACGACCCGCAGGATCTACAGAAGCAACTGGAGGAACTCACTGATCGCCGGCGGCGCTTGGTAGCCGAACTCGTCGGGGTGCAGGCCTGGCGGCGGTTGGCGGACAACCTAGGCGACCGGCAGCGGCAGGCGCTCAACCGTTACCTCGCCGCTACCAAGCGATTCGGCAAGACCGGCGGCAAGTTCGCCGCGCGCTGGTTGGCGGAAATTCGGGCCGCGCTCAACGAGTCCAAAGACGCCGTCCCGGTGTGGATCATGACGACCGCCCGGGCGCTGGCAAGTTTCCGTCCTGACGTGAACGTCCCGTTCGATGTGATCATCGTCGACGAGGCCAGCCAGATCGGCATCGAGGCGTTGCCGCTGCTGGCGCTGGCCAAGCGCGCCATCGTGGTAGGCGACGACAAGCAGACCTCGCCCGGCGCGGTCGGCGTTGACCAGCAGGCCGTGTTCGACCTCATCGACGCCCACCTGTCCGGCATCCCCGGCCACCGCGTGATGTTCAACCCGGGCAACAGCCTCTACGACCTCGCCCGGCAGAAGTTTCCGAGCCTGGTCATGCTGCGCGAGCACTTCCGGTGCCTGCCGGAGATCATCGCGTTCTCCAACACGATGTTCTACGACGACAAGGTCGAGCCACTGCGGGAGAACCGGCCCTCGCCGGGATGGCCCGCGCTCGGGGCCGTCAAGGTCCTCGACGGTTACCTAGACCGACGCACCGACACCAACGAGCCCGAGGCGAACGTCGTCGCCGACCTGGTTGCCAAGATGATCGACGACCCCGGCTACGACGGCATGGACTTCGGAGTCGTGTGCCTGCGGGCCGGCGCCCAGTCCGAACTCATCAATCACAAGTTGTTCGACCGCCTCGGCCCGCAGGTCATGATCGAGCGGCGGCTGCGGGTCGGCGACGCGCCGAACTTCCAGGGCGACGAACGTGACGTCATGGTCGTCGCGACCGTGGTCGGCACCGACCCGGCCAACCCCGCCGGACGCATCGCGGCGATGACCAGCCTCGACGCCGAGCAGCGCATCAACGTCGCCGCCTCCCGAGCGCGTAACCAGATGATCGCCGTCCACTCCGTCGACCCCGAACGATTTCCGAACAACGATCTGCGGGCCGCGCTCATTCGCCACTGCCGCGCACCGCTGGCCGCGGGAACGGATACCGCCGATGCGCTGGCTCGCTGTGACTCGGAGTTCGAACGGATGGTGCTACGGCGGATCATCGCCCGCGGCTACGCCCGGGTCCGGTCGCAGGTTCACGTCGGCACCGGCAGTCACAGCTACCGCATCGACCTGGTGGTCGACGGCCCCGAGTCACGACTGGCCGTCGAATGTGACGGGGAGCGCTGGCACGGCGACGACCGCTGGTACGCCGACCGCGCCCGGCAGGAAGTGCTCGAGCGTGCCGGTTGGAAGTTCTGCCGGATCCGCGGCTCGGCGTTCTTCCGAGACCCCGATGCCGCGCTCCAACCATTGTGGGAACGGCTCGACGAACTCGGCATCCCCACCGGGGACGACTGGCTCGACGGCACGACCGTGCCGCAGCCGACGGTTCTCGAACTCCGCGGCTTCGACGCTGCACCGGCGGGGACGGTCGAGGAAGACATCGACGCTGGAGCCGGCCGTGCTGACGAAGTTGCCGGACCGGGTCAAAACCTCACCGGCGAGCACGACGACCCTATGCGCCGCGCGGAGGCAAGCCCTGTCGACTCCACCGCCCCCGCGCCAGCTAGCACCGCCACGGTACCGATCCGTGATGCGTCGCCGGGGGCGTCCGGTGCTGGGCCAGCGACTGATCAGGGTGCTTCAGCGGCCTCCGTCATCGAGTGGGGCAGATCTTCTTCCGAGGCGGAAGCCATGATCGTCATGGACCGGGACGCTGGGTCAGCAGGTCGCCATCGAGCAAGGCCTGCGCTTGCCCCATACCGACAGTTCCGGGGCGGTCCGTTTGTTCCGGCCGCAGTCGACGCGCGGGCTGAGATCGCCGCCGGCCTACGGCAAATCGTGGCCGCGGAAGGGCCTATCCTGGCGCGGCGGGCATACCAGTTGTACGTCCAGGCATCGGGCGGCCAGCGGGTCGGCTCAGAAATCAAGCGGATTCTCAACAAGGTCACCTACGACCAGATTCGTAACGACCGCCTTGCCTACATCGACGACAACGCCGAGGGCCTGATCGATCGCACGCTGTACCTGCCGGGCACCGATGCCGTGGTCGTCCGGGAACTCGGGCCCCGCGATCTGATCGAGGTACCCAAGTCCGAAATCCGCGCGCTGATTGCTCAGCTGAACTTGGATGGGCAGACCGGCCAAGCAGTCAGCCGCGCGGTGCTGGACGCATACGGATTGACGCGGCTCGGAGGTCGCACGGCGCAGTTCCTGCTCGACTGCCAGCGGTACACCTACAACCCTCGCTGAGCTTCATCTTTCCGTGGACGCTGAGGCAGTTTGTCAACTCTCGGACGTCACGCCTGCAGCCTGATGGCTTGGGCGGGGAGGACGCGGTGGCCACGACCAGGTCACGTCCGGAATCGATCCTGAGGTGCAGCTGCTCGAAGGAACCGCCGAGGAGCTGGCCGCCCGGATGACGGTCACCTTGCTGCTGGAAGCCTACGGACAGGCATTGGGGGCCTGGGCGGACATCAATAGGTTCGCCCTCTATGAGGCGCTGCACCTCAAGCCGGTCGCGGACAGTCGGGCCGAACGAAGCCAGAACACAGAACTGGCTCTGATGGTTGGCGAGCCCGAGTAGGGGAGTGACGAGGGATCGGCCGGTGGTGCCCGGGTCTGCGCCGAGCTGATCGCGTCGCACGTACGCCCGGGCGGCCATCGGGTCGCCGCCCAGGGCTGCGATCAGCTCCAGGAAGGCCTCGGCGTCGGCGCGGCAGGTGAACGCCTCGTAGTCACGGCGCGGTCGGACACCGGGCCGGTTATTCCAGTAGGCCCGGTGCTGCTCGCGCCGCTGTTCGATCCAGGCCACGCCCGCCCTCCTGCCTGTGCAAGCCGCAATTGACTCGCCAGAGGAGTGCCGACGTCGGGCCGGGGCGCAGTGCGCCCCTCGGCCGCCCCCTTCAGCGCCCCCTCCCGGGAGGCGGAAATGGCGCAGGCCCCGGAAAACCGGGGCCTGCGATGGGGTGAGCGACGGGGCTCGAACCCGCGACATCCTGGACCACAACCAGGTGCTCTACCAGCTGAGCTACACCCACCATGAAGCGCTTCGCCCGGCGGGACCCGGGCGGAGCGAAGTCAGTCTACCGTTCCCTCGGGGCTGGTCACGACCGGGTAAGTCGGCCTCGCCGCGCTCGCTTCGGCGAGCACCGCGGCGGCTGCGGCAGCCGCCTCCTCGCTGCTCGGCAGGCGGCGGGACGAACACGGTGGCCCGGTAGTAACGCAACTCCTGCACGCTCTCGTGAATGTCGGCCAGCGCCCGGTGGGCCAGCCCCTTGGCGGGCTGGCCGAAGTACACCCGCCGATACCAGCGCCTGGTGAGCTCCTTGATCGAGGAGACATCGACCATCCGGTAGTGCAGGTGGCCGTCCAGTTCCGGCATGTCCCGGGCGATGAAGCCGCGGTCGGTGGCGATGGAATTGCCGCACAGCGGAGCGGTGCGTGGCTCGGGCACGAACTGCTTGACGTAGGCCAGCACCTGGCGCTCGGCCTCGCCCAGGGTGATCGTGGAGGCCCGGACCAACTCGGTCAGCCCGGAGCTCTCGTGCATCTGCCGGACGAACGGCACCATGGTTTCCAGCACGTCGTCGGCGCAGTTGATGACGATGTCCAGGCCCTCGTCCAGCACGTTCAGCTCGCCGTCGGTCACCAGCACCGCGATCTCGATCAGCGCATCCCGGTTGAGCTCGAGTCCGGTCATCTCGCAGTCGATCCAGACCAGCCGGTCGTCCTTGCCCTCACGTTCGGTCACACTGTCGGAGCCTAGAGCAGGCAGGTTAGCCTTGCTGCCAGCACCGAGCCGGTAGCCGTCTCGCGACGTGGAGGAAGGCCAGTGGAGCGCACGCTGCTCAGCCCAGCGGAACTGGATCAGGCACGGGGGGAGTTGTCCCCGGACTGGCTGGTCGATCCGCATGAGCTGGTTCGGACGGTGCAGTTCCCGACCTTCCTGACCGCGGTCGCCTTCATCGACGAACTGGCCCCGATCGCGGAGCGGCTGGACCATCATCCGGACCTCAGCCTGAGCTGGCGGACGGTGACGCTGCGCCTGTCGACCCATTCGGCCGGTGGGCTCACCCCGTACGACGTGGCGCTGGCTCGGGAACTGGATCCGATCATCGAGCGGTTGAGCCGGCCCGGCGGGGAAGCGGCGCCTACCGGTTGAGCCAGCCGGCGAGGCAGCCACCGGCGGGGAAGCGACACCGGCGTTATTGTGAAGATGCGGCCGTCGGGCAACGGGCGGGCCGCCGCTGACAAGCGGGAAGCGGGTGCCACCGATGACCGAACCACGGGAGAACCGCGAGGAGTCCGAAACTCCGTCAGCAGGCCTGGAGCCCTCCGCGACGCAGCCGTTGGACTTCCCCGGCGCCGACCAGGAGCCACCCGGTCGCCCGGACGGCGACCCGGAGCCGGACGAGCCCCCCGACTGAGCCGGCCCTGACCGGACACAGCCCGACCTGCGTCCTCGAACCGCCTTGGACCGGCTACCGAACGTCCGGTCGCCGTAGCAGTCCGAACCACTTCCTCGAGAACAGCCTCGACTCCCGACAGCTCGGCTTCGCCATGCCGCGACGCCGCGCAAAGCATTGGTCAGCAGAGGAGAAGCATGAAGGCTCTTACCTGGCAGGGCAATCAGAACGTGCAGGTCACCGAGGTGCCGGACCCGCGGATCCAGGAACCCACCGACGCGATCATCCGGGTGACGTCCACCGCCATCTGCGGTTCGGATCTGCACCTGTACGGCGTGTTGGGTCCCTACCTCAAGCCCGGCGACGTGCTCGGCCACGAGGCGATGGGTGTGGTCGAGGAGGTCGGTGCCGAGGTCGGCAACCTGCAGCCGGGTGATCGGGTTGTCGTCCCGTTCAACATCTCCTGCGGATCCTGCTGGATGTGCTCGCGCAAGCTGTTCGCGCAGTGCGAGACCACCCAGGTGCGGAGCGAGGGCAAGGGTGCCTCGCTGTTCGGCTACACCTCGCTGTACGGCTCGGTGCCGGGTGGTCAGGCCGAATACCTGCGGGTGCCGCAGGCCCAGTTCGGTCCGGTCAAGGTGCCGGACGGACCACCGGACGAGCAGTTCCTCTTCCTCTCCGACATCCTGCCGACGGCTTGGCAGGCGGTCGCCTTCGCCGATGTCCAACCGGGCAGCAGCGTGGCCGTGCTCGGTCTCGGGCCGGTCGGCCAGTTCGCCGTGCGAATCGCTCGACACCTCGGTGCGGAAAGGGTGATCGGTGTCGATCTGGTACCGGAACGGCTGGCCCTGGCCGCTCGCTACGGTGCCGAGACGCTCGACCTGCGGCAGGTCGATGACGTCGCCGACGCGCTGATCGAACTGGTGGACGGCCGCGGCCCGGACGCCGTGATCGAGGCGGTCGGCATGGAGTCACATGGCCAGCACGCCACCGCGCTGGCACAGAAGCTGACCGGGCTGCTGCCGGACGCGCTGGCGCAGCAGGTGACCGACAAGTTCGCCATCGACCGGCTGGACTCGTTGAACGCCGCGCTGAAGGGTGTGCGGCGCGGCGGCACGGTGTCGGTGGTCGGCGTCTACGGCGGCGAGATCGACCCGATGCCGATGATGGAGATGTTCGACCGCGGCATCCAGATGCGGATGGGCCAGGCTCATGTACGCCGCTGGACCGACGACATCCTGCCGCTGGTGCAGGACGAGAACGACCCGCTCGGCGCGCTGGATCTGGTCACCCATCACCTGCCGCTGACCGAGGCGCCGGCCGGTTACGAGATGTTCCGCAACAAGCAGGACGGCTGCATCAAGGTCGTGCTCAAGCCCTGAGCATGGCTACCCGAACACGTCAAGGAGGAAAGGAACGGCTCATGACTGGCAATGAGAATCAGGCCGCTCGCGGCTCGGACGACGTGCTGGATCCGGCGCGGCTGGACGATCACACCACCGGCGACGACACCACCGGCGCCGACACCTCCGACGTCGGCGGCCCGGCGAGTGCGCTCGGTACGGGCGTGGAGAGCGCGCTGACCGGGGGCGCCGAGCCCGAATCCGGTGACGAGGGCCGGGCCAGCAGTCAGCCGCAGCCGTCCGGCGACTGACCGCAACGCCTCAGTCGAGACCGCGTCGGCCGCCTGTCACTCGGTGGCTGGCGGCACCTCGTCGGGGTCATAGTCGTCGATGCCGGCTGCCACCCGTTCCTGCTCGGTGCGGTGCGCGAGGTCGTCATCGGACAGTCGCTGCGGCTGCTTGCCGTGCTCGTGCCGGTCACGCGGTGCCTGCTCGGTCGGCGTGATCACATCGTCGAGGTTGGGCGAATCCGATTCGGTCATGCCTGCTCCCATCTTCGATTGATTGCCTCCTCATTGTCCCCTCGCACCGGTTGGGGACTCCGGCAGGTCAGGCCGTCGAATGGCGAACATGTAGCAGCCGTAAATCACGTTGTGGCTGTGCAGGAAGGCCACCGCAGGGTCGCCCAGCAGCCGCTCGGCGACCGCCTCCTGACCGGTGCCGGGTTCGACCACCTCCCCGCCGACGATGGTGCCGTCCGGGCCGTAGGCGCGAAACACCTGGCGGCGACTGCGGAACTCCTCGGGGTAGCCGGCCGAGGTGGGCCCGGCGCACCGGTCGGTGTGCACGTACACCGGGCCGGTCTCGGCGTAGGCGCCGGCTGGCCCGGGCGGGCTGACCGAGCCCAGGGTGATCCGTTCGCCGGCTCGGCTGTCGCGCAGGCAGCAGCGCAGCGGAGCACCGCCGTCCGGATCGATCAGGGTGCGCCATCCGGTGATCGGCAGGTCCGTCGGCAGCGCGTCGATTCGGAGCGTGGCCGGTGCGTCGACGGCCTGGCGTTGCAGCGTTTCGTTGACCATGCCGTTCAGCCTGGTCGCCGGCCGGGCTCGATGCTGGCGGTTTTCCGACGTCCCGATCGGAGGAGCAGGCTCGGCGGATCAGACTCCGGCGGCGGTGATGATGGCGTCGGTCAGGAATCCGGCCAGTAGCCCGAGCAGCACCCCGCAGGCCAGCAGTTCCGGACGCCTGGCCCGGGCCGCGACACCGAGCAGCTGGCAGATCACGTAGACGATGGAGCCGGCGGCCAGGCTCAGGAAGATCACGCTCAGCGCGTCGCTGGTGAAGCCGTGTCCGATGGCCGTGCCGACGAAGGTGGGGCCGCCGCCGATCAGCGCCATGGCCAGCAGGAATCCCCAGCTGGGCCGAATCGGTGCGCCGTGCGCGTCCAGATCACCGGCCAGTGGCGAGACGATCCCGAATCCCTCGGTGGCGTTGTGCAAGGCGAAACCGATCACCAGCACGGTTGCCAGCGAGACCTCGTTGCTGGCGGCCGACTGGCCGATCGCCAGCCCCTCGGCGAAGTTGTGCAGGCCGATGCCGATCGCGATCATCAGGGCCAGTCGGCGGGCCGGCGACCAGGTGGCCACGCCGGTCGCGCGGTACGGCCGCTCGTCGATCGACATCGCGCCCGGCCCGAAGGTGCCCGCCGCCGGACGGGCGCGGCGCAGATACCGGTCGTAGCCGACCAGCGCCAGCTGGCCGACGGCCAGACCGAGCACGAACAGCGCGCCGTAACCGAATACCGGCCCCATCCCGCCGGAGTGTTCGTGCACCGCGCTGAGCGCCGAGTCGACCGGCTCCCAACCCGCCGAGAGCACGTCCCAGACCAGGAACAGCAGCACCCCGATGGTCAGCGCGCTGAGGAAGTGCTTCAGGGCCGGCGCGGGCCGGCGCAGCCGACCGATCGGCAGGCCGAGCACGATGGTTACGCCGGCGATGAAGCCGAGCAACAGGGTGGTACCCAGGTTCATGAATCCTCCAAGCAGATAGGTAAGCCTTACCTAACTCGGCAGGAGAAAGCAAGATGGGATCTGCTAATTGCCAGATTAACCCCGCTTGCCCCGCCGGCTAACCCGCTTGTCCTGCCGGCTAAACCGGCTAGTCCCGCCGGCTAACCGCGCTTGCTCGCTGGCTAACCGCGCTTGCTCGCCGGCTCCGGCGGTGCGGGCAGGGTGGCCGGCGCGCCGAGCAGCCAGGCCAGGCAGCCGGCGGTGACGGACTCCGCGCACAGCAGCCCCACCAGCACCACGATCTGGAATCGAGCGGCGCTGGTGGCGCTGGCGCCGCCGAGCAGGGCGCCGACGAAGGCGCCCGGCAGCGTGACCAGGCCCACCGTCCGGGTCTGGTCCAGGGCGGGCACCATCGCCTCGAAGATGGCCTCCCGGGCGATCGGCCGGATCGCCTGCCTGGCGGTCGCGCCGATGGACAGCCACGCCTCGACCTCGTCCCGGCGCCGGTGCAGCCCGTCGGCGAGCTTGCGACCGGTCAGGGTGGCCGCGGTCATGGTGCCGCCAAGCACGATGCCGGACACCGCGACCAGGGTTCGGACGTCCCGGCTCAGGGTCGGCAGGCCGACGATGATGCCGATCGCCACGGTCGCGCCGGCGGCGCAGGACAGTACGGTCGCCCGCAGCGCGCCGGGATGCATCGATAGCCGGCGGCCGGCGGTCCAGGTGGCCACCGAGAACATCACCGCGAGCACCGCGATCACCGCCAGCGGAGCGGCGAAGACTCCGCGCAGCGCGGCCGCGACCAGCGCCAGTTGGCCGACCGCGCGCGCCGAGGCCACTACCACGGCGCGCTGCTGGGCGACGCCGGCCGCCCGCAGCGCCAGGCAGGCGATGAGCATCAGCACGAGCAGGCCGATGGCCAGCCGCAGGTCAGCGGTCACCGGCGACCAGCCGGTTGGAGGAACTGGGCCAAGGACGTGCTCAGCCCGCTAACGGCCGGCGGCGCCAGAACGGCTGGCCGGCCGATCGGCGCGCGGTGCCGGCCAGCAGCACCGCCGCGCAGCCGGCCGCCAGGGCCAGTGCGAGCGGCTGGCCGGCGCCCTGCCCGCGCGTTACGGTCACCGCGTCGAAACCGGCCCCGGCGAACCCGACGGCGCACAGTGCCGCCAGGCCGGCTCCGACCAGCGGTTCGAGCGCGCCGGCGAGCACCGTCCGCCGGCGGCGCTTGAGAAGCTGCCGGACGGCCAGCGCGACGATGCCGAGCAGGCCGGCCACCGCGGCGTTGCGGAGGAAGTCGGCCGCATGGTCGGCGGTCATCGCCGCCGTGCAGTCGTGGCTGGCGGGATAGGCGGCCAGCCAGCGACGGCAGTCCGCCTGGCTATAGGAACCACTCGGGAACGGGGTGGCGATCGCGGTAGTACCCCAGATGGCCCGGATCGCCGCCCCGAAGGCGCCCGCGAGGCCGAGGAACAGTCCGGCGATCCCACCGAGTTGCAGGACGGCCAGCAGCAGCCGGCGGCGAACCGGTGCCGGCAGCCGAAGTCCACCGGCCGGCCACGGCCGGTCGACCGCGCCGGTCGGCGGTCCCATCCGGCGTACCGCCTCGGTTCGTGCGGCGGCCGCGCTCAGCCCGGCGTCGTGCAGGGCCTGCGCGGAGTCGGTCAGGTGTGCCTCCACCTCGGCCAGCGTCCGCCGGACCTGACGCGGTGAGCCGGGGGAGCAGGTCAACACCGCGTCCAGGTAGGCCTCCACCGGATCGTCCGGGGAGTCGTCAGCAGCCGCGCTCATGCCGGGGCTTCCATCGGCACTCATGCCGGGGCCTCCATCAGCATGTGCGAGACCATCGAGCTGAACCGGCGCCACTCCACGCGACGATCCGCGAGCGCGCGCTGACCGGCCTCGGTGAGCGCGTACACCCGCCGCCGGCGACCATGCGTCAACTCGGCGGTGGAACTGAGCAGGCCGTCCTGCTCCAGCCGATGCAGCGCCGGATAGACACTGCCCTCGGCCAGCTCCAATTCGCCGCCGCTGGCGTGCTTCATCCGCCCGATCACCTCGTAGCCGTGGGTCGGTCCGATGGCCAGCGCGGCGAGCAGCAGCGAGTCGAGGTGCCCGCGGATCAGATCGCCCTTCATGCCTAGCCAGGCTAGGTATCAGCCCGGGTCAAGTCAAGGACCGTTTCGGATCAATCACCGATACCCAGGCGGGATCGGGCATGCTGTTCCCATGCCGTCCTCCTCCACCTCCGACCATCCCAGCCTGCTCCGCAGCGACGGCAGCCGGCCGCGAGCGCTGGTGGTCGACGACGAGGCGGGCCTGACCGAGGCGCTGGTGAGCGCGTTGCGCTTCGACGGCTGGGACGTGACCGGCGTGCTGGACGGCCGCTCCGCGCTGGTCAGCGCTGCCGACCGGCGTCCGGACCTGGTGATCCTGGACGTGATGCTGCCCGATCTGGACGGCTTCCAGGTGCTGCAGCGGCTGCGGCAGCTGTCCGAGCAGATCTGCGTGCTGTTCCTCACCGCACGGGACGCGGTCGAGGACCGGATCGCCGGTATCAGCGCCGGCGGCGACGACTACGTGACCAAACCGTTCAGCCTGCAGGAAGTACTTGCGCGGGCCCGCGGCCTGGTCCGGCGGGCCGGCCTGGCGATGTCGCAGGCGGGCCACCCGATCCAGGTCGGTGACCTGGTGATCGACGAGGATTCTCGCGAGGTGTTCCGCGGCGGCCAACTCATCGAGTTGACGCTGACCGAGTTCGAGCTGCTGCGCTTCCTGGCCTCGAGTCCGCGCCGGGTGTTCACCAAGGCGCAGATCCTGCAGCATGTCTGGGACTACGACTACGGCGGCCGGGCGCACGTGGTGGAGCTCTACATCTCCTACCTGCGCAAGAAGATCGACGCCGGCCGAGCCCCCATGCTGCACACCGTGCGCGGCGTCGGTTACGTGTTGAAGCCCGCCGACCCGTGAGGATTCCGCTCTGGCAGCAGCGCAGAACCCTTCGGGTACAGCTGACCCTGCTGCTCGCCGGCCTGTTGCTCGTGGCCTGCGCCGCGGTCGGCGTGGCCACCACGCTGGCATTGCGGACCTATCTGGTGCACCGCTTCGAACAGCAGTTGGCATTGGCCGGTGGCCGGTACGCCGAGGCGCTGGCGCAGAGCGACCATGACGGGGACGACGCCGCCACCTCGACGGTCGGGCAGGCGGTCGGCACCCTCGGCGCCCGGATCTCACACGGCGCGGTGACCGCGGTCGGGGTGATCACCGCTTCGGACACCCCGGTCCCGGTGGCGGCCGGTGACCGGGCGGTGCTGATACGGCTGCACCCGACCGAACGCAGCCAGGTGGTGGAGCTGCCGACGCTGGGCGAGTACCGGGTTCTGGTCAGCCGGAACGCCGGCGGGGACGTGCTGGTGATCGGGTTGCCGGAGCACAGCCTGACCGAGACCCTGGACCACACCATCCTGGCCGAGACGATGGCCTTCCTGGTGGTGCTGGTGACCATGATCGGCCTGGGCGTACTGGCCGTGCGACGCTCGCTGCGACCGCTCAAGCGGGTGGCCGCGACCGCCCTGCGGGTGTCCGAACTGCCGCTCGGCAGCGGCGACGTCCGGCTCGCCGAGCGGGTGCCCGACGTGGACCAGTACACCGAGGTCGGCCAGGTCTCGGCGGCGATGAACCACATGCTGGAACGGGTCGAGGGCGCCCTGATCGAGCGGCATCGGGGCGAGGCCCGGCTGCGCCAGTTCGTCGCCGACGCCAGCCATGAGCTGCGCACTCCGCTGTCGGTGGTGCGCAGCCACAGCGAGTTGCTGCAGCGGGTCAGCCCGGATCTGCCCGAGCCGGTACGGCACTCGCTGCGCCGGATCGACGCCGAGGCCGGCCGGATGAGCAGGCTGGTGGAGGATCTGCTGCTGCTGGCCCGGCTGGATGCCGGACAGCCGCTCGAGCGCCAGCCGGTCGACCTCAGCCTGCTCGCGGTGGACGCGGTGACCGACGCCCGGGTGGCCAGCCCCGAGCATCGCTGGCAACTAGAACTGCCCGAGGAACCGGTGACGGTGCTCGGCGATTCCTACCGGTTGCAGCAGGTGATCTCGAACCTGCTGGAAAACGCCAGGAGCCACACGCCACCCGGCACCATGGTCACCGTCCGGATCGCCGTGCCGGACGAGAGCGCGGCGCTGCTGTCGGTGCACGACACCGGCCCCGGCATTCCGCCGCACCTGCTGCCCACCGTTGCCGACCGGTTCGTGCGCGGGGACGGCGCCCGCAGCCGGAGTATCGCCAGCAGCGGCCTGGGCCTGTCCATCGTGGCCGGCGTGGTCGCCGCCTCCGGCGGCAGGTTGACGATCGACTCCGAGCCGGGCAGCACCACGATCAGCGTGCGGCTGCCGGTCGGCAGCCAATCCCTGAGCGGTGGCCGATGACCGGACCGGACAGGAGGATCGAGTGGAACTGGCCGACTGGTTCTTGACGCCGGCTGAACGCGGCAACCCCGATACCGAGCTCGACCGCAGGCATCCCGGCGGGCTGGCCTGGACCTCCGGCAACCTGGTCACCCCGCTGCCGCACGGCGCCAGCTACTTTCCCGAGCTGCTGCGCGCGGTGCAGGCGATGCAGGCCGGTGACCTGCTGCTGTTCACCGACTGGCGCGGTGATCCCGACCAGCGGCTCTCCCCGGATGCCTCGGTGTCGGACGTGTTCGCCGCCGCCGCGCGCCGCGGCGTGATCGTCAAGGGCCTGGTGTGGCGGTCCCACCTGGACCGTTTCTCCTTCAGCGAGCAGGAGAATCGCCACCTGGGCGAACGGATCGAGGCCGCCGGCGGCGAGTGCCTGCTCGACATGCGGGTACGGCCGGGCGGCTCGCATCATCAGAAGTTCGTCGTGCTGCGCCACCCGGGCCGCCCGGAACTCGACGTCGCCTTCGTCGGCGGGATCGACCTGTGCCACAGCCGGCTGGACGGCCCGGAGCACCACGGCGATCCGCAGCGCCAGCCGATGGCGAAGGTGTACGGCTCGCGGCCACCCTGGCACGATCTGCAGGTCGCACTGCGTGGGCCCGCGGTGGACGACGTGGAAACGGTGTTCCGCGAGCGCTGGGAGGATCCCGCACCGCTCACCCGAAACCCGCTGCACCGGGTCGGCGACTTCTGCCGGCGGGCGGACGAGTCGCCGGGCCGGCTGCCCGACCGACTGCCGACGCCGGCCGAGCGGGGTAGCGCGCACGTGCAGTTGCTGCGCACCTACCCCTATCGGCGTGCTGGTTATCCGTTCGCCCGGCAGGGTGAGCGCAGCATCGCCCGCGGCTACCTCAAGGCGATCGGCAACGCGCACCGCCTGATCTACCTGGAGGACCAGTACCTGTGGTCGGAGCGGGTGATCAACTGTTTCGCCGAGGCCCTGCGGCAGAACCGGCAGTTGCATCTGATCGCCGTCATCCCACTCTTTCCCGACCAGGACGGGCGATTCTCGATGCCGCCGAACCTGGTCGGCCGGGTCGGCGCGATGCAGGCGCTGCACCAGGCCGGTGGCGAGCGGGTCGCGGTGTACGGGATCCAGAACGCACAGCGGGTGCCGATCTACGTGCACGCCAAGGTCTGCGTCATCGACGACCTATGGGCCAGCGTGGGTTCGGACAACCTCAACCGGCGGTCCTGGACGCACGATTCGGAACTCACCTGCGCGGTGATCGACGACCGGCTGGATACCCGCGAGCCGGCGATGCTGGACCGGTTCGGCGGCGGGGCTCGGGTGTTCGCCCGTGACCTGCGGCTGTTGCTGGCCGCCGAGCATCTCGGCCGGGATCCTGCTGAGGTGGCGGATCTGGTCGAACCGAGCGCCATGTTCGCCGCCTTCGCCGAGGCGGCGGATCGCGAGGGCAGCCGGTTGCGCCGCTATCACCGGCCCAGCCTCAGCCGGCGCACGCTGCTCTGGGCGGATCCGCTCTATCGAGTGGTGTACGACCCGGACGGCCGGCCGGGCAGAATGCGCCGAGCCGGTCAGTTCTGAGCGGCTGTCCGGGTGTCTGACATGTGCTTTCCGTATTGCGTATTTCGGTAAGCGAAATGTTTGACATTCGTAGCAGCCAGGCCCACCCTTGACCTGCGATCCCCTGATCGTCACCGCCATCCGGGGATTGCGCAGGTGATACCCGCACCGGCACGCGGACAGTAGACTTGTTGAAGTAACCGCGTGGACGGGGGCCGGAGCGGGTATCGCACCGAGACCAGCGTCCGGCCCGCCTCTCCGGCGGTGAGAACTTCCGGATGCCAGTGCATGCACAGCTCCGGAAGCCGCGGCGACTCCCGGGAGACCCCCCGCTTCCCACGGGGTCGTCGTCGGCGCCCTGATGGATTGCTCGAAGACTGGTGGGACAGCTCGCAAGGCGCTGCATCGGCAGCATGCCTCGTAGTCAGAAGGAAAAATGACGAGCCAGGGGGAGCAGCTCGATTCCCGGACGGATGCGGTGGCCGCATTGCGTTCGCTATTGCTCGTCGCGCACAGCTTCCGGCAGGACCTGGCTGCCTCGTTGCGGCTGACCGTCTCGGACACGTTCGCGCTCAGTCACCTGGCGGTGGCCGGCAACCTCAGCGCCGGCGAACTCGCTCAGCGTGCGGGGCTCGCCCCGAGCAGCGTGACCGCCATGCTCGATCGGTTGGAACGGGCCGATCTGGTCCGACGTGCCGTCCGGCCGGGTGATCGCCGGGCCCAGCAGATCTCGTTGACCGAGCGCGGCCAACAGGTGCTGGCGCGGACCAGCCACTGGGCCGAGGCGGGATTCGCCACCGTACCGGCCGCGGAGTTGCCGGCCATCGCGGCGCAACTGCGCGCGGTGACCGCCGCGCTGCGGCTGGCGGCCGGCAAGCTCGACGACCACTCGCTCGAGGCGCTGTAGCACCTCGAGCAAGCGGGTTGCGGTCAGCTCACGTTCATCGAGGTGTCGTCGATCACGAACGACGTCTGGTAGAGCGAGTCCTCGGTGCCGGTGAACTTCAGCGTGATGGTCTGCCCGGCGTAGCTGCCCAGCGTAGTGAAGGAGTGCAAGCTGTAGCCGGTGTTGGCGTTGAGGTTGGAATACGTGTACAGGTTCGACAGCACCGTGCCCGCGCTGTTCAGCACCTGCAGCGTGAGCGTGTCGTACTTCGTGGTGGTGGTGGTCTCCGCGGTGTCGATGTGCATGTAGAAGTTGAACTTGTAGTTCGTGCAGCCGGTCGGCAGCGTCACCGTCTGGGAGAGCGTGTCGGTGTGCGTGCTGCCGTAGCCGTCCAGCCACGCCTTCCACGATCCGGTACGGGCCGGCTCGGTGGTGTTGTTGCTAACCACTCCGGAGGTTGCCGACCACGGCGCCGGCGTGCCGGTCTCGAAGCCGGGGTTACCGAGCAACTGGGCGGCGGTGCAGCCGGCGCTGGGCTTGACGCTGACCTCGCTGCTCTGCGGACCCTCGCCGAGCGAGTTCACCGCGCTGACCTTGTAGTAGTAGGTCGTGCCGTTCGTCAGGCCGGTGTCGAGGCAGGACAGCACCGCGCCGAGGCCGCTGCAGCCACCGGTGGTCAGCAGCGTCTCGCTGCCGCTGGTGGTGCCGCGGTACACCCGGTAGGAGGTGATGGACACCCCACCGTCGCTGCTCGGCGCCGTCCAGCTCAACGATGCCTGGGCGTTGCCGGGGGTCGCGGTCAGCCCGGTCGGCGCGCCCGGCGGCGTCCCCGCGATCGGCGAGGCGGTGATGGTGACGGTGGAGGTCGCTGTCTTCACCGGCGAGGAGTGATCGGTGACGGTGAGGGTCGCGGTGTAGGTGCCGGCCGCGTTGTAGGTGTGGCTGGGGTTCTGCGCGGTGCTGGTCGCGGATCCGTCGCCGAAGTTCCAGCTGTAGGAGTAGGCCGGGGTGCCACCGGAGGCGGTGCCGGTGAAGGCAACGCTCAACGGCACCTGGCCGGAGGTCGGCGTGGCCGAGGCAGTGGCCGCGAGCGGGTTGCCGACGGCGCTGACCGTGGTGGTCACGCTGGCGGTGGCGGTCTTGACCGGCGACGAGCTGTCGGTGACGGTCAGGGTCGCGGTGTACGTCCCGGCCGTGTTGTAGGTGTGGCTGGGGTTCTGCGCGGTGCTCGTTGCCGATCCGTCGCCGAAGTTCCAGCTGTAGGAGTAAGGCGCCTTGCCGCCGGTGGCCGTGCCGGTGAAGTTCACCGCCAACGGCGCGTTGCCGGTCGACGGAGTGCCGGTCACGCTGGCCGAGAGCGGCGTGCTGCCCTGGATCCAGAAGTCTTCGAGCGGGTCGCCGAGGGCTGCCTGGTCGGCCGTCGTCATCGGGTACGTCCCCAGGCCGAGGTTGTCGTTCGGGTCGATGATGCCCGGGTGGACGTTCTCCATCGTCCGCTCCATCGCGGCCAGCACGTTGTTCGTCGTGTACGCGACGTGCGTCAGGTAGTGCTGCTTCATGTAGAGCGGTGAGGCGACGAGCACGAGCGGCACCCGGTAGGTGTTGCTGACGTGGTCGGGACCATTGCTGCCGTTCTGGGTGTCATCCTCGGTGACCACGATCAGGGTGTTGTCCTTGTAGGCCGCGTTGTTCATGATCGAGTCGACGATCTGCTTGGTGACCGAGTCGTTCTTGGGAATGTCCTGGTACGTGCCCGGGTGGTCGTTGAACAGTTCGACATAGGAGTACGCCGGCAGCCCGTTCGCGGACACGAAGTTCTCGAAGCCGGTCGCGATGGTCTGGTCGTCGTCGTTCTGGCCCTTGCAGGTGTAGTTGTTGTAGGTCAGCTCCTCCGGGATGCTGGTGCCGGCGCGATTGACCGGTAGCACCTCGGGTTGGCCGGTGCCCGGGTTGCGCCATTCCCCGCTGCCGGTGTTGAGCATCCAGTAGAAGTCGCCGTTCATGACGAAGGTGTACGGGCTGCTGCCGGTGGCCGAGCCGGTCTGGGTCGCGCAGGGATCGGTGCCCTCACCGAGTGGGCCGGTGACGCCTTTCAGCAGACGGTCGAAGGTCGTGCCGCCGGCAGTCGGGTAGGACTGCTGCTGCGAGCTCGAGGCGGATTGGGCCGAGAACAGCCACCAGTGGTTCGGACCGCTCGGCGGCTGGGTGCCGGTGCTGTAGGCGTCGGCCAGGGCGTAGGTCTTGGCCAGCGTGTGCAGGTTGGGCACCGAGCTGATGTGGTTCGTGCTCTCGACCTGCCCGTTGCAACCGGCCTGGATGGTTGTCGCGCAGTCGCCGAGGTAGTCGTCGAAGGTGTGATTCTCTCGGTAGAGGATCACGAAGTGGGTGAACGGCGGGAAGTACGGAGCCAGCGGGTTGATCGCCGTGGTGGCTTGCCCGGTCGTGGTCTGCCCGGCCTTGGTCTGCCCAGCGTTGGCCTGCCCGGCCTTGGTCTGCGTGCTGCGGGCCGGGAAGTTGTGCGGCTGCGGGAACTTCGTGAACTCCGCACCGTTGGCGGCGAACTTGGCGCCGGTGCAGTTGTAGTCGTCGGGCTTGTACGTCTGGGGACGCGAGCCCTCCGGCAGATCCTTGGCATCGTCGGGATCGGTGGCGGGGTTCCAGTTCTTCAGCGTGCACGAGCCGACGCCGGTCGCCGGATGCAGGCTCGCGCCCTGCGCCTGGCCACCGGCCGCGGCTGCCAACGCAACTACCACGAATGCACCTGCCAGGCCCAACGTCGCCGATTTCCACCGCATTTTTCGACACTCCCTTAGGGCCTGCTGTGGCACTTAATGACCACTGTCTGCCGAATCGTCCCGAGAGGTCGATTCCGCGTCAAGGAATGAGAGGAGATTCTGAGCGACCAGCGTTGACGACCCCGGCCGCCGCGGTGCTGGTCGGCTCGGTCGAGGGATCGATCGCAGGATCGTCGAGGGATCATTCGCGCCAAAATCCGTGCACCGGACAGCTTCGGGACTTTAGTCCCATCGGATTAGGGCCATTCGCCCTGGCGAATCGAGGTGGGAAATAAAGATCATTGAGACACGAGCCCGGAGAACAGACCCCGGATTCGATTTCCTGGCCGGTGGCGTGCGCAACGCCACCGGCCAGTTCGCTGTCTGGGGTCTGGTCAGTCGCCGACCGCCGGCCGCTCGGCGGCGCGGACGCCGTTCGGGACGTCCGGGACCTAGGTCCCAGGCCGTGAGGCCATTCGCCTGTAGTAGGCCGTTATTCGGCAAAGCACGATAGATACCGAAGGCCGGAAAACAGATCCCGGTGTTCGCCTACCTGGCCGGTCGCGTGCGCGGCGCGATCGGCCAGGTTTTTAATTTCGGCTGGCTATTCCGTTGGCCGGCCGCCGGGCAGCGGGTTCGTTGGCGGAACGGCTTGCCGTCCGGCCGGTTGCCAACCCGGGCGGAGTTGGATTGGCTGCACGGGTGCGGATTGCGAAACCGGCCGAAGCCGGCCAGCTCCGGCTGATCCTGGCGCCGGACAAGTTCAAGGCGACCCTGACCGCGAGCGAGGCGGCCGCGGCGATGGCAGCCGGTGCCCGCCGCGCGCTGCCGGCGGCCGAGCTGGTCGAGCTGCCGGTCGCCGACGGCGGTGACGGGACGCTCGCCGCCGCGGTAGCCGCCGGTGCCGAGCTCCGCAGCGTGCGGGTGGCGGACGCCCTCGGCCGCCGAGTGCCCGCCCAGTACGCGGTGCTGGGGGACACCGCCATCATCGAATCGGCCCAGGCCTGCGGCCTGCAGCACGTGCCGGTCAACCCGGAGTCCGCACTGCGCAGCCACAGCGCCGGGGTCGGTGAGCTCATCGCCGCCGCGCTGGACGACGGCTGCCGGGACCTGGTGATCGGGTTGGGCGGTAGCGCGTGCACCGACGGCGGAGCCGGGATGGCCCGAGCGCTCGGCGTCCGGATGGCCGGCCCGGCCGGCCAGGAGCTGCCGTACGGCGGCGGCTGGCTCGCCGAACTGGCCGAGATCGATACCGCCGGCTTGGATCCGCGGCTACGCGAGAGCACCGTGCGGATCGCCTGCGATGTGACCAACCCGCTGCTCGGCGAGACCGGCGCGGCCGCGGTGTTCGCGCCGCAGAAGGGCGCCGGGCCGGCCGAGGTTGCCCGGCTGGCGGCCGGCCTGGCCAACTACGCCGAACGGGTACGGCTGGCCTGCGGCATCGACATCGACCGACTGCCCGGCGGTGGCGCGGCCGGTGGGTTGGCGGCCGGCCTGGTCGCCTTCGCCGGTGGCCGGATCGACTCCGGCATCGAGTTCCTGCTGCGATTACTGGGATTTGCCGACCGGCTGGCGGACTGCTCACTCGTCATCACCGGCGAGGGCTGCTTGGACCAGCAGAGCCTGGCCGGCAAGGCGCCGGCCGGTGTTGCCCGGCTGGCCGGTCGGCACGGGGTGCCGGTGCTGGCGGTTGCCGGTCGGCTGCAGCTGGGGCCGGCCGAGCTCGCCGAGGCCGGCTTCGCGGCGGCCTGGTCGCTCACCGACGAGGTCGGCGGCCACCGAGCGGTGCGGGATGCGGCCGGCGCGCTGGCCGAGGTGACCGAACGTGCCGTGCGGCACTGGTGGCAGCGGGCCGGGGTGGCCGGCGCTCCGGCTCATCGGAGCGCCGGATGACCGCCCCGCTCACGGTGCTGGTCACCCAGCCCATCCACGACGAGGCGGTGGCCTCGATGCGCGAGGCCGGCGCCGAGGTGCGCTGCCTGAACAGCCCTCGACCGGTCGGCGGCGCCGAACTCGCCGAGGCCAGCCGGGACGTCCAGGCGCTGGTCACGCTGCTGACCGACACCGTCGACCGCGCGGTGCTGACCGGCAACCGGCGACTGCGGTTGGTCGCCAACGTGGCCGTCGGCTACGACAACATCGACACCGCCGCGGCTCGGGAGGCGGGCGTCTGGGTGACCAACACGCCCGGCGTGCTCACCGACGCGACCGCCGACCAGGCGATGGCGCTGCTGCTCGGCTGCGCTCGGCGGCTGGTCGAGGCCGATGCGATGCTGCGTAGCGGCAACTTCCCGCCGTGGACGCTGCTGCAGGAACCGATGGGCCTGGACGTGACCGGCCGGACGTTGGGCATCGTCGGGATGGGCCGGATCGGCGCCGCGGTGGCCCGGCGTGCCCAGCTCGGCTTCGGCATGCCGATCCTCTACACCTCCCGCCGGGAACAACCGGCCGAGATCGCCGGGCTGACCGCCCGGCGGGTGGAGCTGGCGGAGTTGCTGGCCAGCGCCGACTTCGTCTCGCTGCATACCCCGCTCACCGAGGCCACCCACCACCTGATCGACGAGCGTGCGCTGCGGCTGATGAAGCCGACCGCGGTGCTGATCAACACCGGCCGCGGTCCGCTGGTGGACGAGGCCGCGCTGGCCAGGGCGCTGGCCGAGGGCCGGCTGGCCGGCGCCGGGTTGGACGTCTTCGAGTTCGAGCCGCGGGTTTCCGCGCAGTTGCTGGCCTGCCGGCAGCGGGTGGTGCTCACCCCGCACGTCGCGAGCGCCACCGACTCCACCCGGCGCCGGATGTCCACCCTGGCGGCGGCCTCGGTGATCGCGCTGGCCCGTGGCGAGCAGCCGGCCAACCGGGTGGTCTAGGACTGCTCGATCGCTTGGCCGAGCAGCTTGGCTACCGCCCGCACCCCGGGCTGCTCGGCGAACTCCTCCAGCGCGACCGGCAGCGGGATGCGCCAGTTCGGCCGGTCGACGGTGCCTGGCATGTTGGGCCGGTCGGATACCGCCAGCGCGTCGTCCAGGCTGGCCGCGAGCAGCAGTGCCGGTGCCCGGCCCAGCAACCGGTAGGCGCCGGTCACCGCCTCGGCCGGTTCGGCATCGGCCGGCACGCCGGCCTGCTCGATCAGCAACGTGCGCAGCCGGTGGGTGGCCACCTCGTCCGCATCCAGCCCCGATTCCCGCTGGTCGACCAGATCCCGGCCGCTCCACAATCCGGCCACCGTCGGCAGGTCGTGGGTGCTGACCGCGGCCAGCACCGGTTCCGGCCACTGCTCGGGTGGCTGCTGCTCGAACCACAGCAGCCGATAGGACAGCACGTTGCGTTCGGCCAGTTCCTCCCGTACGCCCGGCTCCACCGTGCCCAGATCCTCACCGACCACCGGCGCGCCGGCCCGGTGGCTCTCCAACGCCACGATGTCGAGCAGGTCGGCGGCCGGATAGCGGACGTAGCCACCCCGATCGGCGCCGCCGCCGGCCGGCACCCACCAGAGCCGGAACAGTCCCATCACGTGGTCGATGCGCAGGCCGCCGGCATGCGCGATGGTGGCCCGGATCGCCTCGATGAACGGCTGGTAGCCGGCCGCCCGCAACCGCCACGGCACGAACGGCGGCAGCCCCCAGTCCTGGCCGGACCGGTTGAACGGGTCCGGCGGCGCACCCACGCTGACCCCGGTGGCGAGCAGATCCTGGTACACCCAGGCATCCGCACCCTGCGGATCCACCCCGATCGGCAGATCTTGCAACACCGCGATCGACCCGCCGGCCGAGGCCAATTGCAGCTCGGCCTGCCATTGCAGCCAGCAGGCGAAGGCCACGTCGTCGGGCTGCTCCCGGTGCACCTGACGCGCCAGCCGGCCGGTCGGCTGGCGTGCCTCGGCCGGCCACTCCGGCCACGCGCCGCGATAACGCTCGGACAGCACGCACCAGGCGGCGAAGTCGGCCACCCCCTGCCCGCGTCGAGCCCGCCACTCGGCCAGCTCCGGCGCGGCGCCGGCACCGGTGGCGTCGAAGATCTCACGCAGCGCCGCCTGCTTGACCCGCCAGATCTCGTCGCGGTCGATTCGTGGCTCGCCGGCCGCCCGTGCGGTGCTCGCCAACCCGGCCAACCGGCTGCCGAGCACCTCGGCCGCACCGGGCAGTTCCGGCACGGACAGGTAGAGCGGGCTGAAGAAACGCCGGCTGGACGGAAAATACGGGCTGGCCTGCTGCGGCAGGTCGGCCGCCGTCGAGCCGCCTGCGTGCAGCGGGTTCACCAGCACGAACCCGGCACCCTGCGCGGCCGCCAGCTCGGTGAGCCGGCGCAGGTCGGCGAAGTCGCCGATGCCCCAGCTGGCTGCCGATCGGGTCGCGTACAGCTGCGCGGTCCAACCCCAGCTGCGCCGGGCCGGCCGGCGGCAACTGCCGGGGGAGACGATCAGCCGGCGCCGGTCCGAGCCGGTCTCCAGCCAGTGGTAGCCGTAGGGCAACCGCGTCGGCCGGCCGGGCCGTACCGCTCGCCGCTCGCCGCTCTCCAGCTCGATCTCGACCGGCGCCTCCGGGCGCAAACCGTCCGGCCGGATCACCAGCGGAACGGGGCCGGCCGGGTCGGCCTCGCCGATGGCGGTTCGCAGCGCGGTGACCGTCGCATCGTCGAGCTCGGCCGGCTGGTCGGCGTTGTCCAGGTAGCGCCGCTGGATTCCGTAACGACGGGCCAGCTCGTCCTGGTCGGCGTCGGCTGTGCTCATGGGGCCATCCTGTCCGGCGGCGGAATGCTGGATGGCTCTCAGCAGTGGCGCCAATCCTAGCGTTGGAGCAACTCAGTCGGACTCGGGACGTTCGGCCCTGCCGCCAGCACCGGGCCGGCTGGTCCACTGACGCGAAAGGAGGTCAGCCATGACCCAGGCGCGGGTGGTCGTCGGTATCGACGGTTCGGCCGCCGCACAGCAGGCGATGCTCTGGGCGGTGGCCGAATGCATCCGCCGTGATGCCGCGCTGCTGCTCGCGCACGCCACCGGAGGATCCGACCGACCCCGAATGTCCGCCGCGATGGGCCGCTGCCTGCAGCTGGCCCTGGCCGAGGCGAAGGCATATGCGGGCGACGGCAGCGGCTTCCGGGTCTCGGCGGTCACCACTACGGAGCAGCCGGCCGAGTTGCTGATCAGGTTGGGCGAGCAGGCGGATCTGCTGGTGGTCGGCTCGTACGGCAGCGGCGGCCAGCCGGCGCTGCTCGGCAGCGTTGCCCATCAGGTCGCCGCCGGTGCGCGCTGCCCGGTGCTGGTGGTGCCCGGCGGTTGGGACGAGCGGGCCAACCACGGGCAGCCGGTCGTGGTCGGCGTGCCTGCCTCGGTCGCGGCCCGCGGCCAGCTGTACGCCGCCTTCGAGCTGGCCGGTGCCCGCGGCGTGCCGGTCTGCGCCGTGCGGACCTGGTCACAAACCGACTGGTCGGGCGGGCTTGCCGAGCTGATCTACACCGACGGCCGGAGCTTCGAGGCCCACCAGCAGGAATACGTGGAGCTGATGCTGCAGCCGATGCGCGAGCGGTACCCGGCCGTATCGGTGCGCACCCTGCTCTCCGAGGACCGGACCGAGGAAGTGCTGCTGCGGGCGACCGCGCGGGCCAGCCTGCTGGTGCTCGGCAGCCGGTTCGTCGACGGGTCCCCGCACGGCCGGCTGGACTCGGCGACCACTCGGCTGATGCAACTTGCCCCCTGCCCGGTGCTGGTGCTCGGCCGCACCGAGGAGCGGACCGCACCGCTTCCCAAGATCGGGACTTCGGCGGGCACTCGGTAGGACCTTCGACCCTGCTCCGGCGGGTGCGCGATGAGCACGCTGGATCCGACCCATCGAAGATCGGAACAGCACAATGACGGTAACCACCCGGCTGACCGCGGCACAGGCGCTTCGGCGAGCCGCTGCGCGGGCGATGTTCGCACCGTCCATCCACAACAGCCAACCCTGGCGATTCATCCTGACCAAGGGTGTGCTGGAGGTGCACAGCGACCGATCTCGGCAGTTGCACGTGCTCGACCCAGCCAGCCGGCAGATGATGATCAGCTGCGGCTGCGCGCTGTTCAACGCCAGGGTCGCGCTGGCCGCCGCCGGCTACGCCAGCGTCGTCGAGCGGTTCCCGGAGCCGATCCGGCCCGGGCTGCTGGCCCGGCTGTCGGTTCTCGACCCCTACCAGCCGCCGGCAGAGGAGTTGGCCTGCCTGGATTCGGCCATCGAGCTGCGGCACACCAACCGACGCCAGTTCACCGAGGAGCAGGTACCGGTCCAGCTGGTCGACACCCTGCTCGCCGCGGCCGGAGCCGAGGGCGCCTACCTGCTGCCGATTCGAGGCGAGCGGCAGCAGGTCACGATCGCCGCGTTGAGCGAGCGGGCGGCGGCGGTGGAGGATGCCGACCCCGCCTACCGGGCCGAACTGCGGGCTTGGACCACCGGTGAGGAGGACCGTTGCGACGGCGTCCGGTCATTCGTGATGCCGCGCGGCGAGGGTGCGGCCGGCCATGTCCCGGCCCGGAACCTCGATCTTTCCGAAACCGGCGCGCTACCGGACGTCCCGTCCGGCGCCTCGCAGTGCCTGCTACTGCTCTGGACGGCAGGTGACAACCCGTTCGGCTGGCTGCACGCCGGCGAGGCGCTGCAGCGCACGCTGCTGGAACTGACCCGGCAGGGCTACGTGGCGGGCATCATGTCCCAGGTCGCCGAGGTGCCCTGGGTACGGGCCATGCTGCGCCGGGAACTGGACCTCGCCGGGGCCCCGCACCTGCTGCTGCGAGTGGGCCGGGCGCCGATCACCCCGGCCACCCGCCGCCGCCGGTTGGTGGAGGTGTTGGTCGAACATCTCTGATCGCTGACCTTTCGGGCTACCATCTGCGGGTGACCGAGAGGGAGGCCATCGCGTCGTTCGGCGATACCAACAGCGGCCTGTACGAGCCGCAGTTGCAGCTGGACGAGCTGTTGGCCCAGTTGATCGAGCGCGCGCAGGACGTGCGCGCCGCACACAGCCGGCTGCGCGGCCTGCTTCGGGCCAACAACATGATCATCGGCGACCTGGCGCTGCCGGTGGTGCTGCGCCGGATCGTCGAGGCGGCCTGCCAGCTCGTGCACGCCCGGTACGGCGCGCTCGGTGTGGTGACCCCGGACGGCGGCCTGGAGCAGTTCATCCACGTCGGCATGGACGCCGAGCTGGTCGGCCGGATCGGGCACCTGCCGGAGGGCAAGGGCCTGCTCGGCGCGTTGATCGAGGACCCCAGCCCGATCCGGCTGCGCAACATCGGCGACGATTCCCGATCGGTCGGCTTTCCGGCCGGCCACCCGCCGATGGACAGCTTCCTCGGCGTGCCGGTCCGGGTGCGCGATGCGGTGTTCGGCAACCTGTACCTGGCCTGCCGAGAGGGCGGCGAGTTCACCGAGGAGGACCAGGAGCTGGTCAGCTCGCTGGCCGGCACGGCCGGCGTGGCGATCGAGAACGCCCGGTTGTTCGAGCAGTCCCGACGCCGGCAGAACTGGCTGCAGGCATCCACCGACATCACCCAGCAGCTGCTGGCCAGCGAGGGCGAGGAGCCGCTGCGGGTGATCGCCTGGCGTACCCAGCAGATGGCCGACGCCGACGCGGTGACCGTGGTGCTGCCGGTTGCCGGCACCGACCGGCTGATGGTCGAGGTGGCCACCGGCGCCGGTGCCGAGCAGATGACCGCGCTGAGCTACCCGATGGTCGGCACGCTGTCGATGCACGTGCTGGAGACCGGCGTGGCCGCCCTGGTCGCCGACATGGCCGACGAACAGGAGTACGCGGTTCACCTGAGCGAGGTCATCCCGGTCGGCGCGCTGATGGCGTTGCCGCTGGCCGGTAGCCACGGCACTCGGGGTGTGCTGCTGGTGGCTCGGCTGCACGGTCGCCCCCGGTTCACCGGCGCCGACCTGGAGATGGCGACCACCTTCGCCAACCATGCCGCGATCGCGCTCGAGCTGGCGGACGCTCGTGCCGATCAGCAGCGCATGGTGTTGTTGGAGGATCGGGATCGGATCGCCCGGGATCTGCACGATCACGTCATCCAGCGACTGTTCGGAGCCGGCCTCACGGTGGAGAGCGTGGCGACCGGGCTGCGCGATTCGGCTGTCGGGGAGCGGCTGAACCAGGTGGTCGGTGACATCGACGACACAATCCGCCAGATTCGCAGCTCCATCTTCCGGCTGCGTGGCCCGATCGCGCTGGGCACCAGCCAGGTGCGGATCCGGCTGCTGGATCTCATCGGCGAACTGTCCCCGATGCTCGGTTTCGAGCCGCAGGTCACCTTCACCGGCTCGGTCGACCTGCTGGTCACCGACGAGGTGCTGGAGGATCTCGAGGCGGTCCTGCGGGAAGGGCTGACCAATATCGCTCGGCATGCCAAGGCCAGCCAGGCCCAGGTCGCGGTGGTGGTCGGCGCCGGTGAGTTGCGGGCCGAGATCATCGACAACGGCATCGGCCTGTCCAGCAGTCGGCGAAGCGGACTGTCCAACCTGCGCTATCGGGCCGAGCAGCGCGGCGGTAATTTCGAGATCCTCTCCCCGGTACGGTACGCATCATCGCCTGAGCACCGGCCCGCGAGCGATTCTTCGACCGAGAAGGGAGGAACCCTGCTTCGATGGAGAGTTCCGCTGAATCCGGCATGAGCCCGAGCGCTCAGATCCGAGTCTTCCTGCTGGACGATCACGAGATCGTCCGCCGCGGTATCGCGAACCTGCTGGCCGCCGAAGCCGATATCGAGATCGTCGGCGAGGCTGGCACCGCGGCCGAGGCACTGGCTCGGATTCCCGCCGCCCGGCCCGACATCGCGGTGTTGGACGCCCGGCTGCCGGACGGCAGCGGCATCGACGTCTGCCGGGATATCCGCTCCGGCCATCCGGCTATTCGCTGCCTGATCCTCACCTCCTACGACGACAACGACGCGGTGTTCGCGGCCGTGATGGCCGGTGCGTCGGGCTACCTGCTCAAGGAGGTGCGGGGCACCTCGCTGGTCGAGGCGATCCGGCAGGTGGCGGCCGGCCGATCACTGCTGGATCCGTCGGTCACCGAGCGGTTGCTGGACAAGCTGCGCCAGCCGGCCACGGTCGACCAGCGGCTGGCCGCGCTGACCGATCGAGAACGCGAGATTCTCGATCTGATCGCCGATGGCCTGACCAATCGACAGATCGGCGAACGGTTATTCCTGGCCGAGAAGACCGTGAAGAACTACGTCTCCGGCCTGCTGGCCAAGCTCGGCATGCAGCGCCGCACCCAGGCCGCCGTCTACGGATCGCAGCTGCGCGAGGAGAGCTGACAGCGCCAGGGCTGGCAGCGGAGGGCTGGCTCGGTGCGGTTTCGGTCAGCCGTCGGCCGGTGTCCGGCCGCTGCTCACCAGGCGCTGCGGATCGAGTTCCGGTTCGGCAGGCGCCCGTTCCGGAATCGGCGCCCGTTCTGGAATGAGCACCTTTTCTGGAATGAGCAGGGTGGGCCGGGCTCGAGCCGGGATGACGTTGGTCAGCAGCGCGTCGAGAAAGGCCCGGTCCGATCTCAGGCCGATCACCAGCAGATCGGCGGCCCCGGTGTGCTCGGCGAGCACCTGTAACGGTTCGCCGAATCGGAGTTCGGCCGCCACCTCGACGTCCGGATACCGTTCCCGCCAGCCGATCAGCCGGTTGTCCAGGATCTGCCGCTCCGCGGTCTCGGCGTACCGTGCCCTGCCGTTCGACGGTGGCTGCCATGGCTTGAACACCAGCAGGTCCCGGCGTCGGCGGTGCGCCGCGGCGAAGCCGGCCTGTAACACCGCCTCGTCGAGCGAATTGCCTTGCAATACGGACAACACGGGGCCGGTCACCGCGGGCTCCGCTGCCCCGATCACCACCACCGGGCAGTCGACCTCGGCCAGCAGTCGAGCCAGCACGGTACGGCTGCGGTCGCCGTGCGGGACGCCGACCAGGACCAGGTCGGCATCCCGCGCAGCCATCGCCAACGCCGTGCCGGCCGGGTTCCCGATCAGCTCGTCCACCACCACGATGTCCGGACGGTAACGACGCAACCTCGCGGCGGCGGCACGCACATGGCGTTCCGTCGCCCCCCGTACCAAGCTGTCGTTGTCCACCGGCAGCTGCCAATCCACCGCCGCGTAGGGGATCGGGCGGTAACCGTGCACGATCCGTACGGTGTCGCCGGGCCGTACCAGCATGGTCGCCCAGTCGATCAGGTGCGTGGTCTGTTGACCGCTCACCCCCAGCACGATCCGGCGGCCGCTACCGACCACCGCCGCCCTGCTGCGCCGTTGTGTCACCGCACCGCCTCCGGAATCGGAGTGGATTTCTGCTGATCGTTCGATACTCAACGGCGTGGGAAGCCGGCCACAGGGTCCAATGGCCTTAGTCGACGGCCCGATTGGCCCATGACATCGGTGCCCACCCGGTACGCCTGAGCATCGTATTCGGCGCCCTCGGTTCCTTGCGGGCACCTTTGTCAAAGAATCCAACCAGATCTGGTGGATCGTCCTAGGGCGGCAGCAGCCTTTGAGCCGGTCTCGGCATCGGCGGCGGTCCTCCGACCTGTTTCGTGAACCGCCAACTCTTGCCAAGTTAGTTCTCGACGGCGGAGGCTTCCTCAGGTCAGGGCCTGGCGGCCCGGCACTGCCTGCCAGGCCGGCTCGTCTCAAGGGGGAGGCACGATGGCAAGACGCAAGACATACCTAGTGGTGCTCGCGGCCGCGGCGGTGGCTTTCAGCGGCGTGGCCGTTGCCTCGGCGGCACCACCGGTCGACGTGCTGGTCTCGGTGGGCAGTCCGCCGACGCCGTTCTCGCAGAACAAGCAGAACGAGCCCACGGTGGCTATCGATCCCAGCAACCCGAACGTGGTGGCTGCCGGTTCCAACGACGAGATCGACATGGAGTCCTGCGCGGCCGGCGCCCCGAACACCTGCCCGTTCACGGACGGGGTGGGCGTCTCGGGCATCTACTTCTCCTTCACCGGCGGATCGTCCTGGACCCAACCGACCTACACCGGCTGGACCGCGCGGGACTGCCTCGGCCCGGCGCCCTGCACCGCACACGTCGGCCCGATCGGTACGTTGCCGGGCTACTACGAGGCAGGCCTGGTCTCCGACGGCGACCCGGCGGTCACCTTCGGGCCGCGGCCGGACGCGGCGGGAAACTTCTCCTGGTCCAACGGTTCCCGGTTGTACTACGCCAACCTGACCTCGAACTTCAGCTCCACCCGATCCGATCAGACGATCCGCGGCTTCGAGGGGATCGCGGTGTCCCGCACCGACGACGTTGCGGCCGCAGCGGCCGGCGTCAACTCGGCCTGGTACAGCCCGGTGGTCATCTCCAAGCAGTCGGCGACCACCTTCTCCGACAAGGAGCAGATCTATGCCGACAACGCCGAGAGCAGCCCGTTCTTCGGCAACGTCTACACCTGCTGGGCATCGTTTAGGAGCAACAGCCACGGTAACGCTTTCCCGACCCCGCTGACGGTGGCAACCTCGCGCGATGGTGGCGACACCTGGACCACCAAGCAGGTCGGACCGGCCACCGACACCGGCGCCCGGACCCAGCCGGACGGCTGCACGGTACGCACCGACAGCGCGGGCAACGTCTATGTCTTCGGCATCGGCAACCGCAACGGCCAGGCGTACCAGATGATGTACCGCTCCACTGACGGCGGCGCGCACTTCGTCGGCCCGACCCTGATCACTCCGGTGGTGGAGCCGGGCGTGCTCGACCCGGTGCAGGGTCGTCCGGTGATGGACGGTCTCGGCGGCGCGCGGGTGGATCTGGCCCCCGCTCCGAGCGTGGACATCGCCAACGGCCGGCCCACCGGTAGCCCGGCCACCGACGAGATCTTCATGACCTGGGTCGACGGTCGGGACGGGCTGAACAACGAGCACCTGATGCTCACCTGGTCCACCAACGGCGGCCAGAGCTGGGCCACCCCGATGGTGGTGCCGGTGGCTCCGGGTGATCGTCCGTTCTACACCGCCCCGGCGGTGTCGCCGAACGGCAGCGATCTGTACATCGTCTACAACGCATTCACGACGCCGTACCGGAACAACACCACCGATCCGCGCAACATGCTGGGCGTGGTGCTGCACGCCGATGTCACGGGCGGCGTGCCCGGCGCCTTCACCGAGCTGGACCGTTCCGCCAACGGTGATCCGCGCGGCAGCAGCGCGAACAGCCTGACCGACGAGTTCCTCGGGGACTACGTCTACGGCTGGGCCACCAACGCCGGCATGGTCGGGGTGTGGAACGACACCAGCAACGCGGCGGACTGCCCGGCGATCGATGCCTACCGCGCGTCGCTGTACACCACGCCGATCCCGGCGCCGGACGTGCTCGCGTCCTGCCCGGCGACGTTCGGCAACAGCGACATCCGAGGAGCGGCCTTGGCCGATCCGACGCCGTAGTCAGGTGATGTTCGGTTGCCCGGCCGGCGCGGCAGCGCGCCGGCCGGGCAACTGCGCTACTTCTGCCAGCCGATGGTCTCCGGCAGCGGAGTGCCGAAGATCGTCGCTCCCACGTTGGCCAGCCCGTCGGTGACCGCGTAGATGGACGGGCCGCTGAACAGCGGGATGAAGCCGTACAGCTTCAGGGCCTCGCGCTCGATCTCGTTCGCCCTGGCGATCTGCGCGGCCGGGTCCGCGATGTTCGCGGCAGCCTTGATCTCGGCGTCCAGTGCCGCGTTGCCCACACCGGTGATGTTGTCGGTGCTCTTGCTGCCGTAGAAGTTGTCCAGGTACTGCGCCCCGAACGGGTCCAGTGATCGGTTACCCACCAGGAACAGGTCGAACTTGCGGCCGGTGACGACCGAGTCGAAGTCGTTCTCCGACGTCGGCTTGATGTCGATCTTGACGCCGATCTTCTTCAGCTGCGCCGCGATCGCGTTGGCCACGGCCTTGTCCAGCGGGTCGTCACCGATCAGGGTGTAGCCGAGCTCGAGGCGCTTGCCGTCCTTGGTCCGGAAACCGTCACTGCCGAGGGCCCAGCCGGCCTGGTCGAGCACCTTGCCGGCCGCGGTGGGGTCGTACTTCATAACGTCGGAGACGTTGTCGTGATAGCCTTTCTGGAACGAGTAGAGGAACGCCGAACCGGGCAGCGGCTCGGTGTAGTCCAAGCCTTGGAACTCGATCTGCGCGATCTGCGAACGATCGATACTCGTCAGGACGGCCTGGCGTACCGCGATGTCCTTCAGCAACGGCGCGTTGGCATTGAGATCCAGGTAATACTCGAACGGGCTGCCGCCGCGCCGGATCTGGGTGCCCTTCACACCGGAGATGCGCTTCAGGCCGTTGGCGTTGCCGGTGGCGGCGTAGTCCAGTTCCCGGTTGTCGAAGGCGTTGATCACCGCGTCGCCGTCCAGGCCGACCAGGATGCGCCGGTCGAGCTTGCCCGGCTTGCCCCACCACTTCGGGTTGCGGACGAACGTCGCATCACCGGTCTTGGCGTTGTAGGACTGCACCGTGTACGGACCGGCACCCCACTGGGGCTGCACCTTGCTCAGGTACGCGGTGTTGAACAGCTGGGGCGTCGACACTGCCGGGTTCAGGAACGACGTGAACAGCGCCGACCACCACGGGTCGACGCCCGAGAACTCGATGACGGCCTGCTTGGCGTTCGTACCGGCATGCACCGAGGTGATGTGCGAGTACGGGATAGTCGTGCCGGCGTTGTAGCTCGAGTTCGTCCCGTTGCAGGCCTTCCACGTCGTCTCGATGGCCCGGTAGTCGATCGGCGTGCCGTCGTTGAAGCTGGCCTTGGGGTTGATCGTGATGGTCACCCGCTGGTTGCCGTTGACGACCTCGACCTTGACATCGCTGAAGTAGTCGGGGTTGTACTGCACCTCCCCGGCCGGTGAGTACGTGATGGCATCGGCGTTGTACCAGAACCAGAAGCGCGCCGCGCTGAGGTTGGCATCGGCCTGGAACGGGTTGCCCTGCTCGAACACCGAGCCGGGGTAGCGCAACGTGCCGCCGGTCTTGATGTTGTCGTACGGCTGGGGGTTGTAGTCGACCGCCGCGGACGCCGCCGAGGCATGCGAGGCATTGGGGGACGGGTGGGACGGCGATTTGGTGCAGCCGGCCAGCAGGGTGGCACCGGCGGCGATCAGCGCTATGGCAGCTGGCGTTGTTCGATTGGCCAGTCTTTTCATGGGGGTTCCTCCTGAGATGGGTTCGGGGGTAGGTGTGATCAGGCGGCGTGGCAGGCGACCTCGACACCATCGGGCATCGGCTGCGGCTGCGGGCGTTCGACCCGGCATCGGTGCTGCAGGCCCTCGTTCAGGGTCGGTCGTAACGGGCACCGGTCGGCAAAGACGCAGCCGGTCGGCAGGTCCACGGCGCTGGGCTGCTCGCCGGCCAGCACGATCCGCTCGCGGGTACGTTCGCGGACCGGGTCGGGGATCGGCACCGCCGAGAGCAGTGCCTGGGTGTAGGGGTGCCGCGGCTCGGCGAACAGCGCGCCCGCCGGGCCCACCTCGACCACATGACCGAGGTACATCACGGCGATCCGGTCGGCGATGTGGCGCACCACAGCCAGGTCGTGGGCGACCACGAGGTAGGCCAGCCCGAGTTCAGCCTTCACCCGGGCCAGCAGGTTCAGCACGCTCGCCTGCACCGAGACGTCCAGCGCTGACACCGGCTCGTCCAGGACGAGCAGCCGGGGCCGGGTGGTGATCGCGCGGGCGATCGCGAGCCGCTGCCGCTGACCACCGGAGAAGGCCGCCGGGAAGCGGTCGAGCGAGTCGAGCGGCAGCCCGACGAGCTCCAGCGACTCGAGCACCCGGGCCCGGGTCGTCCTGGCGTCGTACCCGGCCGCCTGTAACGGCTCTGCGAGCAGTTCGTACACCGGCAGCCGCGGATCGAGCGAACCCTGCGGATCCTGCATCACGATCTGCGCGGCCTGGCGCATCTCCCCTGTGCGTGCAGAGGGAATCTCGGTCACGTCGACACCGAGCAACTCGATGGTGCCGGTCTCCGGCGGCCGGAGCCCCAGGATCTCCAGCAGCGTGGTGGTCTTGCCGCTGCCGGACTCGCCGACCAGGCAGAACGTCTCGCCGGCCCGGATTTCGAAGCTCACGTCGCTGACCGCGCGCAGCGTGCCGACCCGGCGGCGCAGCACCGCACCTTGGGTGATCGGGAAGCTGCGCCCCAGGCCGCGGACCCGCAGCACCATCTCACCCTCGATGCGGTGATCGAGATCTGCCAGATCCGCACGGGGGAAGATCTCGGCCGGCCGGCGGCCGATAACCTCGTCGGCGACGATGCACGCGCTCAGATGACCGGGCGCGACCTCGACCAGCTCCGGTTCCTTCTCGTGGCAGACCGGCATCGCCAGCGGGCAGCGTGGCACGAACGGGCAGCCGGCCGGCCGGTCCAGCGGGGACGGTGGTTCGCCCTCGATCGGCACCAGCGGCTGGCCGCGTCGGGCATCGGGCGTCGGTACCGAGCCGAGCAGCCCGAGCGTGTACGGCATCGCCGGTGCGGCGTACAGGTCGTCGACTCCCGCCTGCTCGATGATCCGTCCCGCGTACATCACCGCGACCTCGTCGGCGTGCCCGGCCACGATGCCCAGGTCGTGGGTGATCAGCACGATCCCCGCCCCGGTCTCCTGCTTGGCCACCTCGAGCACGTCGAGGATCTGCGCCTGAACGGTGACGTCGAGGGCGGTCGTCGGCTCGTCGGCGATGATCACATCCGGGTCGTTGGCGATGGCCAGCGCGATCACCACCCGCTGGCGCATGCCGCCGGAGAACTGGTGCGGGAATTCCTTGGCGCGGTTGCGTGCCTGCGGTATACCGACCAGATCGAGCAGTTCGATCGCGCGCTCCCAGGCCTGGCTCTTGGTCAGCCGCGAGTGCACCCGGACGGCGTCGGCGACCTGGCGGCCCACCGAGTAGATCGGGGTCAATGCGGACAGCGGGTCTTGGAAGATCATGCCGATCTGCTTGCCGCGCACCGCCGACAGCTGGCGGTCGTCCAAGCCCACCAGCTGCCGTCCGCGCAGCAGTACCTCGCCGCTGACCCGGGCGTTCGGTGGCTGCAGCCCGATCAGGCTGATGGCGGTCGCCGACTTTCCCGAACCGGATTCCCCCACGAGTGCAAGGGTCCTGCCCGGGTGCACGTCGAGATCGATCCCCCGTACCGCCTCGACCCGGCCACGCTCGGACGGGAAGCTCACCCGCAGATCGCGCACGGTGAGCACTGGGCCGGTCATCCGCGTCCGCCGGAGAACGAGGTCGGATCCAAGGCGTCGCGCAGCCCGTCACCGATCAGCATCACCGACACCGTCAGCACGACGAGTAACCCCGCCGGATAGACGAACAGCCAGGAAGCGCTGGAGATCGTGCTCGCTCCGTCGGCTAGCAGCGAACCCAGTGACACGTCCGGCGGCTTGACGCCGAAGCCCAGGAAGCTCAGCGCCGTCTCGCTCAGCACGGTGTCGTCGATGCCGAGGGTGAGGTTGACGATGAGCAGCGCACCGAGGTGCGGCACGATGTGGCGCAGCACGATCCGCCACGGCTTGACGCCCATGAACTCCGCCGTCCGGACGTAGTCACGTTCGCGCAGCGAGGTCGAGACCGACCAGATCACCCGAGCGTTGAACATCCAGCCGAAGATCGTCAGCACGATGATCAGCACCCGCCAGTCGCCGGCCACCCGGTTCGACACGAGCGCGAGGATCAGGAACGACGGCACCACCAGCAGGAAGTGGATGGCGGCGAGGGAGAACCGCTCCAGCCGGCCACCGAGGTAGGCCGCGCCGGCGCCGACCACCGCCGCGATGATCATGGTCAGCACGGAGACGGTCAGCGCGATCACCAGCGATCGCTGCAGGCCGTGGACGCATTCGGCCAGCACGTCGTTGCCGCCCTGGTTGGTGCCGAACGGGTGGGCCGTGGTGGGCGGCTGGGTCAGCGCGAAGTAGTCCGACTCCGAGAAGGTCCACGAGGTGAACAGGCTGCCGAACAAAGCAAAAAGTACGAGGCCGAGGAATAGCGCGACGCCGAGCAGCGCGCCACGATTGCGGGCGAAGCGCCGCGCGTACAGCCGGACCCGGCCGAGCCGGACCGGCGGGGCGGTGGCGTCGGCGGTAAGTAGCGACGATGCGGTCACGTCAGCGCACCCGGATCCGCGGGTCCAGCGCGACCGTGGCGATGTCGGCGAAGATCGCGCCGATCGCCGTCATTGCCGCACCGAACGCGGCCACCGCGACCGCACCGTGTACGTCGTTGTTCGCGATCGTCCCGGTGAAGTAGGTACCCATCCCGCGCCAGCCGAAGACGGTCTCGGTGATGATCGCGCCGGTGAAGACGCTCGGGACGGTGAAGGCCACCGACGTCGCCGTCGGGATCAGCGAGGCCCGCAGTGCATGCCGGCGGATCGCCTGCGTGCGGGTCAGTCCGGTGGCCCGCGCGGTGCGGACGAAGTCGGCGTGCAACGTGTCGAGCAAGAGCGCGCGTTGGGTGACGTGCCAGCTGGCGTAGCCCAGCAGCGTGAGCGCGACGGTCGGCAGCACGAGATGGTCGAGCCGGTCGAACAACCGACTCCAGGCGCCGTCGATACCCGGGGTGCTGGCTCCGGCGACATGCAGCACGGTGGTGCCGATGCGCTGGTTGAACCACACCGCGAACAGCACCAGCCCGAGCGCGCCCACCGCGGTCGGCACGTTGTACAGCACGATCGACACCGTCTGGGTGATGCGATCGACCGCGCCGTACTGGCGGCTGGCCGTGTAGACACCCAGCGCCACTCCCAGTACGACGGACAGAACCGTGCCGACGAGCACCAGTTCGCCGCTGACCACCACCCGATAGGCGACCTCGGAGTTCACCGAGACACCGGTCGGCGAGTGGCCCCAGTCGAAGTGCAGCACCACGTCCTTGATCCAGAACCACCAGCGATCTACGACGGATTGATCAGGATCGAGACCGTACGGTCGCAGGGCGGTGCTGATCTGCTGGTCGGTACGCAGCTTGCCCAGCTCGCGGTAGTTCGAACGCGGGTCGAGGAACCAGCTGGCAAGGAAGAACGCGGCATTGGTCGCGGCGACGATCATCGCGATCCAACCGACGGTTCTGCGCAGCACGTACCGGAGCACGGCAAGATCTCCCACTCCGCACCGACCGGGCAGCAGGCGCACAGCTAGTTGATGCAAAGGACACGGTTCGACCGGTCGACAAGCGGAACAGCGAACCGCGGATCAGCCAGCCGTGGCAGTACAGATGGCGCTCGCGGTCCGGGGACAGACTACACATCCGCCGTGTACCCACACAAGCACCAATATAGGGTAGAAATCGCTAAGATAAGTGTTTGCAATCGGGGCGGCAGAGGTCGCGAGTAATCGTTGCGACCGCTACCCAGAGCGCGCGTTCGGGTTCCAGATCGGCCAGTATGTGTCCATGGCCTTTGGTGCCCATCTGGTCCTGTACAGCGAGGACGCCGATGCTGATCGTCGGTTTCTCGCAGAGTTGCTCGGTCTGCGATCTGTTGACGCTGGCCACGGCTGGTTGATCTTCGCG
>Ga0157372_10000173_pt1 | contig 71416 bp, 64 predicted proteins | sample C55metaG_FD_115307 | JGI IMG/M metagenome (GOLD analysis project Ga0157372, IMG submission 115307) | Corn rhizosphere microbial communities from Kellogg Biological Station, Michigan, USA - C5-5 metaG | ecosystem: Host-associated > Plants > Roots > Rhizosphere > Soil | place: USA: Michigan... | reverse complement strand
TAACTGGGAAAGACCTCACCAGGGTATTGGCGGCAAAAGACCTATCGATATGATTACCTTAAACAACAAATCTTAAACTCGCTATTCTGTCCTCGAATTACTAAACCCTTACAGCAATGACAGAGACCTTTAATAGCCTAATTTTCAAAGCCCCCTCGGGGAGGGGTCAATAATCCGTCCTGCCCTCATGCTCGCTCCACAGCCTGAAAGCATTCAGCGCTTCATCACGCATCATTTGTATAATGGGCAGTTTACGCTCAACCATGGCCAGTTCCAGTTCGTCATAAATAAACTTATCGTCAAAGCCAATGTCGGCAGCGTCAATTTTTGTGTTGGCGTAGTAGATCTTATCTAACCGTGCCCAGTAAATGGCGCCCAGACACATAGGGCAGGGTTCGCAGCTGGTGTATATCTCGCAGCCTGATAAGTCGAATGTGCCCAACTTTTGGCAGGCCAGTCGTATAGCCGATACTTCGGCATGAGCGGTAGGATCGTTATTGGGTACCACCATATTGGCGCTACCAGCAACCAGCTCGCCATCTTTCACTATTACCGCGCCAAACGGGCCGCCCTGGCCCTGTGTTACGCTATTTTCAGACAGCTCAATAGCCATCCGCATAAATTTTTCGTGGTCCATAGTTTAATAGATTCAAGAATCGAGAGTCAAGAGACAAGAATCAAGAGTCAAGATTGTTCCATCTTCCCATAAAAAGAAAAACCCCAACTTTTGGCTGAGGTTTTCAATATCGATATTAAATTTCATCTGCACATCTGCATTCCCGATAGCTATCGGGACGTACATCTGCACATCAAATCATTTATTTTTTGTCTTTCGTGTAAGCGTCATTCAGTTGTTTAATAACCTCAGTAGTAACATCAAGGCTTGGATCAACATATAACACACCCGGAGCTGTTTTTGAATAAGTTAACACCAGCTTATAGCCTTTTTCCTTAGCGTATGTTTTAGAGAAATCAGCAATTTTTTGGTATAATTTATTGGTTTCTTCGCCTTGATATTTTTGAAAGTCGAGACCATTATTTTGTTCAAATTGTTGAAGTTCCTGGCGCTCTTGTACCAGGCGTTTTTCGGTTTCATCGCGTTTATCGGCAGCCATAGTTGCAGCAGCCTTTTGATATTCAGCAACACTACGCTGATAAGCCTGTTCCTTTGACTGGTTTTCTTGTTGCATAGCTTTACCTTTAGTAGTTAAACGCTCTTGCATATCCTTAGCATAACCATACTGTGCCAATAGTGTATCAGAGTTAATATATACGGTTGTTCCTTTTTCTGAAGCGGTTGCGCTGCTGCCTGTTGACGCAGCAGGGGTAGTAGCAGGTTTATTGTTATTGCAGGCAACAACGCTTGCAGCAACGGCTAAACCTAAAGTGATCTTTGTAATTACAGAACCTGTGGTTTTCATTTAATTGGGTTTGTTGTTGATAATCTGTCGATGCCAGTTTTGGCATCTGATTTTTAATAAATTTTTCACAAAGATAAACTTTCAAATTAAGTATCCTAATCATTTAGCCCGCCGATAGACATCGCCCCAAAATCAAAAAAACTATACTGAAACAGCTTGTTTTTTAGAAGTATTTAACATCCTCTATTTTATCAACAATGGTGATTATGTGCGGCAAATTGCGTATTTTTGTATGTTAAACTCCTTTGCGGAGATTGTTATTCTTTTAACTAAAATATGAGCGAAGAAAATAAAGATAAATCGAACTATTCGGCAGATAATATACAGGTTTTAGAGGGTTTAGAAGCGGTGCGCAAGCGCCCTTCGATGTACATTGGCGATACAGGCGTGAAAGGTTTGCATCACCTGGTGTATGAGGTTGTCGATAACTCGATCGACGAGGCCCTTGCCGGTTACTGCGATACCATAAATGTTACTATTCACAAAGGCAACTCCATTACCGTTGTCGATAACGGCCGTGGTATCCCGACGGGTATCAACACTAAAGAAAATAAATCGGCGCTTGAAATTGTAATGACCGTGTTGCACGCCGGTGGTAAATTTGACAAAGACACTTACAAAGTATCGGGCGGTTTGCACGGTGTGGGTGTGAGTTGCGTTAACGCCTTGTCGACCCACATGATAACCGTGGTTGAGCGCGAAGGCAAAGTATTTACCCAGGAGTACGAGCGCGGTAAGCCTTTGTTTGATGTGAAGGAGATCGGTAAATCTGACCGTACTGGTACCACACAAACTTTCCAGCCCGACCCTGAGATTTTCCAGTTAACTACTGAGTATAAATTTGACACCCTGGCTGCCCGTTTACGCGAGCTGGCTTACCTGAATAAAGGTATCAGATTAACGCTTACAGACGAGCGTGTTCCGAACGAGGACGGCAGCTTTTTATCGGAAGAGTATTACTCGACCGGTGGTTTGAGCGAGTTTGTTAAGTTTTTGGATGGCACCCGTACACCTATCATTCCTGAGCCAATTTATGTGGATGGTATTAAGCAAGGCATCCCGGTTGAACTGGCGCTGCAGTATAATGATACATACTCAGAGAACGTTTTCTCGTACGTAAATAACATCAATACGGTTGAGGGCGGCACACACGTGGCCGGTTTCCGTCGTGGTTTAACCCGTACGCTGAAAAGCTATGCCGATAAAGAAGGTTTGTTAAAAAACCTGAAAGTTGAAATTACCGGCGATGACTTCCGCGAGGGTTTGACCGCAGTGGTATCTGTTAAGGTACAAGAACCTCAGTTTGAGGGCCAGACCAAAGGTAAGCTGGGTAATAACGAGGTAATGGGTGCGGTTGATATGGCCGTGGGCGAGATTTTAGGTAACTACCTGGAAGAACATCCTAAAGAGGCTCGCATGATTGTAAACAAAGTGGTATTGGCCGCTACGGCCCGCGCTGCTGCGCGTAAAGCCCGCGAACTGGTACAGCGCAAGAGCGTGATGAGTGGTTCAGGCCTGCCGGGTAAACTGGCCGACTGCGCCAACAGCGACCCGGCATTATGCGAGTTATATCTTGTCGAAGGGGACTCGGCGGGTGGTACTGCCAAGCAGGGCCGCAACCGTGAGTATCAGGCTATTTTGCCGTTAAGAGGTAAAATTCTTAACGTGGAGAAAGCCATGGAACACAAAATTTACGAAAACGAGGAGATCAAAAACATCTTCACTGGTCTTGGCGTAAGTCGTGGTACCCCTGAAGATGACAAAGCTTTGAACACCACTAAACTTCGTTACCATAAGATCATCATCATGACGGATGCTGACGTGGACGGTTCGCACATCACTACGCTGATCCTGACTTTCTTCTTCCGTTATATGAAAGAGCTGGTTGAAGCCGGTTATGTTTACATTGCATCGCCACCGCTTTACCAGGTTAAAAAAGGTAAGGAGTTTGAATACTGCTGGAACGACGACCAGCGCGATGCTGCTATCCAGCGCTTAAAAGGTGGTGGCAAGGAAGACAGCGTACACGTACAGCGTTACAAAGGTTTGGGTGAAATGAACGCCGAGCAGCTATGGGAGACTACCATGAATCCTGCTACACGTACACTGAAACAAGCCAGCATTGAAAACGCTGCCGAGTGCGATCACACCTTCTCTATGTTAATGGGCGATGAGGTTGCTCCGCGCCGTGCATTCATCGAGAAAAATGCCAAATACGCTAAGATCGATATTTAATTGATTTCGGATATCGGATTTTCGATTTCGGAATGATTTATATGAAAAGCCGCCCGTCTACTGATGGGCGGCTTTTTATATAATAAATTGTCATTTTGAGTATAGCGAAAAATCTTATTTAAGCGCATAAGATCCTTCACTTTGTTCAGGATGACAAATAGTTAATTACTTTTTAACCGCTTTCCGTTTACTGATTATGAACGCGGCAATCTTGTCGATGTCGGCTGTGCTTACAGCCCCTTTCCAGGCAGGCATACCTTTGTCAAGTACGCCATTAGTTATAGTGTTGATGAGAACTGCTTTAGTGCTACCATGTTTTAAAGTTGCGGTCAGCAGGTTGGCGCCTTTGTCTGTCCCTTTCAGGTTATCGCCGTGACAACTGGCGCAAAGTTGCCGGAACATGGCCGGCGCACTCATTTTTTTTGGCGATTTTTCGGCGGTAGTGTTAGCCGTAATTTTTTGTGAGGACAATACCGTATTCGTTGATCCAGACGGACGGAGCCTGCAAATCATATCATAATCCGGACGGGGCTGCCCTTCAACCGGGTCCTGTTGCGAGGTTGAGAAATAAATATAACCATCGGGCCCGGTAACTACCGAGCGGATGCGGCCGTATTGCTTTTTTAGCATGATTTCCTGATTAATTATTTTGTCGTCCTCTAAGGTGATTTTTAACAATCCCTCGCCGCGCAGGCAGGTTACCAGTAGCTTGTCTTTTAGTTCGGGGAACTTATTGCCATTGTAAAACGTGGCTTCGCTTGGGCCGATAGATGGCGTAAACTCTGCCAGCGGCGAAATCATCCCTTCGTGCGTCATTTGGTGATGGATGATGGGCCAGCCATAGTTTTGGCCGGGTTTAATGATATTGATCTCGTCGCCACCGGTTGGCCCGTGTTCTGACTCGAATAGCGTGTTGGTGCCGGGCTCAAAAGCTATGCCTTGCGGATTACGATGGCCATAGCTCCATATCTCTTTGCGGGCGGTATCGTTTTTAACAAAGGGATTGTCTGCTGGAATACTGCCGTCATCATTCAATCTTAAAATTTTACCGTTCAGGGCTTTCAGATCTTGCGAAAGGATGGCTTCATCCGCATCGCCGGTGGTGATGTAAAGCTTTTTATCCGGTCCGAACACCAGTCGGCAGCCGGTATGGTTCTGATTGGCATGGATATCGTTCCTGATCAGGTAAGGGTTTACCAGGGTGTCGTTCTTAAGCTCATAACGTACAATTTGCAGGCGAATCTTATCGCCCAGCCAATAATCGTTAGCGATGTATATAAAATGATTGTGGATATAATCGGGATGCAGCACCACGCCGAGCATACCTGTTTTGTTGCGCTGCGGAATGTTGGGTATAATAAAGGCTGGTTTATCCACCAGTTTACCGTTACGATAAATGCGCAGTTTGCCTGTGCGCTCGGTAAACAGCATGGTATTATCCGGCAGGAAAACAATCTGCCAGGGAACATGCATATTTCTGACCAAGGTGTCAACCTGAAAACCGGATGAATCGGCCGGCAGAATTGCCCGCTTGCTTGTTTTACCAGCAACAAATGCGCTTAAAAGAATAGCGACCACGCATATCGCAGCTATGAATTTGAAAGCTTTCATAAAGGGTTGTGGTTGTTTTGTTTGTTAACCTAAATTACTAAAAAGTTGCTATAAGCTTTATATATAATAGTCCGGTAATATTCCCCGCTCACTCATCCACTCATTAAAACGGATACCCAATAGCCAAATTAAATACCATCTTTGAACCATGCCAGCCTGAACCGGTATAATCTACGCCGTCGACAATGCCAGTGTTTGATGATGCAGGTTTGATTAACGGGAAGCCAAAGTCGGTACGCAGTACCAATACCGTGAGATTAAAACGCAGACCCGCGCCGGCGTCGACCGCCATCTGGTTCAAAAAGTGTTTGCCGAAAGCCGCCCCCGGCAATCCGTAGTGGCTCCTCATCAGCCAGATATTACCGGCATCGCTAAACAAAGCTCCTTCAACAATGCTGAACAGTTTCTGGCGGATCTCCACATTGGCTTCCAGCTTGATGTCGCCCGATTCGTCAGGCAAAAACTGGGTGCCGTTCGTTACTGATGCGGCAGGGTAGTATGACCCCGGACCTATTGAACGCGCCTGAAAACCACGCAAACTATTTGGCCCGCCGATGAAGAATTGCTGGCTATAAGGTAGTATGGTGGAGTTGCCATAAGGCAAGCCAACGTCCACCAATAAACGTGTGGCCAGTTTGGTTTTGGGCGTAAGTTTATGGAAATAACGCAGGTCATTCTCCACTTTAATGTACTGGTTAAACGGCGTGCCGAATATTTTTTTGGCTCTACCCGCCAAAGTATCGGCACCCAATATAATACCTATGATATTGCCCGATAAACTTACCTTACCATTGTAATACACACTATTTTTCCTGAACTCCTCGGTCGAATTATCAAAGGTAAAAGCGTAGCTGGGCCCAAAAGTCAGCTGGTTATTGATAACATGCGTTAGCGTAGGATTCCGCGTTTTGCGGATGCTGTCCTGGTACAATTTGCTCACGTTAGCGGCGTCAACATAACTCAGCTCAATTAAATTAAGCGTGTGCTGCTTATGCAGGTTGGGTTTCCATTGATAACCAAACGACCCATTGAATGAGTTCAGCTTATAAAGTTTTGTACGGTCAATAAGCGTATAACCCGTCGTCAGGATGGTTTTCGGGATATAGGCGTTGTTGGTCTTGATATCAACCGGCCCCACAATGCGCGGCCAGGTAATTGACGGCTGCACACCAAACTGAAACACATTGAAACCATTATTGTATTTACCAAACTGCTTATCAGTACTGGTAAAGAAATTTAAAGAGAACAGCTCGCCGCCTTTAAAGGCATTGCGGTTGCGGAATGTAAGGTTAAACTGCGTACCGTCATAATTGGCCGATGTTTGCCTGGCAACGATCTCGGCAGTGAGCGATTTACGTTTGGCCTGCGTCAGGAAGTAATAAATGTCCAGTTTTGGCGAATCCGGCGTAACATCTTCAAAACGGTTCTTTACAAAACTAAACGGACCCAGTTCAATAAAACGGTTCAGACTGTTGTTATGCTCAGTGCGGTTATAAATATCGTTAGGATGCAGTAAAATGGTGTTTTTGAAGATGAACGGACGTACAGTTTTTTTGGGATCGATAACATTATACCAGGCATAATGTTGTGCGGAATCCAGTTTTAAGGAGGTGTCTCTCAATGAATATTTTGGATATACGTAAATGTTGCGGATAGAATAGATCCACCGCGCCTGGTCTGGTGTGGTTTCTTTAACATGCACAAACATATCAATGGTATGGTCGGCTTTGGTGCTGTCATAACGCATAATCAGGTTATCGGGCGAGAAATAGAAGAAACCTTCCTCCTTTAATTTAGCATCAATGCGCACACGCTCATTTTTAATCACATCCAGATCAAAACGGTCGCCTACTTTTAGCAAAGTTTCTTTGGCAGTACCGGCGACTGCGGTATCCAGATCATCTTTACCGGTAGGGAAGCTTATTTGGCGGTAATGGTAGGCCGGGCCGGTTTGTACCGTATAAATTGCCTTAGCTATTTTAGATTTTTTTTTGCTGACGGTATCGCCGTTAACCTGTGCCAAAAAATAACCTTTATTTTGCAGTCTGTTCTGCAATATTTTACTGTTTTGAACAAGGTCGACCGATTTGGCATAAACCGGCGGTTCGCCAAAATGGGTATTCAGGTAATGTTTTAAACCTCTCACTTTGTTGGTGCGCGTTTTGAAATATACCCACAGTTTAAAGCGTAAACCCAGAATAGTTGAGTTAGGTGCAGGCCGTAGTAATGAAGTCAGATCATCCGTAATAGGGTCGATATCGCCTTTTTTTGAATTTTGTTTGTCGACGATCTTTACTTTGCCGCCACCATACAGTTTTTGATTGGGTTGCAGGTACTTGGTAGTACTGCAGGCACTCATCATTACGGCGAGCAGAATAACAGCTATATTTCTAAGTTTTGCCATATTAGTCTGTGGTTTCTTTTTGCTCGGCAGGCTTATCGGCCGGCTGCGTTACCGGGGCCACATTTTCGTCATGTTGCTTGTCGGCTTCTTTTTTCTCTTTCTTTTCTTCTTTTTGCTTGCTCCTGTATTCCTTCATCAACGCCTTATCTCGTGGCGACCTTTTGCGGAACAGCTCTATAAAGCGATTATACTCATAGGTTAATGAGAAGCCGATGCCGGTTTCGACCACCTGCCCCTCAACCACAATGAACTCATCTTTACGGTAGGCGCGAATCATGTAACGACCATCCTGTGTTAGTTTGTAGTTTACAGACAGGTTGCCCGCAATGTCGGTAGTTTTTTGGCCCGGTTGGTTCTGACCCTCCAGGTTAAAGTTATTGCCGATGGTAACAGTCAGTCTGTCGTTCAGGAATTGTTTGGACAGGCCGACGTTCAGATCGGTACGGTTTTGCTGAACACCGGTCGAGTAGTCGGCGCCCGATGTCAGATCGAAACTCAATTGTACTCCATCAATCAGGTTACCCGCCATTTTATTCAGCTGGTCTGACAGCAAACTACTCACGCTATTGCGGATAGCGCCGTTAATGCCCGTGCCGCCGCCCTGACTTTGCAGCGGATTATCGCCTATAAAGTGGCCCAGCACCAGTACGCCCAATACTTGTTTGTTCATCTCGTTAGGGTCCTGCCGTATTTGCGCCAGGCGGGTGTTTACCGTCGAGATGATATCGGGCGATACCGTATAGTTATCATCAGGTAACACAATATCAAAGCTGATATCCGGTTTCAATAGTTGGTTTTTCATGTTCAGCAACACGTTGAAGGGTAGCTTCTGTTTCAACATGGTTGAGTTGGTACTGCCGTCGTTTTGCTGGTTCACCAAGTCAATAGGCGGAACTTTAGCTACATAAATCGCGGTCAGGTTTACGTCGGCCATAGTTGGGTCGCCCGTCCAGGTAATGTAGCTGCCCTTTTTGAATTTAAAGGTGCGTTTTACCGTTGCATAAGCCAGATTGTACGAGCCGTCCTCCACAGTATAAGTACCGGTTAAGCTCACTTTGCCGCTCGGGTCGATACCGCCGTTCAGCCTGGCCTGGCCTTGTAGCTGAACCACGTCGCCGTTACGTTCGTCTATCACTACAGTAAATTTGGCGGCTTTGTTGATGTTGATGGTGGCGTTAACGTCCATACCAGTCAGGCTGCTATGTTTAAGCGAGTCGAGCTGCCGCGCCATCATTATTGAATCGAGCTTAGGCGCATTCTCGTTAATCACCTCTACGACGCCTTTCCTATCCTCGATACCCGGGTCGGTTTGCGGCAGCACAAAGGTCATATCAGTTTTATCGTTAACCGTAAGTGTGGCGTCTACTCTCGGATTATCCTGTGTACCGCGAATCTGCATACGGGTATCAATGTATAACTTGCCGTAAAACAATTTGTTATCGGCAGCCGTTGAGTTAACGACCCTGAAATTGGTGGCGTTGATATCCAGCCCAAATTTAAAGCTGGTAAAGGTTTTGGTATACACGGTACCGGTAACCACCGCTTTATTGCCGGTTGAATCAACCAGTGTAAAGTCTCTGAAAAGTATGCCGTCCTCATTAAAGGTAATGGTCTCCTTCGGCAGCGTGAAGTAAGAGTTAAGCATACTCACATTAAAGCCAACCTTGTTAAAATTAACATCGCCACGAACAACCGGAGCGGCCGTAGTACCCGTTATGCGCAGGTCGCCGCTTATTACGCCGGTAGCACGCCTGATAGAGCCGAAACTAAAGCCCTCAATACTCTTCATATTAAGTTTCACGATATTTAAATCCAGATCAAGCTTGCTTGCCGGGCTGGTATAATAAAGCCCCTGCATATCAACCTGATTGCCTTTACCCGTGATGCTCATTTTTACAGCATAGGCATCGGCGGCCTGGTTATTTACATTCAGAGCGATATTGCCTACGGTGTCGCCTTTAAAGCTAAAATCGCTTATCTTGAGGGCGGTGGTAAACTTCATCGATTTTTGGAAGTCGCTGATGTTTGCGTCACCATTAATCACGCCACCCACTTGTAATGAGTCCTGCTGCGCCATGCGGGTCAGCGTCTCAATATGAAAATCGCGGAAGCTAACTTTTAATGGCGAGTTGTATTCGGCAGATGTGCTGTTAACGCTCAGTACCTGGTTGCTGTTGGTAATGGTAAAATCATGAGCTAGTATACCTTTGTTGCCAAATTGCAGCGAGTTGTCGGTATTAACCGCCCACTTAACGTAGTTGAACATCACGCCGTCCTGCAGGAAGCTAAACTGATACTCGTTAGGCAAGGCGCTGAAAGTACCGGCAATGCGATAGCGCTCTTTGCGTTTATCGTCACGGACCTGTAGGTTGATGCCAAGTTTATTGTCTTTAGCAGCACCGGTGATACTTGGATACAGCAGGTCTAACGATGATGATACCTTCACCTCATCAAAAGCCAGGCTATAGTTAAGCGCGTTATTATTGGTGTTGATGTTTAGCTTACCATTGTTTATTACGTTGGTACCATAAACAACTTTTGGTATGGTGCCCAGTACGGTAAACTCGCCGGTGCTGCTGTTAAACCGGCCGTTAATGCGCACGGGGTCAAGCCGTTTAAGTGTTGGCATAAACTGGTTAACCACAGGTGTTTGTGTGACAGCCAGGGCAAAGGTAAACTGCTGCGGGGTGTATTTGGGTTTTATCTTCGGCTTAGCCGCACCCAGACTGGTATCAAAATATTTATTGATGACGTCCTGCATGGCGTAACCCACTTGGGTGAGCTTATATTTGCCGCTCATGCGCGCGGTAAGGAACGGCGTTTTCAGGCGTAAGGCGCTGCTATCGGCAGTAGCTTTTGATATCAGGGTTATCGAGTCGATACGTATGCGTTGATCTTTGCTCACCACCAGCAGGTCGTTTATTTTAACATCGGCGTTCAAATAATCCGGATCGGCAGTTGGTACATCGGCTACAACTTTAACATGCATGTGCATGGGCTCGGTACTGAAATGCAGGGCCTGTAGGTTCAGGCTGTCCAGCACAAGGTTGGTTTTTATTGACGGATATTTTTTGTTGAGGTTAGCCTTTGCATCCAGTTTAAAACTGATGTTCGGGTCTCTCATGGTTGATGTTACGTTGTAATTGCCATTGGTGGCTGTGCCTTTGAGCAGTAGATTTTTGTAATTGTAACCTTTTACATATGCCTGCGCCACTTTACCATTAAACTGCAGACTGGCCTTTTTAGGGTCCAAACTTACTCCCTTAACATTTGCCGACATGGTCACCACGCCCACCATTTTTGGCTGCCTGATAAGCGCACCGACGTTTAACTGATTGGCCTTAATGTTGGCTGAGTACGATGTGCGATTTTTGTTATTGCCGTTTTTAAGCGATGCCACCAAATCCATTGCGCCGTAGGTTGAGCGCAGGTTCATTTTAGTGTTGAAATTATACATGCTGCCTTTAAAAGTGCCCTTAAGGTTCATGTTGGCCGGTATGCTTACGCTGGCCGGTATGGTGCCCGCCGGTACCAGTTTTGCAATGTCGGCGGCGTTGGTGTTGAAGTCGGCAAGATTGATGTCGAAATAGGCTTTATTCATATCCGGCAGGCCGCGTAGCCTTGCTGATGCCTTAATGTGGGTATTGTTTAGTCCGCGAATCTCCAGTTCGGGGATGTTCAGGTTGTTTACCTGCCCGTTAACCCTGCCGTCAATTCTGAAAACTGAGTTGGGTGAATGTTTGAATGGTTCCATGCCAGCCATGGTAGGCATCAGCAATAAAACATCTTTCAAACTTATTCTGGAACCGTCGACATTTGCATTGACCCGTAACACACCTATATTTTTTGAAATGGCATCTATAGACGGATAGTTAACCTGCACCTGTTTCTGAATGACAGAACTCGGCGTTTCAACTAATAGATTATTCAGGTAGGCATTCTTTGGCCCGTAAAAGAATTTGGTGTGAAACCTTTTGATGGCTAAGCCGCTTCGCTCATTAAACGTAAACGCATTGATATTGCCCGAAAGCGTATCAGGGCTGTAAGAAATATTTTCAGCTTCGGCATTCAGGTTGTGTATGTGCATATGGCCAAAATCAAGCCCCTTGGTTATCGGAGTTTGTGCATCGTTATCAAATTTAATATCGTCATTGCTAAAAGTAACCTTGCCCAAAGTGGCCGACCAACCCTTTGTGTTTTTAGGACTCGCGACAATGGTGTCCAGTTTCTTAACTGCTTTCACCACAGCCTTTACAACTGTTTTTGGTTTATTCAATTTTAAACCTGCGTAGGTGTCGCTCAGGTCGATGCTTTTTATACCGATCTTTTGATTTTTGAGGTCGATCTTATCCATCTCTATCAAAAACTTGTTCAGGTTCAGATTTGCATCCATCTCTGTGCTGCGATACACCACGTTTATCTTTGACAGGTCGATAGTACCCAGTGATAGCGTCATATTGAGCGGTTTGGCCGTTGTGGTATCAATATTGGCTGCTTTAGCTATGGTTGAACCGGCAGGTGTTTGGATGATCTGCGCGTTCACTCCCGATAGGTTGATTTTCGGGATGGTAAACTTCATCTTATCCATATCAAAATCCTTGATACGGGTATCAAAGTGGCCAAGGATGAATTTAACGTCGTTGCCGCTAGTCAAATCTTTGTATTTGATGTTGATATGATCGAGGATGATCTTATCCATTGAGAATTTCATGGTCGAGGTAGTATCAGTAGGCTGGGGCGCTTTCTTTTGCTCGCCGGCAAATGCTTTAATGATGTAATCGAAATTAAAAACGCTGTCTTTGTCGCGGTAGATGTTGGTGGTGACGCCTTGCAGGTTAATTTCATTGATCTCCACCTCGTGGTGCAGCAATTTTAGCATGCTGATATCAACTTTCAGTTTATCGCCGGCTATCAGGGTGTCTTTCCTTTGATCTTCAAAATAAACGTCGTTCAAAACCAAAAGCTTTGGGAGGCCCAAACTGATGTGGCCTATCTTAACTTTAGTGTGGATTTTGTTTTGTAAAAAAGTAACAGCCTTGTCCTTAGCGAAATTTTGCACAGCCGGTACTTGTATCAAAACTACTACAAGCAATACCAGGAATATGACACTTGCTATTATCCAAAGAATTGTTTTTAAAGCTATACGTCCAAATCGTCCCAATTTATTAGTTATTCAAAAGTTAGATGATGGTGTTGTAGAAGCAAGAGTCGAGAAGCAAGAATCAAGACAAATAATGAGCCAATATCGTTATTCTTGGCTCTTGATTCCTGGCTCTTAACTCTTTCCACTCATTTTTCAACAACCTTACTTGCAAAGTTGTTTTTTGATAAATTTGTATTCGTACAAAAAATTGAGACAGGAATAGATGATGCCCGAATTTTCGCACTTACACGTACACACACAATTTTCATTACTTGACGGTGCTGCCGACATATCGAAGCTCTATAAAAAAGCAGCTGCCGACGGTATGAAGGCCCTGGCTATTACCGACCACGGTAATATGTTCGGCGTGTTTAAGTTTGTGGCCGAGGCGGGCAAGCATAACGTTAAACCTATTGTGGGTTGCGAGTTTTATGTGGTGGAAGATCGGCACAGAAAGCAATTTACCAAGGAGAAAAAGGACGTTCGCCGTCACCAGCTGTTCCTGGCTAAAAATCCGCAGGGGTATAAAAATTTGGTTAAGCTTTGTTCGTACGGATATATGGAGGGCCTTTACAGTAAATGGCCGCGTATTGATAAAGAGCTTATCCTGAAATATCATGAAGGGCTTATAGCAACTACATGCTGTATCGGTGCATCTGTACCGCAAACTATACTAAAAGGCACACCTGAAGAGGCCGAGGCCGAATTTAAATGGTGGCTGGATATTTTTGGCGAAGATTATTATATCGAGCTACAGCGCCACAATATCCCTGAGCAGGAAATTATTAATAACGTGTTGTTGCAATACGCCAAGAAATATAATGTAAAGGTGATTTGTTCGAACGATTCGCACTATGTGGATCAGCAGGACTCAAATGCGCACGATATTTTGCTGTGCGTAAACACCGGCGACATGCAAAGCACGCCCATCGCTACTGACGAAGAAGGTGGTAAAGGCTATCGCTTTGGTTTCCCGAACGATCAGTTTTACTTCAAGACCCAAGCCGAGATGGGGCAGCTGTTCCATGACCTGCCTGAGTCGCTGGATAATACCAATGAGATTGTCGACAAGGTAGAGACGCTAAAGCTGAAACGCGACATCTTGCTGCCCAACTTCGTTATCCCTGAAGAATTTAAGATACACAGCGAGCTTACGCCTGATGCCGATACCCTGAACCAGTGGGAGTACCTGAAGCACTTAACCTTTCAGGGCGCTCGCGAGCGATACAGCGATTTAAATGCCGAGGTTGAGGAACGTATCAACTTTGAGCTGTTTACCATACGCACCATGGGTTTTGCCGGATACTTCCTCATTGTGGCCGACTTTATCAAGGCCGGGCGCGATATGGGCGTGTTCATTGGTCCGGGGCGTGGTTCGGCAGCCGGATCGGTAGTGGCTTACTGTATCGGTATCACCAATATCGACCCTATAAAATACAATCTGCTGTTCGAGAGATTCCTAAACCCGGACCGTAAGTCGATGCCCGATATTGATACGGACTTTGATGACTCGGGCCGTCAGAAAGTGATCGATTATGTGGTTGAAAAATATGGCAAGAACCAGGTAGCACAGATCATTACCTATGGTTCAATGGCTGCCCGTACCAGTATTCAGGACGTGGGCCGTGTGCTGGACATGCCGCTGGCTGATGTATCGGCCATAAAGAAATTGGTGCCTGAGACTTTGGGTATCACCCTGAAACAAGCTATTGAGCAGGTGCCTGAACTAGATGCCATCTATAAATCCACCGGCGACCTGAAAGGTACAGTACTCCGTGAAGCTGAAAAGCTGGAGGGATCGGTACGTAATACGGGTGTACACGCAGCGGGCATTATCATTGCGCCGTATGATTTGACGGATATTGTTCCCGTCGCGACAGCAAAAGATTCTGACCTGCTGGTTACTCAATATGATGGTCGTGTGATTGAGGATGCCGGTGTAATCAAGATGGACTTTTTGGGATTGAAAACCCTGACCATCATCAAAGATGCACTGCGACTGATCAAGCAAAATCATAACGTCGATATCGATATTGATTATATCCCTTTAACAGACGAGGCAACTTTTGAGCTTTACCAACGCGGCGATACCAACGGTACGTTCCAGTTTGAAAGTGACGGTATGCAAATGTACCTGCGCGATCTGAAGCCAGATAAGTTTGAGGATTTAATAGCCATGAACGCGCTGTATCGTCCGGGGCCGATAGAGTACATCCCGAACTTTATCAATCGTAAACACGGTCGCGAAGAAATAACCTTCGACCTGCCCGACATGGAAGAATACCTGGGCGAAACTTACGGTATTACCGTGTACCAGGAGCAGGTGATGCTTTTATCGCAGAAACTGGCCGGCTTTAGTAAAGGCGACGCCGACGTTTTGCGTAAGGCGATGGGTAAAAAGCAAATTGAGGTGCTAAACAAAATGGAGGCCCAGTTTATGGAGGGCGCCATGGCGAAAGGACACCCTAAAGATAAACTCACCAAGATATGGACCGACTGGAAAGCGTTTGCCCAGTATGCGTTCAATAAATCGCACTCTACCTGTTATGCTTTCGTGGCTTACCAGACGGCCTACCTGAAAGCGCATTATCCGGCAGAATATATGGCTGCGGTATTGAATAACCAAAACAGCATGGAGAAGATTACCTTCTTTATGGAGGAGTGTCGCCGCATGGGTATTGAAGTTTTGGGTCCGGATATTAACGAGAGTTATATGTCGTTCACCGCAAATAAAAACGGAGTGATTCGTTTCGGTTTGGCAGGTGTTAAAGGAGTAGGTGAAAAGGCGGTTGAAAGTATTATTGACGAACGTATTGAGCGTGGCCCTTATAAATCAGTGTACGATTTTGCCCAACGATCAAACACCCGCAACGTAAACCGTAAAGCCTATGAGAACCTGGTGTACGGCGGCGCTTTTGATAACTTTGGTTTAAACCGCGCGCAGTTTTTTGCCAAGTCTGAAACTGTACCGCTTACCGGCGTTGAACGCCTGATCAAATACGCCAACGACTATCAAAATACGCAGAATAGCTCGCAGTCATCATTGTTTGGTGGCTCGGTAGCGTCTTATATTCCTGAGCCTGCCATGCCTGATTGTGAAGAATGGGCATTAATAGAAAAGCTGAAGTACGAAAAAGAAGTTATCGGTATCTATTTGACCGGCCACCCGCTGGATAATTATAAGCTGGAGCTGGAGCGTTATTGCAACTCGAACATTACCGACTTGAAGACTATGCAAAAAGCCCGCTCGGGCGAGGGGGGGGAGGATGTGATGAATGCCTTTGCTCAATTGCGCAAAAAAGGTGAATTATCTATAGGCGGACTGGTTGCTAATGCCCAGCACAAAATGACCAAAACAGGTAAGCCTTTCGGCACGTTTGTGTTGGAGGATTATAATGAGTCATATGAGTTTGCTTTGTTTGGCGATGATTATATCAAACACAAAGCGTTTATGGTGAATGGTTATTTCCTGCACATCAAGGGAACTATCGAAGAGAAATTTCGTCAGAAAGATAACTGGGATCTGCGTATCAGTACAGTGAGCCTGCTTTCAGAAATGCGCGATAAGTTGACCAAGTCTATCACTGTAAATCTGGAACTGCATAATCTGACAGATCAGCTGTTAAGCGGTATGCAGGAAATTATCGAAACCAACAACCAAAAATATCCGATGCGCAACTGTACCCTCCGTTTCAGAATAAGCGGCGATGGTATGAATATAGATATGCCGTCAAAAGCTTACAAAGTAAATCCAAGCGATGACTTGATGGAGGATATTTTTAACTTGACGAACGTAGCGCCGGTGTTGAATTAGACACAATTACGCCCTGTCATTTCGAGCATGGCGAGAAATCTTATACGCTGGAAATGACAAACGTAGAGACGCGATGCATCGCGTCTCAAGCGCGCTAAGAAATAGCGAAGAATATGTCGGCGAAGACGCGAAGCATCGCGTCTCTACAAACCACCACGTTGTCAGTTCTCGGCTATGCTTGAAATGACAGAATTGGTAACAATTATTTGAGCAACTGTCACCTTAGCATCAAAGTGTAAAACTTACCCTATTGTTAGTAATTTCTTTGTCAGATTGTCAGGCGGGTACTTGTGGCAAGTAATTTGAATACTCATATTTGTTGAATAATTTAAAAATAAAAAATCATGGCTTTAGAAATTACAGACGCAAACTTTGACGAGCTTGTGCTAAAATCAGATAAACCGGTGTTAGTTGACTTCTGGGCAGAATGGTGTGGCCCTTGTCGTATGGTTGGTCCGGTAGTTGAAGAAATATCAAAAGAATATGCAGACACAGCTGTTGTAGGCAAAGTAAATGTTGACCACAACCCGGGCATCTCTGTAAAATATGGTATCCGCAATATCCCTGCGTTATTGTACTTCAAAAACGGCGAGATTGTTGACAAACAAATCGGCGCTGTTCCAAAATCTGTGTTAGCAGGTAAGTTAGATAAGCAAATAGCTTAATCCAATATATATTTAAGCATAAAAAAAGCGTTGCAATGGTGGTAACGCTTTTTTTATGCAGTTTTATCAGGGATTGACTACTTTAGTCTTGAAACAATGGGGCAATTAAACGACGATCAGCAAATAAGGCAATTGGCCAACCTCGAACTCCTGGCCCGCCAGGTGGTTGAGGGTTTTATAACCGGGCTGCACCAAAGTCCGTTTCACGGCTTTTCGGTTGAGTTTGCCGAGCATCGTTTATATAATAACGGCGAGTCGGTAAAAAACATCGACTGGAAATTGATGGCCCGTACCGACAAGCTGTTTGTAAAGCAGTTTGAGGAGGAAACCAATCTGCGCTGCTATTTGCTGCTGGATACCTCGTCGTCCATGAATTTTCCTGAGAAGGGTATCGATAAGCTGCAGTTTTCTATCTATGCCATTGCTTCGCTCATGTACCTGTTCAAAAAACAGCGCGATGCATTTGCCCTGGGCGTTTTTTCTGATCAAATGGATTGGATAAGTCCGGTTAAATCAACGTCGGCACATCTCTTTTATTTGTATGCCGAACTGGAGAAGCTGTACAATAATCCGAAGAAAAATACCACCACCAATATCACCAATGTGCTGCACCAGGTGGCCGAGCAAATTCATAAACGCTCGCTGGTGATTATCTTTAGCGATATGCTCGAGAATAACCTCGATCCCGAAAAGATGAACGCACTATTCGCCGCCATCCAACACCTTAAATATAACAAGCACGAAGTAGTGATATTTAACGTTACAGATAAGCAAAAAGAGCAGGATTTTAACTTTGACAATCGCCCGCATCATTTTATTGATATCGAGAGCGGGGAAGAGGTTAAGGTGCATCCGGGCAAGATTCGCGAAGCTTATCAATCGGCACTACAAAGCTATAAACACCAGCTAGAGCTTAAATGCGCCCAGTATCACATTGACATGGTTGATGCCGCCATTAGCGACGGCTATTATAATATCCTGAAATCGTATCTTATTAAGCGGAATAGTATGGTGTAGTGAGTGGTGAATGGAGAGTAGTGAGTAGTGAGTGGTGAGTGGTGGGGGGTGAATAGTGAGCTGACCTGCTATTTATTTACTTATACTCATTGACCATTTCACCCTTGACTACTCACCACTCACCATTCACCGCTCACCAGAATCCCTAAAAAATCAAATTAACCAAATCAATTTGCGCGGGTGTGTGTTAAAACATAAAACTCACTAATAATTTATGAAGCTATCTGTTGAACGAAAGCCTGTAAGAGTTAATCCAGATCCTAAACGTGTTATAGCCAGATTTTTTTTCAACGGTAATGACCGTGCTAAGGAAGTCCTCGAACGTGTAATGGGCATAAGTGAAGAAGAGGCGTTCAGCATCATTTCGCCGCTACTGCAGGAATACTCCAGACGGCACCGCAATATTACCCGCGTGCTGAACCGTCATTGTGCCAAACTGAAGCCATTTTTTTCTGAACTGAATATAGATTATGATACGCTTACGGTTTACCGCAAGCTATTAATCGGTTCTTATTTTACGCATGAATACTCTATCGAGTCGGCGGCATTTTTTAACCCGTCCATCGTGCAGGATCCTGATCAAAATGAATTGTCAGAAGGTGAGCGCCGGGTGATCATGAGTTTCAGGGCAGTGGGCGAGGGGCATATTTCATCGATTACCTTCCGTCGCGCATTGATCGACAAAAACAATAACATCACCGTTTTGCCGGCCGGTAACTATATTGATGAGGCCGAGATTGTGCGCAATGCGGTTTATAACAAAAAACTCTTTTTTGATAAAGCCGTAGTTACGCAGATCAATATTGATGTGCTGCGCGAACTGGAATCGAAATTAGATCATCACTTCGAATACTCGAACCTGCGTCGTATCATCATCGATTCGCAAAAAATGCAGGAAAACGATATGAAAAAGCTAGAGTACGATAAGATACTTTGGCTCGCCGATTCCTACTACGAAATTGTTTTCTCGCTGGATACCGATATTTCAGACCGCGTGATCTTCCCGATATCAGAATATGAACGTAAAGGCATAGAGGACGCGCGTTTTGTTCACTTTAAAAATGATGATGGCAGCTGTGTGTACTATGCAACCTATACCGCGTATGACGGCGCTCTGATCATGCCTAAACTGCTGCAAACCAATGATTTTTATAACTTCAAGATCATGCCGCTATATGGCGCCGGCGCGCAGAATAAAAATCTGGCGCTGTTTCCGCGAAAAATCAATGGTAAGTACGTGATGATATCGCGCATTGATGGTTGCAACAACTACATCATGTACTCAGACAAGATCAATATTTGGGAAAAACCTATCCTGCTGCAAAAACCGAAATTTAGCTGGGAGTTTGTGCAGATAGGTAATTGCGGGTCGCCTATTGAAACTAAGTATGGTTGGGTGGTGATTACCCACGGTGTGGGGCCTATGCGCCGCTATGTGCTGGGTGCAAGCTTACTGAAACTGGATGATCCGGAGGTGGAAATAGGCAGATTAAAAGAACCTATCCTGATACCCAATAGCGACGAGCGCGAGGGCTATGTACCCAACGTAATTTATTCGTGCGGCGCTATTATTAATAATAACAAGATCATTATCCCGTATGGTTTATCAGACTATTCAACCTCGTTTGCGGAAATTGATATCGAAGAACTGATGGCCAAGTTTAAAGAAGATGGTATAGTTGCGACGGAAGATAGAAAAGAGATAAAAGCCGAAAAAGCCGAGATAGCTGCCGAGGAAAAGAAAAAAGCCGCAGCCGTAGCCAAGTAATCCCAATCCCTCTATAATTCTATGATTAGGCAAGCCGAAGTATTTAACGCTTCGGCTTTGTTGTTTGTCAGGTAAATAGTGTATTAAATAATAGACAGCGTTTTTGGCTTTAAGCTTTTAAAAACCGCTTTATTTTAAACTGTGGGGCCTTTGTGTGGCGGGTGTAATATGGCATATACATTGTAATGTATTGATTGCCGGTATTTAGCTGTTAATGTGCACTTTATAATTGAAGAATATGAAACTAAATCTATCATACCATGGATCACTTTAGAGAAATAAAAAATCACCTCACCTGGCATAACGAAGGTAAGTTTGAGGTTGTATTAATTAACGGTGTAATAACAAAACTTAATTTTTGCGAACCTGGTAAGGGCCCGGACGACACCGGCAAAAGCCTTACCTCAACCAATTACAAATATCTACAGGCGGTTCATTCCTGCCTGGGTGAATTATTTAGCTTTATTGAGGAAGAAAATAAACGCCTGGGTTATAAATACGCCGAGCATATACCCGCGCCAAACTATCAGCATGTTGATGCTGATGATGAGAACCAAGAACTTCCGGAAGTTAAGCTGAGGCCGTTGATGAATTACGATAACCAACCGGTTGATAGTAGTAAAGACAATACCCTGGGTCGGGATATTGAACTGACTGCTTAATAGGAAAATACTTTGTCATTTTGAGCGATAGCGAGAACTTCTTTCTTGAGCGTAGCGAAAAAATCTATACATTGATATTTGCGATTGCTTGACCGTGTATAGGTTTCTCGCTGTCGCTCGAAATGACATGGGTAATTAGATCATCGTCTCAGTATCTCCTTGTACAGCATGTAGTAATCATTCGCCATTTTCTCGCAAGAAAACTGCGATGTTGCCCAAGTCTGGCAAGCTTTGCGGTTGATGTTTTTCAATTGATCCACCGCTTCTACCGCTTCATCAACATTATTCACCAGGAAACCGGTTTCATTGTCTCTGATCAGTTCGGGCATCGAACCTTTGTTAAAGGCGATGACTGGGGTGCCGCAAAGCATCGATTCGGCTACGCTTAACCCGAACGGTTCAGCAAAGTTGATAGGGTGCAGCAAACCAATTGCGCTGCCCAATAGGGCATTGCGTTTCTCGGGTCCGGCGCTGCCTAAGTAAATTACTTCATCGGTTACTAACTGCGGCTCTATTCTTTCTCTGAAATAGCCCTCGTCTTGCACAATGCCGGCGATCAGCAATCTGCGTTTGCTTTTGCGGGCAATCTCAATCGCTTCAGCCGTGCCTTTGTCGGGGTGGATGCGGCCAAAGTATAGCAGGTAATCCAGCGGCTGCTCGTTAAACTGAAATTCATCCGTATTTAAGCCGTTATAAACAGTGGCCAGATAGTTTAGCTCCGGACTGCGATCGCTGTTGCTTATCGACACATAATTATTCGTATCGTTATACTTTTTATATACGGGGATGATTTGCTGCGACGAAAAGCCATGTATAGTAGTGATCATCGGTGTTTTGATGAGGCGCGAATAAGTAAGCGGCAAAAAGTCGAAGTTATTATGGATAATATCAAACTGACCGGCCTTTTCCATCAGGTTGCTGATATGCAGGCACTCCAGCACCTTGGCGTCGTTCGAGCGGTCTTCTTCGTAGCCTTTGTCGCAGATGGATTCCAGCTTGCCTGCAGTAATTGAATCCCCGGTAGCGAAGAGGGTGACCTCAACACCGAGCTTAATCAATCCTTCGGCAATATTTGATGCTACTTGCTCCCACGGACCGTAATGCCTGGGCGGTGTGCGCCAGGCAACCGGCGATAAAACAGCGGCTTTCATTTATTTGGCAGTCATTAATTTCTGCGGAAAACGGTTATATTCGTATTCTAACTCAAAGGCCTCTAATACAGTAAGGTGTGATATCAGATAGGCCAGCGTACTCTCGGCGCCCTGGTTACGGTTAATACCTGTTGGCAGCAAGCCGTCGCAGCAGCCTTTGGTTTCGTGGTCGTACAATGGTGCGCGCAGGCTGTTTTCGCCCAGGAACCATTTGTAGCACAAAAACATTTTCTCGATATGCTCCGGTTTACGGAACAGCTGATAAGCCTGGAAGTGCATCAATACCATCGCCATGGTTTCAATAGCCTGCTGGTCATACAGCGGGAACTTGCCGCCGCGGGTATACCAGCCCTCATTGCCAACCGGAGTAAGATAACCGCTTGAAAGTGTTAGGTTATCCAGAAACTCCATGGCCCTAAGTGCCACCGTCTTAACATGTTCATTACCGGTAATTTGCGATGAGTGCAGGAGTGCCAGCGGCAGGATAGCATTATCATAGGTCATAGTTTCCTCAAACCAATGCCAGTTGTCTGTATGGTTTTTATCGTAGGCCTCCATTAATGGTTCGGTTAAGCGTATCAGCTCGTTTACCATACCTTCGTCAGTTGGGTTCATTTGCAGATACAAACTTATGCCGATGATGGTGTTTGCCATACCGCGCAAAAAGGTCAGCGACCTGAAATGGGGGAACGAACGCTGAAACACCTCAGTCGCAAATTCTTTGTATGAATTGCTCGTCGCGTTAGCAATTAAATAACCTAGGCTCCAAACAGTACGACCAAATGAATCTTCAGAACCGACATCGTCCAGATACTGGCGACTAAAGCTCATAAAGTTGCGAAAGTTACCGTCGTCGGTCTGCATGTAGTGGATATAGCTCAGGTATATCGGTAGCAATTCAAAGGCCTCGCGGCTACCGCTGCGTTTATGCGCCATCAAAGCCATGATCAGGGCGCGCGCGTTATCATCCAGGCAATAGCCCTCCTTCAAATTTGGGATGCCATATTTTGCATGCTGAACAATACCTGTATCGTCAGTTAAGCGTAGCACGTGCGCCAGACTAAACTTCGGCATGATTTCAGGATCGACAATGCTGTTTTTCAATATCTTGTCGCGGTAGTCGTGTTCGTAGCAGGCTTCTTGCGCAACTTTAATATATTCTGCACCTACAACCGGCCAGCGGGTATGCAGGCCATATTCGTAAGCGTTTTGGCGCATTTCGGTAATCACTCTTTCCTGATCCAGCAATTCGTTGACTATCTCTGCCAAAGCATCGGCATTTTTGAAATCAAACAAGCGGCCGCGATTGTCGTCCAGCAATTCCTGTGCGTGCCAGTATGGGGTTGATACCACCGCGGCGCCGGCGCCTACTGCATACGATAAAGTACCACTGGTTATCTGCGCCTCATTCAAATACGGGGTGACATAGATCTCGCAGGCGCTTAAGTATTGAATCAGTTCTTCCTCGGCCACAAACTTATTTACAAAGGCCAGATTTTGCGACACGCCTAATTGGTTTGCCAGCGTTTTTAAGTGATCTCGATACTCCTCGCCCGAGCTTTTGATGACGCCCGGGTGTGTATTGCCCAATACCACATACATCACATCAGGATGATTTTTGACGATTCGGGGCAGCGCGCGCACTACAGTTTCCAAACCTTTGTTGCGGCTAATTAAGCCAAAGGTTAGCAGTACGCGGTGGTTTTTAAAGGGCGTAAGGTTTTTAACCGGATTATCTTCGGGCGCTTCCAGATCAGGCACACCGTGTTCTATAATCTGTATTTTTTCGGCAGGGATATCATAAATATTGGTCAGAAATTCAAGAGCACGATTGCTCATTACGATGATCTTGGCCGATTGCTCGGCAATTTCACGAATAATGACCCGCTGTACATAGCTTGGGTCTTTTAATATGGTATGAAGAATCGAGATTAGCGGTTTTTCTAAACGATTGATCAGCGGTAAAATATAGATGCCGCTCTCGCCGCCATAAATACCAAATTCATGTTCAAGAATTACGGCGTCGGCAGTACTGGTATTGATATAATTCGCTGCGCGGATGTAATCTTTTTGGTGATTTTGACGAACGATGTATTTTACTTCTTCAGGATATTCATGTTGAGTGATGTCTTCCGAATCGTTAAGCGCTACTACAAAGTCGCCTTTTAACAGGCCATTACGTTCGGGAAAATTTGAGCCGATGGCCCGCATCAGGTTATGGTTGAAAGTAGCAATTCCGCATTCGCGGGGTGGATAGGTTGAGATATAGGCTAGTTTCATGTTTTTTGGTAGTATGGTATTATTAATATTAGTCATGGGTGAGTATGTTCCTTCCTGCACAGTGTTCCTATAGTGACTAAAAAATAGTGCACTCTTTCCATCAAAAACGCGGTTTCTGTGGTCAGGACACTATTTTTAGCGGTATACCTTATAAAAAGGCATAAACCATACCAAATGTTTTTAGAAAATTGGTGATAACGGATTTGGTGCGAGAAATTTGAGGAATGGGGGAAACAACGTCAATCAAAAGGCAAGACATTACAATTGTAAACTCGCAGGATTTCGGCGATTATCCCGTTTACTTCTTTGGAAGTCCAATTTTTATCGAGATATTGCAGTATTTGATAATAGGTAAGTGTGGCGTTAGGTGACCAAATGATCTCATAAGATATCATCTTATTTATTCAAAAAACGCTTTTTACATCAGCCATAACTTGTGAATGAGCAATGCCCTCGCCGTTTTGAAGTTGTTCTTTAGCTTGATTAATGCTTTCTTTAATTTCGTTAGGTAAATCATCCCAAAAGTCATTTTTAGCAAGACCTAGAAGTGCATTGATCTCATTAAGCAGCCCTTCGTCATTACTTTGAATGATCTTTTCAACTATTTTGTATTTTGATGAAATATCCATATGATAGCATTTACATAAAGATAAGGCTTTTGCTTTAAATATTTACCTACCTAGCAATAAAAGCTAATCCCTTCAATAATCACCTCACAAGCTTTTTTGATCTCATGGTGAGTGATAATGAGGGGTGGGGCAATGCGCATGGAGTTGTCGCAATGCAGGAACCAGTCGGTAATAACACCGTTGGCGATGCAACGGTCTATAATCTTTTTATTGATATCGAAGTTTTCCAGCTCAATGGCCAGCATCAGGCCTTTGCCTCTCACTTCTTTTATGGCAGGATGTACCAGCAAGCTGCGTATCAAAGCTTCTTTTTCGGCGACGGTATCCACCAGGTTTTCGTCCAGCAAAACCTCTAATGCGGCTAATCCCGCGGCACAACAAACCGGGTGCCCGCCAAAAGTAGTGATATGGCCCAGCATAGGATTCTCTTTGAGCGCGCCCATGATCTGGTTTGACGATACGAAAGCGCCGATAGGCATACCGCCACCTAAAGCTTTCGCCAGTAACAAAATATCGGGTACAATACCGTAATGCTCAAATGCAAATAGTTTACCCGTACGGCCCATGGCAGCTTGTATTTCATCCATAATCAATAGCGTGCCGGTTTCGTCGCAGCGTTTGCGCAGGGCTTGAATGTAGTTTAGATCGGGTACGCGTATGCCGGCTTCGCCTTGTACGGTTTCAATAATGACGCAGGCCGTCTGTTGGGTGATCAATTGCAGATCGTCTATATCATTAAACCGGATGAATTCAACGCCGGGCAACAGGGGACGATAAGCCTGTTTAAAATCTTCATTGCCCATTACACTCAATGCACCATGCGTACTACCGTGATATGAGTTTTTGCAGGCGATGATCTGCTGACGGCCGGTGTAACGTTTGGCCAGTTTCAGCGCTCCTTCGACAGCTTCTGCGCCTGAATTGACAAAATAGACGGATTGCAGGTTATCCGGCAATACAGAAACCAGCTTTTGGGCAAAGCGTACTTGCGGGGTTTGCACATATTCGCCATAAACCATCAGATGCATGTATCTGTCCACCTGGTCTTTTATGGCCTGGATGACTTTTGGATTGCTGTGGCCCAGATTGCTCACACCAATACCTGAAATGAGGTCGATGTAGCCTTTGCCTTCGGCGTCGTAAAGATGCACCCCTTCGGCACGCTCAAACTCTAACAATAGCGGAAAATCGGTGGTTTGTGCGTTGTTGGCTAAAAATAATTGTCGAAGGGTTAACATATTGCCAAAAATACAAAAGGCCCGTCACTTATGCGACAAGCCTTTAAACTAATCGCAGGGTCCTCTATCGAGAGACCCTGCGCGGACGCGAATAATTCTATTCTCCGTCAAAAATCAATTTTGTCATTTCGACCAGCGGGAGAAATGACAAAGCGTTTAATTGAGGTTTGGATGGAGGCCTACTAGGGTTTTGTTATTTTTTGTCGCCGCAGGGTCTCTTGAAAAGCACCGTGCGCCGCAAACGCCCCGCCTATTCGGGTTTGTTATTTTCCTCGTGTAGCTTGCGTACAAGCTCGTCATTAAATTCGCGTTCTGCTTTGATTAGCTGGCTCACTTTTTCAGGCGGTAGTATCTGTAAAAACGCATCATTATATTTTTTGCGAATATTCACCAGTTGAGTGTCGTACTCCAGGTCTTTTTTAACCTGCTCCACACCGTTACTTTGAGCGTCAGAATTATTGACGCGTTTTAATCGCCGCACCTCAATCAACTCATTTTGATACTTGCGATAAACAGGCCAAAACCTATCGGCCTGAGCACGAGTAAGATTAAGCTGCTGCCCAATAAAGGTTTCCTTAACTACCTGGATGCGGCGCATACCGGGTGCCATTGGTTTTTCTACTCTTCGTTCTGTTGCGCTTTCACGCAGTTGCATACGAAAATTTTGCGAATAACCGGTATAGCTGACCACTGAAAGTAATAAGACAATAAAAAGGCGTTTACACAACTTATTCAATGGCATATTCTATTTTATTCGTCGGTTAAATCTTGTAGTGCTGCTTTTAGCTGGTCTGTGTTAACCGGCAGATTTTCTGTAGCAATGGTATGTTGCGTATCAGTACCGTCAAGATTTTGTTCCAGGTAACTCTGAATGTCGCTTGTTGGCACAGTTGATAATTCTTTATGCAGAAAAGAACGGTCATGAATAGCTTCAGGCGATTCTAATTGCATAAATGCTCCGGCGCCAATAACTGCCACAATACAAGCCGCGGTCGCATATTTAAATGCGTTTGACGACAGCATGCGGATAACGCCGCTTTTGCGTTTTACGATATCTTTATTAACCGTCTGGTTTAATATATCTTTATTTAAACGGCTAAAATAACCTTCAGGAACAGTGAAAATGTCCTCTGTACCTGCCATGGCTGCTTCAACCGCTATGCGGCTTTGAATGTTGCCGCTCAGTTGTTCGAAGTAGCCTTCAGGAACGATGTGGCCGGTATCTTCAGTCAGCATTTCTTCAACCGCTATACGGGCTTGAATGTTGCTGCTTAAATTTTCAAAATAACCCTCAGGAACGGTCAAGCCTTGTTCAGAACCGGCCAGGGCTTCTTCAACCGCGACCCGGCTCATGATGTCGCTGCTTAGCTCGTCAAAATAGTTTTCAGGAACGGTGAGGCCTGTGTGCTGCGTGTCCAGCATTTCTTCAACAGCGATACGGCTCTGGATATTGGCGGCTAAGCTTTCGAAGTAATTTTCAGGCACAGAAAGCCCATTCGGCGAAATGGTGTTTTTCATTTCATCCAGTTTAATTACTGATTTGATACGGTCTGACAGCTCATCAAAATAGCCGTCAGGTACTGTAAACGGGTTTGTTTTGCTCACCTGTTTAAGTTGATCATAGTCATTTAACCACTCTTTATTTTCTATATCCCTTGCCATGATACCGTATAGATGAAAATTAGATGAAAAGGTTTAATCACTTTTTAAAATTTTAAATAATTAATCTTCTCCAAGTAAAATCGACTCTATTTTTTTCACCGCCAAATGGAACGATGCCTTTAATGCACCTACACTGGTGCCCAAAACCTGCGACATCTCCTCGTATTTCATGTCTTCATAATATTTCATATTGAATACAAGGCGTTGTTTTTCGGGGAGGGTTAATATGGCCTGCTGCAATTTTTTCTGAGCGGCGTCGCCATTAAAATAGCTGGAATCGGCCAGTGTGTCTGCAAGGTTATAAGCCTCATCCTCAATAGAAATGTTATTTTTTTGCTTCTTTTTGTTCAGAAACGTGATGCACTCATTGCTGGCAATGCGGTACATCCAGGTGTACAATTGCGAGTCGTTACGAAAGCCCGGTAAGTTTTTCCAGACTTTAATAAATACGTCCTGTACAATATCATCAGCGTCGTCATGGTCTATCACCATACGGCGAATGTGCCAGTAAATTTTTTGCTGGTACTTATTCAGAAGTAGATTAAACGCCTGGTTCCGTGTACGTTCGTCCTGGAACTTGCTTAGTATTTCTGCGTCATCAACCTGTGTAGGCATGTGTATCTAAAAATTAATTTTAGTATAAATGGTTATTTAAGGTTTTTGTTTTAAATGACCATGAGGGCTAAAATAGTGATTTTTTTTTGATGGCGATAATATCGGCGATCACTCACCCCGACATCGCTGCGCTTGTCGACCTTCTCTTCGCCTTCGGCGGAAAGAGGGTTGGAGCTACCTAGCTATTAACCCTCTTTGCCGCTTGCGGAAGAGAGGGTGGTCCAGCGTAACGCAGACCGGGTGAGTCCATCGCATATTATCCCAATAATTCCAGCACCTGCTGAGACGAAGCTTTGGTATCTACCTTGTCAATTACATGGGTAATCACACCATCGGCATTAATAATAAAAGTGGTGCGCATAGTGCCCATATATTTACGGCCGTACATGTTTTTTTCGCCCCAAACGCCGTAGGCTTCAACAATGCTGTGGTCGGTATCGGCTATAAGCGGGAAAGGTAAGTTATGTTTGGTGACAAATTTTTTGTGCGATTTTTCATCGTCGACACTTACACCAACTACTTCAAAACCTTTACCAATTAATGATTGATAGTTGTCCCTGAAATCGCAGGCCTCGGCGGTGCAGCCGGGGGTGTCATCTTTCGGATAAAAATATAGAATAACCGTTTTGCCCCTAAAATCTGACAAAGAAACGGTGTTGCCGTTTTGATCTTTAGCGGTAAAGTCGGGTGCTTTTGTGCCTTCGGTAGGTGTTGCCATTATCTTATGAATTGAGCTGTATATTGAGTAAAGTTGTTTTTTGCATCGCCGACAACCAGCTCAAAGCTGTGTTTGCCCCGCGCAATGTTGTCAAAGGTATAACTTAGTATTTTAGTTTTATAGTCCCACTTCATTAAAACCCATTTACCGTCTATCTTGCCATTATAGGTTTTTACGCCGGTCAGGTTATCGCCAATGCGGAAAAATATGCCCCGCGCCTTAGCCATATTGGAGCCATTGTGAATATTAAGCGGATTGACGAAAGGCGGAGTAGTATCCATCGTGATATAAAACTCGCCAAATGAGCGCGACTTGCCCTTTACATAGCCATTTTCATAAATACAGCTGTCGCATACGCCACTGCTGCCGGCAATAACGGCTTTTCCGGCCAGGTCGCCTAGTGGTACGTCGGGTTTTATCCAGATATCAAAGTGGTCATGTATCGGTGTGAATTTGTTGTGGATGCTGTGCGTGATGGAATACTTGCCCGGTTTTTTCGGCAGGCTGTCATAGGTGAATTCCACGTTGTCGTACAGGTTTCCCGGATCGACAATTATTTTTAATCTCGATGTGGTGAATACGTTCACTTTATCATAATAAAACAGGTTTGATGGAGGTTTGGCAGCCGCAGCCTGCGGATATGGTCGTGAATGTACTTTCAGATTTATGGCCGATGTGTTACCGGCAACATCCTTCACTATGTATTGTACATCATGCAGCTTATCATCATTAAAAAATACGACTCCACGATTAACCGACTGCGGATAAAGCGTAATATGACTTCCCGGTGGTATAAAACATTTTTGCATAAAGCGGTGCTCACGCAAAAACGATGGGTAGTCTATATATGCGTTTATGGCGTGTGTTTGGTCGAAAGCAAAGCGTTCGGCAGCAAAAGTGTAAACGGTTTTACCGTCGACCACTAACTCGATAGAATAAGCGCCGTTGGGATTTGCCGATGCGCTGTTTCTGTCGGTAGTTGAAATGCCGAAACCGGTGTTACCACTCACCTCAATAACCTGCGGATTGGTTAAATGATAATTACTCCCTGCGCCACTCACGGCCAGAAAACGATGGGGAGTATGTTCACTGAACGGTCTGTCCCCCAGCTGGTAAATGCCAACGGCGCTGATGCGTGGAGCAATGCGGTCAGGAATAGTAATGCCAAACAACTGCGGATTGATGGTCTGCTCAGACTTGGTATCGCGAATCTCGAAATGGGAGTGAGGGCCCGCCACCGCGCCCGATTGTCCCGAGATAGCAATCACATCACCTTTGCGGACGTTGATCTGATTTGGCGGTAATTTAAAATCAACCTCATATAATTGATGAGCGTATTGGTAGTCGCGCAGGGCTTTGTCAATCTCGAGCGCAAGGCTTTGGTTATGCATGTAAACGGTAGTATAACCGTTGGGATGATCAATGTAAACGATATTACCACCACCGCCGAACTGCACCCTCACACGCGATATGAAACCATCGGCCGCTGCATGAACGGGATAGCCCGAACGCTGATTAGTTCTGAAATCTAAACCGGCATGAAAGTGATTGGGCCTTAGCTCGGCAAACCCGCCGGCAATTGATGGCGGCAAATCTATCGGATAACGAAAATAATCTTGCGGATAATCGCGGCTTTGTATGGGTTTTTGTGCCCGGGCAATATTAAAGCAAAGTATGGGTAGTAGTAAACAGAGGTATTTATTCATCAAAATAGTATACAGCCGGGCGCGCCCGGAGTTTTAAGAAAATTAAATATAACGCCTTGCTAAGCTTATTTAATATAAAAATCAATCAGCTTTTCGCCTTCTAAATAGCCCTCCAGGTGGTCGCCTATGTTTATTTTGCCAACACCTGCCGGGGTGCCCGTAAATATCAGGTCGCCTTTTTTCAGGGTGATGTAGCGGGACACAAAGGCAATGATATATTCGAAAGAAAACAACAGGTGGCTGGTATTGCCCGTTTGTTTGCGCTGCCCGTTAATATCCAGGTGAAAATTCAGATCATACAAATTGGCAAACTTTGTTTTGGGTAGAAAGCTGCTCACCGGCGCCGAGTTATCAAAAGCCTTAGCCAGCTCCCAGGGCAGCCCCTTTTCTTTGTGGCGCGATTGGATATCGCGGGCAGTAAAGTCGACACCTAAACTAATCTCGTCATAATAATTGGCGGCAAATTTTTCGCTGATGTGCTTACCTTCTTTGCTGATCTTTAAAACAATTTCCAGCTCATGGTGCACATCCTCAGAAAAATCAGGATGATAAAAAGGCTTGTTATCTTTTAGTAAAGCAGTGTCGGGTTTTAAAAATATAACAGGCGCTGTAGGCACCGGGTTATTAAGCTCATGTGCATGCTCGGCATAATTACGGCCAACGGCAATGATTTTCATAGTGAGTGGTGAGTTAGTGAGTTGTGAATTAGTGAATAGATAATTGACCAATCCAGCAAGCTGCTAAATTAAATAAAAATGAATGAATGATTTTGTTTTGAAGATTAGTTATTGAAGATTGAAGATTGGTTGTATCCTGTAAAAAAAGAAAAGATCAGAAATTAAGCAAAATACCTAACTCCAATCTTCAATAACTAATCTTCAATCTTTAAAATCCATTCACTCACGCACTAATTCACTCAATCACTCATTAATTAGAGCAGCGATATTCGTTTAATCACCGATTCAGTGCCGGCTACCACGCGGATAAAATAGAAGCCGCGGTTTATTTTACTGCTGATGGAGCGGTTAAGCACCTGTTCGCCGGGCTCAACACGGTTTGAGAATAGCACCATAACATCGTTACCCAAAACATCCACCATTTTTATGGTTACGTTTGAGTTGCGCGATATCAGGTATTTGAGGTTAATCTGGTCGGTTATCGGGTTTGGATACACCTCGACATTACTTAACAGCTTATCAGTAGGTAAAACTACGCGGGTTGTTGAGGTACTATTTGGCCTTATAGGTGGTATAGCCAGGTTCATGCCCGGAAGCAGATTCTTTTTAGCTTTCTTTTTAAGCAAATAGTAACTAATGGTATCGCCGCCTTTGGGCGCGATTGGTATTGCTGAGGCGTAATTCACAAATATCGCCATAGCAATTAGCAATACCCACGAAAAAATAGAAGTAAAAGTTCTCCTCATGCCTTACAATAAAATTTAGCTACAAAAGTATAAATAATGTTTTCATCAAATTCAATATCCGGGGCATTATTATGTAATTTAACAAATTTTAACAATGGCTATTTCCGGTTAACAATTGGATCCCTTATACGTTTGAACAAAAATTTAAGTTGTAACTCAAATAATTTAATACTTTTGTGCGTTTATCAAATAAGATAGTGTCGCAACATAAAGATCTACAGAAACTGACGGCCGCAGGCCTTCTCATCAGTTTAGGAATCATTTACGGAGATATCGGTACATCTCCGCTATACGTTTTCAAAGCCATCGTAGGCAGTCAACACATTAAAGATACCCTGGTTTTGGGGGCGTATCCTGCATAGTCTGGACGCTTACCCTGCAAACAACCTTAAAATACGTAGTTATTACGCTACGTGCCGATAACAAGGGCGAGGGTGGTATTTTCTCATTATTTTCATTAGTAAGACGAAAAGCAAAGTGGCTCATTATACCCGCCATGGTGGGTGGCTGCGCCTTGCTGGCCGACGGTATTATTACCCCGCCCATTACCATTTCGTCGGCTATTGAAGGTTTGGTGCCGCAGTTTCCGCACCTGCATACCGTGCCGGTGGTAATCGCCATCATTGGCGCTTTATTCATTATTCAGCAGTTTGGTTCATCGGCAGTAGGTAAGGCTTTTGGGCCTATCATGTTCATCTGGTTCACTATGATGGGTGTGCTGGGGATGACTTATATCGTACAAGATCCTACCATCATACGTGCCTTAAACCCATATTATGCATTTGAGCTGTTAACCAGCAGCGATTATCATGCTTTTATTATTCTTGGTGCGGTGTTCCTGTGTACAACAGGTGCCGAGGCGCTATATTCAGACTTAGGTCATTGCGGGCGTAAAAATATCCAGATAAGTTGGATCTACGTTAAAACCTGTTTGATATTAAACTACCTGGGGCAGGCTGTTTGGTTGCTGCAACGTCGTGGACAGGTGCTTGATCTGAATCTGCAAAATCCTTTCTATAAGATCATGCCTGAGTGGTTCCTGATCTTTGGTATCGGTATAGCTACGGTAGCGGCTATCATTGCCAGTCAGGCCTTAATTTCAGGTTCATTTACGCTTATTGCCGAGGCGGTGCGTTTAAATCTTTGGCCAAAAGTTAAGATCCATTACCCAAGCGAGCAGAAAGGCCAGCTATATGTTTCCAGCATTAACTGGTTATTGTGTGCGGGATGTATAGGCGTGGTGATGTTGTTCAAACATTCAGACAAGATGGAGGCTGCTTACGGTTTAAGTATCACGGTAGCCATGTTGATGACTACTATTTTGGTATCGCGCTTCCTGCGGCGTAAAAAAGTGCCTAATTACATCGTCAATATCTTCCTGGTTATTTATATTTTGATTGAAGGTACCTTCCTGTATGGTAACCTGAATAAATTTGTTGAAGGTGGTTGGTTCACCGTGACAATGGGTTCTGTTTTGTTCTCTATCATGTGGACCTGGCACATTGCCCGTAAAATCAGAAATCGCTACGTTAAATTTGTTGAAATTGACGATTACTACAGCATCATCAAAGAGCTGAGCGACGACGAAACCGTACCTAAATACGCATCGCAACTGGTTTATTTAACCAGCGCTAACTTTAACTCAGAAGTTGAATCAAAGATTATTTACTCTATACTGCAAAAGCAACCTAAACGTGCCGACGTTTATTGGCTGGTACACGTTGACGTGGTGGACGAGCCTTATAAAAAAGAATATGAGGTTGATGTGTTGGTGCCAAATAAGCTAATCCGTATCGACTTTAAACTGGGTTTCCGTATTGAGCAGCAAATTAACGTATTATTCAGACGCGTGGTTGAAGATCTGGTTAAAAACGGCGAAGTTGATATTACCAGTAAATATGCATCGCTTAACAAACACAAAATTGTAGGCGATTTCCGTTTCGTGGTGATAGAGAAAGTGCTTTCACGCTCGCATAACCTTACGTTCTATGAAAAGGCTATTATGGCGTTCTATGGCTATCTTAAAAAGATCAGCTTGTCAGAAGAACGCGGCTTTGGATTGGATCTGAGCTTTGTGACTATCGAAAAAGTGCCGCTAATGCTGGCCGATCCTGAAGGCGTTGAAATTACCCGCATTTATCCCGGATAGAATTTTAAAAACATATTGCATTAATATAATGTTGTTTTAATGTTAATTCAGGCTGCAAACTGTAGTTTCGCCCCACATTACATTATCTGCAATGAAATATATATTATTTGCCTGTTTGTTTTTAACCTCGTTAACTATTAACGCCCAGGTGGTTCAAGATACCACGAAGAAAAAACTGGGCGACACCATTAAAAAAGACCTGTTAACCGCGCCCGATACGGTGCGTAAGTTACATAGTAAAGCCTGGAGCTTTGTGCCGCCATTGGCTTTGATTACCTATGGTGCTTTATCTTTCCCTGTACATCCCATCCGCCGGGTTGATTATTATATCCGTAACGAGGTGAAAGATCATTATCCTACTTTTCATTCTGTTGCTGAAAGTTACTTCCAGTTTTCGCCGGTGGCGGCCGTTTACGTTTTGAACTTTGTGGGTGTTGCAGGTAAGAACCGGTTTTTGGACCGTTCGATAATATTAGGCATGTCGGCTGCTATTTTTGCCGGATCAGCAAGTATTACGAAAAGAGCTGCGCACCGTTTAAGGCCCAACGGCGAAGATTATCTGTCCTTCCCATCAGGCCATACAGGTACTGCCTTTGTGGGCGCTGAGTTTTTGGCGCAGGAGTTTGGTGATAAATCGCCATGGTACGGCGTTGCCGGGTATACCGTTGCTACCATGACAGGCATATTCAGAATAGGTAACCGCGACCACTGGTTTAGCGATACCGTTGCGGGGGCCGGTTTTGGTATATTGTCAACTAAAGCAGCTTATTTTATTTACCCTTATATGCGTAATTTTTTAACGCATACCGCCAAATCGGGCAAAACAGCAATGCTGATGCCGACTTACCAGGAGGGTACTCCGGGGCTGTCTTTTGCCATGCAGCTCTGATGATTATTTGTATCTGAGTTTATAAACCAAGATTATCCCTGCAAATAAAAAGGTAACCGCATTGGCTGCGCTAACGGGCAGGCTATGCACCATTACGCCGTACAATAGCCATAAAAACGTGCCGACGGTAAACACTATGTACATAGACAGCGAGATACCCTCGGTATTTTTAGTGCGGATGGTTTTAATTGCCTGTGGCAAAAATGAAACGGTGGTACAAAAAGCGGCCATTAAGCCTATAATTTCTATATAGTTCATTGTGTCGATATTAGGGCAATACAAATATACAAATAAGTTAGTGTAAAAAGTACACTAACTTATTTGCTTTAAAGTCGTTGCCGCAGGGTCTCTCGACAGAGGACCCTGCGCTGTAATGTTTTCTGTTGTTTTAAAGCCCTTTACCCAGGCGGCTATTTTTATAACTGTAGGTGAAATAGATGATAAGCCCCAGCACCAGCCATATTAAAAAACGCAGCCAGTTGGTATAGCCCAGCTGCGTCATGAGGTAAAAGCAGCTCATTAACCCCAAAACCGGTATAAGCGACAAATCCTTAATAAATACAATAACTGTGAGTACAGCAGCCAGGATAATGAACAGAAACATCGGGAAGTTTTCGTGCGCGTTTTCGCCGGAGAAAAGTCCGAGCATTGGTTTCCAGAAAACAACCACCCCTGCCACAAACAGCACCGGCACAATGAATTTACCGTTGATGTAGGGCAGCTTAAAGCGGCCCTTATGCTCTGCTTCTTTGGGTAATAACAGTACGCCTCCGCACACTAGTACAAAAGCAAACAGAGTGCCTATGCTGGTCAGGTCGGTAACCTCGGTCAGGTTCATGAACAATGCCGGGACTGCCACCACAATACCGGTAATGATGGTAGAAAATGATGGTGTTTGATATTTGGGGTGGATGCGCGAAAATGCTTTCGGCAATAGCCCGTCGCGGCTCATGCTCATCCAGATACGGGGCTGACCCAATTGGAAAATGAGCAGCACGCTGGCAGTAGCTATCACCGCGCTGATAGATATTACATAGCTGATTTTATTTAAACCTACTTTACCAAATACAAAAGCCAGCGGGTCTGCAACCTGCAGGTCTTTATAGTTAACCATACCGGTAAGCACCAGAGCCACCAAAACGTATAAAATGGTACAAATAATCAACGAATAAACCATGCCGCGCGGCAGGTCGCGCTGTGGGTTTTCGCACTCTTCGGCGGTAGTGGATATCGCGTCAAAACCAATATAAGCAAAGAATACACCCGACACGCCTTTCATTACCCCACCAAAACCATTTGGCATAAATGGGTGCCAGTTGGCCGGCGTAATGTAAAAAAAACCAATCAGGATAACGGCCAGAATTACCGCTATCTTTAAATAAACCATGGCATTGGTGGCGCGCTTGGTTTCGCGTATGCCGATATATACCAGGTAAGTAATGATCACCACGATCAGCAATGCCGGGACGTTAGCTATCAGTCTGAAATCGCCAAAGCCCGGTGCGTTGGCCCAAGCGCTGGCCCCGGCTTTCATGGCATCGGTTATTTGCGAAAGGTTATGGCTTGTTGTTAATTGCTGCATATGCTCATGCGCTCTGAAGGCCGAGTAATAGTCCATCGTCAAATACTCAGGCACATGGATACCGAAACCTTCCAGCAAGTTCAGAAAGTACCCGCTCCAGGATATAGCTACCGCTATGTTACCAATGGCATATTCCATCAGCAAATCCCAGCCAATTATCCAGGCTATCAGTTCGCCAAACGAAGCATAGGCATAAGTATACGCGCTACCGGCAACCGGAATACGCGCCGCAAACTCGGCATAACAAAGGGCTGAAAATCCGCAGGTAATAGCGGTGATGATAAATAAGAAGCTTACTGCAGGTCCCCCGTAAAATGATGCTTCGCCGATGGTTGAGAAAATGCCGGCGCCAACGACGGCGGCTATCCCCATCAGGGTTAAGTCTCTAACGTTTAGCTCTTTTTTAAGCTGTGAGCCGCTGCCGCCATGCTCGCCATCCCCAAAACCACACGCAACATCATCTAATATTTTATGGATTGATTTTTTACGAAATATACCTTTTGACATTCTTCTTTATTTGCTGCAAAGCTATCAAACATAACCATTTTTTTGCCAGGATATGCTTACTTTGCACCCATGAATATCGGAATAAAGGACGTTTTATACAAAGTAAGATTCTTTTTCATACCCTATCTGATACTGATAGCCACTTGCCTTATCATCAAGCTAACTCATACCCGCGAAGAGATATTTTTTGCTATAAACGCCCGCAACTGGCCCTGGGCCGACAAGCTTGCGCCATACGTCACCGATATTGGCGACGGCTGGACAACTATTACCCTCGCCGTGATCTTATTGATGTTTAGTTATCGTAAGTCCTTTGTACTGGCTGGCAGCTACGCGCTTAGTTCAGGGCTGGTGGCGCAGTCGCTAAAATTTATCTTTGATGCCCCCAGGCCCAAACTATATTTTCAGGATCAGTTGAGCCGCATTCATTTCGTAACCGGAACAAATCAGCTAAGTCATCATAGTTTTCCGTCGGGGCATACTATTACCGCTTTTTCTACTGCCATAGTCATAGCCTACTGGGCCAAAAATAAGTTCTGGGGATTGCCTTTGCTGCTGCTTGCTACAATGGTGGGTTACTCAAGGATGTATCTGAGTCAGCATTTTTTTGAAGACGTTACTGCCGGGTCGGTTATAGGTGTAGTTGTTACCGTGATGTGGTTGTGGTGGGTAGATAACAAGGAGTTCTTAAGGCGGCCGGGGTGGAGTAAAGGATTGCTGAGGAAATAGGGATTGAATGTGTAAACACCATACAGTATTAACCATTAATAGTGTAAACTTTTATTAGGACGGGTGATCCAAAAATGACTTAAAAGTCATGAAAAGGTGATCCAAAGTGATCCACTTTTTGGATGATGTTTTCTTAATTTGCTGATATTCAATATGCTGGTTTAATACGGTGATCCAACTGATCCAAAATGATACACATTCGCACGTGGATCACCAGCGTTAGTTCGCCGCGAAACAAAAAAGTCCCGCCTCCCGGCAGGACTTCCATTTTCAGATCCACGATTATTCTAACTTTAAATTTCTTTGTCGCTGGCGATACCAGTATATACTTGCAATGATCATCAATATAATGCCCACCATCACAATGATCCAGGTGGTCGAGAAACCTTTAGCATTTGAAATGTATTGATCATGGCGATTTAATGTTGGCGCAAGCTTAATAGAGTTTACAAACGACTTATACTCGCCGGCCACCATTTCCTTACGGGCATTCGGGTAAGCATACTCAAAAATGTAGGTAGCTGCGTTGGTATACAGCAATACTATATTTCTGAGCTGGATGTCGCCGCCGCCGTTATCAGTTTGCAGAGTGAAAGTTTTAGCTTTCAGACTGCCGATGGTAGTATCACGTACAAATTGAGCGCTGGCATAACTGTTTTCAGATTGGATGTTCTTGATGTTTTCCTGAAGCACCTTGTCTAGGTCGCGTTCATGTTTAAGCGGGGCGGTGTTTTTAGCATTGGCGGTACGCATAACTACTACGTAACCCAATGGCGCATTTGATGAGTATATCTGCTGGCCAAGCGTGTCAGTTTTCTTGTAGGATTCCGGTAATGACACCGTGACTTCTTTGTCTATCGCCACCGGTTTTAATTGCTGACTGAAGCCGGTAACAGCAGATAATACTAATATTGCTGAGATTAAAAATGTCTTTTTCATACAAGTACCGTCCCTAAAACCGTACCAAAATGGTATTGTCGGGCAGTTTATGACATTTACGTAGATAAGTTATGACCGGCGTATGAATAGAAAGGCCCGCGAAGCTTTTAAAACTTAACGGGCCCGCCAAATGATGATATTTTACTGATAAACAGTCGATTTTATTTTAGAGCTTATCGATCTCGCCTTTAATAAACGCGGCTAATTCTTTAACATAACCGGCGCTGAAATCAAACTTAATACCTGCAGTTTCATAAATTTCTTTGATGGTCTTGGTGTAACCTAATTTTAGGGCACTCAGGTATTGCTGCAAAGCCTTTTCGGGGTTTTCTTTATAGTTTTTATATACAGCAATAGCTCCCAACTGCGCAAATCCATATTCAATATAATAGAAGGGAATTTCGAAAATATGCAACTGTTTTTGCCATAGGTTAGCTTCGGCGGTTTCTAATCCTGTCCAGTCGGCGAAGTTTGCACCAAAGGGCTCGAAAATTTGCAGCCAGGCATCAGAGCGTTCGGTCGCTGTGTGGTTTGGATTGGTATAGATCCAATGTTGAAATTGATCGACGACGGCCACCCATGGGAGAGTTTTTAACACATCGATTAGTTGATCTTTTTTGGCGCGTTTCAGATCTTCTTCATTATCGAAAAAGACGTCCCAGTTATCCATTGATATCAACTCCATCGACATTGAAGCCAGCTCAGCTACCTCTGATGGGCAATGTTTAAAGTCGTTCAGTTCCAAATCGGCAGTTAAAAAGGTATGCACGGCATGGCCCCCTTCATGTACCATGGTAGTCAGATCGCGAAAGGTATTGGCCGAGTTCATGAAGATAAACGGCGCCCCGGTTTCTGACAGCGGATAGTTATACCCGCCCGGAGCCTTACCTTTGCGGCTCTCTACATCGAACAAGCTGTTGTCTTTCATAATCTCCAGGCGCTCGCCCAGATAGCTGTTGATGTTGCGGAAGCACTGGATTGATTTCTCAATCAGCTCTTCGCCGCTATTAAATGGTTTTAAAGCCGGTTTGCCTGACGGATTTACATCCATATCCCACGGGCGCAGCGTAGCTACATCCAGAGCTTTTTTACGTTCGGTAGCCTGTTCGCGCAGAATAGGCACAATCTCCAGTTCAATAGCTTCATGGAACGAGTAGCAATCCTGTGGCGTATAATCAAATCGGCCCAGCTCCTGGAACTTATAATCGCGATAGTTTTCGAAACCTGCGTTCAACGCTACCTGGTGGCGTAGTTTGCGCAACAGGTCAAACAGCTCGTCCAGTTTTTCTCTTTCCTGCAGTCGGCGATCGGTGATCTTTCTCCAAACTTCTTCACGCTTGGTTCTATCAGTGTCTTTCAAAAATACAGCAGCTTGCTCTAATGTGTATTCTTTATCGCCGATATGCACCGAAAGCGAGCCGCTGATAGACTGATATTTTTGTTGCTCAATCTGTATTTCAGTTTGCAGCGGTATGTTTTCTTCACGGAATAGCTCCAACGCTTTTTTGATACCGCGCAGGTAAACAAAGTATTTGTCCTTGTCTAGTTTGTTCAGGTATTCGCTGGCTACCAGTTTTTTGTTAAGCTCGTTACTGTAGGGCGCAATTTTAGGCTCAATCTCAGTAGCGAAATATTGAAAATCGGCTAATAGCTGTTCGCTGGCGGTGTCGCAAGTCATGCGGATATATCGCCAAGCAAAGTCTTCTTCTAAAGCAGCTTCCAATTCGCTGCGATCTTGCATCCATCGCACCAGTTCCTCTGGCGAATTAATGGCGCGCTCTAAAAGGTCTTTATAAATCGGCTCCAGTGTTTCCCATTTAATTTCGAGGTCGGCGGGAATATATGTTCTTGTCTTTTTGTGAATCATTTTCTGATGTGTAAGTGTGCAGATATAGATATACAAATGTGCAAATTGTTATGGATGACTAAAAACCGTGAAGTGTAAAATTAGTCTGCACGTGCATGTTTTGTTTCACGCAAATGTGAAACAAATGAAACAAGTGGAATAAGATTTTAATTCAATATACTGTTAACCAGCATGTTGTGTAATTGTGGTGAAGCAAAATGAAACAAGAACGCGAAGAAAGATTCGTCAGTCCTTATACAAAGTCTCAGACATGTGTTCTATACCATCGCGATAGCTGGTCGGCTTGAAATTAAAAGCCTTTTCAAACTTGCTGCTATCAAACACATAATCATGATCATACTGATAATACATCTCTACTGTCCCCATGATGTTTTTGTTAAACAGACCGGCCAAAAACAGCAAAAATTTGGTGATGCGGCTATACTTTGGTTTAACGGCGTAAACAGATGCGGCCAGTTCTATAAATTCATTACCGCTTAGTGCAGGAGCGGTGGGCATATGCCAGACTTGACTATCGCTATCCGGGTTTTGCCCCAGCAAGAACATTGCTTTACCCATGTCAGGAATATAGCTGAAACTATGTTTGCATTTTGGATTACCGATCCACTGTGCCGACTGCTTTTTGGCATATTTGCTGAGCACCATCATGTCAAAAAATGAATTGCCGCTATCTGTACCATAAAAATCTGCGCCGCGAGCTATGCTGGCACGCAGGTTACCGGCTCTAACCTCGTTCATCAACATTTCTGCAATGCCGGCACGTACCTGGCCCTTTACGCTGTCGGGTTTGTAAGGCGTATCTTCCTTCATGGGGCCGTTAACCAGTCCGTACATATAAACGTTGTCGAAAAATATGAGCCGTGCGTTATTTTCTTTAGCTACCGCGATGACATTGTGCATCAGTACGGGCCACTGTTGTTTCCAAACTTCTTTATCATAAACCAAACCTGCGCAGAGGTAAATCACGGTCGATCCTTTTGCAGCGGCCGATAATTCGCGGTAATTCAGCAGATCAGCTTTTTGCCAGCTCAGTTTATTACCCTGAAGTTTTGACGGGCGGCGGCTTACTAAGCGAATGGTTTCATTATGGTTTAATAATTCGGTGGTCAGTGCGTTTGCTACCGGTCCGCCGGCTCCTAGTATAGTATGCATGGTCTTTCTTTTTTAGTGTTGATACAAAGGTAGACCGGTGCAGTTAATCAAAACGTTATCTTAAGATAAGAAATTGGGATATGGCGATTGGAGGTTAGGGAGGGGGATTACTTAGTAACCAGCAGTCTTCTGCGGATGCGAGATAGCGACACCGGGGTTATGCCTAAGAAATTGGCGATATAATGCTGCGGCATTCTGCGCAATATTTCGCGGCCGGTGCTGATAAGCTGTAGGTACCTCTCTTCGGGCGATTGGGTGATGAACGCTGTTACGCGATCTTCATAACAGCACAGGTAATGCTCGGCTATCAAGCGGCCAAAGCGCTCCATTTTATAAGCCAGCAGTGGGTTGTTCAGCATGGCTTCCATATCTTTTTTGCTGATATTGATGATGCGGGTATCTTCTAAGGCCTGTATATAATTAATGCTGGGTTCATTGGTTAAATAACTTTTGTATGAGCTTAAAAACTCGTTTTCAAAGCTAAAATAACCGGTGATATCAACCCCGTCCTTCATATGAAAGTAACGCACTGATCCGCTGACAATGAAACCGAACTTGTCGCACACTATGCCATACTCGGCAAAGTATTGTTTCTTTTTGAGGGTGCTGAAAGTTAGGTGTTGGGTAAATACGATCCATTCGGCCTCGTTGAAAACAACGAATTTTTCAAGGGCTGTTCTAAACTGATATAAAGCGGCCGAGGTTTCCATACAATTACAGTCTTATTCCAAAAAATAAGCCATGCGGCAGTAAAACCCTGTCCAACAAAAACAAGCTGGCAAAAACCACGCTGGCAATGCCGTTGGTGGTCATGAAGGCAAAGTTCACGCGACTCAGGTCGTTTGGTTTTACCAGTAAATGCTGATAGGTGAGCATCACACAGAAAAATACGATGCCTATGTAATACAATAGGCCAACTGTGGTAAAGAACACCGGCAGCATAATAAATACAGCTGATAACATATGCAAGAAAGTCGACAACCTCAAAGCATTCACTTTACCCAGGTAAGCGGGAACGGAGTGTAATTTTTCAGCACGGTCAAAGTCCTCGTCCTGTAACGCATAAATGATGTCAAAGCCACTCACCCAGCATAAAACAGCCAGCGAGAAAAATATCGGCAGCAAATCAAATTTACCGGTAACTACCAGGTAGGCACCGATAGGAGCTAGCGACAGCCCTAATCCTAAAACCAAATGGCAAAGCGCAGTAAAGCGTTTGGTTGCGCTATAGCCCAATACCACAAGTAAAGCAATAGGCGACAGGTAAAAACAAATAGGGTTGATGAACCAGGTAGTAGCAATAAACAAAGCACAGTTAACCAGCGTAAATGTCAAAGCCGACGTAGCGGTAATGCGACCAGCCGGTATATCGCGTACTTTAGTACGTGGGTTTTTGGCATCGATATCACGATCAAGGTAGCGGTTAAACGCCATAGCCGAGTTTCGCGCAAAAACCATACATAACACCATCATCAACAGTTTTTGCCACTCAAACGTGTAAGTAGTAGTGGTCACCGCCAAAAAGAAGCCAATAAAGGCAAATGGCATAGCAAATATGGTGTGAGAGAAGGTTACTAGTGATAGATATTTTTTCATTGTTTATATACCATACGTCATTGCGGGGAACGAAGCAATCTCCGAACTTTTCAGGAGGGAATGTCCTGTGCAGAGATTGCTTCGTTCCTCGCAATGACGGTTTTTTATAATTTATATTTCTTATTCAAATGTCTTATAATCCGGCACTTCAAACCCGGCGTTCACTTCGTCAATAAAACCCAGCACTTCGTCTTTACCCAGGTGTTCTTCAGACGAGGTAATAAAGCATGGAGGCACCTCGTCAAAGGTAGTTAAAATCGCTCTTTTAAACTTGGCCACGCTTTGGGCAGTTTTTGTGGGCGATTGCTTATCAGCCTTGGTGAATACCAATACAAAAGCCAGTCCTTTTTCGCCCAGCCAGTTGCAAAACTCAAGGTCTATTTTTTGTGGGTCAAGGCGGCTGTCAATTAGCACCATTACGCATTGCAGGCTCTCGCGTTTATCTAAATAAGTTTGGATAAATTTGTTCCAATCTTCTTTTTTGCTTTTGGATACCCGCGCGTAGCCATATCCCGGTAAGTCGACAATATACCAGCTATCATTTACCAAAAAATGATTAATGAGCTGCGTTTTACCCGGCGTTTGCGAGGTTTTAGCCAAACCTTTTTTGCCGGTAAGCATATTGATCAGCGACGATTTACCCACGTTCGATCGCCCGATAAAAGCGTATTCAGGCTTTATTGGCGGCGGTAGTTTAGACACCTGGCTGTTGCTGCAAATAAATTCGGCAGATTTAATTACCATAGTGCAAAGGTAGGTATTAGTGATTAGAGATTAGTGGTTGAAGATTAGTTATTAAAGATTGGTGACTAGTTTTTGACGGGTTTACTTAACTTCAATTATCAAAACACTGTAATTAGATTAACCAATCTCCAATTAACTGATGTTTAATGTCTATATTTGATGTTTAAACATGTATTTAAGATCGAACCTAATCTTTAATCATTAATCACAAATCTTCGAAAACTATGTCAGACTATAAAATACCTACCCAAACCCGCATCGGCCACGTGCATTTAAAAGTGAGCGATCTGCAACGTTCGCTTGATTTTTATTGCGGATTGCTTGGTTTTGAAAAAATGCAAATGTATGGCGATCAGGCTGCGTTTATCTCGGCCGGTGGCTATCATCATCATATAGGTTTAAACACCTGGGAAAGCAAAGGCGCCCCACCGGCATCACGTTACGCACCGGGCTTGTTTCATACCGCAATCTTGTATCCTGAGCGTAAGGATCTGGCCGCAATTTTAAAGCGACTGATCGAAGCACAATATCCAATCACCGGTGCATCAGATCATGGTGTATCGGAGGCTATATACCTGGATGATCCCGATGGCAACGGTGTAGAACTATATTGGGACCGCCCTGAAGATGAATGGCCGCGTGACCCCGATGGTAGCATTCAGATGTTCACGCATCGTTTGGATGTTGAAGGATTGCTGGCGCTAAACGCTGAAGCTTAATAAAGTCTATCTTCTGGAAAAGAAAATAAATTATAAAATATACGTAGTTAACTACGTATATTTGTTTTGTAAATATTTTTTATGGAAGATACTATAACTATACGGCCTATCTTTAACGAGTATTGCCGGCAGATAATCGACATCATTTTGCCGATACAACAAATTGAGTTTAATGTACCCGTAACGCTTGAGGCACAGCCAGATCTTTTAGATATTGAGCACTTTTATCATAAAAGTGGCGGTTGCTTTTGGGGCGCCTTTATGGGCGAGGAGCTGATTGGTACCATCGCCTTGATTAACACCGGTCACAATGCAGGGGCATTGCGCAAAATGTTTGTTAAAAAAGAGTATCGTGGCAAAGATCTGGGTGTCGCTCAGAAATTGCTGGAAATTTTGCTGCAGTTTTGCGGCGATAAGCAGATCACCGATGTTTACCTGGGCACGGTAGAGATGCTGAAAGCTGCTCACCGCTTTTATGAACGTAACGGTTTTGTGCTGACGGATATTAAAGAGTTTCCGTCATATTTCCCACGCATGATGGCCGACAATATGTTTTATCATTTACATTTGAGCAATTAATAGAGCAATATGGGTGTAATTGAGCAATCGGGTATTTTGGCTATAGCCACAAGGCTGCAGCGTCTCAGCGAGCGGATGCGTAAAGACGGACTGGCAATTTACAAAGCGCATGGCATTGACTTTGAACCTAAATGGTTCCCGGTGGTGTATACCCTGCACATCAAAAACCAGTTGAGCGTAGTCGAACTGGCTAATGAAATTGGTTACTCGCATCCATCGACCATCAGCTTGCTTAAGGAGCTTGAAAAGCTAAAGTTCATCAAATCAACTAAAGACAAAGCCGACGAGCGTAAGCGCTTACTTCAACTAACCGACAAAGGCAACGCCATGATTGAGCAGATGAAACCCGTTTGGGAGGTGATGATTGCCGTGACAACCCCGCTTATCGACACTAAAAATAATTTAATGAAAGCTATTGAAGAGGTTGAGCAGCAGCTTGAACTGCAAAGCTTTTACCAACGCGCGCTTAGCTTAATGGCCGCTAACCAGGCTGAAAAATCAGCAGATAATTAAAATATGTCTATCACATTCCGACCCATACAACCATCCGACAACGTCGAGCTAGCTAAAATCATCCGCGCCTCTTTAGAAGAATTTAATGTCCCTAAGCAGGGCACCGTCTACTCAGACCCAACTACCGACGCGTTGTTTCAACTTTTTGAACAAACACCCGGTAGTCGCTATTTTATAGCTGAACAAGATGGCGTACTGTTAGGCGGCTGCGGTATTTATCCGACAGAAGGGTTGCCAGCAGGGTACGCAGAATTGGTAAAACTTTATTTGACATCATCCAGTCGCGGTAAAGGCATTGGTAAAATGCTAATGAACAGGTGTTTTGAAGCTGCTGCCGATTTGGGTTATTCGCATCTGTATCTTGAATCTTTCCCGCAGTTAGCTAACGCGATTAGCCTGTATCAGAAAGTAGGTTTTAAACCGATTGACCATGCTTTGGGAAACTCTGGACATTTTGCCTGTAATGTTTGGATGGTGATGGACCTCTCCCCGGCCCTCTCCAAAGGAGAGGGCGTCTGATCGTCGCCATTCAAAGTCCTCTCCTTTGGAGAGGACTTAGGAGAGGTCTATTCACAAAATAACCTATCTTTGCCGCAATGAGCAAAACCGTAATACCTTACAGTCAGGAGCAGGGCACCAAAAAAGAACAGGTTGCCGATATGTTTAACAATATCTCCAAAACCTATGATTTTCTGAATCATTTTATGTCTTTGGGGATTGATATTATCTGGCGAAAGAAAGCGATTAACGAACTGAAGAAAGATCAGCCAAAACTTATCCTTGACGTTGCTACCGGCACCGGCGATTTTGCTTTTGAGGCCCTGTCTATTCTTAATCCCGATAAAATTGTAGGTGTCGATATCTCACAGGGGATGCTGGACATCGCGAAACAAAAAATAGCCAAACGTAACCTGGCCAATAAGTTTGAAGTTAAACTGGGCGATTCAGAAAAACTACCTTTTGAAGCTGATGAGTTTGATGCGGTGACCGTTGCCTATGGTGTCCGCAACTTCGAGAACCTTGAAAAGGGACTGGCCGATATTAACCGTGTTTTAAGGCCGGGTGGCAAAACTGTAGTGCTGGAGTTTTCAAAGCCAAAAGCGTTTCCGGTAAAACAATTGTATAACTTTTACTTTAATTATATCACACCGGGCATTGGTAAGCTTTTCTCGAAAGACTCGAGAGCTTATTCATATTTACCTGAGTCGGTAGCTGCTTTTCCTGATGGTAAGAATTTTATAGCTGTTATGGATAAGGTAGGCTTTAAGCATACCAAATGCAGGCCTTTAGCGTTTGGTATTTGTTCAATTTATACGGGCATTAAATGATTAAACACCGGTACCTGCTTGTAGTGATCTTGCTTTTTTGCTGCAGCAATTTATTTGCGCAGGGGGTACCTAAATGGGGCGGAGGTGCAGATCAGGCCGAGTGGAGCTTTGGTTTTAGCTTTACCTACGTAAGCAGTTATTTTAAAATCGATAAAACGCCCGACTGGCGCAAACCCTTTATCGATAAGGATGGTATCAAGGTAACCGATTCGCTAAATAGTATCGGCTCTCCAAACTCAACAGGTTTTGCCGTTGGTTTTTTGTACCGATATCGTATCACCGATCATTTGGAGGTTAGAACCACACCATCCCTGGTTTTTGCCGACAGGACGGCTAATTACACCTACGCTAATTCATCGCTCAATACCAGCAAATCGGTGCAGTCAACCTCGGTTGATTTGCCTTTAGAGATGAAAATCAAGTCTGATCGTCTTGGCGATTTCAGAGGATATATTTTAGGTGGAATTAAATATACCAAGGCCATAGGCGGCAGCTCAAAAAGTGACGCCGACCTGGCTCCTATAGATAAGCATTTGAAAAACATCAGTGGCTTTGGCTCGTACGAAGCAGGTTTGGGTTGCGATATTTATTTCGAGTTTTTCAAGCTATCGCCCGAGATCAAAATATCCAACTCGTTTGGTAACGTAATGATGCGCGAAGATCATCCTTATTCAACCACTATAAACAAATTGTCGTTACACACGTTGATGTTTAGCCTTATTTTTGAATAAGCAGCTTGCTTAATGGGGCATAAATGTTTAATTACCGGCGAAAAAGCCTAATTTCGCAGTGTATTTATAGTATACCATGGCTAAAATTGCATTAATTACCGGAGCTACCGCCGGCATTGGCGAGGCTTGTGCAGAAACCTTTGCACGCGAAAACTACGACTTGATATTGACCGGCCGTCGTGCTGATCGCCTGGAAAAACTGGCCGAAAAGCTTAATAAAAAATACAATACTGAAGTAGCAGTCTGCGCTTTTGATGTGCGTGACCGTGAGCAGGTAGCTTCCAATTTGGAGGCACTGCCGGCTAAATGGAAAGATGTAGATGTGTTAATCAATAACGCCGGGCTAAGCCAGGGACTGGATCCTATTCAAAAAGGTAACCTTGACGATTGGGATACTATGATTGATACTAACATTAAAGGGTTGCTTTACGTAACAAGAGTAGTATCTAACTGGATGATTGAGAAGGGTAGGGGGCATATTGTTAATTTAGGGTCGATAGCGGGTAAAGAGGTTTACCCCAATGGTAATGTGTATTGCGCAACCAAACATGCGGTAGACGCCTTGAATAAAGGTATGCGCATTGATTTGCTGCAGCATGGTATTAAGGTTACTGCAATCCATCCGGGCGCTGTGGAGACCGAGTTTTCAGAGGTACGCTTTCACGGCGATAAAGAACGCGCGAAGAAAGTGTATCAGGGTTTTGAGCCGCTCGTAGCCGGAGATATTGCCGAAACGGTATACTATGTGGTGTCAAGACCGAAGCATGTCAATATCAACGAACTAACAATCATGCCAACGGCACAAGCTACAGCGACGAATATAGTAAGAAAATAAGGATTGATGTGCAGATCTGAGAATATGCAGATGTGCAGACGAAATAACAGATTAATATAAATGATTAGTGAATCCGAAATCGAACATCCGATTTCCGAAATCGAGATCACTCAATCACTCATTCAATAATTCACTCAATAAAAACATGTCATTAATTACACAAATAGATCAGGATATAAAGTTGGCCATGCTGGCTAAACAAACTGAACGTTTACAAGGATTGCGCGCTATTAAAGCCGCTTTGTTATTAGCTAAAACCGAAAAAGGCGCGGCCGAAGAAATAAGCAGCGAAGCCGAGATTAAAGTTTTACAGAAGTTGGTTAAACAGCGCAAGGAGTCGGCGGATATTTATAAGACACAGGGGCGTGACGATCTGTATCAGATCGAGATGGATGAGATAGCTACCATTGAGCCTTATCTGCCTCAGCAAATGACCCGCTTTGAGATTGAAGGTTATATTCAGGAACTCATGACCCGTATTGGCGCTACCGGTATGCAGGATATGGGCCGTATTATGGGTATGGCAAACAAAGAGCTTGCCGGTCAGGCCGACGGTAAAACCATATCAGAAGTAGTAAAACAATTGTTAGCATAAATTATTTGTTTAATTTGTTGCAGGTAAATTGCAATAAGCTATTTTTATAGCGAATAAAGGCCCTTGGGCCAATAAAATTAACTTTATACATAAATATTCTATATGAGTTTCGTGCCGAAAGACGAACATGGTTTTAGTTACATCGAGGAGGGCGAAGGACAAGTTTTGCTGCTGCTGCATGGTTTAATGGGTGGTTTAAGCAATTGGGAAGAGGTTATTGAAGAATTCAGGCACAAATACCGTGTTATTTTACCCATACTGCCGGTGTATGATTTACCGGTAATAACAACAGGGGTTAAAACGTTATCTAAATACTTACATAAGTTTATTAAGTATAAAAAACTGGAGAACGTTATTTTATTGGGCAACTCGTTAGGTGGGCACGTAGCTTTAATTTACGCCCTGGCGCATCCCGAAAAATTGCGGGCCATGGTGTTGAGCGGTAGCTCGGGTTTATATGAAAATGCTTTCGGAGGGTCATTCCCGCGCAGAGAAAGCATGGAGTTTGTTAAAGAGAAAGTGGAGTATACTTTTTACGACCCGAAAGTTGCTACCCCTGAATTGGTTGACGAAGTTTATAAGGTAGTTAACGACCGCCATAGTGTGATCAGATTGTTAGCTATGGCTAAGTCGGCTATACGCCATAACATGAAAAATGATCTGCATAAAATAAATATGCCGGTTTCATTGATATGGGGTAGAAATGATAAAATTACTCCGCCCGAGGTGGCCGACGAGTTTAATGAACTGCTGCCCGACTCGGAGTTACATTGGATAGATAAATGTGGACATGCCGCCATGATGGAACATCCGCAGGAGTTTAACCGTATATTAAAAGGATTCTTAGAAAAAATAGGAGCATAAAGCATGTATGCAGGCGAAATGATAGTTGACACTATACCACCGGTACATACCTCTGATACCATTCAGCAGGTGCTTGACCGTATGGTGGAATATCGTGTGCGCCATTTGCCTATTGTTAATGAGGAGCAGTTTTTGGGTTTATTAGCCGAAGCTGACATCCTGCCTGAATTAGATCAGCAAACTCAAATAGGCGCTTTGGGCCTATCGCTGGTTAATCCTTATGTTCGTGATGATCAGCACGTTTACGACGTTATCCGTCTGTTCTATGAGCAGCAGCTGAGCGTTGTGCCTGTGCTGGATATCAAAAAGAATTATCGGGGGCTGATACCTATTAATCGCATGAATGAGTATTTTGCTACCATTACAGCCGTGTCGCAACCTGGTGGTATCATCATCCTCGATATCAATAATAAAAACAATTCGCTGGCGCACATGTCGCAAATTGTAGAGTCTGATAATGCGCAGATACTAAGTTCTTACGTACGAACCTTTCCTGACTCAACCCGGATGGAAGTTACACTTAAAGTAAACAAAACCGACATTTCAAACATTATAGCTACGTTTCTACGTTACGAATACGACGTAAAAGCAACGTTTAACCACAGCGAACACGACGACGGTGCGATGGACAGATACGCTTCGCTGATGAATTACCTTAACTTGTAGTTAGCTAATAGTTCATAGATCATAGTTCATAGCTCTTGCGCAAACAACTATGAACCATGAACCTTAAACTATGAACTAATCCCCAACATGAAAATAGCAGTATACGGCAGACCGTTTAACGACCAGGCAGTAATACCTTTTATACAACAGGTGTTTGACAGCCTGTCGCTGCATTCGGTTGATGTTTATATCCATCATCAACTGTATAATTATTTGAACCATAAGATAGATCTGAGCCCTTATCATGTTTTGAATGAGGGCGATAAGATTAAAGGGTTTATCGATGCCTTTATTACCTTAGGTGGCGACGGTACTTTGCTGGACATGGTTAGCGTTATCCGGGATTCACATGTGCCGGTTATTGGTATCAACTTTGGGCGTTTGGGCTTTTTAGCCAGCGTAAATAAAAGCGATATAGCAGCGGCTATTCATGCTGTAGTTAATAAACAATACACTTTGGACGGCCGTGGTTTGTTGATGGTAGAGTCTGAAATGAATATTTTGGGTATGGATAACTTCGCGTTGAATGATATAACTATTCATAAACGTGATGATTCGGCCATGATTACCACAAATATGTTTCTGGACGGCGAATTCCTGAACTCTTATTGGGGCGACGGCATCATCATCGCTACAGCAACCGGTTCAACAGCTTACTCATTAAGCTGTGGTGGACCGATCATCTTCCCTGAATCAAACAGTATTGTAGTTACCCCCGTATCGCCGCATAATTTAAATGTGCGGCCTATTGTGTTGCCCGACAGTAGTGTGCTCTCGTTCGAGGTCGAATCGCGCAGCGCTAACTACATTTTATCATGCGACTCAAAGACCGAGGTGATCGATAAAACCATGCGCTTTAAGGTACAAAAAGCCGGTTTTGAGCTCAATCTTATCCGCTTAAATAATGAAAGTTATTTATCAACGTTAAGAAACAAACTGTTGTGGGGCATTGACGCACGCAATTATTAAACCCGGCGAATGGTTAAATCGTTACTTGTAGCTTTCTTTTTGGTTATCATTTCACTCAATGTTAAGGCGCAGGCCTGGGAGATGGGTGTGTTTGGCGGTGGCAGCGGCTATATGGGCGATCTTAATCAAAAAAATCCACTTAAAGTTTCAGGTCCTGGTTTGGGTGCTTTTGTTCGGTATAACTTTAATGGCTATATCTCATTAGGAGCAGGAGCTACTTATGGCGTGATCAGCGCTGCCGATAGTTTATCATCCAACCAACAAGACCGTATCCGTAACCTGAGTTTTAAAACCAGGTTGCTGGAGGGTAGCATAACGGCCGAATTCAACTTTATGGAGTTTGTTCCGTCGATGTCTAAAAACCTTTATACCCCTTATGTTTTGTTGGGCATAGCGTTCACAGATTTTAATCCGCAAACTACTTATAATGGGCTTACCTATAATCTGCGCGATTATCGAACAGAGGGCGTAGCTTATAAAAGCACTACTATAGCCGTTCCGCTTGGCATCGGCTTTAAATATAATATTGCAGGCAGGCTAACTTTAGGGGCCAACCTGGGCTATCGCACCACATTTACGGATTACCTGGACGACGTAAGCGGCGTTTATCCCGATAAAAGCGAACTGCCTAATGCAACCTCGATAGCATTGTCTGATCGATCGGCTACACATGTAGGCGTGCCCGGCACCCAACGCGGCGACCTGCGTCCGCATGATACTTATTTTTTCACAGGAGTTTCCATCTCATATACCTTTATTACGCAAAGGTGCTTTTATGAGCGATAGGGATAGTATCGCCTTCGAATAAAAACACTATAAATTGTTAAGGTTTTGTCTGTCAATATTAAGGCAAAAAACAAGCCTGCTTTGTTCAAACTTTCTTTTTCAACTGCATACTAAAAAAGTACAAAGTAAGTTTTACCTTTGTCACCTGAAAAATTGGGTATTATAGGAAGTTATTGAGCTTTTTATTTGCCAATAAAGGAAATGAGTTATAAGGAAAATATTGATTTGTCGAGGTTACCTGAGCACGTAGCTATCATTATGGATGGTAATGGCAGATGGGCTAAAGACAAAGGCAAATTAAGAATATTCGGCCATCACAATGGCGTACTTTCTGTAAGAGATGTAGTTGAAGGTGGCGTCGATTTGGGTGTCAAATATTTAACGCTTTACACTTTTTCTTCAGAGAACTGGAACCGACCTAAACTGGAAGTAATGGCCATCATGGAGCTGATGGTTAGCACCATTCATAAAGAGATTAAAAACTTTATGGAGAAAAACGTGCGCCTTAACGCCATCGGCGATCTGAACATGCTACCTCAAAAATGCCATGATGAACTAAAAAATGCTATCGAAACTACCTCGGGTAATACTGGTTTGGTTTTGACGCTTGCATTGAGCTATAGTTCGCGTCGCGAAATTGTACACGCTGCAAAAAGCATCGCGCAGCAAGTAAAATCAGGGCAAATTAATATTGAGGATATAAACGAAGACCTTTTTGGACAAAATCTTTATACCGGTGATATGCCTGATCCGGAGTTGTTAATCAGAACCAGTGGCGAGTATCGCATAAGTAATTACTTACTTTGGCAAATTGCCTACGCCGAGCTTTATTTTACAAAGAAATTGTGGCCCGATTTCAGGAAAGAAGATTTGTTTGAAGCCATACTGGATTATCAGAAACGCGAACGCCGCTTTGGTAAGACAAGTGAGCAAGTCAACTAATTTTTTTCTTTTAACAAAATTTAACAACTGTATAAACTATTTTTAGCGCACTAAAATATACGAATGAATAAATTTCTTTTTGCAATTCTTTTCTCTGTTATAAGTACCGCTGTAATTGCACAGGTCAGGCCTCAACAGTCGGCTTTCCGCATGTCAACGTCTGATACATTGAACTACCTAAACCCAAAGGAATATATTATTGGTGGAATAAATATTACCGGTACTGTACACCTGGATAAAGACGTGCTTGGACAGATCGCAAAAATTAATAAAGGCGATAAAATATTACTACCCGGCGAAGCATCGGCAACGGTTATTAAAAACCTGTACAAAGAGAATTTATTTGACGACGTACAATTATATGTTACAAAGCTAAGCTACGATACTGTTTATCTGGAGATTGCTGTAAAAGAACTGCCACGTTTATCAAGATTGCGTTTATTGGGCATACACAAAGGCGAAGCCGACGACATTAACAAAAAACTTGACGATAAAGGTAAGGTTGTTAATACCAATTTACTAAAACATACTACTGATGTTATTAAACGTTTCTTTAACGAAAAAGGCTTTTTAAATACTACAGTAGATATCAAACAAAGACCCGACCCGGGAGACTCGAACAGCTTAATACTGGATGTGACCATTGATAAAGGTAAAAAGGTGATGATCAACTCGGTTACTTTTGAAGGCAATAAGGCTTTTTCTAATAAAAAGCTGGCCAGATACTTATCAAAAACCCGTTCGCGTAAATGGTATAACCTGTTTGGTTCAAGGAAGTTTAAAGACGATAAGTATACAGAGGATAAACAAAACCTGGTTGAGAAAATGCAGGCCGAAGGTTATCGCGATGCTGCTTTGATCAGTGATACTGTAATCAAGCATGATTCTCAGACTGTCGATGTAAAATTGAAAGTTTACGAGGGCCCTAAATATTATTTCGGTAAAATTAAGTGGTCCGGCAACGCTAAATTCACTGATGCGCAGCTTAATATGGTGTTACGCCTGAAAAAAGGTGACGTATTTAGTGAAGAGCTTCTGAGCAAACGCTTGAGCGGCGGCGGTCCCCAGGGCGACGACGTGGCTTCGTTATACCTGAATGACGGTTACTTGACTTACAGTTCTGATCCGGTGCAAACCAGCATTGCGCATGATACCGTCGATCTGGATATCCGCATTTATGAAGGCCCGCAATACACTATTAACCGTGTTACTGTTAAAGGCAATGATGTTACTAACGATAAGGTAGTAATACGCGAACTGCAAACCTTGCCGGGGCAGAAATTTAATAAAGCAGCATTAATTGAGAGTACCCGTATCATTGGTCAGTTGGGTAACTTTGATGATACCAAGACTGAACCACGGCCGGTTAACTATAACCCGCAGGATGGTACGGTTGACCTTGTATACAATGTTGTTGAAAAACCGTCAGATCAGGTTGAGTTATCAGGTGGTTTCGGCGGCGGGCAGTTTGTGGGTACGTTGGGTTTAACCTTCAACAACTTTGCAATCAGAAACCTTTTCCACCTTAAGGATTATAAACCATTGCCTAAAGGTGACGGCGAGAAACTGAGCCTAAGAGGTCAGTCAAGCGGGCGTACTTATCAAAACTTTTCGTTTACGTTCTCTGAGCCGTGGCTGGGGGGTAAAAGACCTATCTTTTTCTCATTCACAGCTTACACACAAGGTAGTTCAACAGGTCAGTACTACGCTAAAACCGACCCTAACTATAACAATCTGCGTATCAATGGTATAGGTGTTACTTTGGGTAAACGTTTAAAATGGCCTGATAACCGTTTCCAGATAAACTACTCGTTAAACTTTGACCACTATAACCTGGATAACTATCCTGGCTACTTGTTCTCAAATGGTACATCATACAATATTAAATTAACGCAAGAGCTTTCACGTAATTCGTTAGAAGGTTCGCCGATATTCCCTACAGGTGGTTCAAACTTACGTTTCACCTTACAGGGAACGCCGCCATACTCGTTATTTAATAACCTCAACTATAAATTGCCGCCAACTCAAGAGCAGTTATACCACTTTGTGGAGTACTACAAAGTTAAGTTTGATGCACAATGGTTCATTCACTTAGCAGGTAAGTTTACCTTAATGACTCAAACCCGTTTTGGCTGGTTAGGTGAGTATAACTCAGTTGTGCCGGGTTCACCATTTGAGCGCTTTAAGTTAGGTGGCGACGGTATGCAGAGTTACCAGTTCTTACAGGGTAGTGACATCATTGGTTTGCGCGGTTATGAAAACTTCTCGGTAGTGCCGGTTGGTTCAAATTACAACGCGAACAACAACCCGGGTGCTGCTATCTACGATAAATTAACCTTCGAACTCCGCCATCCGGTTATTACCAGCTCGTCGGCTACTATATTTGCATTGGCCTTTGCCGAAGGTGGTAACGTGTGGGATCATTTCTCGCAATTTAACCCTTACAACGTCAGAAGATCATTAGGTGTTGGTGCTAGAATATATTTACCTATTTTTGGTCTGCTTGGCTTGGATTACGGTTATGGTTTCGACCCTATCCCGGGTATACCTTCTGCTAACAAAGGGCAGTTTAGTTTCTCGATATCGCAAAGCTTAAGCGGTGGTTTTAACTAAGAAAAAAAATTAAATGAAGAAGGTAATTTTAGTACTGGCTTTTACGTTTCTAAGTTTCACAGCAGCATTGGCACAGCGTTTTGCCTATGTTGACTCTGACTACATCTTGAAACATATGCCTGATTATGTATCGGCACAGAAACAATTGGGTGCATTGTCAGACCAATGGCAAAAAGAGGTTGATGGCCGCTTTCAGGAAATTGACCGCTTATACAAAGCCTATCAGGCCGACCAGGTTTTAATGACGCCTGAGATGAAAAAACGCCGTGAAGATGAGGTAGTTGCAAGAGAGAAAGCTGCTAAAGATTTTCAGCGACAAAAGTTTGGTCCTGGTGGTGAGCTGGAAACCAAAAGCAGTTCAATAATGAAACCGATTCAGGATAGGGTAGCTAAAGCGGTGCAAGCCGTTGCCGAGGCCGAAAACCTGGATATGATATTTGATAAAAACAGCGAGGTGATAATGTTATATGCAAATCCTCGTTATGATAAAAGTGCGGAAGTAATAACTCGTTTAGGACTGAAGCCCGGTGTATTTGCTAAATAAAATTTTTATATATATAATCGCGAATAAATTAAAAACACACAGAACAAAGACAATGAAAAAATTATTTAAAGTTGCTTTAGTCGTAGTTTGTATGGTATCGATGAGCAGCTTTGCCAATGCGCAAAAAATCGGCTATATCAACACTAACGATTTGATCCCGAACATGCCGGAGTACAAAACTGTAACTGCTCAGGTAGACGCTTATAAAAAGACCTTTGTTGACGTTTTGCAAAACTTAAGCACTGAGCTTCAGACTAAAGGTGCTGATTTTCAGGCTCATCAAGCTACAATGACTGATGCTCAGAAATCAGCTAAACAAGCCGAGTTGAATGATCTTAATCAGCGTGCTGGTAATTACCAAAATGATGCTCAGCAAAAAGTTGCTCAAAAAGGCGAAGAATTGATGAAACCATTACTTGACAAAGCAAAAAATGCAATTACTCAGGTAGCTAAAGAAAAAGGTTATACTTACGTAGTTGATTCATCAACCACTACTTTTATTGTTGCTCCACCAACTGATGATTTGTTAGCTGCTGTTAAAGCTAAATTAGGTATTACTACCACTGCTGCTCCGGCTGCAGGTAAATAATTTACGGCATACATTTGCAAAAGCGCCTCCAATTAAGGGGCGCTTTTTTTATTTTTGATCATTAACAAACACATCATGGCCAGCAAACAACCTATAGGTATTTTTGATTCAGGGATAGGCGGATTAACCGTTTTTCGCTCCATAGCAGCACAATTGCCTGACTATGACTATATCTATCTGGGCGATAACAGTCGTGCGCCTTATGGTAACCGTTCATTCAATACCATACACCAATATACCTGGGAATGCGTGCAATGGCTGTTTCAGCAAGGCTGCCCGTTGATTATACTGGCTTGTAATACCGCTTCAGCAAAAGCTTTGCGTACTATCCAGCAAAAAGATATGAAGAGCCTTGACCCTTCAAAGCGTGTACTGGGTGTTATCCGCCCAACGGCAGAGGTGATAGGCGAATACTCGAACACTAAAGAAATTGGGGTATTGGGTACCGTAGGTACGGTGAAATCAGAATCATATCTCATCGAAATAAAGAAATTTTTTCCTGACCTGAAAGTTTATCAGCAGGCTTGCCCTTTATGGGTACCTCTGGTTGAGAGCGGCGAATACGAAAAGCCCGGTTCAGACTATTTTATACAGGAATACCTGGATGAGCTAATGAGGCAATCAACCCACATCGATACTATATTATTGGCTTGCACACATTACCCTTTATTGCAGGATAAAATCGAAGAACATTTACCCAAGGGTATTAAAGTAATAGCGCAAGGCGATATTGTAGCTAAAAGCCTGGTGGACTACCTCAAGCGTCATCCTGAGCTTGAGCAGAAGCTCACCAAAACCGGCACGCGTGAGTTTTACACCACTACAGACGATACAGCCGAGTTTGATCATCATGCGTCGCGTTTCTTTTCGGCGCCTGTCAAGTCGACATTTGTATCGGTTACAGAGTTTAGCTGTAAATAAGGCTTAATGTAATCTGCATTTCCTTTTTTAATAAAATACTACCAAACAGGTTAAACTAATGTAATCTAATCAATTCAATCACCCCAAAATTTACTAAGTTTGCATTAAAGAAATCGGTTGGACTTTTTTATAACATATTTCCTGATTGCAATAGGCTTATTTGTTTTTGTAGCCGTATTCACTCTGTTTGGCGTTTATGCAGAGCGCAAGCTTTCTGCTTTCATTCAGGACAGGCTGGGCCCAACAGAGGTGGGAAAATATGGCTTGCTCCAAACCGTAGCCGACATTCTGAAGCTTATTCAAAAAGAAATTATTGTTCCGGCAGCTGCCGATAAGGTGCTGTTCCTGATGGCTCCGCTCATCATATTTGTGGCGGTATATCTTGGTTTCGCGGCTTTGCCCTGGGCACCGGGCTTGATACCGGCAAAGATCAATATCGGTCTCTATTATATCCTGGCTATTATCTCCATCGAAACATTAGGTATCCTGATGGCCGGTTGGGGATCAAATAATAAATATTCTATACTTGGCGCTATGCGCTCGGCCGCGCAGATCATCTCTTATGAGATACCTGCAGGCTTTGCACTCATAGCTGTTGTGATGATAGCGCAGAGCCTGGATCTGCAGACTATCGCTTTACAGCAAGGTGTCTTATCGCACGAAAAAACAAAATTCCTGGGCTTATGGGATGTATCAGCAGCAGGCGGACTCTTGTCATGGAATATTTTCAGGGCGCCACATCTTATCGTTGCTTTTGTGATTTATTTCATTGCTTCACTGGCCGAAAGTAATCGTGCACCATTTGATATCCCCGAGGCCGAGTCGGAATTAGTAGCGGGTTTTCATACCGAGTTTACCGCGTTGCAATTTGCGCTGGTATTTCTGGCCGAATACGCAATGATGTTTTTGGTGTCGATGGTTGGGGTGATTTTATTCCTGGGCGCCTGGAACACACCACTGCCAAATATAGGTACGGTGCGGTTGGCCGATTGGACAACCGGTACAGGTTTTGGTATTTTTTGGATTGTAGCGAAAACATTCGGCTTAATTGCCGTACAAATGTGGATACGCTGGACGCTGCCCCGTTTAAGGGTAGACCAGCTAATGAATTTATGTTGGAAGGTACTTACTCCACTAGCTTTTATATGCATGCTCATATCAGGCGTATGGCGTTTGTGGGTGATGTAGAGTTAGGGATTGGAGATTAGTTAAATCGGTGAAATCAAAAAGCATCGGTGAAATCAAAAAAATAAAATCAGTGAAATCAAACAAACTAAACGGATTTACTACTGCGCTAAAGGGGCTTTCGCTTACTTTAAAGCATGTGTTTTCGGGTAACTCGAAAAGACACGTGGTGCCGGTTAGCGACAGCAACTATTTTAAACAATTAGACACCACCACTAATACTATCCAGTATCCGCATCAAAAATTGCCGGTGCCTGAAGTGGGTCGTTACCAGTTGGATGTCATGATGGACGATTGTGTGGTGTGCGATCTTTGCGCTAAAATTTGTCCGGTTGATTGTATTACCATCGATTCCATCAAAGCTACTGAGCCCATCGGCCAGACGTCTGACGGTACCACCAAGCGTATCTACGCTGCTAAGTTTGATATTGATATGGCCAAGTGCATGTACTGCGGCCTGTGTACTATTGTTTGCCCAACCGAGTGCATTATCATGACCAATCAATATGATCGTACAGTTTTTGAGCTGAAAGATCTGAACTATGAGTTTTCAGACATGTCGCCCGAAACAGCTGCCGAGAAACGCCGGCTGCTGGAAAATCAGCTGGCCGAACGCCAGGCGGCCAAGCTTGCGGCCCTGAATAAAAAGGAGGGCGACGCATGAGCTTAGTGCAGGTGATGTTTTATATATTGGCTGCGGTAGTTATCGGATCGGCATTGTTTGTGGCGGGTAGTAAAAACCTGGTACGGTCGATATTTATGTTTTTTATCACGCTGTTTGGCTTAGCCGGTTTATACGTTTTATGTATGGCCGACTTTGTGGCCGTTACCCAGATAGTAATTTATGTCGGCGGCGTATTGGTGCTGATATTGTTTGCCTTTATGCTGTCAAGCAAAGACAATCTGGAGCTATTGCAACGGCAGGAAAATAAGTTCATCACCCTGGGTAAAGTGCCGGCCTTACTTTTAGCTGCTTTATTTTTTGTGGTGATGATAAACGTATTCTTTAAGGTTGATGCTGATCATTTGCCATGGATACAAGCAGCTCAGCGTGTTTTGCCACAAACGCTGGTTAATGACTCAACGGTTGAGAACATTGGTATAAACCTGATGACGCGATATTTATTACCATTTGAGGCGATATCAATATTACTGATGATGGCCCTGGTAGGAGCGGCCCATTTGGCCAGAAAGGAGCGCACTATTATATGATCACGATAACCGACTTTTTAGTAGTAAGCGCGGCACTGTTTTGCATTGGCTTGTTCATGATTGTCACCAAACGCAATGCTATCCAAATTTTAATAGGTATTGAGTTAATGCTGAATGCCGCTATTTTGAACCTGGTAGCCTTTGGTAAATACGACAAGATAAATAACAGCGGCGATATTTTCGCTCTGTTTGCTATTGTGCTGGCCGCCGCTACAACTGCAGTAGCGCTGGCTATTATATTAAATGTTTATAAGAAATATAGAACTATTGATCCGGATAAGGTCAGCAATTTGAAGGACTAACCGGCACTAATTAATTTGAGAACACCATTACCATACCACGATCTGTCGACTATTTACTTTGCCATAGCAACGGTACTGTTACCGCTGTTTGCCTGTCTGGTAAATTGCTGCCTGCCGGGTAAGCGTAATAAGGCTTCGGGCGTTATTTCTACTGTGGCTGTTTTGCTGGCGGCTGTATTATCCATCATTGTATTTAACAGAACCTGGAATGTGCATCAAATTCACATTCAGCAGTTGTGGTTCACTATCGGTGGTACACCATTGTATGCGGGGATATTGCTCAACAACCTTTCAGCCGTTTTGTTGATGCTGGTTTGTTTGATAGCCCTGCCTGTACATATCTACTCGACCGCCTACATGAAGCATGATGAGAATTATGATCGTTACTTCATTTACCTGAGTTTGTTTTGCTTTAGCATGCTGGCGCTGGTAGTGGCTGATAGCATGGTGCTGCTATATGGTTTCTGGGAATTAGTAGGTTTTTCATCTTACCTGCTCATCGGTTTCTGGTTTACCCGCGAAAAAGCAGTTCAGGCTAACAAAAAAGCATTCTTAATGAATAGGATTGGCGATATCGGCTTACTAACCGCTATCATGACCATGTTTGCGCAGTATCATACCTTTGATATTGTCCAGCTTTTTGGTTCGGATGGTTTAATCAGTCAATCGACCATTCAAAATGGTGTTTGGGTTGGCCCGACAGGCAGTTTACCGGCTATATGGCAGTACGTTGCATTTGTGGGCATACTGTTAGGCGTTTCGGCTAAATCGGCACAGTTCCCGCTACATACCTGGCTGCCCGACGCTATGGAAGGCCCAACATCCGTATCGGCGCTCATTCACGCTGCTACCATGGTTGCGGCCGGCGTGTTTTTGTTGGGACGTGTTTACCCGATGTTCACCACCGCTGAGTTGGACACTTTAGCCATCATAGGTTGCTTTACTGCTTTCATGGCTGCAACCATCGCCCTAACACAAAACGATTTAAAACGTATCCTGGCTTATTCCACCATATCGCAGTTAGGTTTTATGGTGATGGCCATGGGCATCGGCGCTTATGCTTCGTCGTTATTCCATTTGGTTACGCATGCATTCTTTAAATGCGCACTATTCCTGGTGGCGGGTGTGGTGATCCACGAGATGCAGCACATCAAACAAGACAATGATTTAGACATCGACCCACAAAATATCATATATATGGGTGGTCTGCGTAAAAAGCTGCCACTTACGTTCCTGGTGGCTGTAGTCGCCGGTTTGGCGCTCATTGGTTTGCCGTTTACTTCAGGCTTTTTATCGAAAGATGGTATTTTGGTGCAGGCTGTTGATTGGTCGGATAGTAAATCGTCGCTATTCAGACTTATCCCGATTGGAGCAATCATTACCACCTGGTTAACCGGTTTTTATGTAGCCAGACTGATTGCCAGAGTATTTTTTGGTCATTTTAGATTAGAAAGCTTCCACCCGCATATTAAATATCACATTGGCGATGGCGGTTGGCAATACCGTGTGCCACTGATATTTTTAGGTGTGGCCTCATTGTTCCCGCTGTTCTCTTTAAATCCGTTTATTTATGAGCGAGCCTGGATCTTTACCGGTTTTGGCTCGATCCATCTGGAGCGCGTAAATATCTATCATACCATCATCCCCGTTGGGGTGAATATTTTGAGTTTGTTTTTGATTTATTGGTCGTGGTCGGTGTATACCGGTCGTAAATTGATGATCTTTAAACAAACCGGCTTTTTCTTCCATTTGTCGTATCATGAATGGTACATCGATAAGTTTTACAACCGGGTTATAGTGAATGTAATACTTGCTACCAGCAAAGCATTATCATGGATAGACAGGGTAGTGATTGACGGTTTTATTGACGGATTATCAAACTTCGCTGTCGGTCTTGCAAAAGTTGCAGCCTGGTTTGACTATAATATAATTGACGGAATATCGCGCATGCTTTCTGCCTTTGTGCAGATAACCGGTAATTTTATCCGCAGGTTTCAGGGGGGCAAGGTGCAGTATTATTTATTTAGCATGCTGGCCGTGGTGTTGGCGCTTATTATATATTTGACTATTTGATACATTGATCATAAAATGAACCAATTAACGCTACTCATATTTATACCGCTATTGTTTGGCCTTGTGATAGCCTTGCTACCGTCGACCATGCGCAATAGCTTTAAATATATTACCCTGGCGGCTACGCTGGTGCAGTTGGGTTTGAGTATTTGCCTGTACCTGAACTTTAAAACCGGCGCTGGTTTTGCCGGAGTAGCTAACGAGAGCCAGTTTCAGTTTGTGCAGAAACTGCCCTGGATAAACCTAAACCTGGGCAGCATGGGCCACATGCAGATGGATTATTTTGTTGGGGTAGACGGCATATCGATCATGTTATTGATGATGTCGTCGTTGGTAATGGTGATAGCGGCCCTGGCGTCATGGGAGATCAAAAGCAATCTGAAAGGTTTCTTCATTCTGTTCCTGATTCTGGATATGGCGGTGATGGGCGTATTTTGCGCGTTGGATTTCTTCCTGTTCTACATTTTTTATGAGTTGATGTTGCTGCCGCTTTACTTCCTGATTGGTATGTGGGGTGGGGCAAGGCGCGAATATGCGGCCATCAAATTCTTCCTGTATACTTTATTCGGTTCGGTATTTATGTTGCTGGTGATGATTGGCCTGTACTTATCAGTTACTGACCCATCAACCGGGGCGCATACCTTTAATATGGTATCTATGATGAACCCGGCAAATTATGGTGCTAACAGCATTTTCTCGGTTATCAATCACTATACGTTATTGGGTGTATCTGCACGTACTTTAGGTTTTATCGTGCTGTTTGTTGCTTTTGCCATCAAAGTGCCAGTGGTACCGCTGCACACCTGGTTGCCCGATGCACACGTTGAGGCGCCTACACCGGTATCTATCATCCTGGCGGCGATATTGTTAAAGATCGGCGGATATGGTATCATCCGTGTTTGCGTAAGTATATTCCCTGAGGTTGCTACCAGCGGTGCATTCTGGATAGGGCTACTCGGTGTGATATCCATTATATATGGTGCACTAAACGCTCTTGCCCAACGCGACTTGAAAAAAGTAATTGCATATTCATCGGTATCTCAAATGGGTTTTGTATTGTTGGGTATAGCCTCTCAAACTGCCGAAGGTTTAAGCGGCGCTACTTTCCAAATGGTGAGTCACGGTTTCCTGTCGACTATGCTGTTCTTCCTGGTGGGCGTGGTGTACAACCGCGTCCATGATCGCGACATCTATAACTTCCGCGGATTAGGCTCATTGATGCCTAAGTATACCGTTTTTGTTATGATCGCATTTTTTGCCTCGTTAGGTTTACCGGGCTTCTCCGCTTTTATTGCTGAGGCATTCTCATTAGCCGGGGCTTTCAAATCGCCAACGGTTAACGGCTTGCTGCCCTACTGGCTGTCAGTTTTAGGAGCGGCAGGTATCTTGCTTAGCGCCTGCTATTTCCTGTGGACGTTGCAGCGTATGTATTTCGGCTCGGTGTCCCTAAAAGGTGGCGATGTTTGGAAAATAGCTTTAACCGACCTGAACGCCCGCGAGATCATTACCCTGGTGCCTCTGGCCTTAGTAGTATTGGTATTGGGTATGATGCCATCACTGGTGTTTGATAAGGTTAATGATTCGGTATTAGCATTGGTACAACTTTTACATCTAACTAAATAATATGTTGGTACCTGATATAAGCGCACAACTAACCGGCATCTCGGGCGATCTGAAATATATCGGTCCGGAGATTTGGCTATCGCTTTTGTTTTTGGTGGTACTGATTACTGATCTGCTATTCGGCCGTAATTCTGAAAAGCTTTGCCGTATTGTAGCCGCCACAGGTATGTTGTTTGTGTTATTTCAAGACTATAAACTTATCGCGCTGTTGGCCGGCGGTGGTAGATTAATCTTTAGTAGCATGCTGCTTGAAACCGAGCTTTCCGTGGTATTGCGGTTGATCATGGACGCAGGCGCATTTATTCTGCTACTCTATTTTGGCTGGGACGAACAACTCAAATCGCACTCAAAAAAACTATCTGACTTATATTCAATATCCATAGCCGCCATTTTTGGGTTGCATTTAATGGTAATAGCAGCTAACCTGCTGTCCATCTACCTGGCTATTGAAATGGTATCCATCGCATCGTATCTGTTGGTGGCCTATCGCTCAGAAAACGCCTTTACTGCCGAAGCCGGTTTAAAATATGTATTGTTCGGCGCCGCGGCGTCGGCAGTGATGTTGTATGGCATATCTTTGTTATATGGCTTCACGGGGACTTTGGATTTGTTTGATGCTAACTTTATGATTGGCCTTAGCGGCGTAAACAAAACTGCTGCGGCTTTAGCATTAGTGCTAGTGCTGGTAGGAGTGGGCTTCAAACTGTCATTTGTGCCGATGCACTTTTGGGTGCCCGACGTTTACGAAGGTGCATCAACACCCATCACTGCATTCCTCTCAACACTTCCTAAAGTGGCGGGATTTGGTTTGCTGATTAATTTCCTGACACCATTTATCATAACGCCAACCTGGAAAGCCTTTGATTTTGGGTTATGTTTATCTGTCATCGGTATGATTACCATGATAGCCGGAAACTTTGCCGCGGTAATGCAGAAAAATGTAAAGCGACTGCTGGCTTACTCAAGCATCGGCCATACCGGTTTTGCATTAATGGCAGTAGTGACTTTCAACGCAGATGGCATTAAGGCGCTTGATTTTTATCTGTCAGCTTATATCCTGGCAAATATAGGTGCGCTAATGCTGGTATCATACTTTACCGACATCACCCAATCAGAAAACGTGGAAAGTTATAAAGGATTGGGCCTGAAATATCCCGCAGCATCCATTTCTTTCGTAATTATCCTGATTTCATTAACCGGGTTGCCTGTTAGCGCAGGTTTTGCGGGTAAGTTGTTGGTTTTTTCGAGTGTTTATAGCGCTTATTCGGCAAATCACAACGTCTGGTTGCTTATTCTGACTATTACCGGTGCAACAACCACTGTTGTTTCACTATTTTATTATATCAAGATACCTTTGTATCTGTTCTTAAAACGTACCGAGGTTGCTGAATTTACTCCGCGGCCGTCTAATTTATTAACTGCTTCAGTTATTATAGCGGTTGTTTTGCTTTTATTGGGTATTTACCCCGATTGGATAAGCAGTTTTTTGTAAAAACAGCTTAATTAAGTGTGTTTGTATTCTATTTCTATTCTAAATACGCATTAGGTTGCGGTATCTGTATCGGCTTTTATTCTGATTTATCATTTTTGTAATAATTGTAATTGATTTGGTCTTGTTGCTTGATTTTTGCCGATCGAAAATTCAATTTTTATAAAAATTAATTATTTGGCGTTGTTTTTTGAAGAAATTTTAAGTTTTTTTCGATTTTTTATGATTTAAATCATAATTTCAGCCGTTTTTTTAAATTATTGTACTGAATTTTTATGAAGCGCTATTTTCCTTTTTTACTTATCGTAGCTATTCTTGTATTAACTTTCATTTTCCCTTCTGTAGAGTTTAAGAATACCGGAACCAGCCATTTTAACACCGGCGATATTGCCTGGATGTTGATGTCGACCGCGTTGGTTTTAATCATGACGCCCGGTTTGGCATTCTTTTACGGTGGTATGGTTAACAAAAAGAACGTTATCTCAACCATGCTGCAAAGTGTGATCTGTATGGTGATCATTACGGTAATGTGGGGCATCTTCGGTTTTAGTTTAGCCTTCGGCGATAGCTTTCATGGTATAATTGGTAATCCGGCTACTTATTTCATGATGAAAGGTATGTTAAGCGATGCTACCTGGAAATCGGCACCAACTATTCCGTTGCTGTTGTTTGCTATGTATCAGCTAAAATTCGCCATCATTACCCCGGCGCTAATTACCGGTGCATTTGCAGAACGTATTCGCTTCAATTCGTACATTATATTCCTTTGTTTATTCAGCATCTTTATATTCTCGCCGCTGGCGCACGCCACCTGGCACCCTGATGGTTTGTTAGCTAAAATGGGTGTGCTCGACTTTGCAGGTGGTACAGTGGTCCATATGTCGGCAGGCTGGGCTGCTTTGGCATCGGCTTTATATTTAAAGAAACGTAATGAGGTTAGCCACTCACCGGCGCGTATCACTTATGTATTAATAGGTACCGGTTTGTTATGGTTCGGCTGGTTTGGTTTTAATGCCGGCTCTGCTTTTGGTGCAAATCATTTGGCTGTTACCGCATTGGCAACCAGTACCTCAGCTTCTGCTGCTGCTGGTTTAACCTGGATATTTTTTGATATGCTGCGCGGCAAAAAGCCATCGGCAATGGGTACCTGTATCGGTGCGGTAGTTGGCTTGGTAGCTATTACCCCGGCTGCAGGTTTTGTTTCTATTCCGCATTCATTGGCTATCGGTATCATATCGGCAGTGATCAGCAACCTGGTGGTTGAGTGGCGCACAGGTACTTCAATTGATGATACGTTGGACGTTTTCCCTTGCCACGGTGTTGGTGGTATGGTAGGTATGCTGCTTACCGGCGTGTTTGCCAACAAAAATGTTAACCCCGGTAATACAACAGGTAACGGTTTGTTTTTTGGTGAACATCACTTGTTCTTGATCCAATTAGTGGCTTTAGTATTGGTATCGATATTTGCCTTCTTCGGGTCATTACTATTGTTGAAAATTACCGACATGATCTCTCCGCTGCGTGTATCTGCCGAGGATGAGCAGATAGGTCTGGATATCAGCCAGCATGGCGAAAAATTATAATCTCTCAAGAATTTTCTAAAACAATCTATAGACCATAATTAGAAAAGGCGACTTCGGTCGCCTTTTTTGCTTAATATTGGGTTAGTATTATGTTTAAATCTTTTTAATATTTAATGACAATACACCTGCGCGTAGTATCGGTTTAAAAGTTTAAATTTGCGGCTCCATAATCAATCATGAGCGATCAGATTAAACACGAATGCGGTGTGGCATTTATCCGCCTCTTAAAGCCACTGTCTTATTATCAAAAAAAGTATGGCACTGCGCTGTACGGACTCAACAAGCTGTATCTTTTAATGGAAAAACAACATAACCGGGGCCAGGATGGCGCAGGCGTTGCTACCATTAAATTAGATATTGAGCCTGGCAAGCGCTATATCAGCAGGCATCGTTCGATGGCTTCAAATGCAGTTGCTGACATCTTCGAGTATATACAGAAGAAGTTTGCCGACATACAGAAGGAATCGCCCGAAAAAATGGCTGATACCGAATGGCTCAAAGAGCACGTAAGCTTTACCGGCGAAGTGTTATTGGGCCATTTGCGTTATGGTACTCATGGCAAAAACAGCATTGAGAGCTGTCACCCATTCCTGCGTCAAAACAACTGGATGACCCGTAACCTGGTGATTGCAGGTAACTTCAACATGACCAATGTTGACGAACTATTGCAGCAACTGTATGACCTGGGTCAGCATCCCAAAGAAAAAGCTGATACCGTAACCGTATTGGAAAAAATGGGTCACTTTATTGATACTGAAGTGCAAGGCTTGTTTGACCAGTATAAACGCGAAGGCTTGAATGATAACGCCGAGATCAGCAAACTGATAGCGCGCGATATGGATGTGGCCAAGATCCTTCAAAAATCTGCCCGTAACTGGGATGGTGGTTATACCATAGCCGGTATGCTGGGTCATGGCGACGCGTTTATTATGCGCGACCCTGCAGGCATACGCCCTGCGTTTTATTACCGTAATGACGAAATTGTGGTAGCAGCGTCAGAACGTCCTGCTATTCAAACCGCCTTTAATGTTCCGATTGAAGAAATTAAGGAGATACAACCAGGTCACGCCCTTATCATTAAAAAAGATGGTAAAGTGAGCGAGGATATGTTTAGTGAGCCAAAAGAAAAAAAATCATGCTCATTTGAACGTATTTATTTCTCAAGGGGTAGCGATTCATCAATCTACCGTGAGCGTAAACAACTAGGCCGCTTATTATGTCCGCAGATATTAGATGCTGTAAATCATGATATAAAAAATACCGTATTCTCGTATATTCCTAATACTGCCGAAGTTGCTTTTTACGGCATGGTTGAAGGTGTGCATAAATACATCAAACAATATCAGCGCGATCGTTTATTAAATCGCAAAGATAAAATAAGTGAAGAGGAATTAACTGAGGTGCTATGCATGGCGCCACGTGTAGAGAAGATTGCCATCAAAGACGTTAAACTACGCACCTTCATCACCCAGGACGCCGACCGTATAGAAATGGTTGCTCACGTATACGACACCACTTACGGACTGATAAAAAAAGATACCGACACCCTTGTGGTTTTGGACGACTCGATTGTACGCGGCACTACACTTAAGCAAAGTATACTTAAGATATTAGATCGTTTAGGACCTAAAAAGGTGGTGATCGTGTCATCGGCGCCACAGATTCGTTACCCGGATTGCTACGGTATTGACATGTCTCGCATGGGCGAGTTTGTGGCTTTTGAAGCCGCAATAAGCCTGTTGAAAGAGCAGGGCAAAGAAGATGTTATTGCCGATGTTTATAATCTGTGTAAACTGAGCGCCGCATTGCCTAAAGAACAAGTAATTAACCACGTAAAGGCTATTTATGAGCCATTTACTGATCAGGAAATTTCTGACCGCATTGCAAAGATCATCACACCAAAAGATATCAAAGCCGAGGTTAAAGTTATTTACCAGACCCTCGATAACCTGCATAAAGCCTGCCCTGAGCATACCGGCGACTGGTATTTTTCAGGAGATTTTCCAACCCCGGGTGGTAACAAGGTAGTTAACCGCGCCTTTGTAAACTGGATGGAAGGAAAAAATCAGAGAGCTTATATGTAAGCAGCTCAAAGCTGAACAAAAAAGGCGAAAGATTGAATAAATCTTTCGCCTTTTTTGTTAAAAAAATATTAAAGCTTTAGTCTTTTAGCTTTTAGCTTCCTGCTTAAGCTGTTTAAGCTGACGGAGCCGAGAATACGTAGTGCGTTACCAGTTTGTCCACCAATATTAGTGAGGCGATGATGAGCGCTGCACCCGCAACTTCATTTAAGCGATGCACAAATTTCTCAGAAATACGGTCGCGCAGTTTGTTAGCATAAAAGGCTTTAGTGGTGTCTAAGCCAAACTGAACAATCAGGACGGTTAAAAACATAATAGCAATCTTAACTGAGCGATTATGGGTATCATTACGGTAAATGGTACTCGCGGTACCTATAACTGTAATCCAGTGAAATAATAGCGTAGGGTTAAAAATGCACATCAGGAAACCCTTCAGGAAATAGCCGGTGCGCTTTAAGCCGGTGGGCTGTGTATTGTTGTAATTGACTTTAGGTTTTTTGATGATATACCGTATACCCACAGCAAAAAGAATAATGCTGCCCACCACGCCGGCAATAGTTTTAGTGTGACTGGTGACCTCGAAAAATTGCGATCCAAATAATATCGAGCCTACAAAAACAATATCGCTGCATACTACGCCCAGTGCCAGGTATACGCCAGCGTGAAAACCGCGCTCAATACTGGTTTTAATCAATGCGAAAAATACCGGGCCTGTCAAAAACGTGAGCACTAAGCCAATCCCAACCCCCGAAATAACAGCTTCTATCATTAATCTGTAACCTTTGTTCAGTTTAAAGTATGCGAAGATGCAATTTTTATCGCTTATATAAAGAAAGATTAATACGGTATGTTTATTATTTTAAAGTAACAGAATTATAAAAAATAGTTATGTTAGCACTCTAAAACCAATTTTAGTTCAATTGATATAAAATGAAAGAAAACAACACCAAAAGCTACGGCTCGGCCTTGTATACGCTGGTAACCGTATTCTTCTTCTGGGGCTTTTTGGCAGCCTCGAACGGTATATTTATCCCTTTTTGCAAATCGCATTTTCACCTTACCCAATTTGAGTCGCAGTTAATCGACTTTACATTTTATGGCGGATATTTTATCGGTTCATTGATTCTGTATTTTGCTTCGCAGGCCACCAGAGTTGATATCTTAAATAAATTGGGCTATAAGAACGGTATCGTTTGGGGGTTGGTAATCTCTGCTGTAGGCGCATTGTGTATGATCCCCGCAGTGGCTACCGGCTCGTTCATTTTTATTCTGGGTGCTTTGTTTGTAGTAGCTTTAGGCTTCTCTTTACAACAAACAGCTGCCAACCCATTTGTGGTGGCCTTAGGTCCGCCTGAAAC
>Ga0157372_10000172_pt1 | contig 71944 bp, 64 predicted proteins | sample C55metaG_FD_115307 | JGI IMG/M metagenome (GOLD analysis project Ga0157372, IMG submission 115307) | Corn rhizosphere microbial communities from Kellogg Biological Station, Michigan, USA - C5-5 metaG | ecosystem: Host-associated > Plants > Roots > Rhizosphere > Soil | place: USA: Michigan... | reverse complement strand
TCCCGTTCACCACCGGGGTGCTGGTCGGCATCGGTGAGACCCGCACCGAGCGGGCCGAGTCGTTGTTCGCGATCCGTGCCACCGCGCGGGAGTTCGGCGCGATCCAGGAGGTGATCGTGCAGAACTTCCGGGCCAAGGACGACACCGCGATGCGCAACGACCCGGATCTGGATCTGGACTCCTACCTGGCCACGCTGGCCGTCGCCCGGCTGGTGTTCGGCCCGAAGATGCGGGTTCAGGCGCCACCGAACCTGGTCGAGCTGACCGAGTGCCTGCTGCTGGCCGACGCCGGGGTGGACGACTTCGGCGGCATCTCGCCGCTGACCCCGGACCACGTCAACCCGGAACGGCCGTGGCCCGAGCTGGACAAGCTCACCGACCTGCTCGCCGGCCACGGCTACGCGCTCATCGAACGGCTGACCGCGCAGCCGCGCTACGTGCTGGCCGAGACGCCGTGGCTGGATCCACGAATCCTGCCGCACGTCCGCGCGCTGGCCGACCCGGCCACCGGGCTGGCCGGCATCGAACCGGACGGCAGTTCTCGTCGCCCGTCCGGGCGGCCCTGGCAGGAGCCGGACGAGCAGTGGGTCGCCGCCGGCCGCACCGACCTGCACACCACGATCGACTCAGAAGGTCGCAGCGCCGACCGCCGGGGCGACTTCGCCGAGGTGTACGGCGACTGGGACGCGCTGCGGGATCGGGTGTTCGCGGCCGGCCCGACCGCGCTGGACGCCGACGTGCGCAGCGCGCTGCGGGCCGCCGAACGGGATCCGGCGGCGCTCACCGAGGCGCAGGCGCTGACCCTGATGCAGGCCGACGGCGCCGGCCTGGCCGCGGTCGCCGCGCTGGCCGATCAGTTGCGCCGGGACGTGGTCGGCGACGAGGTGACCTACGTGGTCAACCGCAATATCAACTTCACCAACATCTGCTACACCGGCTGCCGGTTCTGCGCGTTCGCCCAACGGGCCACCGACGCCGATGCCTACACGCTGTCCACCGAACAGATCGGTGCGCGGGTACGCGAGGCGTGGCACGACGGCGCGACCGAGATCTGCATGCAGGGCGGCATCGATCCGAAGCTGCCCGCCGAGGGCTATTTCGAGCTGGCCCGGACGGTGAAGGCGGCGGCGCCGGACATCCACCTGCATGCGTTCTCCCCGATGGAGGTGGTCAACGGCGCGGCCCGGGCCAACCTGTCCATCGCCGAGTTCCTGCTCGGGCTGAAGGAGGCCGGGGTCGACTCGTTGCCGGGCACCGCGGCCGAGATCCTCGACGACGAGGTTCGCTGGGTGCTCACCAAGGGCAAGTTGCCCACCTCGGCCTGGATCGAGGTGGTGACCACGGCGCACCGGCTGGGCATCCCGACCACCTCGACCATGATGTTCGGCCATGTCGACCACCCGCGGCACTGGGTGGCGCACCTGCGCCTGCTGGCCCGGCTGCAGGACGAGACCGGCGGCTTCACCGAGTTCGTGCCGTTGCCGTTCGTGCATCACCAGTCGCCGATCTACCTGGCGGGCCTGGCCCGGGCCGGGGCGTCCCAGCGGGAGGTCAAGGCGGTGCACGCGCTGGCCCGGATCCTGCTGCACGGCCGGATCGCCAACATCCAGACCAGTTGGGTGAAGCTCGGCGAACAGGGCGCGGCCGACATGCTCGCCAGCGGCGCGAACGATCTGGGCGGCACGCTGATGGAGGAGACCATCTCCCGGATGGCCGGCTCCGAGCACGGGTCCCGCCGTTCGGTTGCCGAACTCACCGCGGTGGCGGCGCTGGCCGGCCGGCCGGCCCGGCAACGCAGCACGATGTACGGGCCGGTCAACGTCCGGATCGGTGACTGAAGTGGCGTCTGGTAGCTGGAGATGCCGATGTTTCATCGCGCGCGATCGCTGCGACACGGTCCGGCAACGATTCTCACCCGGTTACCAGTTTCCAGCTTGACTAATCGGTAACGACACGAGTGTAATTCCAGATGTGTCGTTCGGCTTATCTGGATCACACGAGTGCCGATGGACCCGCCGGAGCACGCGTGATCCTCAAAGCCCAGCATTCACGTCCCGACCGCAAGCGTCCCGACCGCACTAGGAGATCCCGTGACGGACAATTCCAGCTACCTGGCTGAAGCGGAACTGTCGGACATCTTTGGGCTTCCCGAGGAGCAGAGCTGGCAGGAACGAGCCCTGTGCTCCCAGACCGATCCGGAGGCCTTCTTTCCCGAGAAGGGTGGCTCCACCCGGGAGGCCAAGAAGATCTGCATCGGCTGTGAGGTGCGCGGCGAGTGCCTGGAGTACGCGCTGCAGCACGACGAGCGGTTCGGCATCTGGGGCGGCCTGAGCGAGCGGGAACGCCGCCGGCTCAAGCGCCGCGTCAGCTGATCGCTGGCAAGTCCATATACGATCCGCTATCATTTCGTGCGTGGCATCTGCTGCGGAACTGCTGCGCACCGCCCGGGTAAGGGCGAAGCTCTCCCAGCGAGAGCTGGCAGAGCGAGTCGGGGTGGCCCAAAGCGTCATAAGCGTCTACGAGGCGGGTCGTCGGCAGCCCTCGCTCCAGACCCTTGAGCGCCTCATCGAAGCAACCGGTCAGCGACTTCGGCTAAACATCGAGCCCCAGGACGTGCCGGTGCCTCCGCTGCTGCCATTCCTGCACCAACATCGCACCGAAATCCAGGCCCTGGCCGCCGAATACCAGGTCGTGGTGCTGGGAGTCTTCGGCAGCGTCGCCCGGGGCGAGGAAACCGAAGGCAGCGACGTCGATCTCCTTGTGGACATCGGTTCCGATGTCGGGCTGTTCGCGCTCGGCCGGTTACGCGCCAGGCTGGCTGACCTGATCGGCGCTGATGTCGACCTAGTGCCGCAGTCCACCCTTAAGGCCGGCGTCCGGCCAGCGGTGACGACTGATCTGATCCCGTTGTGAGCCGGCACGGCCGTCCGGCGCATGCTGGCGCTCCGCCGGATGACCTGACCTACGGCCGATCAGTCCAACGGGGGATCGATCTCGTCGGGTTCTCGGCCGAGCAGCCGGGCAACCTGCTCCACCACCACGTCATGCACCAGGTCCGCCAAGTCCTCACCGTGCACCGCCCGGCTCTCCAGCGGCCGCCGGTAGAGCACCACCGTCGGGCCTGAGATGCCGGCGATCCCGGTGCGGTAGAGCCGGGACAGCGGCACCCCGCGGTCGTCCAGCACGTCGTCGTTGAACTCGGCCTGGTCACCGCCGATCTCCGGCACGTCCTCCACCGCGAACTCGATGCCGGCCAGCTGATCGCCGAGCCTGGGCTGCAGATGGTCCACCGCATGCAGCACCATCGCGTCGAAGGCGTCCGAGCGGGTGTGCGCGATCGGGACGAGCGGTGGCGCCAGCATTCCGCGCAGCCCGCGGCCATGCCGGTCCCGTCGCCGGCCCGGCCGGCCTACCCGGTCCAGCCCGCCGGGCTCCACCGGTCCCTGGTGCACAGTCATCCGAGTGAGCCTAATCCGCGACACGCCCTCCGGCCGAGCCCGGCGCTCACCGGTTCTGTCACCGGCTCGGACTAAGGTCGCCGGTTGTGAGGCATGTCCGTCGTTGCACCCGCACTGGTTGCAGCCAGTCCGCCGTGGCGACGCTGACCTACATCTATTCCGACTCGACGGCGGTGGTCGGCCCACTGGCGGCGTTCGCCGAACCGCACTCCTACGACCTGTGCGAGGAGCACGCGGTGCGGCTGACCGTGCCGCGCGGCTGGGAGGTGCTGCGGCACGTCGGCGAGTTCCCGTCCCCGATCCCGCATGCCGACGACCTGGAGGCGCTGGCCGACGCGGTGCGGGAGGCCGCCCGGGTCGAATTGCCACCTCCGCCACCGACCCCCGGAACCGGCGGCCTGGCCCGCCGGGGACATCTGCGCGTGGTGCCGCCACCGGTCTGATCCGCCGGCTCGGACGTACGCGCCGGACGCCGCCGACCCGATGGGTAGGCTCTTTGTGCACGGGCGCTCGGCGAATTCGTCCGGCGCCGAGGGGCACACATCCTAGGAGAGAGTCTGCATGCCCGACCTGTCCGAGATCGTGAAGGCCTACGACGTGCGTGGCATCGTCGGCGAACAGCTGACCACCGATGTCGCCCGCGCGCTCGGTGCCGCCTTCGTCACGGTGACCGGCACCCGCCGGTTGGTCTGCGGACGGGACATGCGCGAGTCCGGGCCGGCCTTGCTGGCCGCCTTCGCCGAGGGTGCGACCGGCCAGGGCGCCGATGTGGTCGACATCGGGCTGGCTTCCACCGACCTGTTGTACTTCGCCTCGGGCCACCTGGACCTACCCGGCGCGATGTTCGCCGCCAGCCACAACCCGGCCCGGTACAACGGCATCAAGCTGTGCCGGGCCGGTGCCCAGCCGATCGGCGCCGACACTGGGTTGGTCGAGATCCGCCAGGCCGCCCAGCGCTATCTCGACTCCGGCCTGCCAGAGTCGCAGGCCGCGCCGGGCCGGCTCAGCGAGCAGGACCTGCTGCTGGACTACGCCCGCTACCTGCGCCAACTGGTGGATCTGTCCGGCAGCCGGCCGCTGACCGTGGTGGTGGATGCCGGCAACGGAATGGCCGGCTACACCGTGCCGGCGGTGCTCGGCGATGCCGCGCTGGAGCCGCTGCCGCTGACCGTCGTGCCGCTGTATTTCGAGCTGGACGGCAGCTTTCCCAATCACGAGGCCAACCCGCTGGATCCGGCGAACCTGGTGGACCTGCAGAAGGCGGTGGTCGCGGCCAAGGCTGACCTGGGGCTGGCCTTCGACGGCGATGCCGATCGGTGCTTCGTGATCGACGCGGACGGCAACGCCGTCTCGCCGAGCGCGGTGACCGCGCTGGTGGCCGTTCGGGAACTGGCCAAGGCGCCCGGTTCGCCCGTGATCTACAACCTGATCACCTCCCGGGCGGTGCCGGAGATCGTCGCCGAGCACGGCGGCCGGCCGGTTCGGACCCGGGTCGGGCACTCCTACATCAAGGCGGAGATGGCGGCCTCCGGCGCGGTGTTCGGTGGCGAGCATTCCGCGCACTACTACTTCCGGGACTTCTGGCGGGCCGACACCGGCATGCTGGCCGCGCTGCACGTGCTGGCCGCGCTCGGTGAGCAGCCGCAACCGCTGGCCGAACTGACCGCGCGCTATGAGCGCTACCGGTCCTCCGGGGAGATCAACTCCGAGGTCGCCGACCAGGCCGGCAAGCTGGCCGAGGTGGCCGCCCACTTCGCCGAGCGCACCACCGAGCGCGACGAGCTGGACGGGCTCACGCTCGGTTTCGCCGACGGTTCGTGGCTGAACGTACGGCCGTCCAACACCGAGCCGCTGCTGCGGCTGAACGTGGAGGGACCGGACGAGCAGACGATGGCCGCGTTGCGGGACGAGGCGCTGGCCGTGATCCGGTCCGGCGACAGGGTGGGCGCGTGATGCCGATACCGCCCGACCTGCTGGCCATCCTCGCTTGCCCCAGCGCCGACCACGCGCCGCTGGAGCTGACCGGGGACGAGCTGGTGTGCACCAGCTGCGCCAGCCGGTTCCCGATCCGGGACGGCATCCCGGTGCTGCTCGCCGACGAGGCGGTGCCCGGCCCGAACGGGCTCGGCGTGCCGGCCCTTGAGGCCGGATCGAGCGGTGCGGGTTCCTCCGACGCGGGTTCCTCCGATGCGGGCGCGTCCGGTAAAGACGATTCCGGTGCCGGTACGTCCGGTGCCGACGAGTCCGGTGCCGGGGCTGGATCGGGCGGTACCGGTCTCGAGCCTGAGGGGCCGCTCGGGTGACGGAGTTTCGCCCGGAATTACTGGACAATCCGGCAGCGCTGCTGAACGCGGACCGAGGCGGGCTGCTGCGGGCACTGGCCACCGCCGGGGCGCAGGTCCGCCGGGCGGTCGAGACCGCCGCGGAGTTCGGGGTGGACCGGCTGCAGAGCGACGTCCGGCCGCGGGCGGTGCTGGTCGCGCCGGACGCGCACGCCCCGTACCTGTCCAGCCTGCTGGGTGCGCTGGCGGCTGACGGGGCACCGGTGTTGGACTGGCGAGATGCCACGCTGCCCCGCTGGGCCGGCCCGGCCGACGTGCTGCTGGTGGCCTCGGCCGACGGTCGGCATCCCCGGTTGGCCGAGCTGGTCGCGCAGGCAAGTCGGCGCGGCCTGGTGCTGGCGGTCGCCGCGCCGGCCGGTTCGCCGGTCGCGGCTGCTGCCGCCCGTCATCCGATGGCCGACCTCAGCCACCTGACCGGGGTGCCGGCCCGAGCGATCTGGTGGTCGCTGGCCACCCCGGCGCTGCTCGCGCTGGACGCGCTGGGGCTGGCGGCCACCAGGCACCTGCTGGACCAGGTGGCCGATCGGCTGGATGAGATCGCCGAGCTGGACCGGCCGGATTCGGACGCCTTCGTCGGACCGGCCAAGGTACTCGCGGCCGAGCTTGCCGAGTCGGTGCCGGTGATTGCCGGTGTCGGCCCGGCGGCCACCGTCGCAGCCCGCCGGGTGGCCGGCGCGGTGCAACTGCTCGGCGGCTCCACCGCGATGGCCGCCTCGCTGCCCGACGACGTGGCGCGGATCGGCTCGCTGCTGGAGTTCGCCACCGTGGAGACCGACTTCTTCGCAGACCGGATGGGTGACACCGCGGTCAAGCCGCGGCTGGTGCTGATCGGTGATGACCAGGACTACGGGCGGCAGGCCGAGTCGGATCCGTTCGGTGAGCAGGCCGGTCGGCGGGCCGCCGCGGCGCTGAGCGGACTGGCCATCAGCCGGGGGATCGGGGTGTCCCGGGTGCTGGTGCCGCCGGACGAGCCGCTGGTCCGGTTCGCCGCGGCGTCGGCCGCTGGCGACTTCGCGGCCAGCTACCTCGCGCTGGCCCGTGGCATCGACCCGTCCGCGCCCCGGCTGGGCGAGCTGGACCACTGACCGAAGCCGGTTCGCCGAGGTCGCGCGAGCCGGTCGGCGGAGAGAAGGAGATCGATTGAGTGCCTCCGGCGGGTCCCGCGCCGTGCTCGCGGCGCTGGCCGCCAACCTGGGGATCGCGGTGATCAAGTTCGTCGCGTTCGCGCTGACCGGGGCCACCTCGATGCTGGCCGAGGCGGTGCACTCGGTGGCCGACTCCGGCAACCAGGGGCTGCTGCTGCTCGGCGGCAGGCGGTCCCGCCGGGTGGCCACGCCGGAGCACCCGTTCGGCTTCGGCCGGGACCGCTACGTCTACGGCTTCCTGGTGGCCCTGGTGTTGTTCAGCGTCGGCGGGTTGTTCGCGCTGTACGAGGGCATCGAGAAGATCCGGCATCCGCATCACCTGGACTCCGTGCTGATCGCGATCGGTGTGCTGGTAGTGGCGATCGGGCTGGAAGCCTGGTCGTTCCGCACCGCCATCGCCGAGTCGCGGAAGCTGAAGGGCGATGCGAGCTGGGTGCAGTTCATCCGCCGGGCGAAGGTGCCGGAGCTGCCGGTGGTGCTGCTGGAGGACTTCGCGGCGCTGATCGGACTGGCCCTGGCGCTGCTCGGGGTGGGCCTGAGCACGCTGCTGGACCAGCCGGCCTGGGACGGCGTCGGCTCGGTGGGCATCGGCCTGCTGCTGATATCCGTCGCACTGGTGCTGATCGTGGAGACGAAGAGCCTGCTGCTCGGTGAGGCGGCGAGCCCGGCCGCGATCGCCCGGATCGAGCAGGCCCTGCTGGGGCCCGGCGTGGAGCGGGTGATCCACCAGCGCACCCTGCACCTGGGGCCGGAGGAGGTGCTGCTGGCGGCCAAGCTGGCGATGTCGCCGGACAGCACGCTGGCCGAGGTGGCGACCGCCATCGATGCCGCCGAGGCCCGGGTACGCGCCGTCGAACCGACGACCCGGGTGATCTACCTGGAACCCGACATCGACCGGACGCCGGACAGCCGGGCCGGCTCGCCCTCCTCGGCGGCCGGCGGATGAACGGACCGCGAATCGTCGAGCTGGACAACCCGATCCGGGACTACGCGTGGGGCTCGCCGACCGCCATTCCGGAACTGCTCGGCATCGAGCCGACCGGCCGGCCGGCCGCCGAGTTGTGGATCGGCGCGCATCCCGACTCGCCGTCCCGCTGCATCGCCCATACCGACCAGCCCGGCCTGGATGCGCTGATCACGGCCGACCCGGTCGGCCTGCTCGGCACCGAGACCGTGTCGCGGTTCGGCGGCCGGCTGCCGTTCCTGCTGAAGGTGCTGGCGGCCGAACGGGCACTGTCCGTCCAGGTGCATCCGAACCGGGCGCAGGCCGAGGCGGGATACGCGGCCGAGGAGGCCGCCGGAGTCAGCCGGGACAGCCCCGAGCGCAACTACCGCGACGCCAACCACAAGCCGGAAATGGCTTACGCGATAACTGAATTCCATGCCTTCTGTGGGTTCCGTCCGGTGCACCGGACGGTTGAGCTGTTCGCCGCGCTGGAGGTGCCCGAACTGGCCGGCTATGCCGAGCAGCTGGTCGACGGCGATGGCTTGCGTGCGGTGTTCACCGCCCTGCTGAGGCTGCCGACCGAGGCACGACACCGGCTGATCGAGCAGGTGCTGGCCGGCTGCCGGCGGTTGGCCGACGCGGCCGGCCAGTGGTCGGCCGAGGCAGAGGCGTCGCTGCTGGCCGGCGAGGACTTTCCCGGCGACATCGGCGCGGTGCTGGTGCTGCTGCTCAACTACGTCCGGCTGGCGCCCGGAGAGGCCATCTTCCTCGGCGCCGGCAACGTGCACGCGTACCTGCGCGGGATCTGCGTGGAGTTGCTGGCCAACAGCGACAACGTGTTGCGCTGCGGCCTGACCCCGAAGCACATCGACCTCGCGGAACTGACTCGGATCGCCGATTTCTCCCCGATGCCCGAGCCGCGGCACCGGCCGGTGCACGAGTCGGCGGACCGGGTGGACTTCCGGCCGCCGGTGGCCGACTTCGAGCTGTCGGTGTGCCGGTCGGCTGCCGAGTTGCCGGCCGACCGGCCGTGGCTGGTGCTGGCCGGCGAGCAGCTGGTCACCGTCACCGACCGGGCCGACGTGCTGCGGCTGCCGCCGTGGCGGGCGGCCTTCATCACCGCCGGGACGAGCTCCTGCCGGGTCGAGCCGACCGGCCGGATGTTCCTCGCCTCGGTGTCGGCTAAGCCCTGAAGCCCACCGACCGACACGGTGCCGGCCGCCTCGGCGACTGACTGATGCCGGTAGATCGGGCCGATGGTTACTGTGAATTCCGCCGCGGGCGGGACGCAACGCAGTGGGGGAGGGACGGTCGTGACGCTGCTGGTGCTGGGCTGGCAGCGCGAGGTGGTCGCCGCGCTGACCGCCGAGCGGGTCGACTTCCTGGTGCTGGCCGGTCAAACCCGCTGGCGGCGGGCAGCCGCTCATCCCGACCAGAGCCGCTGGCTGCCGGTGCTCGACCACTGCGACCTGGAACAGGTGGCGCCGGTGGCGCTCGAGCTGATCCGATCGGGCCGGACGTTCGAAGCGGTGTACACCCAGGACGAGTTCGCGATGGTCACCGCCGCGGCGCTGGCCGGCGTGCTGGGCCTGCCGTTCATGCCGGTGGGCACCGCGATCGGTTTCCGGCACAAGCCGACGCAGAAGGAACTGCTCCGGCGGGCCGGGTTGCCGGTCGCCGACTGGCAGGCTCTGTCGCCCCGGCCGGACGAGGCCTGCCGGCAGTTGGCCGACTTCGGCCCACCGCTGGTGGTCAAGCCGGTTGACGGAGCGGGCGTCCGGCTGACCGAGGCGGCGCGCACGGCCGGCGAACTGGCCGATCTTCTCGACCGGTGGGCCGGCGACTTCGCCGGGCAGGCCCGCGGCTTCATGGTCGAGCGGCTGATCGACGGACGGGAGTGCCACCTCGACGGCATCGTCGAGGCGGGCACCGTCCGGCTGTTCGCCCTGTGTCGGTATCGGCAGAACTTGCTCGCCATCCGCACCGGCAGCCTGTTCGGCTCGCTGGTCGTGGACCGGGACGCCGAGCCAGAGCTTTGGACGACGGCGCGCCAACTGTGCCAGCGCGCGCTGACGGCGCTGAACCTGCGGACCGGGCCGTTCCACCTCGAGGTATTCGACACCGGTCGCGGGTTGGTCTTCGGCGAGTGCGCGGCCCGGATCGGCGGGGCCTTCACCGCGCAGATGATTAGGCACAAGTACGGCTTCGATCTGTTCGCCGAGACGGCGCGCCAGCTTGCCCACTCGCCACTCGGCACGGTCGAGACCCGGCCTGGCGCGGTGGGTTACACGGTGCTCAGCGCGCCGCCCGGAACGCTGGTCGACGCCCCGTCCGAGGCGGAGTTGCTGGCGTGGACCGGCGTGCTGCGAGCCAAGCTGGAGGTGCAGCCGGGGCGTCCGGTACCGGATACCACCCGGGACACCATGACCCGTTCCGGCATGCTGCTGCTCACCGCACCGGACGAGCTCGCGCTGACCTCGCTGATGGACGAGTACGCCCGGCGTTTTCGTCAGTTGTGCACGGTCGTATGACCGCCGGGCAGCACCGGGCTCGATCGGGCCGGGCTAAATCCGGCCGGGCTCGATCCGGCCTGCTTCGCGACCGGCCGTACCGGACGCTGTGGCTGGGTCAGTCGGTGTCCTCGGTCGGAGACGCGGCCACTCCGGTCGCGCTGACCTACGCCCTGATCCGGGACGGCCGGGGCCGGGTATCGGACATCGGCGTGGTGCTCGCGGTGCTGACCCTCTCCCAGGTTGCCCTGTTACTCACCGGCGGGGCCTGGGCCGACCGGGTGGACCGGGTGACCGCGATGATCGGCAGCGATCTGGTGCGCGGGCTCAGCCAGCTCGGCATCGCCGTGATCCTGCTGCGCGGCGGCGGCAACGTCTGGACCTTCGCGGTCGCGGCGGCGTGTTATGGCGCCGCCTCGGCGTTCTTCAAGCCGGCAGCCACCGCCCTGCTGCCCCAGGTGGCTCCGCCGGGTCGGCTGCAGGAGGCCAACGCGCTGCTCAGCCTCACCCGTAAGACCATCGCGGTCGGTGCTCCGGTAGTTGCCGGAGCGGCCGTGCTCGCGGTCGGTGCCGGCACGGTGTACCTGTTCGACGGCGTCACCTTTCTCACCAACGTGCTGATGCTGCGCCGGCTGCGCGGCATGCGCGCGGTGGCCGTCGGCGGCCGGCCGGCGCGCGCCCGGTTATCGCTGGACCGGTCATCGCTGGACCGGGAGTCGCGCACCCGGTCGTCGCTGGGCCGGGAGATCGGTGCCGGCTGGCAGGAGGTACGCCGCCGCCCCTGGTTGGCCGCGACCATCGCCGCGATGTCGGTGGCGAACCTGTCCACGTCGATGTTCGTGGTGATTACCCCGGCGCTGCTCGTCCCGCATCCCGGTGGTGTCACTCTGTGGGGGATCGTGCTCGGAGCCTCCGCCGCCGGCGCGGCCGGCGGCGGAGTGTTGGCACTGCGCTACCGACCCCGCCGGCCGCTGCTGGCCTGTCTGGTCTGCCTGGTGCCGCTCGCCCTGCAGCTGCTCGTGCTCGCCTACCTACGCATCGTCGTACTGCTCGTCGTGGTGCGCTTCCTCGCCATGGTCACCGTCTTCTTCTCCAATGCGGTATGGGCCAGCGTGTTGCAGCGGCGGGTGCCGTCGGAGGTGCTGGGCCGGGTGTCCTCCTTCGACTGGCTCGGCTCGGTGGCCTCGGTGCCGGCCGGCAACCTGCTGGCCGCGCAGGCGCTGGCAGCGGGCACCACGAACCTGACCATGACCGCGGTGGCGGTGGCTATCCTCGGCACATGCGGAATGGCCATGCGCTCGCCCTCGATCCGCGCACTGGATTCGACGGATTCCGCGGATCCGACGGATTCGACGCAGGCAGGGTCGACGGATTCCGCAGAGTCGACGGAGTCGCCAGATTCGACAGCGTCGACAGATTCCGCGACGCCGGCCGGACCGCTTCCCGTGTCGAACGCCGATGCGGATAGTCCTGCTGACCTCGAGCGGCCCCAAGTACGACTATCTGGCTAGCCGGATCGCCGAGCGGTTCCCGGTGGCGGCGTGGGTGCGGCAGGTCTCGGCCGGCCCCGACCGCACCACCCTGGCCGGCCGCGCCGCCCACTACCGCGCGCTGCGACGCCGGCTAACCGGGCAGGCCCGGTATCGCCGCCGCTACTTCGCCACCGAGCGGGCTAACGAGCGGGGTCTCGAGCCGACGCTGAGCGTTGCCGACATCAACGATCCGGCGGTGGCGCGGCTGCTGGAGCGGACGAGCTTCGAGCTGACGGTGGTCTGCGGCACCTCGCTGATCCGGCCGCCGGTGCTCGACACGCTGCGCTGCGCGATCAACCTGCATGCCGGATATCTGCCCTGGTACAAGGGGAATCACACGGTGTTCTTCGCATACCGGGACGGCGCCTGGGACCGGCTGGGCAGCACGGTCCACCTGCTGGACCGGCGGCTGGACGGCGGGGCGGTGATCGCTCGGGTACGGCCGCGGCTGGCGCCGCGGGACGGCGTCGAGCAGCTGTACTGCCGCGCCTGCTCGGCCGGCATCGAGCTGCTCGTCGAGGTGTTGACCCGGCTGCGGTCAGCGTCGGCACCGGTCTGGGCGGTGCCCCAGGACGAACCCGGTCAGATGTTCCGCAACGCCGACCGCCGGTTCCGGACCGACCTGGCCGTCGGACTCGCCCGGCTGGCCGGCGCTGGCCGACCGCCCCGGGCAGAGCAGGCGGTGCACTGGTCCGCACCGGTGGCGGGGGCCGTCGACGTCAGGTCACTGCTAGCCGGTAACGCTGCTCCACCCGCTGTCGGACCGCGCTGAACTCGGCCGGATCTGCCACTCGCAGCAGCAGGGTGGTGGCGTGGAAGGTCGAGGTGGTCCGTCCGGCTATCCGCTCGCCCGGCGCGTAGTGATTGGTCGCCGCGAACACTCCCTCGATGCCGAGCAGTTCGGCGACGTCGCTGATCTCGCGCACCGTGCCCGGTCGGGCCGGCATGCCCAGCCAGGCGTAGCTGGCCTCCGGCGAGTGGGCCGTGACGGTCGGCCTGCGGCCCAGTTGGAGTTCCAGCGCGGCGGTGACCAGGTCGACGCCGGTGGCCGCCTGGACCGATGCGGTGATGCCGCCGCCACCGGGCCGGCAAGCGATCTCACCGAACACCAGGCCGTCGGCGAGCTCGAACAGTTCCAGGTGGGTCACCCCAGAGTGCAGTCCCAACGCGGTGACGACGTCCCGGTGCAGGTCGCGGGCGAGTTGCGCGCGCGGATCGGCCTTGGTCAGCACGTATCCGCCGAGTGGCGCACCGGCCGCTACCAGCAGCGGCTGGAAGTACTGGGACACCGCGCAGAACACCACCGTGCCATCGATCACGACCGCGTCGCAGTGCAGCTCGGAACGGATCGGTAGCCACCTCTCGGCCAGATAGCCACCAGCGCCGGCGGTGGCCGCCCAGGCCCGCCAATCCGCGGCCGTGTCGATCCGGTGGACCCCCACGCCACCGGCCCCGACGAACGGCTTGACCACGAACGGCACGTCGAGCCCGACCGTTGCCAGCTCGCTGCCCGCGTGCACCGGCCGGAACTCCGCCATCGGGATGCCGGCTCGCTGCAGGTGCCGTTTCATCACGAACTTGTTGGTGAACCGCACCGCCTCCTCGACCGGCTGGCCGGGCAGGTCCAGGCTCTGCCGAAGCAGTGCCACCGGTAACATCGCCGCCTCGGTCAGCGTCACCAGCCGGCTCGCCGAATGTGCCAGCGCCACCGGCAGGCCGACCCGCGCGACCTCGTCGGCACTGGCCAGTTCCGCCACGCGGTACAGCGGGTGCCAACCGGAATAGCGCCATGCGTGCTTGTCCTTGACCACCGGCACCACGTCGGCCAGCGTGCCGAGCTTGGCCAGCCAGTCCGGATGCCCGGAGCCGAAGAACAGCACGGTCATGGACGGCCCTCCACGGTGGCCGCCGAGAGTGCGACGGTGACCTCCGCCCGTACGGATGCCGCAGCGGCGACCGCGCAGCCGACCACGCGCTCGAGCTCGTGGCGGCGTAGGAACTCGCGGCAGCGGTAGCGATGGATCTGGGTCGCCAGGTACTCCACCAGTTCGTCGTCGTCGAGCAGCGCGGACTGCGCCATCCGGACGGACCAGAGGATCAGGCCGAGCACGTTCGCGTGCAGGCCGCGCTCGATCTCGGCCGCAAGCCCGGCCGGATCCACAGCCGGAGCCGCGGGCGTCGTCATCGCCAGGTAGCCGCTGAGATAGCGCTCCAGCAACCCCAGTTCCAGCTGCTGGCCGGTGGGCCGACCGGCCACGACGTCGCCGAGCTCGTCCCGGCTCGGGGTGTCGCCGAAGCGGATGCTGCCGGCGACGCCGAGATCGGACCGGAATGGCGCGAACCGGACGAGCTCGAAGTCGATCAGCCCGGCGACGAACCGCCAGGACTCCAGATCGGGGCAGAAGAAGGTGTTCGTGGGGCTGGGATCGCCGTGCTGCAGCCAGTCGGTGCCGGCCGCCGGGCGGCTGGCGTCGAAGCCGACCGCCCAGTCCCGCAGCCGTGGCAGCCAGCGGCTGAACAGCTCGGCGTACCGGGGCAGCCGGCAGGCCAGGCCGTCGACCACGGCCGCGGCCCAGTCGAACCGGGCCGGGTTGGTCCGGCCGGTCAGATCGAGCCTCGGGCCGGGTTCGTCCTGCCGGACGAACGCGGCCTCGACCCGGTCGATCGGATCACCAAGGCCGCCCACCGTCGCCCATTCGGCAACCGGCAGCAGGGCCGACAGTTCGGCAGGGCTGGTGGCACCGATCCGGCCGTCCCACAGCGCCTGCAGGCCGCCGAGGCATTCCGGCACCAGCCGGCGGCCCTGGAAGGCAGGCCACCGCGACCAGCTCATCGCGACGCCGGGCAACCGTCGGTGCAGCGAGTAGACGTGATCGGCGATTCGGACATAGTCGCAGCCGGACCCGCTCGCGATCGTGCTGTCCACCAGCAGCCCGGCCTGCTCGGCCAGCCGTCGGACGGCCGATTCCAACAGCGGCAGCTCCGGCTGGTAGCCCGGCGTCCGGACGTCACGGCGACGCACCACCAGCTCGGCCGCGCCCGGGCCGGCCCGGAGCATGGACACCTGGTTGGTCGAGCCGCTCGCGGTTCCGACTAGTCGGATCGGGCGGGCCTGCGCGTAGTGCGCGGTCAGTAGTTCGGTGAGCTCGGTGTGCTGGTCGGTCACTGTCAGCTGGTACGAGCGATCACCAGGCCGGCGCGTGCCTTCGGCAGGAACCAGGTGCTCTTGCGAGGCATGTACTGGCGAGCGGCGTTGATGGCGGTGAACTCCGGCATGGTCACCGGCCGCAGCAGGAACGCGGCGGTGGCGCGGCCGGCGTCCACCTCCTCGACCAGGTAGTCCCGCGATGCCCTGCCGCCGACGTACTGGATCTCCTTCGAGGACGGCTCCAGCCCGAGGGCCTCGTCGAAGATGCGCTGCTCGACCACGCTGTGCGGCAGCGCATCGACGACCCGGCCGCCGGCGGTCGACGGCAGCGCCAGCCGATACCAGCCACCGTCGCCGAGGTAGAGGAAGTTGTCCGACTCGCCGGCAGCCATCGGATCCGGCGGCTCGATCCCGGTCAGCTCGATTCCCACGTCGGAGATCCGCTTGCGCAGCGCGTCCGCGGTCAGGGTCGGGCTGCGCAGCAACCGATGGTAGGACTCAATTCGCAAGGCCGTCGCCGAGGCGACCGTGACCAGGCACCACGGCGAGCCCGACTGCTGGGTCGCCCGGCTGCGGTGGTTGCCGTCAGCCACCAGGTAGGCGTTGCCGTCGAGAAAGGCGCCGAACTGCTCGCCGTCGATCAGCCAGAGCCGGTGGAGCACCCCTCGCTCGTCGGTGTCGGAGACCAGCGGTTCGTCCGGCAGCTTCTCGAAGGCCGCGGCAAGCAACTCGTCGTAGGCGTGCTGCTCGCGGGCCGGGATGAGCAGCACCGTGCTCAGTAGGTGTCCGAGCGCGTCGATGTGCTGGCGGCGCTCGGCCACCTTGCTGATCGAGACGTCCTCGTTGCGCAGGATCCGACCGGGCTGGTCCGCCGAGTCGGAGAACTCGTCGGCACCGACCAGGCCGATCAGCCCGCGCACCAGGTGCCCGTCCGGCTCGGCCATCTCGTAACCGAACAGGGCATTGCTCACCGGCTCGTACAGACCGGCGTCCTTCATCGCGGCCAGGTGCTCGGCCGCGAGCGGCAGGCTGGCGGCGAAGTCCAGGCCGGCTTGCCGAGCCGGTGCCGTGTGATCGGGCAGATCGAGCGCCACCACCGAGTCGGGACGGTTGGCCAGGGCCGCGAACACCGCGTCATCGTCGACGAATTCGTCGTAGTTCGGGCCACCGACGGCTCCCGAGGTGGCTCTCCAGCCGACCGAGATCGGGTGGAGGAAACTCTGCTGTGACCCCACTCGGCGATCATAGCGAGGGCACTTGACGCACCACCTCGGTACCGCGGCGCTGGCCGAACGGCTGAGCCGGCTCGCCGACGTGCTGCCGGCATCGCCGGAAACGGCGCGCCTGGCCATCCGGCGCTCGGCGGTGGTTCGGTGCCCGCTGACCGTGCGCCTGCCGTGGGAGGAAGGGCTGGTCGACTGGTTCGAGGCCAGGCCCCGAATGCTGGACTGGTCCTACTTCGCTCGCCCGCTCGGTGATTTCGCCCCGCCGAACGGCGATCAGCGCGGCTTGTACTACCTACAGGCGATGGCGCCGCTGACCATGGCCGAGGGTGATCTGGCCCTGGTCTCGGCAAGCGCGATGGCCGGCCAACAGGCGCTGGTGCGCGATTGGCTGGACGCCGGACTGACCTCGACCGACCGGCTGGCGAACACCTTCGTCGTCGAAGACCTGGGCGAACGGGATCCGTCGCTCGCCGGTGACACCGCGCTGGCGATCTGGCACGCGCTGCGGCAAGGCGGCCCGGTACCGATGACGCCGCTGGCCGACTGGCTGACGGGGGCACGGCATGCCGTGTCCGCGACCGAGTTCGGCGAGCGCATCGGGCAGCGGTGCTACACGTCTCCGATGCGTGGCATCGTGCATGACCGGCTGGCCGGCCTCGGTGTCGCGATGGCGGTCCGGCATCGGGCCATGGACTTTCCCGGCCGCGCCGCGTTCTACCCCACCGGCTCGGTTCCCACCGGTCCGGTTGCTGCTGGCTCGGTTCCCGCGGGCTCGGTTCCCGCCGGTCTCGAAGGATTGCTGCCCACCGGTCGGCTGGCCTGGCGGGTCAGCGAGGTACGGAGCGCGGTGCGGGAGCTGCTGGGCACGTCCCAGCGGGTGTACCTCAAGGCCGAGGGGATCGGCGGGACCACTGTGCTGACGGTGCGGTCGGGGCAGCAAGCCGACGGGTTGATCGAACAGCTGGTGGCGGCTCAGCGGCTGGGCATGGCGATCGGCGGTGGCCGGCCACCGGCAACCGGCGATGAGCTGGAACTGCCGATCGAGGTTGCCTGCGATGTGACGGTCGGGGCCCGGGTGGTCAGCCACTTCACCGTGCAGGTCCGGCTGGCCGACGAGGCGGGCGGGACAGAGGTGGACTTCCTGACAGCCGTGGCGAAATATGCCGACGGCTCGTTCAGCCACGGCTCGCTGGACGGCGCCGGCCGCCGGCTGATCGCCGAGCAGGCTGCCGACCTGGCCCAGGCGGCGGTATTGGCCCGCCCGCCCGGCTGCGAGTTGCTCTCGCTGGAGGGCTTCCTGCTCGAGTCGTCCAGCGGTGCCCGGATCAGGCTGGTGGAGGCGAACCTGCGGCTGGCCGGCGCCAGCCAGCTGGCGCTCGTGGCGCACCGGGTCGCCGTCGCGCGCGGCATGCGCACCCCGACCCGGCATTGGGTGGCGAATCTGCCGGTGCGGCCGAGCGAGCCCAGCTCTGCGCTGGTGCGGCGGCTGCAGCGGGTGGTGGGCAGCGACCGGGCGGTGCTGGTGGTCGGCCGACGACATGCCGGCGAGGCGAAGGTCATGGTGGTCGGTGCGGCCGAGGATGCCGCCGAGCTGGGCCGGGGGATCGCGGCTCAGGCGGCAGCGCCTCGCGCTCAGGCCGCAGCGCCTCCCGCTCAGGCCGCCGGTGCGGCGACGAAGCCGCGGACGTCCTCGTAGGCCTGCAGGAACAGCTGCTCCAGGATCGCGTAACTGCGGGTCAGCTCCGACTCGTCAGCCGTGAGCGCGTTGACGGCTCGGTCGCGGAAGGCGATGTGGCCGATGCCGCGTTCGGCGCCCGGCCCCCGCTCGACGTGCTCGCCGGGCCGGTCATAGATCACCAGCTCGTCCAGGAAGTCGGCGCTGCGGGCGCGGATGGGGTCGAGGTCGGAGACACCGGCGAGCGGACCGGATCCGTCCGGCCAGATATTGAGCATGATCGCCGGGTTCAGTACGCGGACGTCCGGCGGCGCTACCGGCATCCCGCAGGCCTGGGCAGCCAGCCAGGCCACCGCGTCGAAGCCGGTCGAGCGTTGCCAGAAGGACTGCATGTACGCGCCACCCATGCGGGCGGCGACCTCGAGCAACGTCGCCTGCACCGGCGCGCCGTCGATCACGGCGTCGGCGGTTCCGCGCGCCGGCTCCAGCCGGAACTCGGCGTGCAGGCCGCCGATCCGCAGGCCGAGCGCGGACACGATCGCGCCGACGTGCCGGGTGAGGCTGGCGCGCAGGTCAGCCGGTACCCGGCTGGTCCGCCACATGTACTCGCGGCCGTCGGCCGCCAGCGGTATCAGCTTGTCGGTGATGCCGTAGACGTGCGGTACGCCCTCGGCGAGGACGCACTCCACACTCAGTTCGTGTACCGGAAAGCGTTCTGCCAGCTCACCTGTCGCGGGTAATCGATAAAAGCCGATCTGTTCTTCCAGGAGCATGAAATAGCCACGCTCGAAGACCTCGGCGTACAACGGATCCGCCGCCGCACACTCCCGCGAGGCCTCGAACAATTCGGCCCATGCCCGGTCCAGCGCCGCAGCCCCGAGGATTTCGCGACAATGCATGCTGCCGGTGCCGAGAACCGGCTTGAGAAATGCGCCGCGGCCGCCGAACTCATCGGCCAGCAGCCGTTGGGCCTGGGCCAGCGAGGCCACCGGGAAGGATCTCGGCATGGGCACCTCGGTGTCGCGCAGCATGGTGCGCATGGCGAGCTTGGATCGGCTGGCGATCGCCGAATGCTCGGTATTTCCAGGCAGTCCGGTTGCGCGGGTCAGATCCGCGCAGAGTGGCACCTCGTCCTCGCCGAGGCAGAAGATGCCGGCCGGCCGGCCGTGTTGCTGCTGCCAGCCGGCGAACGCCTGCCGGAAGGCCGCCCGCTGGAAGGAAGTGACCAGGAAGTCGTCGAAATAGCACTTGACCAGCGGGTCCGTACGATTGCCGAACCCCACCAGCCTCAGCTGGTGCCGGTCGGCGAATTGTCGCAGCAATTGCAGATTGCCGACCTTGCTGCGGTTCAGGTAAATGGGCACCAGCAAAGTACCGGCATTTGACACTCCGAGCCTCCCCGTCGCACGGAGAAATCAGCGTAGCGCATTCCGATTTCGAGGAATCAGTTTGTGGACGGCCCGCCGGCTACTCCCGGCTTGCCTGTTACGGGGCTCGCGAGCCGGGTGCCGCCGCCGGTCCCGGCAACTCGGGCAAAGGCCCTTGCGGAAATCTGACACAACCCTGGTAGAGTTCTGCGACGATGAAGCCAATGACGATGCAGCAGGCTGCCGAGGCGACCGGATGGTCGCAACGGATGCTGCGCTACATCGAGCACGCCGGCCTCGTCACGACCCTGCGAACCCCGGGCGGCCACCGGCTCTACGGCGCCCGGCAGATCGACCGGCTGCGCACCCTGCGCCAGCTGGTGGACGAGCACGGCATCGGACTGGCCGAGATCGCCTTCGAACTGCGGATGCGCACCGAGTTCGAGCTCTACCGGGCGGTGGACGACTGGTTCGGCGCGGTGCATCGCGGGCCGGCCTCGCCGGAGGCGAGCCGGTTCCGTCGGATGGCCGCCGAGCGGCTGGCCGAGGGCCGCGAGGCCGAGGGTCGTGAACCCATGCATGCAGAAAGCGACACCACCGTCCCGCAACCCCGTTCCAGAACGACCAAGCCCCGTTCCACGATGACCGGAGGAGATTCCGTGAGCGTTTCCCTGACCAAAGACAGCGCTGGCAGCGTCAGCGACTTCAAGGTCGCCGACCTCTCCCTGGCCGCCTACGGCCGCAAGGAGATCCAGCTCGCCGAGCACGAGATGCCGGGCCTGATGGCGCTGCGCGCCGAGTTCGGTGACGCCAAGCCGCTGGCCGGCAAGAAGGTCGCCGGCTCGCTGCACATGACCACCCAGACCGCGGTGCTGATCGAGACCCTCGCCGCGCTGGGCGCCGACGTGCGCTGGGTCAGCTGCAACATCTTCTCCACCCAGGACCACGCGGCCGCCGCGGTCGTCGTCGGGCCGACCGGCACGGTCGAATCCCCGGCCGGCATCCCGGTCTTCGCCTGGAAGGGTGAGACGCTGGAGGAGTACTGGTGGTGCACCGAGCAGATGCTCACCTGGCCGGACGGCAGCGGCCCGGACTCCATCGTGGACGACGGTGGCGACGCCACCCTGCTGATCCACATGGGCGTCGAGTACGAGGCGGCCGGCGTCGTGCCGTCGGCGGATGAGAACGACTCCGAGGAGTACAAGATCATCCTGGAGACCCTGCGGCGCTCGCTGTCCGCCTCGCCGAGCAAGTACACCAAGATGGCGCAGTCGATCATCGGCGTCACCGAGGAGACCACCACCGGTGTGCACCGGCTGTACGAGTTCGCCAAGGCCGGCACCCTGCTGTTCCCGGCGATCAACGTCAACGACTCGGTCACCAAGAGCAAGTTCGACAACAAGTACGGCTGCCGGCACTCGCTGATCGACGGCATCAACCGGGCCACCGACGTGATGATCGCCGGCAAGCTGGCGCTGGTCTGCGGCTACGGCGACGTCGGCAAGGGTTGCGTCGAGTCGCTGCGCGGCCAGGGCGCCCGGGTGCTGGTCACCGAGATCGACCCGATCTGCGCGCTGCAGGCGGCGATGGACGGCCTGGAGGTCGTCACCCTGGAGGACGTGGTCGACAAGGTCGACATCTTCGTCACCTCGACCGGCAACAAGGACATCATCATGGCCGAGCACATGGCCAAGATGAAGCACAACGCGATCGTCGGCAACATCGGCCACTTCGACAACGAGATCGACATGGCGGGCCTGGCCAAGGTGCCCGGCGTGCAGAAGATCGAGATCAAGCCGCAGGTGCACGAGTGGAAGTTCGCCGACGGGCACTCGATCATCGTGCTGTCCGAGGGGCGGCTGCTGAACCTGGGCAACGCGACCGGGCACCCGAGCTTCGTGATGTCTGCGTCGTTCTCCAACCAGACCATCGCCCAGATCGAGCTGTACACCAACGCCCACGCCTACGCCGGCGAGGGCAAGCCCGAGGTGTACGTGCTGCCCAAGCACCTGGACGAGAAGGTGGCCCGGCTGCACCTGGACGCGGTCGGCGCCCACCTGACCACGCTGACCAAGTCGCAGGCCGAGTACATCGGAGTGGACGTGGCCGGCCCGTACAAGTCGGAGCACTACCGCTACTAGGAGCGAGCGCACGGAGCGCTTGCGCTTCGATGCCGAGCGACGACGTAGCGGTTGAGCGCCGTAGGCGCGATCACCGCTACTGATCCAGCGCCTTCGATTAGTCGTGCGGCCCGAACCAAACGCCGATCCGGAACCTCGGACGGCTGGTTCGGGCCGCACGAGGCGTTTATGGCCGCTGACACACGGGGCATTTACCACGGGCATTTGCGACAGGTCCCAAGTTCTCTGCGTTAGGACCTCCGGGATGCCACGATGGTGGCATGAAACCTCGCGTACTGGTGGTCGACGACGACTCATCGCTGGCTGAGATGCTCGGCATCGTGCTCCGCTCCGACGGCTTCGAGCCGGCCTTCGTGCCGGACGGTTCACGAGCCCTGGCGGCCTTTCGCGAGGTCAAACCCGACATCGTGCTGCTCGACCTGATGCTGCCCGGCGCCAGCGGCATCGATGTCTGCCGTTCCATCCGCGCCGAGTCCGGCACCCCGATCATCATGCTGACCGCCAAGACCGACACGGTCGACGTCGTGCTGGGCCTAGAGTCAGGCGCCGACGACTACGTGGTCAAGCCGTTCAAGCCCAAGGAGCTGACCGCCCGGATGCGGGCCCGGCTGCGGCGCTATGACGACGCCGGTGGCGAGACGCTGACCATCGGCCCGCCCAACTCGCCGGTGAGCATCGACGTGCCGGCGCATCAGGTGGTCCGCGACGGCAAGCAGATCTCGCTGACCCCCTTGGAGTTCGACCTGCTGGTCGCGCTGGCCCGCAAGCCCCGCCAGGTGTTCACCCGCGAGGTGCTGCTGGAACAGGTCTGGGGCTACCGGCACGCCGCCGACACCCGGCTGGTCAACGTGCATGTGCAGCGGCTGCGCTCGAAGGTGGAGCGTGACCCGGAGCGTCCCGAGGTGGTGCTCACCGTCCGCGGCGTCGGGTACAAAGCCGGACCGCCGTGACCGATGCCCAGCCGGCCGCCGGCCCTGCCAAGCCGGCTGCCGGCCACCAAGGGAACGGCCCGCGCTACTTCTGGTTGCGGGCTTGGCAGGCCCTGCAACCGGTGCTGAACCGGCTGCTGTCCGCCTGGCGCCGGTCGCTGCAACTACGGGTGGCCACCAGCACCGCGCTGGTCACCGGCGTGGTGGTGCTGCTGATCGGACTGTTCCTGATCTCCCAGATCGGCAGCGGTGTGTTGAAGGCCAAACGCGAATCCTCGATCGCGCAGGCCACCCTCGGCCAGGACGCCGCCACCAGCCAGTTCGCCGGATTGAGCCCCGGTGACCTGAACGGCATCCGGCAGGCGGTGGATCAGATCACCGCCGACACCGCGGCCACCGCCGGGGTCACCGACCTGTACAGCCGGGTGGTGCTGTCGACCGACGACGCGGTGAACGCGGTGTTGACGGTCCGCCAGCCCATTCCGCGTTCGCTGCGCCGGGAGGTGGAGAAGGGCGCCGTCGCGATGCAGTACGCCAAGGTCCGGGTCGGCAACAGCGAGCAGCCGGGCCTGATCGTCGGACAGCCGATGAACACCAGCGCCGGCGCCTTCGAGCTCTACTACCTGTTTCCGCTGACCGCCGAGCAGCAGACCCTCAACCTGGTACGCCAGACCGTGCTGGTCGCGGGCCTGGCCCTGGTGCTGCTGGTCGCGGTGATCGCGACCCTGGTCACCCGCTGGGTGGTGCTGCCGGTGCGGGTGGCGGCACAGACCGCCGAACGGCTGGCCAGCGGCGATCTCGCCCAGCGCATCCCGGTATCCGGTGAGGACGACATCGCGCTGCTCGGCACCTCGTTCAACGACATGGCGATCAGCCTGCAGCAGCAGATCCAACGGCTGGAGAAGCTGTCCCGGTTGCAGCAGCGGTTCACCTCCGACGTCTCGCATGAACTGCGCACCCCGCTTACTACGATCCGGATGGCGGGGGAGCTGCTCTATGCCAGCCGCGCCGACTTCGCGCCGGAGCTGGCCAGGTCCGCCGAACTGCTGAACAACGAGCTGGACCGGTTCGAAAGCCTGCTCGCCGAGCTGCTGGAGATCTCGCGGTACGACGCCGGCGTGGCATCGCTGGAGGCCGAGCGGGTGGACGTGCTCGGCATCGTGGAACGGGCGGTGCAGGCCAGCGAGGTGCTGGCCCGCCGGCACCAGGTGCAGTTGCTGGCGCTGGTCGGCAACCAGCCGGTGCTGGCCGAGCTGGACGCCCGGCGGGTCGAGCGGATCCTGCGCAACCTGATCGGCAACGCGCTCGACCATGCCGAGGGCAGGCCGGTCGAGGTCACCGTCGGCTACGACCAGGACACCGTGGCGATCAGCGTGCGCGACTACGGGGTGGGCCTGCGGCCGGGGGAGGCCGCGTTGGTGTTCAACCGGTTCTGGCGCGGTGACCCGTCCCGCAGCCGGCTGACCGGCGGCACCGGGCTCGGCCTGGCGATCAGCCTGGAGGACGCCCGGTTGCACAACGGCTGGCTGCAGGCCTGGGGGGAGCGGGGCAAGGGTTCGGTGTTCCGGCTCACGCTGCCGCGGACCGCCGGTGACACCGTGACGTCGTCCCCGCTGCCGCTGGTACCGGCGCCGGTGGTGCCGTACGTGGTGCGGCCGGCGTACCCGCCGGCCACGGATGAGGCCGGCAACGCCGAGGTGCACCGATGAGGCGGCTGAGCCGGCTCGCGCCGCTCGTCGCGGTGGCCCTGCTCGCCGGCTGCACCGGCATACCCACCAGCTCCGCGCCCCAGGTGGTGCGCAGCGGCGAGCGGTCCTCGGCAGCCGGTCAGCCGCAGACGCACATCACCCCGGTGCCGGGCGAGGGACCGCACGAGGCGGTGACCAATTTCGTCATCGCCGCAGTTGACGCCGACGCCGGGCACTCCTCGTCCCGGCAATTCCTGACCACCGGTGCCGCCCGCCGGTGGCAGGACAACCAGACGGTGATCCTGGACGAGGCCACCGTGGGCGAACCCACCATCTCCGGCGACACCGCAGTCCTGCAGGTGACCGGCCGGCGGGTCGGCCAGCTCGACGCCAGCGGGGTGTTCACCCCAACCCTCAAGCGAATGGGCGCGGGTGATCCGGAGGCGTTCAACTTCCGGTTGACCAAGGTGGCCGGCCAGTGGCGGATCGAGCAGTTGCCGCCCGGCGTGCTGATCAGCGCCTCGGCGTTCACCGCCTCCTACCACCTCCGACCGCTCTACTTCTTCGACTCGGCCCAGAGCATCCTGGTGCCCGATCTTCGGTATACGCCCCTGCAGGGCCAGGCATTGGCCAGCTGGCTGCTGACCGAACTGCTTGCCGGGCCGCGGCCGGAGCTGGCGCAGACGGTGGTCACCGAGGTGCCCGACCAGGTCGGCAAGCCCAGCGTGCAGGTCGGTGACCCCACCACCGTGGAGATGCCCGGCACCGCCCAGCTTCGCGCGACCGAACTGAACCCGCTGGCCACGCAGCTGGCCTACACCCTGGGTCAGGGGCTGTCCCAGTTCGGCGGCCAGCTGGAGCTCACCGACGGCGGAAAGGCGGTACCGGTGCCGGCCTCGTCCGGCCTGCAGTTCAGCACCGCCACCTTCCCCTCGGCCAACCCGGACATCGTGCCCGGCGGTGACCTGTACTTCCTCCGGTCCGGCGCGGTGGTCGACAGCAAGAATGTGCCGCTGTCCAACCTGCTGGGTCAGACGAGGTGGAACTTCACCTCGGTGACGCTGCGCAGCAACTCCGCGCAATCGCTGCTCGCCGCCGGGCTGACCGCCGGCGGCCAGTTGCTGATCGGTGACGACCGCCGGTTGGCACCGGTGAACCTGCCGCAGCCGGCCACCTCCAAGCCGGAGTGGCGACCGTACGCCGAGGACGTCTGGCTGGGTGCCGGAAGCCGAGGCGCCATCTACCGGGTACCGGTGGATGGCGCGGTCGGGCCGGTCTCGATCACGAGCCAGGTCGGCTCGCTGCCACCGGCTCGGATCACCGCGGTGCGCTTCAGCTCCGACGGTGATCGGGTGGCGTTGGTGCTCCGCGGGCCGGGTGATGCGGGTACCGCTTGGGTCGGCTCCGTGGTCACTTCCGGCTCCGACGTGCGGGTCGACTCCCTTGAGCCACTCACGCCACCCGCGCTGTCGGTCACCGACGTCGCCTGGGCGGATCCGACCAGATTGCTGCTGATCGCCGCCGCGCCGGGTGCCGAGCCCCGGGTCTGGCAGGTGTACTCCGACGGCTCCCAGCTGGACACGATGCCCAACATCGGCCTGCCGGGACCACCGACGGCGATCACCGCGGCGGTCGGGGAGCCGCCGGTGGTGGCGGCAGAGGGATCCATCTGGTTGCTCAACGAAGGCACCTGGGCCAGCGTCTCCGGTACCAGTACGCCGGCGCCGGGCACCAACCCGGTCTATGCGCCGTAATCGCCCGCAGGGTTCGAGGTAGGGCCGTCGTGCGCTGTCCACAACTGCGCCGTCCACAGCCTGGCTGAGCGTCCACAGATCCTCGCGACGATGCCGTCGGCCTGCTCGTCCGGGCCACGCTGGTGGCATGCGGTTGCTGACCGAGTTGATCGACCTGGTGTTGCCGAGCGCCTGCGTGTGCTGTGCGCGGCCGGGTGCGGTCTGGTGTGCGGGCTGCCAACCCGCCAGCGCGCCGAAGCCGGTCGATGCCGGGCAGCAGCTACGACCTGAGTTCGGGGGAGAATCGGCCGCGGCGCTGATCGGCTCGGTGGCAGGTCTGCCGACCTTCGCCGCCGCCGAGTACGCCGAGCAGCTGCGCACCGCGCTGATCGCCTACAAGGAACGCGGCTGGCGGCAACTGGTGAGTCAACTCGCCGGCTATCTGGCCGATGCGGTCGACTGCGCCGCTCGGGCGGCCGGGTCGCCCCGCCCGGTCTTGGTGCCGGTGCCGTCCAGCCGGTCGGCAGCCCGGGCGCGCGGTGGTGATCACATGGCGCGACTGGCCCGCGCGGCGGCGCGGCAGAGCGGCCTGCCGGTGCTGACGGTGCTCGCCCTGACCGGTGCCGGCAGCGATTCGGCCGGCCTGTCGGCGGCGCAGCGCAGGCGGAACCTGGCCGGCCGGATGGCCGCGGCGCCACCACCTGGAATCGCCGGGCAGCCGATCCTGGTGGACGACATCGTCACCACCGGAGCAACGCTGGCCGAGGCCGGACGTGCGCTGGCGGCGGCCGGCTGGCAGCCGGCCGCAGCCGCGGTAGTGGCCGCCACCCGGTTGCGCCGACCGCCGGAGGGTTCGACCGCCGGTGACCGAACGGCTCGCGCGCCACCATCCGGTGCTGTGACGATCCAGCAGCGGCGGCAACATGCAAACAGTGGGTTACTTCAACTGGGCAGATCGGCGATAAGGGTCTAGCGTTCATCTGACCAACCGAAGATTGGCACCAGCGCGATCGTCATCGACACGCCAGCCAGATCGGAGCGAGGTTGCGCACATGGCGATGACAGCCGCGCAGGTGCCGCCAGCTAGCTGGAGGTCGCATGGATATTGTCGTGAGGGGCCGAAACGTCGAGGTTCCAGATCACTACCGCCAGCACGTCGCGGAGAAGCTGATCCGCATAGAGCGGTATGACCACCGCATACTTCGAGCCGACGTCGAGCTCTATCACGAGAAGAATCCACGGCAATCCGACATCTGCCAGCGGGTGGAGATCACCTGCCGGGTGAAGGGTCCGGTGGTGCGGGCCGAAGCCTGCGCGGCCGACTTCTACAAGGCGCTGGATCTTGCCGTCGAACGGCTGGAACGCAGGTTCCGGCAAGCCGCCGACCGGCGTCGCATACATCATGGCCGGCACACGCCCAAGTCGGTGGCGGTGGCGACCAGCGGTCTGCTGGAGACAGCCTCGGCCGGTGCGCTGGCCGTCGCCGAGGCGCCGGAGGATGAACTGGCTCAAGAGGGTCCCGGGCGGGTGGTGCGGGAGAAGGAGCACCCGGCCAAGCCGATGACCATCGACCAGGCGCTGTTCGAGATGGAGCAGGTGGGACACGACTTCTTCCTGTTCGCCGATGCCGACAGCGGCCGGCCGAGCGTGGTGTACCGGCGGCACGGCTACGACTACGGGGTGATCCGGCTGGTCGAATGACGGTGACCGCACACCGGCCCGTCGTCGGCGGGCTTCGGTACTGCGGGCTTCGGTACTGTGGGCGACCGTGACTGCCACCCACACCGCCGCCCGGCTTGCCCAGATCGCCGGGCATGCCGCCGCCGACAAGCTCGCGACCGACATCGTGTTGATCGATGTCAGCGACCGGCTCGCGATCACCGATGTGTTCGTGATCGCCACCGGCAGCAACGAGCGGCAGGTCGAGGCGATCGTCGACGAGATCGAGGAGAAGCTGCGCCAGGTCGGCAGCAAACCGCTGCGCCGGGAGGGCAAGCGGGACGGCCGCTGGGTGCTGCTGGACTATTCCGAGATCGTGGTGCACGTCCAGCATGCCGAGGAACGGGTTTTCTACGCCCTGGAGCGGTTGTGGCGGGACTGTCCGATGATCGACTTCGACCCGATGCTTGCCGGACCGGTGGTTGACCAGGTCGGCGTGGACGGGGCGGCAACGAGGCGAGCCGCGGCGGACGAGGCGTAGGTGGAACGCCGGATCGTCCTGCTTCGGCACGGCCGGACCGAGTGGAACGCCACCCGCCGCTATCAGGGGCAGGCGGATCCGCCGCTGGACGAGGTGGGCCGGGCACAGGTGATCGAGGTCGCGGCGCTGGTGGCGGCGATGCGACCGGACCTGCTGATCAGCTCGGATCTGCAGCGTGCGTCGCAGACCGCGGAGAAGGTCGCCTCGTTGACCGGCCTGCCACTCACCCTGGACGCCCGGCTGCGCGAACGGAACCTGGGCCACTGGCAGGGGCTGACCCGCGAGGAGGTGGCCACCCGGTTCCCGGACGAATTCGCCGAGTGGCAAGCCGGCCGGGATGTCACTCGCCGAGGTGGCGAGAGCCGCACCGAGGTAGCCGAGCGGGCCTGCGACCTGGTGTCCGAACTGCCGGCGGTGGGGCTCACCGTGCTGGTCAGCCATGGCGCAACCGTGATGTGTCTGTCCGCCGCGCTGCTCGGCCTGCCGCAGACCCCGTCCATCCTCGGGCCGCTGGCCAACTGCCACTGGACCGAGCTACGCGACGCCGGCACCGGCTGGACGCTGCGGGCACACAACGCCGGGCCGCCCGGGCCGGTCATCCCACTGCTGCTGGCGCCGGAAAGCGACTACTCCGACGCCGAGGCTTGATCCGGTCGGCTCCGACGCCGAGGCTTGATCCGGTCGGCTCCGACGCCGAGGCTTGATCCGGTCGGCTCCAGCGCGCCGAGACGCCGTCCTGCTGAGGCCGTCCCAGGCGAGTAGTATTGGCTCGTGCGCCGGAACCTGCTCCTTACCGAGCCGCGCTGAGCCACCCGGACCGGCCAGCGCGGCGTGAGCCTCTGCATCGAGAGCAGGGGCTCTTCGTATGTCTGGAGACCGCCACCCGATCCCCGAGCCGGGGAACGAGACCATAGGAGATCGCAGTCATGACCGCCGCCAACCAGCAGCCGGCGACTGATCCTCAGCAGTTGGCAACCGATCCTCAGCAGCCGGTGACTGGCGCTCAGCAGCCGGTGGCTGGCGAGGAGGACATGCCGCCGTTCCGTTACAACGGCGCCATCGCCAACTCCATCGAGGCCCGCTGGCAACAGAGCTGGCACGATGCCGGAACCTTCAACGCACCCAATCCGAACGGGCCGCTGAGCCAGGACTTCGAGGCGGTGCCGGGCCGGCCCCACACCTTCGTGATGGACATGTTCCCCTACCCGTCCGGGGCCGGCCTGCATGTCGGGCATCCGCTGGGCTACATCGGCACCGATGTCTATGCCCGCTACCTGCGGATGCGTGGCGAGAATGTCCTGCACACAATGGGTTTCGACGCGTTCGGGCTGCCGGCCGAGCAGTACGCGCTGCAGACCGGCCAGCATCCGGCCACCACCACCGACCACAACATCACGGTGTTCCGGCGCCAGCTGCGCGCGCTGGGACTGGGCCACGACCAGCGGCGCAGCATCCGGACCAGCGACCCGGCGTTCTACCGCTGGACCCAGTGGATCTTCGCCCAGATCTTCAACTCCTTCTACGACCACACCGCCGACGGCGGAGTAGGCCGGGCACGTCCGATCGCCGAGCTGGTCGCCGAGCTGGACGCGGGGACGCGACAGCCGGAGGAGGGCACCAACGACTTCGGCCTGCCCTGGTCGGAGCTGGACGAGGTGCAGCGCCGGACGGTCGTCGACCGGCACCGGCTGGCCTACGTCTCCAAGCTGCCGGTCAACTGGTGCCCGGGGCTGGGCACCGTGCTGGCCAACGAGGAGGTGACCGCGGACGGCCGCTCCGAACGCGGCAACTTCCCGGTCTTCCGCAAGCCGCTGGCCCAGTGGATGCTGCGCATCACCGCCTACGCCGACCGGCTGCTGACCGACCTGGATCACATCGACTGGCCCGAGAAGATCCGGACGATGCAGAAGAACTGGATCGGTCGCTCGATCGGCGCGCAGGTGGATTTCCCTTCACCGGCAGGCGATATCACGGTGTTCACCACCCGTCCGGACACCCTGTTCGGCGCCACCTACCTGGTGCTGGCGCCGGAGCATCCGATGGTGGACGCGCTGGCCGCCGAGAGCTGGCCGGCCGGCACCGATCCCGCCTGGACCGGCGGTTACGCCACACCGGCCGAGGCGGCCGATGCCTATCGCGCGGCGGCCGCGGCCAAGACCGACCTGGACCGGCAGAGCACCGAGGTTAAGACCAAATCCGGCGTGTTCACCGGTGCGTTCTCCACCAACCCGGTGACCGGAGCCGAGCTGCCCATCTTCATCGCCGACTACGTGCTGATGGGTTACGGCACCGGCGCGATCATGGCGGTGCCCGGCCAGGACCAGCGGGACTGGGACTTCGCCGAGGCCTTCTCGCTGCCCATCGTCCGGACCGTACAGCCGACAGAAGGCTTTACCGGCAAGGCATTTCTGGGGGACGGGCCGGCGATCAACTCGGCCAACGCCGAGTTGGACCTGAACGGACTGGCGGTTCCCGAGGCGAAACAGCGCACCATCGACTACCTGGAACGGATCGGCCGCGGTCGACGGGCCACCAGTTACCGGCTGCGGGACTGGCTGTTCAGCAGGCAGCGGTACTGGGGCGAGCCGTTCCCGATCGTCTACGACGAGAACGACCAGCCGATCGCGCTGCCGGATCACCTGCTGCCGCTGGTGCTGCCGGAAACCCACGACTTCACCCCCAAGTCCTATCCGCCCGATGACGCCGACTCCGAGCCGGAGCCGCCGCTGGGCCGGTTGACCGACTGGGTGCACGTCGAGCTGGATCTGGGCGACGGGCCGAAGAAGTACCGGCGAGAGACCAACACCATGCCGAACTGGGCCGGTTCATGCTGGTACGAACTGGGCTATGTCGACCCGGTCAACGGCGATCGGCTGGTGGATCCGGGCAATGAGGCGTACTGGCTGGGGCCACGACCCGGCCGGCCGCTGGGCGGCGTCGACCTGTACGTCGGTGGGGTGGAGCATGCCGTGCTGCACCTGCTGTATTCGCGGTTCTGGCACAAGGTGCTCTACGACCTGGGCTACGTCTCCAGCGCCGAGCCGTTCCACCGCCTGGTCAACCAGGGCATGCTGCAACTGCCGGCCTACACCAACGCCGACGGCTTCTACGTCGAGGCGGCCGAGGTCATCGAGCGGGACGGCCAGTTCTTCCACCACGGCGAGCCGGTCCGGCAGGAGTTCGGCAAGATCGGCAAGAGCCTGAAGAACGTGGTGGCGCCGGACGAGTTCGTCGCCGAGTACGGCACCGACACGTTCCGGCTGTTCGAGATGTTCTCGGGCCCGCTGGACCAATCCCGGCCCTGGGATGCCAAGGCGATCGTCGGTCCGTACCGGCTGCTGCAGCGGATCTGGCGAATCGTGCTGGACGAGCAGACCGGCCAGCCGCACGTCTCCGACTCAGCCGTGCCGGATGAGCTGAATCGGCTGCTGCACCGCACCATCCGGGCGGTTGCCGAGGGGTACGAGTCGTTGCGGTTCAACACCTCGATCGCCCGGATCACCGAGCTGAACAATGCGGTCACCCAGGCCTATCCGGACGGCGGCGCCCCGCGCGCGCTGGTCGAGCCCATGGTGCTGATGCTGGCCCCGCTGGCCCCGCACATCGCCGAGGAGCTGTGGTCCAGACTGGGACATACCTCCTCGCTGGCCCACCATCCGTACCCGGCCGTGGACGAGCGCCTGCTGGTCGCGGACACGATCGAGATTCCGGTGCAGATCAATGGAAAAGTCCGTTCCGTGATTTCGGTGCCAGCCGGTGCGGAGCAAGCCGAGGTGCAGGCCGCGGCGCAGGCCGACGACAAGGTGGTGGCCGCGCTGGCCGGCCGTCCGGTCAAGCGGGTGATCGCCGTGCCTGGCCGACTGGTCAATCTGGTCGTCTAACCTGGCCACTATGCCGTCCACCGTGTCGTCGCCCAGCAAGACGGCACCGGCCGGCCCATCGGTCACCGTGGTGACCGACTCCACGTCCTACCTGCCCGCCGGCCTGGCCGACGAGCTGGGTATCCGAGTGGTGCCGCTGCAGGTGCAGCTCGGCGACCGGACCGGCCGGGAGGGCGTCGACGTGGCGCCCGGTGACGTGACCGGCGCGCTGCGGGCTCGTATCCCGGTCTCCACCTCGCGGCCGACGCCGGGCGAGTTCGGCAAGCTGTATCGGGCGGTTCTGGAGGGCGGCAGTTCGGCGGTGCTCTCGGTGCACCTGTCCGGGCAGCTGTCCGGCACCTGCGACTCGGCCCGATTGGCGGCGGCGGAACTGGACGACGGACTGATCCGGGTGGTGGATTCCCGCTCGGCCGGGATGGCGCTCGGTTTCGGCGTGCTGGCCGCTGCCCGGGCGGCCGCGGCCGGTGCCGACCTGGATGAGGTCGAACGGGTCGCCAAGGATGCGCTCGGCTCGACCACCGCGCTGTTCTACGTCGATTCGTTGGAGTGGCTGCATCGCGGTGGCCGGATCGGCAGCGCGGCCGCCAGGTTCGGCACGGCGCTCGCGGTCAAGCCGCTGCTGCACCTGTCCGATGGCCGGATCCAGCCGCTGGAGAAGGTCCGGACGACCTCCAAGGCGATCGCCCGGCTGGTGCAACTCGGGGTTGCCGCCGCGGGGGACAAGCCGGTCAACGTCGCCGTGCAGCATTTGGCGGCGCCGGATCGGGCCGCCGACCTGGTGCATCGATTGCGTACCGCGCTGCCGGAACTGCGTCAGTTGTACGAGTCCGAGGTCGGCGCGGCTGTCGGCGCCCATGTCGGCCCGGGGCTGCTCGGCATCGTGGTGGCTCGGGCCGAATAGGCTCGCCGTTACTCAGGGCCTCACTTCGGGCAGTGCCCGGTGCCGATCGGGAACCTTGAGTTGAACGTGTAATTGCCGCCGTTGCCGGTGCGCAGGAGAACGTACAGCCCGTCCTGGGTGATGCAGGCCCGCTTGTCCGAACTCTCCATGCCGAGCCAGCGATACCAGCGCAGCCGGATCCGGATCGCCTGGTCGGCCGGCAACGACACCACGACCGCGTCGGGTTGTTGGCTGATCACCCGGCCGGGTGGATCGACCAGCGGCGAGGCGTCGCGTACCTCGTAGAGCGTCCAGTGCGCGTTGTGCCAGATCGGACTCAGGTACGGCAGGCCGGCGGTGATCAGCACCCGCTCGTTGCGGCCGTACTGGGTGAGTTCGGCGTCCGGCAGCGCCACGTACTGCACCGCGTTGTCGGTCAGGAACGTGCGGTACGTCGCGGGGGTCGGTTTGCGCTTGTAGAACACCGCATCGTTGAGCCGGACGTCGGTCTGGCGTAGCCAGCCGCGCGCCAGCGGCACCCCGCGGGCCAGGTAGACCGAGTCCCAGTGCCCGGCCATCTCCGGCACCTCCACCCGGCCGGTGAGCGGTCCGCGGGAGAAGATCTCATAGATCACCGGGTTGTAGTACGCGCTGTAGCCACTCACCCGGCCGGTGCTGGCCACGGTGGAGATGGCCACCGGCAGCTGCAGCACCGCCACGGTGAGCACGGCCAGCACGGTGAGCGTCCGGCTGCGCCAATGGATGAAGGCGACCACCACCGGCAGTGCGAAGAGCAGGCTGAGCCGGGTGGCGTTGGAGCCGACCGGGGTGGGCAGTACGAACGCCGCGACCACCAGCAGGATTCCGATCCCGGCACCGAGCCGGATCGCCCGGCATCGACGGGGAACCGCGGCCAGCACGATCACCAACGCGGCGAAGGAGCGGAACGCGTCGAAGAAGGTGAACGGTTGGTGGCCGCCGTCGCCGAAGATCACCGAGATGATCGCGGCGGTGATGCCGGACGGGACGATCAGCACGGCAGCGGCCAGTGGACGCCGGAGCAGCAGCGCGACCCCGCCGGCCACCCAGAGCAGCAGCGCCGCGACCGGGCTGGCGCCGCCGCTGAGCAGGCTGAACAGCACGGCCAGGCCGACCGCCAACCAGCGCGGCACCCGCTGGGTGGTGAACAGGGTGATCGCGATCAAACCGCAGGTGAGCCCGCAGGCGAAGGTGATCCGGCCCTCGACCACGTTGGCGACCTGGGTCACCGCGGCAGCCACGCCGCCCAACACCGCGTTGGACGGGCGCAGCCGGTTCAGCAGCCGGGTGGTGTACCAGGTGCCGATGACGGCGGCCAGCGCGCCGGTCACCTTGGTGCCCAGATGCGCCATCAGCGCCGAGGCCCACAGCGTGTAGCCGTACTCGACGGTGCCGCCGAACCAGCGGAAGTCGATGATGGAGATCGGGTACCGGCTGGCGAAGTCGGCGCGGGCCAGTTGTGCCGCCAGGTCGCTGTTCATCGGCGGCAGCAGCAGGAATCCCCAGGCCAGGAGGGCGCCGATGCCGGTGGCGATCAGGGCGTGCCGGTAGCTGGATCGCCAGATCCGCTGACCGAAGGCAACCGGTTGCCGCAGCGTGGCGGGCCGAACCGGCCCCGCCACGACAGGCTGCTCGCTCGCCGACTTCACCGACACAGTGGCCCAGTCTGTCATCCACACCCATGCGCCGTTGTCCACATATTCGGTTCGACACCCGGCGCGGCGTTCCTGACTACCTAGCGTCGGGCAGGTGCAACGTCGTGCGGAGGGTCGGTCGGTAGCGGATCTGGTTGCCAGGTTGCGGCTGCCCGGGCCGGCTGGACGGGTCAATCCAGGACGCGGCGGACTGATCGCGCTGACCGCGGTGGCGGTGTTGGTCGCCTTGGTGGTGGGCGGCTGGGTGCTCAGCTCGCGCCCGCACCGGATCCCGGTGGCGACGGTCGAGGCTTCGAGCACTCCGCTGACCGACGCGACCCGGCCGACCCTCTCGGCCACCTCGACCGGCTCGTCGACCGCCTCGTCGACCGGCTCGTCGACCGCTGCCGGGCTGGTCGTCGACGTGGCGGGAAAGGTGCGGCATCCGGGCGTGTACCGGCTGCCAACCGGTGCTCGGGTGCAGGACGCGGTGACCGCGGCCGGCGGCATGGTGCCCGGCGTGGATCCGGTGAGTGTCAACCTGGCCCGCAAGCTGACCGATGGCGAGCAGTTGGTGATCGGGTTGCCGCCCGTCGGACAGCTCGTACCTGGCCAAACCGCGGCCGGTGGTGCCCCACCGGCCGGCAGTGCGGCCGGTGCCGGACCGCTGGATCTGAATTCGGCCACCGTCGAGCAACTGGACGCGCTGCCCGGCGTCGGGCCGGTGCTGGCCCAGCGGATCGTGGATTGGCGCAATCAGCACGGCCGGTTCGACTCGGTGGCCGACCTGTCCAAGGTGTCCGGTATCGGGCAGGCCAAGCTGGCCGACCTGACGCCACTGGTCACTGTCTCATGAGTCCCGTGTCATGAGTCCGTGTCATGAGTCTCGTCTCATGAGTCCCATCTCATGAGTGCCGTCTCGTGAGCCGGTTCGAGGCGGGGCCGCTGGCCGGCGACCGGTCGGAGCGGGCGCCGCTCGACCTGCGGCTCGCACTGCCGGCCGCGGTCGCCTGGCTGGCGGCGCTCTGGGCCCTCGGCCGGTCCGACGGCCAGGTGCTCTGCGCGGCGTTGACAGCGCTCGGGCTGACCCTGGTCCTGGGCGTGGCCGGGAGCCGGAGCGACCGGTGGTATCCGACCGCGGCGGCCTGCTGCGCGGTGGCGTTGGTGCTGCTGCCGCTGGCTGCTCGGCTGCACCGCATGCGGGACTCGCCGGTGGCCCGGTTGGCCGTGAGCCGGCCGGACGTGATCGCCGAGTTGACGGTCGCCGGCGATCCACGGCCGCTGGCCGCTCGTGGCACCTCCGGCATGCCGCGTACCGCGGTGGACGCCCGGCTGCGTTCGGTGGAACTGGCCGGCCGGCGCACGCCGGTGTCCGGTGCGGTGCTGGTGCTGGCACCGGCCGATGTCTGGCGCCAGGTGCTGCCCGGCCAGCGGGTACGGGTGGCCGGCCGGCTGGCGCCGCCGCTGCCGGGTGATCTGTTGACCGCGGTGCTCACCGCCGATTCGCCGCCGCAGCTGCTGGGCCGGCCGCCACCGTGGCAGCGATTGGCCGGTGCGGTCCGGGCCGGGCTGCAACGCGCGTCGGCCGGCCTGCCGTCGCTACCGCGGGGGCTGCTACCCGGTTTGGTGGACGGTGACACCAGCCAGCTGGATCCGGTGCTGGCGAATCGATTCCGGATTGCCGGGCTGTCGCACCTGACTGCGGTGTCCGGGACCAACTGCTCGCTGCTGGTGGGCTCGGTAGCCCTGCTGCTACGCCGGCTGCGGGCCTCGCCGCGACTGATCGCGCTGGTCGGCCTAGGCGTGCTGGTGGTGTTCGTGCTCATCGCCCGGCCGTCGCCGAGCGTGCTGCGGGCGGCGGTGATGGCAGCCATCGCGCTGCTGGGACTCGCCGCCGGCCGGCAGCGCGGCATGCTGCCGACCCTTGCGGCCAGCTGCCTGCTGCTGCTCGTCTGGCAACCGGAACTGGCGGCCAACCTCGGTTTCGCGCTGTCGGTGGCGGCGACCGCGGCGCTGCTGCTGCTCGCACCCGGGCTGACGGAGTACCTGCGCAGCCGAGGCGTGCCACCCGGTCTGGCCGAACCACTGGCGGTGGCCGCATCCGCGCACCTCATCACCATGCCGCTGATCGCCGGCATCAGCGGTCAGATCAGCCTGGTGGCGATTCCGGCGAACCTGCTGGCCGAGCCGGTGGTGGCTGCGGCGACGATCCTCGGCCTGCTGGCCGCGCTGACCTCGGTGCTCTGGCAACCGATCGCCGTCGGCCTCGCCCAGCTGGCCGGTTGGCCGTGTCGCTGGCTGGTCTGGGTGGCCGAGTATTTCGGTTCGCTGCCGGGCGGCTCGGTGCGCTGGCCGGCCGGGGTGACCGGTGGCCTGCTGTTGGCTGCCATCGTCGTGCTGGGATGCTGGCTGTGCCGCTGGCCAGCGCCGCGGACGGCGCTGGCCACCGCCACCGTGGTGGCGCTGCTGGTGCAGATCCCGGTTCGGTCGGTGCTGGCCGGCTGGCCGCCGCAGGGTTGGCTCATCGTGGCCTGTTCGGTCGGGCAGGGCGACTCGCTGGCGCTGAACGCCGGCGACGGGGCGGCGGTAGTGATCGACGCCGGGCCCGATCCGGTCGCCGCGGATCGTTGCCTGCATCAGCTTGGCATCGAGCGGGTGCCGTTGCTCGTGCTGACCCATTTCCATCTGGATCACGTGGGTGGCCTGGCCGGCGTGCTGCACCAGCGGCAGCTGGGCCGGGTGGTGACCTCGCCGTTGCTCGACCCGATCAGCGGTTACCGGCAGGTGACCGGGCTGTTGTCCGCCCGTCGGATATCGCCGCAGCCGGTCAGCGCGGGCACGGTGTTCCGGGTGGGCTCCATCCGGCTGGACGTGCTCGGCCCGCTGCGGTCCTACCGCAACACCCGCTCGGATCCGAACAACTCCTCGGTGGTGCTCCGGGCGACGGTGGCTGGCGAGCGGATCCTGCTGCCCGGCGATGCCGAGGTCGAGGCACAGGACGATCTGCTGCGCTCCGGCGTCGACCTCAGGGCGGACATCCTGAAGGTGCCGCATCACGGCTCGGCATATTCGGCTCCCAAGCTCCTGCAGGCGGTGCACGCTCGGCTGGCCCTGATCTCGGTCGGGTTGAACAACGATTACGGGCATCCGGCACCCACGCTGCTGGCCGAACTGACGCGGCTCGGCGTGCCGGTTCGACGTACCGACCTGGACGGGGACGTCGCGGTGGTGCTCCAGGCCGGCCAGCCGGTCGCGGTGCTGCACGCGGTCCGGGTGCGCGGCGCGGCAGCCCGGTCCCCGCCAGGATGCGGCCGATTCCCGGCGAGGGGTGTGGCCCGCTCCTCGCCGGCGAGGGCTGTGGCCCGATCCCCGCCAGCGGCGGGCGTGGCTGATCCCCGGCGGCGGGCGTGGCCGATTTCCGTGAGATCGAGAGTGGCAGCGACCGGCAGGCTGGCTGTCGGGTCCTCGTGGCAGCATGCAGGCATGCCCTCCGCCGCCGAGTCGTCCCGTCCAACCGGCCGGGCTCCGCTGACCCTGGTGGTCGGTGACGAGGAATTCTTGGTCAGCCGTGCGCTGGAGGACCTGCGCGCGGCCGGCTTGGCCGACGACCCGGAGACCGAGGTGCACGACCGGGAGGCTGCCGCCATCGACCCGGCGGAGTTGATGCAACTGCTCAGCCCGTCGCTGTTCGGCGGTCGGCGGCTGCTGATCCTTCGATCGGCGCAAGACCTGCCTGCGGTTCAGGTGGCCGGTGTGCTGCCGATGCTGCTGGCGCCGGACCCGGACTGCACCGTCGTGATCCAGCATCTCGGTGGCGCCAAGGGCAAGGCCGTGCTGGACGCGGCGCGCAAGGCCAAGCCGACCGAGATCAGCTGTGCCAGGCTGACCCGGCTCGACGAGCGGCAGGATTTCCTGCGCTCGGAGGTCAAGCGGTTCGGCGGCCGGATCACCGCGGACGCGGCGACCGCCCTGCTGGATGCCGTCGGTAGCGACCTGCGCGAGATCTCCGCCGTCACCGCCCAGCTGATCGGCGATACCGGTGGCTCCATCGACGCTGCCGCGGTGACCGCCTATCACCGAGGCCGGGCGGAGGTCACCGGGTTCGCGGTCGCAGACCAAGCGGTGGTCGGCAACGTGGCCGGCGCGCTGACCAATCTGCGCTGGGCGCTCAACGTCGGAGTGCCGGCCGTGGTGATCGCCGACGCGCTCGCCGACGGCGTGCGCACCGTGGCCAAGGTGCTGGGTGCCGGTCCGGGTGATCCGTTCCGGCTGGCGCCGGCCCTCGGCATGCCGCCATGGAAGGTCAAACGTGCCCGGGGCCAGTCCCGCGGCTGGGCCGAGCCAGGCCTGCGGCAGGCACTGGCCGTGGTCGCCCAGCTCAACGCCGACGTCAAGGGCAACGCCGCCGATCCGGAGTACGCCCTGGAGTCGGCCGTACGCCGGCTGGCCTCCGCGCGGGAACTGCGCTAACCGCCAACCGCCGACGCGGCGGCGGCTTCCGGGCGGGGACCGCGCGTACCTGGCAGGCTGTCGCTATGCAGAAGGCCTACCCGGAACTACTGCCGGTACCTCCGCTGGAACAGCTGCGGCGGCGGCGCAGCGCCAAGTGGCAGGCGTTCGGTCCGGACGTGCTGCCGCTCTGGGTCGCCGAGCTGGACTTCGAATTGGCTCCGGCGATCGCCGCCACGCTGACCGAGGCCGTTCGGCGCTCCGACACCGGCTACGCCTGGCCGGTCGAGCAACTCGGCCAAGCCGTGGCGGCCTTCGCCGGCCAGCGCTGGGGCTGGCAGATCGAGCCGGAGGCGGTATGTCCGGTTTCTGACGTCGGAGTCGGCGTGGTGGACCTGCTGCGGGCGCTGACCAGGCCGGGGGATGCGATCGCGATCAGCCCACCGGTCTACCCGCCGTTCTTCGCCTGGGTCGCCGAGGTGCGGGGCCGGCCCGTCGAGGTCCCGCTCCGGCACGGTGACGGCTGGCGACTCGACCTGCCGGCGCTGGAGCGGGCGTTCACCGATCGGCCGGCGGCGTACGTGCTGTGCAACCCGCACAACCCGGTGGGTCGAGTGCACACCCGGGATGAGCTGGCCGCGCTGGTGGAGCTGGCCGGCCGCTATGAGGTGCCGATCATCAGCGACGAGGTGCACGCCCCGCTGGTGTTGCCGGGTGCCGAGTTCGTCCCGCTGCTCAGCATCCCGGGTGCCGCCGAGGTGGCGGTCAGCGTGCATGCGGCCAGCAAGGCGTGGAACCTCGCCGGCTTGAAATGTGCCTCGATCATCACCGCCTCGGCCCGGATGGCCGAAGTGGTTGCCACGTTGCCGGACAACCGGTGGCGCACCGGGCACTTCGGCGTGCTGGCATCCATCGCCGGCTACACCGAGGAGGTGGCCTGGCTGGATCGGCTGCTGGCGACGCTGGTCGATCGGCGCGAACTGCTGGCGAAGCTGCTCGCCGACCGGCTGCCGGCGGTGACCTGGCACCCGCCGGAAGCCAGCTACCTGGCCTGGCTGGACTGCGGCCGGCTGGATCTCGGCGAGGATGCCGGCGAGCGGTTCCTACGGCACAAGGTGGCGCTGGAGGCCGGCTGGCAGTTCGGTCCGCCGGGCGCCGACCATGTCCGGCTGAACTTCGGTACCAGCGCCGAGATCCTCAGCGAGGCGATCGACCGGATGGCAGAGGCGGCCGGGCAGGACCACTCGTCCGAAGGCTGAGGCAGCAGGGCGGGATGACACGCTCGACACCGACCAGGACCGGAGCCGGACAGCACACAGCCCGCGTTCCCTGGGGGACGCGGGCTGTGATCGGGTGTTGCTAGAGCGCGTTGGCGCGGTGGGCCATCGCCGACTTCTTGTTGGCGGCCTGGTTGGCGTGGATGATGCCCTTGCTCACAGCCTTGTCCAGCTGCCGCGACGCATGGGTCAGCGCCGTCAGCGCGGTGTCCTTGTCGCCGGCGTCCGCCGCCTCGCGGAAGGAGCGGATGGCCGTCTTCAGCGAGCTCTTGACGCTCTTGTTGCGCAGCCGAGCCGCCTCGTTGGTGCGGATCCGCTTGATCTGGGACTTGATGTTCGCCACGAAGTTGCCTCAATGCGTTCGGTGAAGGATGTCTGCTCGCCCAGGGCACCCCGAAGGGGAGTCCGGACAACCTCGCCAGGTTACCAGCGCGGCTGCCGGCTCAGCAAAACCGGGCGTCACTGCGCCCGGACGGTGACCAGCTCGTACCGGGTGTAGAGGAAGGTGCGTACCGAGTCGGCCGATGCGACCGCCTCGGTGACCGGCGCGTCGTCGGCTCCGTCCAGGCCGTAGACCAGGGCGACACCGTCGGCGAAGTAGACCGGCGAGTCAACCGGCGCGACATCGCTCATCCGGACCACCACGTACCGGTCGCCCACCTCGGCGATCAGGCCGGCCGCCTCCGGACTGGCCCCGGCGTCGGGTTCCTCCTGGGTGTGCACCGACAGCACCCGCTGCCAGTCCTCGTCCGCGCCCGGCGAGGTGTTGATCAGGTCACCGGTACGCAGTTCGGTGGCCGGGATCCGGTATTCGAGCACCGCACGCGGATCGCTGGGAACTCCAGGGGTCGCAGTCATGCCGCCATCCTCGCATCCGGCCACTGGCGCCTCCCGGAGCCACGACGGCGTCCGGAGCCACGGCGTCCGGAGCAACCCGGCAAACCCGGCCGTCGAGCCGTGGGAGAATGAAGCACCTACCGTCCGAGGACGAAATCCGACGAAGAAAGCAGCCCGTGCCCGCTCCCGCAAGCCCTGCCGGCAACACGCCGCCGGACCGCATCCGCAACTTCTCGATCATCGCGCACATCGACCACGGCAAGTCCACCCTTGCCGACCGGATGTTGCAGCTGACCGGAGTGGTCGACGCGCGGCAGGCGCGGGCGCAGTACCTGGACCGGATGGACATCGAGCGCGAGCGCGGCATCACGATCAAGGCGCAGAACGTCCGGATGCCGTGGGTGGTCCGGGGAGCCGACGGCACCCAAGACACCGCCTACACCCTGCACATGATCGACACGCCGGGACACGTCGACTTCACTTATGAGGTCTCGCGCAGCCTGGCCGCATGCGAGGGCGCGGTGCTGCTGGTCGACGCCGCCCAGGGCATCGAGGCGCAGACGCTGGCCAACCTGTACCTGGCGCTGGAGAACGATCTGCACATCATTCCGGTGCTGAACAAGATCGACCTGCCGGCCGCCCAGCCGGACCTCTACGCGGCCGAGATCGCCCACATCATCGGCTGCGAACCGGACGACGTGCTGCGCGTGAGTGCCAAGACCGGGCAGGGCGTGGATCAGCTGCTGGACGTGATCTGCCGGGACGTGCCGCCGCCGGTCGGCGAGGCGAACAGCCCCGTCCGGGCGATGATCTTCGACTCGGTGTACGACATCTACCGTGGCGTGATCACCTACATCCGGGTGGTGGACGGGCATATCAGCCCACGGCAGCGGATCAAGATGATGTCCACCGGTGCCACCCACGAGTTGCTCGAGATCGGTGTCATCTCCCCGGAGCCGGTGGCCAGCCAGGGGCTCGGCGTCGGGGAGGTGGGTTATCTGATCACCGGGGTGAAGGACGTCCGGCAGTCCCGGGTCGGCGACACGGTGACTGACGCCGGCAAGCCGGCCAAGCAGCCGCTCGGCGGCTACCGCGATCCGAAGCCGATGGTGTACTCCGGGCTGTATCCGATCGACGGCTCGGACTTCCCGCTGCTGCGCGATGCGCTGGACAGGCTGCGGCTCAACGACGCCGCGCTGGTCTACGAACCCGAGTCGAGCGCCGCGCTGGGATTCGGCTTCCGCTGCGGCTTCCTCGGCCTGCTGCACCTGGAGATAACCAGGGACCGCCTCGAACGGGAGTTCGGCCTGGACCTGATCTCCACCGCACCCAACGTGGTGAACCGGGTGATCCTGGAGGACGGCCGCGAGTTCGTGGTGACCAACCCGTCGGACTGGCCGTCCGGGCAGAAGATCGCCGAGGTGTACGAGCCGGTGGTGAAGTCGATGATCATCGCGCCGAGTGAGTACATCGGCGCGATCATGGAGCTCTGCCAGGCTCGGCGCGGCAACCTGCTCGGCATGGACTACCTGTCCGAGACGCGGGTCGAGTTGCGCTACATGCTGCCGCTGGCCGAGATCATCTTCGACTTCTTCGACGCGCTGAAGTCGCGCACTCGCGGCTATGCCAGCCTGGACTACGAGGATGCCGGCGAGCAGCAGGCCGACCTGGTCAAGGTCGACATCCTGCTGCAGGGCGAGGCGGTGGACGCGTTCTCGGCGATCGTCCACAAGGACAAGGCCTATGCCTACGGCGTGATGATGACCACCAAGCTGCGCGAGCTGATCCCGCGCCAGCAGTTCGAGGTGCCGATCCAGGCAGCCATCGGCTCCCGGGTGATCGCCAGGGAGTCCATTCGGGCCATTCGCAAGGACGTGCTGGCCAAGTGCTACGGCGGTGACATCACCCGTAAGCGCAAGTTGCTGGAGAAGCAGAAGGAAGGCAAGAAGCGGATGAAGATGGTCGGCCGGGTCGAAGTGCCGCAGGAGGCCTTCATCGCCGCGTTGTCCACTGCGGAGTCGCCGGAGGCGGCCAAGAGGTAGAGCGCCGGAGGCGGCCAGACGGTAGCGCGCCGGAGGCGGCCAGACGGTAGAGCGCCGGACGCTGCTAGAAACTAACGGCTGAATCCTTTGATTACTTGGCTGAATCCCGCCTGGTCAGCGGCGGCCCGGGTGCCGTAGCGTCCGGCTGATCGGTTCGTCAGCTGGGAGAAGCCTTGACCGCACGGGAAGAGCAGTACAGCGCCGCGCTGGCGGCCGCAGTGACGCATGCGCGCAGTTGGCTGGAGTCGGTGCCGAGCCGGCCGGTGCCACCGCGCCGAACCGCCGATGAGCTCACCAAGGCTTTCGGCGAGTCGGTGCCGGACGGCCCGACCGACCCGACCGCGGTGGTCGATCTGCTCAACGAGGTGGGTCAGGACGGCCTGATGAACATCGCCTGCGGACGGTTCTACGGCTGGGTGATGGGCGGCACGCTGCCGGCCGCGCTGGCCGCGGACTGGCTGGTCAGCGCGTGGGACCAGAACGCCGCCTCCCGGTACGCCACGCCCGGCGTCATCGCGGCCGAGGAGACCGCCGCTCGCTGGCTGCTCGAGCTGCTCGGCCTGCCCGCCGGCAGCGACGTCGGGTTCGTGACCGGCGGGACGATGGCCAACTTCACCGGACTGGCGGCAGGCCGGCAGCAGGTGCTGACCGACGCCGGCTGGGATCTGGGCCAGCTCGGCCTGACCGGTGCGCCACGGGTCACCGTGCTGGCCAGCTCGGACCGGCACGAATCGATCGATGTGGTGCTGCGCTACCTCGGCCTCGGCGCGCCGACCGTGCTGCCGGCCGACGACCAGGGCCGGCTGCGAGCCGACACGCTGACCGACCGGCTCGGTGACGGTCCGACCATCGTGTGCCTGCAGGCCGGCAACCTGCATTCCGGCGCGTTCGACGAGTTCGCCGCCGCTATCGAGATCGCGCATGAGCACGGTGCCTGGGTGCACATCGACGGCGCGTTCGGCCTCTTTGCCGGTGCCAGCCCGACCCACCGGCACCTGATCGAGGGCTATGCCGGCGCCGACTCCTGGGCCACCGACGCGCACAAGACGCTGAACGTGCCGTACGACTGCGGGATCGCGATCGTCGCGCGGCCGGCCGCGCTGCGCGGCGCCCTGGGCATGCAAGCCGACTACCTGATCCCGGACGCCGCCGGCGACCCACTGGAGAAGGTGCCGGAGATGTCGCGGCGGGCGCGCGGCGTGCCGGTGTGGGCGGTCCTGCAGTCGCTCGGCCGGACCGGGGTCGCCGAGTTGGTCGACCGGCTGGTCAGCAGCGCCCAAGCCATCGCGGCCGGGATCGCCACCATCGACGGGGTCGAGATCCTCAATGACGTGGTGTTCACCCAGACCTGCTTCGCGGTCGGCGACGACGAGCGGACCCGCGCGGTGATGCGCCACATCCTCGACGACGGGGTGACCTGGATGTCAGGCTCCCGGTGGGCCGGTCGGCAGGTCATCCGGATCTCGGTCAGCAACTGGTCCACCGACGCCGAGGACATCGACCGGGCGATCGACGCCGTGCGACGAGCGGTAGCGGCGACCCAGTAGCGCGGGGCGACCGACCACCCGTCAGCGGCAACCGGCCACCGGCTCAGCGCAGGCCGGCGAACAGGTCGTCCTCGGGCAGCGCGGCGTCGGTGTGGTCGCGTACCCGGACGAAGGTCTCGGTACCCATCAGGTCGCTGAACATGTCTCTGCCCATCCGCAGGAAGAAGATGTTCTCCTCCTGGCTGGCATGCGCTTCGAGCGCGTCGAACTTCTGGCCGCTGTAGGCGCGGGTGTCCACCCAGGTGGTGATCTGCTCGTCCGGCAGGCCGATCTCGGGCGCCGGCTGCTCCGTCTCCGAATGCTCCGGGTTCGGGCGCGGGTCGTCCCAGTCGGCGCCCAGCTCGCGCATGGTGCGCTCGAACTCCGCCATCCGCGAACTCGGCACGGTGGTCCAGTAGACCTTGGCGGGCACGCCCGTCGAATCCACCGCCGCCATGGTGATCCGATGCGCCTGGATGTGGTCGGGGTGGCCGTAGAAGCCGTTCTCGTCGTAGGTGACGATCACGTCGGGCTGGTAGTGGCGGATCAGTTCGGCCAGCCGGGCGGCGGCCTCGTCCACCGGCGTGGTCCAGAACGCACCGGGCGCGTCGTTCGTGGCCCAGCCCATCATCCCCGAGTCGGCGTAGCCGAGCAGTTCCAGCTGGCTAACGTTCAGCACCGCGCAGCTCTTCTCCAGCTCCTGCCGGCGCATCTCCACCACGGCCTCGGGGTCGTGACCGGGCTCGCCGGGCTTCACCCCGCCCGGCCCGTCACCGCACCGGCCGTCGGTGCAGGTGACCAGCACCGTGTGGATGCCCTCGGCGGCGGCCTTCGCCAGCACGCCACCGGTGCTGCTCGCCTCGTCGTCCGGGTGCGCGTGCACCGCCATCAGGGTCAGTTCGCGATCGGCCATAGCGCAAGCCTACGGAAGCGGTGCGACGACCCATATGGGACGACAGTATCCAACACACTGTCTATAGCTGTTAAATCTGGCATCGATTAGATTTCGCCTACTCAATTGACGACCCAAGAAGGGTGTTCGTCCAATGAAGATCCGACAGCTTCGACGCGGTACGGATTTGCTGCTGGCGGCCGGCGCCATCGTGGCTGGCGCGCTGGTGGCCGCTGCGCCGTCCTCGGCGGCCACGCCGTTCGCCGCGCAGGCTCGGGCCGCGGGCCTGAGCACGGCACAGATCCGGCAACTGCAGCGGGAGGTGGACACCTACGTCGCCCAGACCGGTGGCCGTCAGGTGTCGGCCAACAAGGTTGCCTTCGCGGGCGGTGATGTCACGGTCGCGATACCGGGGCAGCGCTACGCGTACGACCTCGCCAAGGGTCCGGCTCCCGCAGCGTGGCCGACCTGCTACTACGGCGACCTCTGCGCCTACTCCGGCACCAGCGGCACGGGCACCAAGAAGACCTACTACATCTGCCAGGACGCGCTGCCGTTCAGCTCCGGCACCGGTTCCTTGGAGAACAACCAGACCACCGGCACCAAGGCCTACTTCTACCGCTGGAAGAATGCCGACCTGACCTACCTGGCCTACACCTCGACGGCGCACGAGTACATCTCCAGCTGGACCTGGACCGGCACCGCCGACGTACGAACCTGCTGATCACCAGGCCGAAATCCGCTCGCCGGCACTGCGAGAATCGGCCGCATGAACGACTACCGTGCGGTGAACCTTGCCAACTGGGACGAGCGGGCGCCGGCGCACGCCGCCTCGTCCGGCTATGCGTTGCAGCAGTTCCGCGACGACCCGGGCTATCTGTCGGAGGTGGTCCGGTTCGACCGCGCGCGACTCGGCGACATCGCCGGCCTGCGCGGCCTGCACCTGCAGTGCCACATCGGCACCGACACCCTGTCGCTGCATCGGCTGGGCGCCCGGATGAGCGGGCTGGACTTCTCCGGCTCGGCGCTGGCCGAGGCCCGCGCGCTGGCCGAGGCGGCGGGCGCCGAGATCGACTACGTGCAGGCCGACGCCTACGAGGCGGTGGAGCGCTTCGGCGCCGGGCGGTTCGAGCTGGTCTACACCGGCGTCGGTGCGCTGTGCTGGCTGCCGGATATCGCCCGCTGGGGTCGGCTGGTTGCCGATCTGCTGGCCCCCGGCGGCCGGCTGTTCCTACGGGAGGGTCATCCGGCGCTGTGGGCGATCGATGATGAGCGACCGGACCACCTGCTGGTCCCCGAATACCCGTACTTCGAGACCGCCGAACCGGTGATGTACGAGTCGAAGGGCACCTACGTGCCGACCGAGGCCCAGTTCCAGCACAACTGGAGCGCCAGCTGGAACCACGGCATCGGCGAGATCATCACCGCGCTGCTGGACGCCGGCCTGCGGCTCACCCAGTTCGTCGAGCACCGCTCGGTGCCGTGGCAGGCACTGCCCGGCGCGATGATTTGCGACGCCGACGGTGAGTGGCGGCTGACCGACCGGCCGGAGCGGCTGCCGCTGACCTACACCCTGCAGGCGGTCAAAGGCTGATCAGGATGGGCTGAGGCCGAGCAGCGGTCGTACCTGCTGCCCGGCGAAGCGGGCGAAGTCGGCCAGCGGTGGCGCGTCCTCGCCGACGGACAGCAGCGCCACCGTGGTGGCACCCGCCTCGACGAACCGGCTGACCCGGGCCGCGACGTCGGCGGCCGACGGCCGCCCGGCGACCTTGACGAAGGTGACCACCTCGAGCGGAGCGTCGAAGCCCGAGCGGCCCGCGTCCGTACGACCGGCCAGCACCTGGCGTACCGCCTCGGGTAGCTGGTCCTCGGTCGTCTGCTCGGTCAGGATCACCCCATCACCGACCGCACCGGCCAGCGCGAGGGTCCTCGGACCGACCGCGCCGACCAGCACCGGCGGCACGCTCTGCGGTGGCCAGGCCAGGGTGACGGCGTCGAGCCGCACGTACCGTCCGGACGTCGAGATCGTCTGTCCTTGCAGTAACTGGCGCAGCGCCGTGGTGTACTCCGCCAGCAGGGTCATCGGCGAGGGCACCCGCGCCCCGACCTGGCCCATCCAGTCCAGCACGCCGTGCCCGACGCCGGGCATCAGCCGGCCGGGGAACAACCGGGCCAGCGTCGCCAACTCCATCGCGGTCAGCGCCACGTTGCGCAGCGGAACCGGCAACAGGCCGATGCCCACCCGCAGTCGCTCGGTCCAGGCCAGTACGGCCGCCGCGGTGGCGATGCCGCTCTCGGCGAAGCAGTCCTCCCACACCCACAGCTCGTCCAGGCCGGATTCCTCGGCGGCCATCGCCACCGGCCGCAGCTGTTCCGGCGCGAGGTCCGGTGGAAAGATCACGCCCAGGCTCACCATGGCATTAGCCCAGCACGCCACGCACCGAGGCGTAGCCCTTGAGCAGGTTGCGGGCGATCGTCCGGCGCTGGATCTCGTCCGTCCCCTCATAGATCCGCAACAGCCGCAGCTCGCGGTACCAGCGCTCGAGCGGCAGCTCCCGGGTGTAGCCCATCCCGCCGTGGATCTGCAGCATCCGGTCGACGATCTCGTTCGCCTTGACCCCGCCGAACAGCTTGGCCATCGACTGGGCATGCCGTGAGTCCATGCCCTGATCGACCTGCCAGGCCGCCGACAGCACCAGCCAGCGCAGTGCCTCCACCTCCACCGCGGAGTCGGCGATCATCCACTGGATGGCCTGCCGGTTGGCGATCGGCTCGCCGAAGGTGACCCGGTTGCGGGCGTGTTCCATCGCCATCTCCATCAGCCGCTCGCAGGCGCCGACGGCCCGTGCCGGCAGCAGGTAGCGGCCTCGGCCGATCCACTGCATGGCCAGCGCGAAGCCTTGGCCGAGCTCACCGAGGATGTTGCGCTCGGGCACCCGGACCTCGTCGAACACCAGCGCCGCCGGGCCCCACTCACCCATGGTGTCGATGTATTCCGACTTCCAGCCCATCTCCCGGTCGGCCAGGAAGCAGGTCACGCCGCCGTTGACGCCCTTGTCGGGATCGGTGATGGCGAACACCATGGTGAAGTCGGCCTCGTTGCCACCGGTGATGAACGTCTTCTCGCCGTTGATGATCCAGTCCGAGCCGTCCTTGCGGGCGGTGGTACGGATCGCGGTGGCATCCGAGCCGGCGCCCGGTTCGGTGATCGCGAAGCAGGAGATCCGCTCGCCCTCGATGGTCGGCAGCAGATACTCCTGCCGCTGCGAATCGTTGGCGTGGAACAGGATGTTGTCGGCCGAGCCACCGAACCGGAACGGCACGAACGAGCGTCCGAGTTCGACCTCGATCAGCGCGGCGAGCACCGCGGACAGGTTCATCCCGCCGTACTCCTCCGGCGTCTGGATTCCCCAGAAGCCGAACCGGCGAGCCTTGTCCCGCAACTCCTTGAACTCGTCGGCGGTGACGCCCGGTTGGTGCGCCCGCTCCCGGCGCAACGCCTCGGGTTCCAGCGGCATGATCTCCCGGCGGACGAAGTTGCGTACCCAGTCGCGGGTCTCGATCTCTTCACTGCTCAGCGACAGATCCACTTCGGCCTCCTACCGCGCTGCTTCCAGGCTAGAGCTAGGGCTAGGGCTCGATCACGATCTTGCCGACCAGCGAACCGGATTCCATCGCGGCCAGCCCGTCGCCGACCGCGGCCAGCGGCAGCGTGCGGTCGATCCGCGGTCGCAGACCGGTCGAGACCAGCAGCGCCAGCAGATCGGTCAGCTCCGACCGGGTACCCATGGTGGAGCCGATCACCTGCAACTGCAGGAAGAAGATCCGGTTCAGCTCGGCCGGCGGGGCGGCCCCGGAGGTGGCACCGGAGATCACCACCTGCCCGCCCGGACGAAGCGACTTCAGCGAATGCGACCAGGTGGCCGCGCCGACCGTCTCCAGCACCGCGTCCACCCGTTCCGGCAGCCGGGCGCCGGACGGGAAGGCTTCGTGCGCGCCTAGCTCCCTGGCGACGGCCTGCTTCTCCTCGGTGCGGGCGGTGGCCCAGACCCGCAGGCCGGCGGCCCGGGCCAACATGATGCAGGCCGACGCGACGCCGCCGGTGGCACCCTGCACCAGCACGGTCTGGCCGGGCCGCAGGCTGGAGTTGACGAAGAGCATCCGGTACGCGGTCAGCCAGGCGGTCGGCAGGCAGGATGCCTCGGCGAAGCTCAGCTCCGGCGGCTTGGGGATCAGGTTGGCAGTCGGCACCGCGACCAGTTCGGCCAGCGATCCCTGATGCTTCTCGCTCAGGAGACTGCGACCGGGGTCCAGGGTCTCGTCCCCGGTCCAGCCGTCGGCGCTGATCACCCCGTGCACCACCACCTCGGCGCCGCTGGCGGTGTCGATGCCGGCCGCGTCGCAACCCAGGATCATCGGCAACCGGTCGGCGGTGATGCCCACCCCACGCAGCGTCCACAGGTCGTGATGGTTGAGGCTGACCGCCTTGACCCGCACGGTGGACCAGCCCGGCCCCGGCTCGGGTTCCGGACGGTCACCGACCACCAGGCCGGACAGCGGGTTGTCGGCGTCGAAGGACTCGGCGTAGGCGGCTCGCATACCGCGACCCTAACCGCCGCCCCGTTGCACGGCTGGGCCCGCTCTCCGGTTCGGAGAGTTATCCACCTCAGCGGTGGAGGATCCTCCGCACCCGAGGCCGAGGCCGCGGTCAGGTCAGCAGGTCCGCCGGCACCGAGCCGAGCGCCCGCTCGATCGCGGCCACCAGTTCGCGGGCCGAACCGGCGGTCAGCTCCACGGCCACCCGGTGACCCGGCCGGCCGTCGGAGAAGTCGATGTTCAGCGTGTGCTCGGCCTGCGCGTGCACCGGATGGTCGTAGTAGACGGTGGCCGTATTGAGCTTGAACCAGCCGTCCCGGCCCTTGCCGCTGCCGGTGATCTCGGCGAACTCGGTGGTGTAGGTGCACATGTCAGTTCGATCCGATCGTGCGGGCGAAGAATGCGCCGACCTTGGTGTAGGCGTCCTCGGCCTGCTCCTGCCGGTAGGACGGCCGGTCGGTGGCGAAGAACCCGTGACCGGCGCCGTCGTAGCGGTGGAACTCGTGCTCCTTGCCCAACTCGGTGAGGATGCGATCCAGCTCGTCGACGTGGGCCGGTGACGGGTGGACGTCATCGTTGCCGAAGATGCCGAGCAACGGGGCACGCAGGTTGGGCAGCTGGTCCTTCAGGTTGTGCATCCGTACCGGGTAGCCCGGCTCGGTGTCCTCGATCACGAAGGCGCCATAGCAGTCGACCGCACCCTGCACATCCAGGTTGCAGGCGACCAGGACCGACTGCCGGCCACCCGAACAGTGCCCCAGCACGGCGACCTTGCCGTTGTTGGTGGATAGTCCGCGCAGGTGCTCGATGGCGCCGGCCACGTCACCGAGCAGCCTTTCATCGGGCACCCCGCCGCTGGCCCGGGACGCGGCGGCCGCGTCGTCCGGGTCCTGCCCCGGGGCTTCGCGGTAGTGCAGGTTGGGCATCACCACGTCGTAGCCGTCCACCGCGAACCGGCGGGCCACCTCCTTGCTCCACCGGTCATAACCGGGCATGTGATGGATGAGCACTACGCCGCCACGCCGGCCGGTCGAGGCCGGGCTAGCGGTGTATGCCTCGATCTGGTCGCCGTCCGCGCCGGTGATCCGGATCGTCGCCGCACTCATTCCGTCGTCCACTCGTTCCTCCTTGCCGTTGAAACCCGTGCTTGCCGTTGAAACCCGCCCTTGCCGTCTGAATTCGCGCTTGCCGTTGAAACCCGTTCTGCCGGCGGGCCCTACGCTGGGCGCCGTGCCATCGCTGCGGTCGTCGTTGCGTCGCCGGCCGTTCGTCGCCCTGCTGGTGTTGATAGTGCTCCTGCTAGCTGGGTACGCCGCACGCGCGGCGCACGACCGGCATCCGGCGCCGCCGCGGGCCGTCGCACTGTCCACGTTGCCGGTGCAGGCGCGGCAGACGGTGACGCTGATCCAGCACGGCGGCCCGTTCCCCTATCCCGAGGACGGCACCGTCTACGACAACCGCAACCGGCGGCTGCCGGCGGAGCCGCTCGGCTTCTATCACGAGTACACGGTGTCGACACCGGGCGACACCGACCGGGGCGAGCGCCGGATCGTCACCGGCCGGAACGGCGCGTTCTACTGGACCGCCGATCACTACGCCAGCTTCCTGCGGATCAACCTGAGCGGTTGAGGGGTCAGCGGTTGACCGCCCAGGCCGGCGGCCGCTTCTGCCGGAACGCGGCGATGCCCTCGGCCGCCTCGTCGCTGGCGAAGTACTGGGCCGACAGTGCGCTCATCGCGCTCAGATCCTCGGCCAGCGACCTGCCGCTGCGGTCCCGGCGCAGCAGCTGCTTGGTGGCGGCCAGCGCCTTCGGCTCGCAACCGGCGAGCAGTTCGGTGCAGCGGGCCAGTTCGGCATCGACATCGACGACCACCCGGTTCAGCAGGCCGATCTCGGCAGCCCGGGCGGCGTCGAAGGTCTCGCCGGTCAGGCACAGTTCCAGCACCGCCCGCGGCGTCATCCGGGGCAGCACCGGTGCCGAGATGACCGCCGGCACCAGGCCGAGCCGGACCTCGGTGAAGGCGAAGTCGGCGGCCGGCGTGCCGATCGCGATGTCGCTGGCCGCGATCAGTCCGATGCCGCCGGCCCGCGCCTTGCCGGCCACCCGGGCCAGCACCGGCTTGCCGAACTCCCAGAGCCGCTGCAGCAGCACCGGAAAGGCGTTGATCGGCTGCTCGGCGGCCGGTACGTCGGTGACCGTGGTCAGATCCATGCCGGAGCAGAACACCGAGCCGGTATGGCTGAGCACCACGCTGCGCACGGCGCCGTCGGCCTCGGCGGCATCCAGGGCAGCGCGCAGCTGCGCCAGCAACTGCGCCGAGAGCGCATTGCGCCGCTCCGGGGCGTCCAGCGTGATGGTGGCCACCGAACCGGCGACCTGGTAGTCCACGGTGCTCACTGCGTTCTCCCTCGGCGTCTCGTCCTGGGCACTGTAGGACACTGGCTGCTATGCCATCCGCCCTGCCGCTCGGTGACCCGGCTCCGCCGTCGGGTCGGCTGCCGGAATCGGCGCTGGCAGGACTCGGCAGCGTGCCGTTCGGCTGCTACGTGCACATCCCGTTCTGCACCGTGCGCTGCGGCTACTGCGACTTCAACACCTACACCGCCGCCGAACTCGGCAACGGGGTGAGCCGGGGCAGTTACGCCGACCTGGTGCTGGCCGAGCTTCGGCTGGCCCGCGACGTGCTGCCGGCGAGCGCGCCGCCGGTGTCGACAGTGTTCTTCGGGGGTGGCACGCCGACGCTGCTGCCGGCCGAGCACCTCGGCTTGATCGTGCGGGCGATCGGCGAGGAGTTCGGGCTGGCCCCGGACGCGGAGGTGACCACCGAGGCAAATCCTGAATCGGTCACCCCTGCCTACTTCGGCAAGCTTCGCGAGGCCGGTTTCAACCGGGTGTCGCTCGGCATGCAGTCCGTCGCCGAGCACGTACTGGCGGTGCTGGACCGGCAGCACCGGCCGCAGCGTGCGGTGGCGGCGGTGGCGGAGGCTCGCGCGGCCGGCTTCCGCCACGTCAACCTCGACCTGATCTACGGCACGCCGGGGGAGTCCGAGCGGGACTGGCAGGACTCGCTGGACGCGGCGGTGGGCTCCGGCGCGGACCATGTGAGTGCCTACGCGCTGATCGTGGAGGAGGGCACCCCGCTGGCTCGCAAGGTCGCCACCGGTGCCATCGCCGCGCCGGATGACGACGTGCTGGCCGACCGCTACCTGCAGGCGGACGAGACCCTGGCCGCGGCTGGCTTCAGCTGGTACGAGGTCTCGAACTGGGCCCGCGAGCCGGCCGCCCGGTCGGCGCACAACCGGCTGTACTGGTCCGGCGCGAACTGGTGGGGCGCCGGGCCCGGCGCGCACAGCCACGTCGGCGGGGTGCGCTGGTGGAACGTCAAGCACCCGGCCCGCTACGCGGGGTTGCTGGAAGCCGGCCGCAGTCCGGCGGCCGGCCGGGAGACGCTGGACTCGGCGGCGCAGCTGACCGAACGGGTCATGCTGCAGCTGCGGATGGCCGAGGGCCTGGTGCTGGCCGGGCTGCCGGTCGCGGCCGTCCGGCATGCCGAGCAGTGCGTCAGCTGGGGGCTCGCCGAACGGGCGCCGCTGGCCGAGGGTCGGCTGGTGCTGACCCAGCGGGGCCGGCTACTGGCCGACGCGGTCGCCCGGGATCTGCTGCTGGCGATCGGCTGAACGTCCGGTCCGCCTTGGGCTCAGCCCTTCTTGGGGCGCTGGAGCTCAGCTCTTCTTGGGGCGCAGTTCGTCCAGATCCAGCACCCGCACGTGCAAGGTGTGCCGCTGCTGCAGCGCGGCCCGCAGCGCTCGATGCAGGCCGTCCTCCAGGTAGATCTCGCCGTGCCACTGCACCGCGTGCGGGAACAGGTCACCGTAGAAGGTGGAGTCGGAGTCCAGCAGCTTGTCCAGCGCCAGCTCCCGCTTGGTGGTGATCAGTTCGTCCAACCGCACCGAGCGCGGCGGCACATTGGCCCAGTCCCGGGTGGAGAAGCCGTGATCCGGATACGGCTTGCCGTCCCGGACCCCTTTGAAGATCACGAACGCTCAGCCCCCGTACCGGCACATCGAGTGCGATTGCGCGGCTAGCTTATCGCGAGCCGATTTGCCTGCCGTCGCCGGAGAAGCAGGCGTGCAAGTCGTACCGAGGGATTAGGCTCTTTCCAGAGCGGTTTGAGAGCAACCCAAAGACAGCAGCTCGGGCAGACCGAAGCGGTTGCGAGCGGACAAGTCGAGGGAAGGAGCGCGGTGAACGTCGAGGAACGCAAGCTCGAGGTGCTGCGTGCCATCATCTCCGACTTCATCGCCACCAACGAGCCGGTCGGCAGCAAGGCGCTGGTGGACCGGCACAATCTGGGCGTGTCCCCGGCGACCATCCGCAACGACATGGCGGCGTTGGAGGAGGAGGGGCTGATCCAGCAGCCGCACACCTCCGCCGGCCGGGTGCCCACCGATGCCGGGTACCGAGTGTTCGTGGACAAGCTGACCTCGATCAAGCCGCTGTCGGCGGCCGAGCGCCGGGCCATCGAGCGGTTCCTGAACGAGGCGGTGGACCTGGACGGCGTGGTGCAGAACGCCGTCCGCGCGCTGGCCCAGCTGACCCGCAACGTGGCGGTGGTGCAGTACCCGTCGCTGTCGCGGTCCCGGGTGCGGCACATGGAGACGGTGCTGCTCAGCCCCGCCCGGTTGATGCTGGTGCTGATCACCGACACCGGACGGGTCGAGCAGCGCGTGGTCGAGTTGCCCGGCCCGGTCGAGGACAGCGACGTGGCCGAACTGCGCACCGTGCTGAACGGCAAGCTCAAGGACCAGCGGCTGGCCGACGCGCCGACCATCATCGCCGACCTGCCGTCGGCGGTGCCGGGCCACCTGCGCGGCCTGGTGGCCACGCTGTCCTCGGTGCTGCTGGAGGCGCTGGTGGAGCACCCGGCCGAGCGGGTGGTGCTGGCCGGTTCGGCGCACCTGACCGAGCACATCCTGGACTTCCCGGCGATCCGGCCGGTGCTGGAGGCACTGGAGGAGCAGGTGGTGCTGCTGCGGCTACTCGACCAGCAGACAACCGCGGCCGGCCAGATCCTGGTCCGGATCGGCAACGAGAACGCGCACGAGGGACTGCAGACCGCCTCGGTGGTCTCGGCCGGGTACGGCACGTCCGGCATCGCGCTCGGCGGGGTCGGCGTGCTCGGGCCCCGCCGGATGGACTACGCACACACCATGGCCCGGGTGGCCGCGGTGGCCAACTACATGGGCGAGTTGCTCTCGGAGAAGTAGCGCGGGGGACCTGACCGGTGCGGCGGCTCGCAAACCGCCCGCAGGCAACCCAAACGGCTGGATCCCGAGCCGTACACTGGAGCGCGGTTGGCACTCTGCCGGATAGAGTGCCAGAGGCACCTTATTGTTGGAGTGCCAGAGGCACTCGAACGGAGAGTGCCAGTAGGAAAGGGTCGAGGTGACCACGAGAGTGCCTGGTGCTGTCCGCGACTATTACGGCCTGCTCAAGGTAGGTAAGGACGCCACCGCGGAGGAGATCAAGCGCGCCTACCGTCGGTTGGCCCGCGAACTGCATCCGGACGTCAACCCCGATCCCGAGGCGCAGAACCGGTTCAAGGAGATCACCGCCGCCTACGAGGTGCTCTCCGATCCGGAGAAGCGCCGGATCGTCGACCTCGGTGGCGACCCGCTCGCCCCGGGCGGCGGCCAGGGCAGCCCGTTCACCGGCTTCGGCGGTTTCGGCGACATCTTCGAGACGTTCTTCGGCAGCAGCGGCGCCCGCGGCCCGCGCAGCCGGATCCGGCAGGGCGCCGACGCGCTGCTGCGGTTGGACCTGAGCCTGCACGAGATGGCCTTCGGGGTGAGCAAGGACATCGCGGTGGAGACCGCGGTGCTGTGCCAGTCCTGCAACGGTGACGGCTGCGCACCAGGCACCCGGCCCCGTACCTGCAGCACCTGCAACGGCCGTGGCGAGGTGCAGTCGATGCAGCGCTCGCTGCTCGGACCGGTGATGACCAGCCGGCCCTGCCCGGCCTGCGCCGGAACCGGCCAGCAGATCCCGACCCCATGCCCGACCTGCGCCGGCGAGGGCCGGGTTCGGGCCCGCCGCACCATCTCGGTGGACGTACCCGGCGGTATCGAGGACGGCATGCGGATCCGGATGTCCGGCCAGGGCGAGGTCGGCCCCGGTGGCGGTCCGGCCGGCGACCTGTACATCGAGGTCACCGAACGTCCGGACGAGACGTTCACCCGGGAAGGCTCCGACCTGCACTGCGCGGTGGCGGTGCCGATGACCGCGGCGGCGCTCGGCAGCACCGTCGACCTGGTCACCCTGGACTCCACCGAGCAGATCGAGATCCGCCCCGGCACCCAGTCCGGGACGATCATCACGCTGCGCGGCAAGGGCGTGCCACGGCTGCGCAGCAACGCCCGCGGTGACCTGCACGTGCACGTCGAGGTCCGCACCCCGACCCGGCTGGACGCCGAGCAGGAGAAGCTGCTGCGCCAACTGGCCGACCTGCGCAACGAGGAGATCAGCGTGAGCAGCAACCGCGGCGGCCTGTTCTCCAAGGTGCGCGACGCGTTCGGGCAGCGCTAGCGCACATGACGCCGCCGCTGTTCGTGGTGGCCTCGCTCGGCACCGGCGACACCGTCGAGCTGACCGGCGCGGAAGCCCACCACGCCGGCACGGTCAAGCGACTGGCGGTGGGAGAGCCGGCCTGGTTGGCCGACGGGCGGGGCGGCCTGGCCGAGGCTCGGGTGGCCGAGGTGGCCCGGGACCGGGTGCGGTTCACGGTGCTGCTGCGCCGGGAACTGGTACGGCCGCAGCCGCGGTTCACGGTGGTGCAGGCGCTGCCCAAGGGGGAGCGGGCCGAACTCGCGGTGGAACTGCTCACCGAGTTGGGCGCCGATGAGATCGTGCCGTGGGCGGCCGGCCGTTCGGTGGCGGTGTGGCGTGGCGAGAAGGCGGCCCGTGGCGTGCAGAAATGGCGCCGGACCGCGCTGGAGGCGGCCAAGCAGAGCCGGCGTGGTTGGTTGCCGGAGGTCGCCGAACTGGCCGGCAGCGCTGCCATCGCCGACCGGGTGGCCGCAGCCGACTGTGCCCTGGTGCTGGATTCGGAAGGCCAGCCGCTCGCCTCGATCACCCCGCCGGCAACCGGCGAGGTGCTGGTGGTGGTCGGCCCGGAGGGCGGCCTGGCTCCCGACGAACTGGCGGCCTTCGCCGAGCGCGGCGCCCGTACCGTCCGGCTCGGGCCCGAGGTGATGCGCACCTCCACCGCCGGGGCTGCTGCGCTGGCGGCGCTGTCGGTGGCCGCCGGGCGCTGGGCCTGACGTGCCGCCCGCGCCGGTGGTTGCGCTGCGGACCAGCACCCGCCGGCCGGGGCGATAACGTGTGGTCATGGACGCTGACTGCTTGTTCTGCAAGATCGTGGCCGGTGAGATACCGGCCACGATCGTTCACGACGGCGACGGTGTGCTCGCCTTCGCCGACGTCAACCCGCAGGCTCCGGTGCACGTGCTGGTGATCCCGAAGCAGCACGTGGCCGACGTCGGCGAGCTGGCGGCGAACCCGGCGGCCGGCACGGCGGTGTTGACCGGCATCCGCGCGGTTGCCGAGCAGCTGCAGTTGGCGTCGTACCGGACCGTGCTGAACACCGGCGGCGAGTCCGGCCAGACCGTCTTCCACGTGCACGCGCATGTGCTGGGCGGCCGGAGGTTCGGTTGGCCGCCCGGCTGAGTACCGCTCAACACGCCGCCGCGGGACGAAAGTTGCCCGATTCGCAGGGCGGCTTGCCCGATTCGCGGGGGCCCCTTGCCCGATTCGCGGGGGCTCATTGTGATTCGGGTTCTCCGATGGGGCGGTCGCACAGGTAAACTGGGTGTTCCCTAGTTCCCGAGCCGGAAAGCAGCACATCGCCTTTGTCGCAACCGTCGGAACCGCTCTCCCGAACCGGTAAGCAGCCCGTCACCACCCGCTTCGAGGTCCCCCCGGACGTCGCCATGGTGGGGTTGCTGGGCCCACGTGATGAGCTACTGCGGCTGATCGAGGCTCGGCTCGCCTCCACCGTGCACGTGCGGGGCAACGAGATCACCATCTCCGGCGCCGCCGCCGACAATGCGCTTGCCATCAGGTTGTTCGAGGAGTTGGTCCAGCTCATGCAGTCCGGTTCCCACCTGACCCCGGATGCGGTCGGTCGCACCCTCAACATCCTGCAGGCCGACACCGAGCAGCGGCCCGCGGAGGTGCTGAGCCTCAACATCCTGTCCCGGCGCGGCAAGAACATCCGTCCCAAGACGGTCAACCAGAAGCATTACGTCGATGCCATCGACAACCACACGGTGGTGTTCGGGATCGGCCCGGCCGGCACCGGCAAGACCTACCTGGCGGTGGCCAAGGCGGTGCAGGCGCTGCAGGCCAAGCAGGTCAATCGGATCATCCTGACCCGGCCGTCGCTCGCGGCGGGCGAGCGGCTGGGCTTCCTGCCCGGCACCCTGAACGACAAGATCGATCCGTACCTGCGGCCGCTGATGGACGCGCTGCACGACATGCTCGATCCGGACTCGGTGCCGCGGTTGCTGCAGGCCGGCACCATCGAGGTGGCGCCGCTGGCCTACATGCGCGGCCGCACCCTCAACGACGCGTTCGTGATCCTGGACGAGGCGCAGAACACCACGCCGGAGCAGATGAAGATGTTCCTGACCCGGCTGGGCTTCGGCTCCAAGGTCGTGGTCACCGGTGACATCACCCAGATCGACCTGCCGGGCAACACCAAGTCCGGCCTGCGGGTGGTGCGCGAGATCCTCGCCGACGTCGAGGACATCTCCTTCAGCTACCTGGACGCCAAGGACGTGGTCCGGCACCGGCTGGTCGGCGAGATCGTCGAGGCATACTCCAAGTACGACGATCGCATCTGATGGCCGCCCCCGCGAGGAGCTGACGGCATTGTCCATCGAGATCAACAACGAGTCCGGGGTCGCGATCGACGAGCTGGCGATCACCTCGGTCGCCCGGCACGTGCTGGACTCCCTCGGCATCAACCCGATGGCCGAGCTGTCCATCCTGGTGGTCGACAGCCAGGCGATGGCAACGCTGCATAAGCAGTGGATGGACCTGGACGGCCCGACCGACGTGATGGCCTTTCCGATGGACACCCTGGACGACAAGCCCGGCATGGAGGCCCAGCCCGGCCCCGCGCTGCTGGGCGATGTGATCCTCTGCCCGGAGGTGGCCGCGACCCAGGCCGAGGCGGCCGGCCACAGCCGGGACGCCGAGCTCTACCTGCTCACCACGCACGGCGTGCTGCACCTACTCGGCTACGACCACGGCGATCCGGAGGGCGAACGGGAGATGTTCGGCCTGCAGACCCAGTTGGTCACCGAGTGGGCGGCCGCCACCGGGCATGCCCCGGTCCGCACCCCGCTGCCGGGAACCGCGGCGGAGAAACGTTCCTGAGGCGATCGAGATGACCGGCCCGGACGTGGTGCTGCTGATCGCGGCGATCCTGCTGATCCCGGCCGCCGGCGCGCTGGCCGCTGCCGACGCGGCGCTGGCCCGGATCTCGGTCGCCCGGGTCGAGGAACTGGTGCGGGAGGGTCGGCGGGGGAGCCGGTCGCTGGCCCGGCTGGCCGCCGACCGACCCCGGCACACCAACCTGCTGCTGCTGCTGCGGCTGGCGGCCGAGCTGACCGCGACGGTGTTCGTCACCACGGTGGCCACCGCGCGCTGGGGCCTGCACTGGTGGGTGGTGCTCGGCAGCATCGCGGTGATGGTGGTGATCAGCTACGTGCTGATCGGCGTCGGCCCCCGCACCATCGGGCGCCAACATGCTTATCCGGTAGCGCTGATCTCGGCTGGGCCGGTGCTGCTGCTCGGTCGGATCTTCGGCCCGCTGGCGTCCCTGCTGATCCTGCTGGGCAACGCCATCACACCCGGCCGGGGCTACCGGGACGGGCCGTTCGGCTCCGAGATCGAACTGCGCGAGCTGGTGGATCTGGCCGAGTCGCGCGGCGTGGTCGAACGTGGCGAACGCGAGATGATCCAGTCGGTGTTCGACCTCGGCGACACCATCGCCCGCGAGGTCATGGTGCCGCGTACCGACGTGGTGTTCATCGAGAGCACCAAGACCGTGCCGCAGGCGCTGGCGCTCGCGCTGCGCTCCGGCTTCAGCCGGATCCCGGTGGTGGCCGACAACGTCGATGACGTGGTCGGCCTGGTCTACCTCAAGGACCTGGTGCGGCGTGCCCAGGTTCCGGACCGGGCCAAGCAGACCAAGCTGGACGAAGTGATGCGCCCGCCCACGTTCGTGCCGGAGTCCAAGCGGATCGACCAGTTGCTGCGGGAGATGCAGACCACCAACTCGCACATGGCGATCGTGATCGACGAGTACGGCGGCACCGCCGGCCTGATCACCATCGAGGACATCCTGGAGGAGATCGTCGGCGAGATCCGTGACGAGTATGACGTGGAGCAGGCACCGGTGGAGCAACTCCCGGACGGCGCGTACCGGCTTACCGCGCGGCTGCCGGTGGAGGATCTCGGCGAGCTGTTCGATGTCGAGGTGCCGCGCGGTGACGACGTGGAGACCGTCGGCGGGCTGCTGGCACAGGTGCTCGGCCGGGTACCGATCGCCGGCTCCTCGGCTACCGCCTACGGCCTGGAGCTGACCGCCGAAAGCACCCGGGGACGGCGGAACCGGATCGACACCGTGCTGGTCCGCAAGCTGTCGGATCAGCCGGAGGAGACCGGGTGAGTGGGTTCGACAGCGAGGACGCCAAGCTGGTGACGCTGGCCCGGGCCACGATGGCCCGTACCGGCGCGGCGCAGGGCGCCGCGCTGCGCGACAGCGACGGACGCACCTACGCCGCGGCCACCGTGTCGCTGCCGTCGTTGCGGCTGTCCGCGCTGCAGGTCGCGGTGGCGATGGCGCTGGCCTCGGCCGCACCCGGCATCGAGGCGGCGGTGGTGTTCGGTGGCGAACCAACCGATCCTGCCGGGGTAGCCGCGGTGCGTGAGCTCACCGCGGCGGCCCCGGTGTACTTCGTGGACCGGCAGGGCAGCCTCACTACCAGTGATAGACCTTGATGCCGGACAACGTGCCGACGAACACCGCGCCGGCGTACAGCGCGGGCGCGGCGAACCGGTTGACCGAGCCCACCGGCAGGCTGTAGACGCTGGCGCCGGTGGCCGGGTTCAGCGCATGCAGCATGCCGGCTCCGTAGTCCAGCGCCCAGACGTAGCCGGCGCCGACCGTCACCGTGCCGTTGATGTTGGCGGCGGCGTGCCAGAGCACGGTCATGGTGCCGTTGCTGTTGATCCGGACCGCCCGGACGCCGTCGGTGCAGGGCACGAACACCTCGGCGCCGACGGTCGCCGCCCCACCGAACGAGTTGCACAGCGACATGCTCGACACTTGGCCCCCGATGCCGCCGAGCTTGCTCCGGTTGAGCAGGTACGCCTTGCCGTTCTTGCCGGCGGCGAAGACGTAGTTGCCGACGATCTGCGGTCCCTGCGAGCCGAGGTCCAGGTCGCTGGCGTTGTCGTTGCGCCAGACCGACGGTGAGAAGGAGTCGATGATCCGCTGCCCGGCGATCTTCAATATGGAGTCGGTGTAGTCGTAGCTGCCGGTGCTCGCGGTGGCACCGTTGCCGACCGCCACCAGCAGGCCGCCGCCGGGGTTCTCCGCCGGGCCGGGCGTTGCCCAGATGCCGCCCTCGCGCGAGGTCGGCACGGTGAAGTTCCACAGCCCGGCGGTGGTCGGGTGGTCCAGATCCAGGCCGACCACGCTGCCCCGGTAGCTGCTGCAGTCACCGGCCAGCCCGCCGTAGGGCAGGTAGACCCGGCGGCCGGCCACGATCAGCGCACCACGCTGCTGCATCGCCTTCGGGTCGATGCCGGACACCGAGGCCGGCACGTCCACGGTGCGCGACCACTTGACCGCGCCGGTGGCCGGGTTCAGGCCGGTGGCCACGTGGTGGATCGACGGCGAGCCGAGCAGCGAGACCACGACCACCGTGTCGGTGGCCGCGTCGTAGGCCGGGGTGCCGGTGATGCCGGTCGGGTCGATGTCGCCGCACGGCAGGCTGGACCGCGACACCGGGGCACCGAGGTTCCGCCGCCAGACGACCGCGTTGTTGGACAGCCGGTACACCGAGTTGTTCTCGGTGGCCACGATGGTGATGCCGTGGTCGACGATGATCGGCTGGGCGTAGACGGCGCCGTCCAGGTTCAGCGACCAGGCCAGCGTCGGTGCCGTGCTGCCGATGTGCTTGGCGGTGATGGCATATCCGGATCGGGTGTTGCCGCCGTGGTAGGTCGGCCAGTCGGCGTACCCGGTGCTGGCGGTGGTCTGCGCCGTGGCTGTCGGATGCGTGGTGGCTGTCGGATGCGTGGTGGCCTGCATCGTGGCCTGCGTCCTGGCTATTGCGATAACGGCGGTGGCGGATCCTGCGGTAACGGGGGTTGCCGAGCCATCGGTGGCAGGCAGCAGCGCGGCGGCCAACACGGCCGCCGCGATAAGCCCGGTTTTGCGAGTCATGCGCACAGTCTTCATGCGCACAGTCTCGCGCGTCCGGCCCTACTCGGCATTCCGGCAACCCCGGCCGGTCTCGCTACTCACTGTCGCCGGCTGCTCACCTGCCACCGGGTGGGGCCGGTCGTCCCGCTCGTCATCGGGGATTGGCCAAGGATTCAACTGACAGGGTTCTATGGCATCCTTTGCGGCGTTAAGGTCAAGCCGAACCTGTCCCCACGCCCGAGAGGGGCATCATGCGCCATAACGCTCGAATGGGGCGACGCAGTGTCGCCGCCGTGTGCGCCGCCATGGTCGTCACCAGCACAGCAGTCGCGATCGCGAGCCTGGCTCCGGCTGCCGCAACCCCGCGACCATCCGCATCGCCCAGCTCGTCCAGTTGCCAACTCGGCAACGGCGTTCAGCACGTCATCAGCATCGTCTTCGACAACGTGCACTTCTCCCGGGACAACCCCAACGTCCCGTCCGACCTCGAGCAGATGCCGCACCTGCTCAACTTCCTGAAGTCCAACGGAACCGTGCTGTCGAACACGCACACGCCGCTGATCGCGCACACCGCCGATGACAGCCTGACTATCTACACCGGCCTGTACGGCGACCGGCACGGCCAGCCGGTCAGCAACTCCTACAAGACCTACAACCCGGACGGGACGACGGACCCGGCGGCTTCGTTCGCGTATTGGACCTCGCCGGTCGACGACACCGCCAAGCCGGCGCCGACGCCGGGCCACGACACCGCGCCCTCCATGGCGTACTCGGCGTCCGTCCCGGCGACGTCGGTCAACACCGGCCAGCAGACCCCGGCGCCGTGGGTGCCGTTCACCCGGGCCGGCTGCTCGGTCGGCGACTTCTCCACCGCCAACATGGTGCTGGAGAACACCAACGTAGATCTGCCGACCGTCTTCGGGCCCAACTCGCCCGAGGTGGCGCAGTACAACGCCGACCCGTCCTCGTTCAAGGACCCGGAGACTGCCGACTACGTGGGCGTCGCGGTGCACTGCGCCCAGGGTGATGCCACCTGCGCCAACGCCCAGGCGGTGAAGTTCGGCCAGACCACGCCGTCGCCGTCCGCGGTGGCCGACCTGCTGCCCACCGAACCGGGCGGCTACCAGGGCTACCAGGCGCTGTTCGGGCACAAGTACGTCGCCCCGGTGCTGGGCGCCGGTACGCCGTCGCTGACCCACAACGGGTACCCGGTCACCGACGCCAACGGCAACCTGACCGACCTCAACGGCAACCCGCTGATCAACACCTTCGCGAACAAGCCCGGCTTCCCTGGCTTCAGCCCGACCGCCACCCAGTCGTTGGCCTACCTGGCCGACATGCAGGAGAGCGGAATCCCGATCACCTACGGCTACATCTCCGATCTGCACGAGCGCAAGGCCGGCACCAGCGGCTGCACCACCGTCTCGGCAACCGGCAGCGGCAAGCCGGTCGGTCCCGGTGACAGCTGCTACGTCACCAACGCGCAGAACTACGACGCCGCCTTCAACACCTTCTTCCAGCGGCTAGCTGCCGACGGCATCACGCCGGCGAACACCGAGTTCGTGATCAGCTCCGAGGAGAACGACCAGTTCGCCGGCGCCAACATCGGCCGGGCGACCCAGCCCACGCCGGCCGGCTGCGACGGCGTCACGGTGGCCTGCCACTACACCCCGACCCAGATCGGGGAGTTGCAGGCGAACATCACCGGCCTGCTGGCCAACTCGGCCAGCACCACTGCCGGCACCAAGTTCGACATCGAGCCGCAGGGTGCCTCGATCTACGTGCACGGCCAACCGGCCTCGACCGACCCGGCGGTGCGGCAGTTGCAGCGCGACACCGCGGCGATCACCGGCAACGACCCGTACACCGGGGTGACGAACGAGAAGATCACCAACTACCAGGCCGGCGCGATCGAGCAGCGGATCCTGCACATGCAGGCGTCCGATCCGCTGCGCACGCCGACCTACAGCCTGTTCCCGAAGCCGGATTACTTCTTCTCCACCTCCGGCCCGAACGTCAGCATCAACAACGGGTTCGCCTACAACCACGGTTACTACAGCCCGAACATCGACGTGACCTGGTCCTCGCTGGTCGGTCCCGGAGTGGCCGCCCGCGGCGTGGACGGCCCGCAGCCGGCGGCCGGCAACCAGCCGTCGGATCCGAACTCGACCCGCACCGTGCCGCAGGCCAGCACGGTGGGCACCTGGGTGGAGGAGACCGATCTGCGGCCGACCCTGCTGTACCTGACCGGTCTCGAGGACGACTACCCGACCGACGGCCGGGTGATCAGCCAGGCGCTGAGCAACCCAGCCGGGGCGCTGCAGGACACCGAGGCGTTGGCCGTGGCCTACCAGCAGCTCAATTCCAGCGTCGGAGAGTTCGCGACCAACACCCTGATCGCCGACAGCGCTGCGCTGGCGTCCGGCTCGGCGAGCGATGATTCGGCCTTCACCACCGAGCAGGAGGCCCTGTCGGTGCTGGCCGATAACCGGGATCGGGTCGCCGCCAAGATGAAGGAGGTGCTCATCGCGGCCGCGGCCGGCGATGCGCCCTCGCACGGCCAGGTGACCTCACTGCAGGCGCAGGCCCGGGCGTTGATCGCCCAGTCGGAGCGGCTTGCCGCCGGAACGGGGGGCTGAGCCACTGACGTTCGCGGGGTGCGGGCCGGATGAATGCGGCCCGCACCCCGCGTCCGCGTTCCGGCCCGCTATCCGTGGATCGGGACGCAACGTTCGACGGCGGTCACCAGGGCGTCGGCGTAGGTCTGCTGGTCGGCGGAGCTCAGGCCGGACCTGCCGGCGCTGTTTCCGCCGGCCTCGTTGTAGATCCACGGCACTCGGGAGAGCAGCTGGACCAGCCAGATGTTGCCGGCTGCCAGCCCACGACTGCCCAGGTCATAGCCGACGTTGCTCCGCAGCTCGACGGAGTGGCCTTCGATGCGTGTCCGCTGGGAACGAAAGATCTGACCGTACTGCCTGCTGAGCGCCGCTAGTCGACTGTCGGTGAAGTAGACCTTCCTGCCGTTCGGGGTCTCCCGGTAGTCGCCGACCGTCTGGTAGTAGACGATGTTGTTGCCCTGGTCGAATCCGATGCCACCGTTCGGGCCGGCCTGGTCGTGGATGCTCAGGGCGAGCGCCGCGTGCGCGGCGTTGGCGATAGCCGCACGCTGGCCGAGCGACACCCGGTCAGTGGCGTCGGCCTTGGTCATGATCACCCGGTAGCCGGCGGCGGTCAGCCTCGCCCTGACCCGCTCGGCGACCGCGAACACGTCGCGCATCTCCGGCTCGTTCTCGTAGTCGGACACATCCAGTCCGGTGCCGGGATCGCTCGCGTGGATCGTCGGGCTGTGTCCCGGATCGAGAACGATGACCGGACGAATCGGCGCCGGGTTCGCCGTACTGCTCCGCGGCGGAGCCGGCTTGGGGCTCGTCCGGACCGGGCTGGTGGAGGATCTCGGCGCGGTCGCCGGACGGGTCGGCGCAGCGGCGGAGGAGTGAGCGGCGGAGGAGCTCGCCGGCGTGCTGGCCACCGGGAGCTCGGTGGGTGCCGGTGCGCCCGAACCCCCGCACGCCGCCAACGCGGTGAGCGCGCCGAGCGCGGCGATCGTACGCAGCGACGCGTGCCGTCCCATCCGGTCACCGTAGCGGCTGCTGCCGGTGCTGGAAGGATGGCATCGTGACCGCACCGGCATCCGGCTACCGCTCCGGCTTCTGCGCCTTCGTCGGCCGGCCGAACGCCGGCAAGTCCACGCTGACCAATGCCCTGGTCGGCAGCAAGATCGTGATCACCAGCGACAAGCCGCAGACCACCCGGCGGGCCGTACGCGGGGTGCTCACCAGGCCGGACGCGCAACTGGTAATCGTGGACACACCCGGCCTGCACCGACCGCGGACGCTGCTCGGCCAGCGGCTCAACGACGTGGTGCGGGCGACCCTGACCGAGGTCGACGTGATCGGCTTCTGCCTGCCCGCCGACCAGCGGGTCGGGCCGGGCGATCGCTTCATCGCCGCCGAGCTTGGCGAGCTTTCCGCACCGGTGATCGGCATCGTCACCAAGACCGATCTGGTGTCCCGAGCCCGGATCGCCGAGCAGCTGACCGCGGTTCACGAGCTGGCGGACTTCGCCGAGATCGTGCCGGTCTCGGCCACCGCCGGCGACCAGGTCGAGCTGCTCGCCGACCTGCTGATCGGCCGGTTGCCCGACGGGCCGCAGCTCTACCCGGCCGACGCGATCACCGACGACGACGTGGAGCTGCGGATCGCCGAGCTGATCCGGGAGGCCGCGCTGGCCGACGTCCGGGACGAGCTGCCGCATTCGATCGCGGTCACCGTGCAGGAGGTGCTGCCGCGCGAGGTGCCGGCGGGCCGGCCGCCGCTGACCGACATCTTCGCCACCGTGCACCTGGAACGGTCCAGTCAGAAACCGATCCTGCTCGGCGCCGGCGGATCCCGGCTGAAGCGGATCGGCACCGAGGCCCGGCACGGTATCGAGCAGTTGCTGGGCCAGCGGGTCAACCTCAAGCTGCATGTCTCGGTGTTGGGAGAGTGGCAGCGCGACCCGAAGAAACTCGATCGACTGGGCTTCTGAGCGTCGCCTATGTTGCAAGGGATCAAGTAGGGAGTCTGGCATGCTCAGCCGGTACCGCGCGGCCTACGCGCCGCCTGGTGCGCTGGCCTTCTCGGCGGCCGGTTTCGTCGCCAGGTTCGCCCTTGCGATCTATCCGATCGGGCTGGTGCTGATCGTCTCGGCGCGTACCCACACCTACGGCTTCGCCGGCGTGGTCAGCGGCTGCTACGTGCTGGGCGGCGCGGTGGGCGGCCCGATCGGTGGCCGGCTGGTGGATCGGTACGGCCAGCGTTCGACGCTGCTGTGGTTCGCGGTGGCGCACGTCGCGTTCGCGATCTGCTTGGGCGTGCTGCTCGTGGTGCGCGCACCGCTGTGGACGCTGCTGCCACCGGCCATCGGCATGGGCGTCAGCTTTCTCAGCGTGGGCGCGCTGATCCGGGCTCGCTGGTCACACGTGTGGGCGGACGAAGCCGGCCCACGCTCGACCGCGTACTCGATCGAGTCGGCGCTGGACGAGATGGTCTTCATGCTCGGCCCGCTGGTCGCCACCGTGCTGGCCACCCACCTGCCGGGTCTGGTGACGCTGTGCGTCGCGGTCGCGTTGATCCTGCTGGGCTCGGGCTGGCTGGCCTCGCAGACCCGGACCGAGCCGCCGGTGCAGCCGCGCCAGCACGATGACCGGTTCGCGCTGGCCATCCGCGGCCTGCAGCTGATCACCTGGATGATGGTGTTCATGGGCGCGGTGTTCGGCGGCGCCGAGGTCACCATGGTGGCCTTCTGCGGCCAGCACGGCCAGCGCGGCAACTCCGGTTGGGTGGTTGCCTGCTTCGCCGCCGGCAGCATGGTGGCCGGTATCGGCTACGGCGCCCGGCACTGGCGCAGCCCGCTGCTGCGCCGGTTCGTCGGCAGCGCGGTGATCTTCGGGCTGCTGCCACTGCTGTTCCTGGCCGCCGGCAGCGTCGGGTCGCTCGCGGCGTACACCTTCTTCATCGGCCTCGGCATCGCGCCCACCCTGATCGGCTGCTTCAGCCTGGTGGACGAGTTCGTGCCGGCCGGCTCGCTCACCGAGGGCCTGACCTGGGTGGTCACCGGCCTGTCGATCGGTTACGGCGCCGGGGCCGCGCTGGTCGGCGGCATCGCCGATCGGCACGGAGCGCACGCGGCCTTTCTGGTGCCGATCAGCTGCGCGCTGCTGGCGGCCGGGTTCGCGATCGGGCTCGCGGTCCGGCTGCGCACATCGGTCCGGCCGGCGGCAGCCGAGGTCGGCGTGCCGGGGTGACCGCACTCGCCGGGCCGCCCGCCGAGGTGGCGGTGCCGCCGGTGGTGGTCCGGCTGGCGGCCGGCGAACCGATCCGGCCGGTGTGGCGCAACGAGGTCGGCGGCCTGACCTTCGCGCTCGGGCCGGGCGACGGCGACCGGTACGTCAAGTGGACGCCGCCCGACAGCGGCATCGATCTCGACCGGGAGTCGGTCCGGCTGCGGTGGGCGGCGCGCTATCTGCCGGTGCCGCGGGTGCTCGACAGCGGCCGCGATTCGGCGGGTCAGTGGCTGGTCACCCGGGCCATCGCCGGCACGAACGCGGTCGACCCACGCTGGCAGGCCGCGCCCGAGGTCGCCGCCACCGCGCTCGGTGCCGGCCTGCGCCGGCTGCACGACGCGCTGCCCGTACCGGACTGCCCGTTCTCCTGGAGTGCCGCCGAGCGACATGCCGCCATCGAGCGTCGGGCGCGGCGGGACGAGCTGGATCCGAGCGAGTGGCACGCCGAGTTCGCCGCCAGGCCGGTCGCGGAACTGCTGCGCCGGCTGGCCGAACCGCCGCCGGTCGACCGGGCGGTGGTCTGCCATGGCGATGCCTGCGCACCGAACACGCTGCTCGGGCCGTCCGGTGCGGTGGTCGGTTTCGTCGACCTGGGCTCGCTCGGGGTGGCCGACCGATGGGCGGATCTTGCCGTCGGCAGCTGGAGCCTGGACTGGAACTACGGCGAGGGGTACGAGCGCGCCTTCTTCGCTGCGTACGGCATCGAGCCGGACGCCGAGCGGATCGCCTACTACCGACTGCTGTGGGATCTCGGCGAGTGACGGTCGTACAGGGCGCCGGAGATCATCCGGCGGTATCGTCGCATCGTTTCACCCAAGTGCCGCAAAACAGCTGTTGCCTAGGGGAGGACCGTGTCCGAGGTGCTGCCGCAGCAGGGCGCCGGCGTGGTCCTGCAGGATGAGGATGGCGGCGAGCATCGCACCCTCGTGCACGCCGCGGCGACCGAGTCGCTCACGGTGCGTCGCCCGGCCGCCCTGGCACCCGGCGTGCCGCTGCTGATCGGCGCCGAGTTGGTCGTCTCGTGGAGCTCCGGCGACAACGCGGTCGGCAAGGTGCGGGCGCGGATCGCCGCCATCCGCTACGAGGGCAGCCTGCTGCTGTGGGACCTGGCGCTGGTGGGCGAGCCGTGGCAGGAGCAGCGCCGGCGCTGGGTTCGGGTCGAGGTGACCGGCCCGATCACGGTGACCGAGGTGGCGGACGAGTCGCGGACTCTGCCGGCCGGCGTCGAGCATGGTGAGCTGCTCGACATCAGCGAGGTCGCCCTGCGGTGCGTGATCGCGGCCGGTGCGATCTGGGCGTCCCGGCGCAACGCCCGGGTGCAGCTGAGTTTCAGCCTGCGGGACGAGGCGTTCGAGCTCGCCGGCCGGGTGCTGACCAGCCGGATACCGGCCGGCACGCCCAGCCGGCGGGAGGTGGTCGCCCAGTTCGAGTCGGCGCCCGAGCAGGTCGAGTCACCGCGGCAGCTCGAGTCACTGCGTCGCTATATCGCCGGGTTAGCGGCCGACCAGCCGGCCGCCGGCTAGCGGCGATAGGGTCGCTGCGTGCTGTTACAGGCTGCGTTGAACGGGCCGTACACCAAGTCTCGCCATCCGGCGGTGCCGATTACCGCCGCGGAGCTGGCCGCCGACGCGCTCGCCTGCCGGCAGGCCGGCGCGAACGCCTTCCACCTGCATCCCCGCGACGCCGACGGCATCGAGCGGATGAGCGCCGCGGTGGTGGACGAGGTGGTCCGCACGGTGCGGAACGGGCTGGGCTGCCCGGTCGGGGTGACCACCGGCGCCTGGATCGAGCCGGACCTGGCGCACCGGATCGGGCTGGTGGGTCAGTGGACGGAACCCGACTACACCTCGGTCAACCTGCCCGAGGACGGTTCGATCGAGCTGATCCAGGCACTGCTGGCCGCCGGGATCGGCGTCGAGGCAGGCGTCTGGTCGGTTGCCGATGCGAAGTTGCTGGCACGCAGCGGGTTGGCGGGCCGGCTGACCCGGGTGCTGGTCGAACCGCTTGGCGTGACCGCCCGGGACGGCCTCGCGGAGGTGGCCGCGATCCACCGGGTGCTCGACGACGCCGGGGTGGACGTGCCACGACTGCAGCACGGTGACGGCGAGTCGACCTGGCCGCTGATCTCCGACGCCGTCGCGCGCGGCCTGGACACCCGGGTCGGCTTCGAGGACACCCTGCTGCTGCCGGACGGTCGGCCCGCGGCCAGCAACGCCGAACTGGTGGCCGCCGCCTACGAGCTCGGCGCCGGGCAGGCGTAGCTCAGCGCTGGTCGTCGTACGCTCGGCCGATGGCGATCACCTGGTTGGCAGCGTTCGCTGACGTGCCGGAACCGCTGGTCGATACCGCGCTGCGGTTCTGGACGGCCGTTACCGCGAGCACCGTTCGCGAAGCCGCCGGCGACCGGGACGAGTACCTGCCGCTGGCCGGGCCGGGCGAGGACCCGTACCTGTGGGTGCAGCGGGTACAGCGGTCGGAATCGGACGGCGGCTGGCACCTGGACCTGATGGTGGACGACCTGCCGGCAGCGGTCCGGCAAGCCACCGGACTGGGCGCCGAGCTGGTACGGCAGGTGCCCGGCCTGGTTGGGCTGAGCACGCCGGCCGGCCAGTCGTTCTGCCTCCTCGCCGGCGAACGCGAACGGCGCCGGGCCCGACCGCGCCGCTGGCCGACCGGCCAGCACAGCCTGTTCGACCAACTGTGCCTGGACATCCCAGCCCGAGCATTCGATGCGGAGTGCCGGTTCTGGAGCGAGCTCACCGGCTGGCCGAGCCGGCGGAGCTCACCGGAGTTCGTCAACCTGACCCGGCCAGCTACCGTGCCGCTCCGGTTGCTCTTGCAGCGGCTCGGCGAGGACGATGCCGGCCCGGCGAGGGCGCATGCCGATCTGGCCTGTGACGACGTGCCGGCCGAGCGGGATCGGCATCGGGCGCTAGGCGCCGAGCTGGTCCGGATCGCCGAGCACTGGACCACGCTGCGGGACCCGGCCGGTTTGCTCTACTGCATCACCGACCGAGATCCATACCTCGATTGACCCGCGCTACTGCGGCGGTGTTCTGAGTAGTTCCGGGTGGTGTAGGTAGTTGCGTTGTGGTCGCTGGTCTGGGTGCCAGGGTGGTGGTTGCCAGTGCGGTACGCCGTCGATCAGCATGGTCCGCCAGCCCATTTTCGGGGCGTGGTTGTTGTGATACGCGCAGGCTATTGCGAGGTTGTCGAGGTTGGTTTCGCCGCCGAGTGCCCAGTCGGTGGCGTGGTGGATCTCGGACTGGGCGGCGGTGCGGGCGCAGCCGGGGAACGTGCAGCCGCGGTCGCGGGCGAATGTTGCTTTGCGTAGGCCGGGTGTGGCCAGTCGGTGGCCGGTGCCGTAGGCCAGGATGCCGCCGGCGTCGTTGAGGATTGCGGGCAGTACGTGACCGTCAGCGGCCAGCCGGAGGGCGTCGTTGATGCTGATTGTGCCGCCGTGG